>Ga0209358_10000043_pt1 | contig 109225 bp, 98 predicted proteins | sample LauGreFa1BDMLBSN_2_FD_187574 | JGI IMG/M metagenome (GOLD analysis project Ga0209358, IMG submission 187574) | Freshwater lake microbial communities from Lake Michigan, USA - Fa13.BD.MLB.SN (SPAdes) (version 2) | ecosystem: Environmental > Aquatic > Freshwater > Lake | place: Lake Michigan... | reverse complement strand
GCGCTCGCCAGACCACCGATGCCGGCACCGATGATGGCCGCACTCATGGCTGCAAGCCCAACGCGCCAGGGTTGATGAGATGCAGCGGGTCGAGCTCCGTCTTCAGTTGCCGCAGTAGCGAAACGAAGGCGGGCGAGCGGTTTTGCAGGTAAGGGTAAGCGCGGCCGATCTGCAAGTGTGCGCCAGCGTGTCGGTGCATCAACTCCACGATCTCGACGCGCAGGCGCTCGACGTAGGCACGACCTTCGGGATTGGCGGCTGCGGGCTTGAGTGCGGCCTGCAGTTCGGCGGGCAGTGTGGCTGCATGCAGCGGCAGCCACTCGTCTTCCCAATAGATGACAGGTTCATAGAGCAGCGCCGAGGGACCCACGGCCGCAAACACCACGAACATACAGACGCGGTGCTCCTCGCATCGAGCGATCTCTCGCACGCGCAGGGCGATGAACTCCGCATGGAATGCTGCGGCAGCCGAGTGCGGCAGGATCACGTGCAGCGGCAGCAAACGTCGGCCTGCGGGCCCCACAACCATCGGCGCCGGGAAGGGTTGCGCCTGCACGACGGCGGCCATGCTATTGGCGACTTCGCGACCGTGCTGAGTGGCGATCGACCGCAGCTCTTGAAGATCGAGCGCGAGACGTCGTGCGTCGTGCGCTTCGCAGAGAAAGTGGCCGATGTAAGTCGAACCCGAGAGAAATCTTCGGCCGCCGCGAGCCATGCGCAGGAGTTGCCGTAACGCGGCGCCAAGACTGTGCTGCGCTTTGACCACCTGCCAGAGCATGCCCAAGTCCTGCGCGAGCGCGGCATCCCCCGCCGCAAGACGCGCGAGGGCCGTTTCGAGACCGAACATCTCGGTGGCGAGACCTCGTCGCGAGACGGCTGCCACGGTGGTGGCGAGCGCCTCGAAACTGTCGAAGGCGAACGAGACGCTGTCGCGCACCGACGGCCGTGGCTCGAGTTGCAGTGTGACGGCCGTCTTGATCCCGAGGGCTCCGGCATCGCCGGTGAAAAGGCCCGTCAGATCAGGCCCGTAAGGTCGGAAGAAGGCCTCCCGCGAACTCGCACCGATGCGCGCCGTGTCGAGGATGTCGCCGGTGCCGAGCACCACTTCGAAGCCGAGTGCGGCACTCGCCGAAGTCCCGTGGCGCGCAGAGCCGAAGGTCGCAGCGCCCTGCGACATCCCGCCGCCGAGCGTCGCGCGGGCACCCGACATGGGCCCCCAAAATTTGGCGCGCAAGCTGTGGGGGGCGAGTGCGGCGTCGAGTTCGGCCCAAGTGCAGCCGCTTTCGGCTGTTACGGTCATATCGACTGTAGAGAGCGTACGAATGCGCTTGAGAGCCGACAGATCGACGATCACCGAGTGGCTCTCGCTCGGCAGATATGCGTCGGTGTAGGACATGCCACCGCCACGCACGTGCAGTGCCGTGCGTGAGGTGCTGGCGGCGCGCACGAGGGCTAGCACATCCGTTACATCCTGTGGCTGCAGCACGGCGAGTGCGGGCACACCGCTGCGATAGACATCCTGCGAGTACAGTGCGCAGGTGGCCGCATCGGTGACGACGCGGGTCGCGCCGATCGCTGCGCGAAAGCCTGCGAGAGCATCCATCGCCGCAGCCATGGGCGGCGTCAGTCCTTGACTGCGGTGGTGCAGTGCAAAAACGTGGGTGTGGGGCCAGCGTGGGTGACGCGCATGCCGGCGTCCGTCATCAACTGGCGAAAGTCGCTGGCGACGAAGGCGGGCGAATAGGGTTCGCAGTTGTAGAGCGCATCGAACTTTAGCCACAAGCGGTTGGCCGCCGGCAAATTGCGATTGTTCGGTGCATCGACCACCGTGAAGCGACCGCCCGGCCGAAGCAGGCGGTGGACTTCGCCGAGGATCTGCGAGAACAAACGCTCGGGCACTTCGTGGAAGAGGATGTAGGCGAGGATCACGTCGTACTGCCCGGAGGGCAATCGAGAGTCCTCTGCGAGACCTTGCTGAAAATGCACGTCGATGCCGAGATCCGTTGCCCGCTTGTGGGCGTAGCGCAGCAGCGGTAGACCCACGTCGAGTCCGCAGACTTCGGCATCCGGAAATCTTTGCTTGAGAGCCGTGGTGCACTGCCCGATCGAGCAGCCAAGATCGAGCACGCGCTGCACCGTGCCATCTTCGGGAGTGGCGATGAGCTCGACTACCTGGCGATGCAGTTGGTCCTGATCGTTATCACCCTGGTAGAAGACCTTGGTGCCATGGTGGAACACATATCCGGCGAGCGAGTCACCGCAGTAGCCGCCCGGTTGCAGATGAATGTCGAGGGTCGCGTATTTCGGCACTTCGAAATTCGGATCGTAGTGCAGGCGATCGGGACGGCTGCGCTCGGCCGCATCGAGTTCGGCTTCGTAGTGCGCACGTCTTTGCGCGTAGCTGTCCTGGATCTTCTGCCAGGTCTGTTGCTGCTGGCTGCGCATCAGACGCTTCCACAAGCGCGTGTAGGGTCGCGAGTCGGCATCGGCGGCGTCTGCAAAACCCATGATGTTCGGGAACATCGCGCGGATGTTGTGGTTGCGCAGGCTCTCCATGAACGCCAGGTAACTCTCGTCTTCGAGCGTGGGCGTACGGGGCAGCAGTCCGATCGTTCCGCGGTTCATGCCGGTTTCGCTTCCTGTCTTGCGGCTTCGAGGCTTTTAGCGAACACATCATACTCATTGATGTCGCTCTTGCGCTCGCGGGTCCAGCGGGTGGCAAAGCCCCGCGGGTACTCGGCATCGCCTTCGCGTCGTCCATCCTCTGACCAGACGAGCGGGCACAGCGGCCCCATCGGTCGCTCGCCCGTGACCATCTCGTCGAAGCTGATGCCCGCGAGGTTCACGCAGTCCGGGCGCGGATCCCAGCGGATGTCGTCACCGAAGATGCGTACCGAGACGGCGATGCGCCAGATGTCCTCGGGGTTGCCACCCGAGTAGTGCAAGGTCCAGGGGTGTACGACGAGCAGGTCGCCCGGCTGCATGTCCCAGGTCAGGAAGCGAGCCGAGGGGTCTTTGCGCAGCGGCTCCGGGTCAGGGTGGGGCACGCGATCAGGCGGCTTGATCATCTTGCGGGCGTTCGGCGAGAACAGCCAGTAGCGAACATCCTGCACGTGCGAACCGGCGAGGCACTCGAGCGAGTTGGCCCTGGTGATTGGCGTGAGAGGCATCCAGAGCGAGGGCACCATCTTGCCGCTGACGGGCCAGCCCATACGGTCGGTGTGCCATATGGTCTTCTCGGCCGAGCGCGGCGCCTTGGCAAACATTTCATCGAAGAAAAAATGCGCCTCCTTGGACTTCATCACCCGGCAGGCGGCCTCGGCCATCGGCCCGTTGAAGGCGAGTTCGCGAAATTCCTGAATCGTGCGCGCCATGTACCGCCCGGGATAGGTCGGCAGCAGCCCAAAGTCTTCCTTGTTGGCCGCGATGCGCGTGGCGATCGGCAGCAGCATGTCGATCCAGTCCTGGTTACACACGCCGCGCAGCAATACGCACCCGTCGCGCTCGTAAGTATCGATGTCATTTTGCGTGATGGGGTTTTGCGGACTGCGATTGAGCGCCATGGCGGGACCTGCGAAGTGGATCGAGGCAGCCATTCAACAACTGCTGGCCCGGGCTCGACAATCGAATCGGCGTGAGGTGCCATAAGGCATGTGCATGGCTGCAGGGCCATAAAGCATTGGCAGGCGCTGCGGGGGAGTCGCGACAATGACCCGCGTGAACGCTCAACACCTCAATCCGCTCGCCGGCAGTGAGTCCGCGGGACGGCGTGTGTCCGTCGGCCATGCCGAGCTCTACGTCGAAGAATTCGGCGAGGGTGAACCCTTGCTGCTCGTCGCCGGATTGGGTGGCAGCGGTCGGTTTTGGATGCAGCAGGTCCCCGAGTTTGCAAAGTATTTCCGGGTGATCCTGCACGACCATCGGGGCGTCGGGCGTTCCGGTCCGGGCCCGATCATCTCCAACGTGGGTGATATGGCAGGAGATCTGCTGCGCCTGATGGATGCGCTGGGCATCGACAGCGCTCACCTCGTCGGGCACTCCACGGGCGGCGCCATCGGTCAACATATTGCACTGCACGCGCCGGAGCGCGTTCGGTCGCTGGGCTTGAGCGCGAGCTGGGGCGGTCCGACGCCGCTGTTCGTGCAGACCTTCCATACTCGCCGCGACATCCTCATCAACTCGGGACCGCTCAACTACCTTATGGTGGGCACTCTGCTCGCCACGCCTGCGTGGTATTTGCAGCAGCGGTTTGCGAGTACCCAGGACTATTTCCGTACCCGGCTCGCCGAGTTTCCGGGGCTGGAGATCGAGCTCGGTCGCCTCAATGCCGTGATGCGGCACGATTTGCGCCATCGCCTGCACGAGATCGACAAGCCCACGTTCGTCATCGGCGCGCGGGACGACCAGCTCACGCCACCGGGGCTGTCCGAGGAACTTGCGCAGCGCATCCCGGGTGCGCGACTCTGCTTGCTCGATCAGGGCGGACATTTCTGTCCGCACACGGTGACCGCCACCTACAACGCGGCGGTACTCGAGTTTCTGCTCGAACAAAAAGGCCGGGAGGGGCAGACATGTCAGCCGAGGATTTCCGCCAACCGAGCGCCGTAATCAGCGGGCCCGAGGACGGGCAGTCGCTGTGGCAGCCGCTGCCGTCCCGCGGCTACGTGACGGTGAAGTTCTCACCGCAGAACATGCCCTACGACACGTTCTCGTCGGGGATCCAGCTCCTGCCGCCCGGGTGTCACATCCGCGAACACGGGCACCAGCAGAACCACGAACTTGTATTTGTCTATGAGGGCACCGGCTCGGTGACCATCGAAGGCGAGACCACGCCGCTGGAACCTGGCTCCGCGGTGCTATTCGGTCGTTACGCGCGCCACCGCATCGACAACACCGGTGATGTCGACATGAAACTGTTTTGGGTGTTCATGCCGCCGGGTCTCGAGGACTGGTTCAACGCGATCGGCCGGCCACGGCAGCCCGGAGAGCCGATGCCGGAACCCTTCCCGCGCCCTGAGAACGTCGCCGAAGTGCAGGAGCGGATGCGCTTCGTGCCGCCGCGGAGTTAGGCGCGTGCGCGTGCTTACCCGGGCTGATCTCGAGCAGGTGCTCGGCTTCGAGGCCTGCATCGCTGAAATGCGTCGCGCCATGATCGCCACCTCCGAGCGGCGGTGCAGTCTGCCGTTGCGGCAGTTCATGCCTGTTCCCGGCCGCGCGGGAAAACTCGGTCTCATGCCCGGGTACATCGGCGCTGGACCTGCCGGCGAGGGCGAGTGCTTCGGCGTCAAGATCGTCTCGAAGTTCGAGCGGCCTGCGGGTGATCCGCATGGCTCCCACGTCGGTGCGGTGATGCTCTTCGATGCCGACAGCGGGTTACCGTTGGCCTTGCTCGAGGGCGGCACGCTGACGGCGATTCGCACGGCGTCGATGACGGCGCTCGCCACGGATGTACTGGCGCGACCGGACGCGCGGAATCTGTTGATCGTCGGCACGGGCGAGGAAGCCTGGTATCACGCGCGAGCTCTGCTGCACGTCCGTCCGTTCGATGAGCTCGTCGTATGGGGTCGGATGGTGTCGCGCGCCGAGCAGCTCGTCGAGCGCCTCGCTCAGCAATTGCCGCGCGAGCATGCGGGTAAGATCCCTCGCCTCGTTGTCGCCGCAGAGTTGCCCGCCGCGCTGGCGCGCGCTGACGTCGCATGTACCGTGACCTCGGCAAAGCAGCCCTTCGTCCGTGGGGAGTGGCTGCCCGCCGGCCTGCATCTGAATTTGGTCGGATCAGCCATCGCCAGCACTGCAGAAGTGGATGACGAGGCGGTGCGCCGCAGCCGGTTTTTCGTCGATTATCGCGAGGCGGCGCTGGCCGCTGCGGGTGAGTTGCTCGCGGCGATGCAGCGCGGCGTGGTCGATGCGACGCATATTCGGGGCGAGATCGGCGAGGTGCTGACCGGTGGCGTGGTGGGTCGGCAAGCGGCTGATGAGCTGACGATCTACAAATCGCTCGGTGTGACCACCCAGGATCTCGCTGCAGGCTGGCGCGCCCTCAAGGAAGCCGAGTCGCGCGGCATCGGCGGGTCGATCCAGTTATCCTGACGGCTACGCCGCCCAGCGTCCCGGTTCATTGAGGAGTTTCGACATGCAGCCTGCCCCCGAGCCAGCGTTCTTCGACAACCCGGCCATCGACAATCTCATTGCCGTCACGATGGAGCTCGGCGCGGAGCTGTGGGTGCAGCGGGAGCGCATGCGCATCATTGAGAAGATTCTCGCTGAGAAGGGCGTGGTGACAGCGGAGTTGATTGAGCAGTACACGCCGAGTGCAGAGGAGTCTGCGGCCGTGCGCGCCGAGCGCGATGCCTTCGTGCAGCGGTTGTTCGGCGCCTTCGCCCGTGAGACCGTCAAGGCGACACCTTAGGTCCGAGGGTCCCCCATCTGAGCGAGCTCGACTAGCGCACCGGTTGCGGCGTTGGTCGTCGCTCGCCCGATCGATAGCGGATCCCGCGCAGCAGCACGTTCGGCAACACCGCATTGTCCCACTCGGCATTCGGTGAGCGCGGTGGCTGCGCTCCAAGGCGCAGCACGACGAGGCGTGCTGACGGCACGATGTACAGCACCTGGTTTGAGTTGCCGTCAAACATGAATAAGTCGCGGGCGAGATACGGCTCGCCGTGCAGCACGCGTCGCGCTTCCGGCTCACGCGCGGGATTGAGAAAGCCGCGGCGCGGCGTGTAATCCCCGGCGACGTACACGCCCAAGCCGTAATACGGGTTCTCTTTGGTGCCGCGACTCATCTCGCGCACGTAGCCTGCCGGCAGCAGCCTGCGGCCTTGCCAGCGACCGTCATTCATCAGCAGCACGCCGAGCCTGACCCAGCTCTCCGCCGTAAGCATCAGACAGCATCCCGAGTGCGCGAGGCCGCCCGAACGGTTCACCCATACCGTGCCATCGCTTGCGCCAATCGGCTGCAGAACCTGTTGAGAGAGAAACTGCGCGTAGCGCAGACCGGTGGCCCGCTCAATCAGCAGCGCCACGAGCTCCGAAGTGGCGTTGCTGTATTCGTAGCGTGAACCCGGCTCGTCGACGAAGGGGTACTCGTTGATGAGGATGTCGTCGTGGCGCGGATGCAGGTAGGCGCGGTTAAGGATGTGCTCGATGCTCATCTCCGGCGACTGCGGCAGCATTCCCGAGCGCATGTCGAGCAAGTGGCGCACACGCAGCGTCGACTTGCGGGGTAGGCCTCGCCATTCGCCGATGAAATCGGCGACAGGTTGATCGAGCGAGCGGATCTTGCCGAGCGCGATGGCGCGACCGATGGCAATGGCGGTCATCGGTTTAGCGAGCGAGCGCGAGGCCTGCAGTTGCGCGTCGGTGGTATTGCCGAAGTGGCTGACGTGTTCGAGCCCATCACCGCGCCAGATCAGCAGGCTGGTAGAGCGGTTGCTTGCAGCGTACTCGCGCGCCCGCGTCAGCGCGGCTTCGTCAATGCTGCGTGCCTCGGGCGGCTTGACGGGCAGAGGTCGGTAGGCCGGATCGCCCGGCACCGGTTCGAGCGGGTCGTATTCCTCGAGGCCGAGGCCTGTGACGAACGAGTCCTGCAACTTCTGGAACCGTTCCCGATACAGCGCCTCGTCTTTTATGGAGTAGGATTTTGTGGAGTAGGGCGCGGCCGCACCAGACAGCGCGCCGATCGTCAGGCCAACGCAAACCAGGCTGGCCAGCGGTTTGAAGAGTCGCTGCATCAGTGTGCCCCGCGTAGTACTAAGAATTTTTTGCAAAGAAATCGATGAGTCGTTGGGCCTTCGCGGTGGCGCCTGCGGGTGACCATCCCTCGCCATCGACGTGCAGCGTGCTGCCGGGGACGAGACCCGCGGCGCGTTGCACGGTGGCACGGGTGGGATCGCCCTCATCGGCCATCAACATTGTCGGGTGCCGCAACTGCGGCAGGCGCTCCTCGAGGCGATGACGAAACACGGCCCGGTAGGCGAGGTGGTAGCTCGGCGCCGCCTTCAAAAGATCAACGGTCAGGGCGTGTAGCAACTCGGCAGGCATGGCGCCACCGCCGAGGTTGTGTGCGGGGTCCCGTTTGAAATGCGGGAAGAACCAGGCCTGATCGCGCATGAACTGCAGCGCCTGGAACACCTGCGTCCCCAAGGCATCCGCGATCAGCGGAGGCGCGTAGTGCGCAAGGAATTCCTCGCGTTCGTGCTCTTCGAGCCAGAGCAGGCCGTCGAGCGCCAACCGGCGAATGCGCGCAGGGTGACGTAGGGCCATCTCGATAGCGATGTGCGCGCCGGTGTGAAAGCCGTACAGATTCACCTTGTCGATCTGCAGTGCATCGAGCATGCGTACGAAGGCGTCGGCATAGTCGGCCAGTTCCGGCTGCGGGAGCTGCAGCGGTGCGGAGTCGCCGTTGCCCGGAGTATCCGGCGCGATCACGCGACAGTCAGCCAGAGTCGCGATTCGGCAAGCGAGCGGCTCGACGCTGCGCGAGGAGGCGGGTGATGCATGCATCATCCAGACAGGCTCTGCGAGCACACGCGTGTCCCGCGCTGCCGCGGCGCTCTCGTGCGTCCCCGCGCTCGTCTCAGGATGACCTGCGGCATGTCGATAATGCATCAGGCCTTCGTCGAGACGGACGAAGTCGCGGTCGCACTCGTGGATCGGGGTCATGGCGTCCTCTCGCTCATGCTGCGCACTCACCGCCGTCGAGCGGGATCAAGGCACCGGTCAAGAATCCGCAGTTCGGCCCCAGCAACCAGGCGACGGTCTCGGCCACTTCGTGCATGTGCGCAGGTCGCGCCATGGGGATCTCCTTGATGCGTGCGTCGAGCAGCGCGCTCTGCTGCGAGCGGATGAGCTCAAAGCGCTCCGTCGCCACGAGCCCTGGGGCGATGACATTGATGCGGATGCCCTGCGCCGCAGACTCTAGTGCTGCGGCTTTGGTCAGGCCAATGACACCCCATTTGGCTGCGCAATAGTCCTGCAGTCCGGCAAAACCCCGCGTACCACCGATGGAACTGTTGTTGACGATGCTGCCGCGGCCTGCGGCGCTCATCAGGCGTAACTCCTGCTGCATGCACAGGAACGTCGATTTGAGGTTGAAGTCGAGGGTCTGCTCGAAACGCTCGAGCGGTGTGTCGATCGTCGGCGAATGTCCGAGCGTGCGCCCGACATTATTGAAGGCGGCATCGAGTCGACCGTGGTTGGCCTGCAACACTTCGAAGAACTGACGGACGCTCTCGGGGTCGGTGGCGTCGACGCCGATCGCCGCGGCATGGCCTCCATCCCGGCGGATCGAGTCCACCAACTCCTCGCAGAGCTCAACCCGACGGGCACCGATAACCACGGTTGCACCGAGCGTGGCAAGGTGCCGCGCAGTCTCGCGCCCCATGCCACTCGAGCCGCCGAGAACGGCCACGACCTGGCCCTCCAACGTTCGCATCTGCTCTGCCTCCACGCCGAGTCTGGTTGGATTCTAGCGCCCCTTAGCGAGGTCGCCCGACAAAACCTGTTGCGAATATGTCACTATGCGTGGCTTGTATGCCTCGGTGCGCTTAAAGCATGAGTGACCTTTTAGCGGTCGCGATAATCGGGGAAAACGGGGGGACGGCTTCGTCCCCGAGATTGATCGAAGTTCGTTTCATTCGGAGGGGTTTCAATGGAAAACGGAGTTTCGTCGGCAAAGTCGATTCGGCTTGCCTTGTTGTCGATCGCCGCAGCGGGCACATCGCTCGGCGGCGCACAGCCAGTGTTCGCGCAGGCCTCGGCCGCCGATCTGGCCGAGATCGTAGTCACGGCGCGTAAGCGCGAAGAGTCGCTGCAGGAAGTGCCGGTGGCGATCACCGCCTTCTCGTCCGAGCAGCTGACCAAGCGCGGTATCGTGGAACTCGAAGACCTCGCTCTCAGCACGCCGGGTCTCGCCTTCGAGGATTATTCCTCGAGCTTCTCCGCGGCGCCTGTCATGCGCGGTTTGACGCAGATCAACGTGTCCTCCGAAGTCCAGAACGTGGCGACCTTCGTAGACGGCGTGTACATCCAGCGTAACTACGCGGTGGACATCAGCCTCGCGGACGTGTCGCGAGTCGAAGTCGTCAAGGGTCCGCAAAGCGCGCTCTACGGCCAGAACGCCTTCGCCGGCGCCATCAACTACGTGCTCAATCGCCCGGGTGAGGAGTTTTCGGGTGATGCCGAAGTCACGGCGGGCTCCGATGGCCGTCTCGATTACAAGCTGGCCGTCGGCGGTCCGCTGATCGAGGGCAAGCTCGGTGTGCGCGCCTTCTACGGCCACAGCGAGTTCGACGGCACCTGGCGCAACGAATACCCGGGCTTGAGCGGTGATCAGAAGCTGACCGGCAATCGCGATGGCGATACCTACAGCCTGTTGGCCGTCATCACACCGACCGATGCCGTCAAGATCGAGCTGTCGTACATGAACGTGCAGCGCGAAATCGGCAACCGCGCGGGCTGGGCAATCAACACGGGCGACGTGCAGAACACCGGCAACTGCGGTACGAACGTCGGCACCTCGACGCGTCCGAGCCTCATTTGCGGCGAACTGACGTTCTCGCCGGCGACCTATCAGACCGCCGCCTCCACGCGACCGAAGGGTCTCAACGTGCTCGCCATCCCGACGCCGGGTTTCGTCAACGAGACGGACTTCTATCGTGGCGACATCACGGTGGACATCAACGACTCGATGTCGGTGGTGTACCAGTACGGCAAGGTGAAGTCGGCGGGTCAGGAGATCAGCTCGCCCTCGAATAACCCCGTGTCGCCGACGATCGGTCCCGACCTCGGCGCGCTCGCCACGGGCGTCTTCCGCCCGGGTCCGTACAACTCCCTGCAGAAGGAAGGCAGCACCAACGACTTCGAGAGTCATGAACTGCGCCTCGACTATGCGCCTGAGGGCGGTGCCCTCAAGGGCACGCTCGGCGCGTACCGTTCGGAGTTCGACGACGTCTACCGGTTCTACCTGACGTCGATTCTTGCGGGTAACTTCCTGCCGAGCGATCCGACCTCGGGCTTCCTCGACATGACGGGTTTCCCGTTTGGCCTCACGGACAAGCAGAACCTCGGCAAGACCTCGGCCGTGTTTGGCGCGCTGTCTTACGCAGTGACCGACCAGCTGACCCTCGGCGCCGAAGTGCGCTACAGCAAGGAAGAGAAAAAGGTCGTCGACATCCGCGCCAGGGTCACCTTGGCCGATGAGTTCACCGACACGATCCCGCGCTTCACGGCCGACTACAAGCTCACCGACAACAGCATGCTCTACGCTTCGGCGGGCAAGGGCGTGAAGACCGGTGGCTTTAACGGCGTGACGGCGGGTACGGTGACCATCCCGGATCCCGAGCAGGCCTTCGGTCCGGAGAGCAACTGGACCTATGAAATCGGCTCCAAGAACACGTTGCTCGATGGCCGCATGCTGCTCAACGTTGCCTTGTACAACGTTGAGTGGAAAGACATGCAGATCCAGGCGTTGCCCTCGAACGCGCCGGTCAACATCACCAACGTGCCGGTGATCTACCGAAACCTTGGCAATGCCCGTTCGCGGGGTCTCGAGCTCGAGACGCTGTTTGCGGTGACCGAGAACTTCTCGGTTAACCTCGGTGCCTCGTTCTCGGATCCGACCTACAAGGACGGGACCACCTCGTTCCGCTTCCGTAACCCGGTCAACCGCTGCAACGGCACCACTTGCCCGATCGACGGCGCAATTGGTGGCAAGACGCTGCCGCGTACGCCGAAGACTCAGCTGATCGCCGGCGCCGAGTGGACGTCGAAGTTCAGCAACGGCATGGCGTTCTACGCCCGTGGCGATGTGACCTACCAGTCGGAACTGCAGGTCGAGGAGATGAACCTCGCGCAGATCGAGCCGCGTACGCTGGTGAACGCCCGCGTCGGCCTCTCGAAGGACAAGTGGTCGGCGGATCTTTGGGGCAAGAACATCTTCGACGAAGAGTACGTGGCTAACTCGTTCTTCATCGTCTCGGGTGTCGGTTACACGGCCTCCTACGGCGAGAAGGCGACTTACGGTCTGACGGTTCGCTACCAGTTCTGATCGCGACCTGACCGAGTGATGACAAAGGGGCGGAGCACCTGGTGCTCCGCCCCTTTTCTTTGGCGACGTTCTTAGGCGACGTTGTTACGCCGTCTCGGCGGTCACCCAAACGTCGACGCCATTGAGTGCCGCATTGCCGCTTAGGGCATCGATGTGACGCTCGTCGGTGAGATCGTTTGCGCTGACGCCGGCGTGAGCGCGGGCGATGCGCAACTTTACGCCGGGAAGGGCATGGCCCCAGCCGTGCGGCAGACTGACAACGCCTGGCATCAGCGCATCGGTCACTTCCACCGGCACACGTACAGTCCCTGTGCGCGAGCGCACGACAGCCACCGCACCGTCAGTTAGCAACCGTGACGCGGCATCGGTCGGATGGATCTGCAGCGTACAGCGCGGCGGGCCTTTGACCATCCGCTGGCTGTTGTGCAACCAGGAATTGTTGGTGCGCAGATCGCGGCGCCCAATCAGGCTCATTCGCTCCGACCCACGCGGCGTGTCGGCCGGTACGTCGGTGAACGTCGCAGCGAGTCGGTGCAGATCATCGCGCAGCAATGCAGGCACCAGCTCGATGCGTTTGTCGCGGCTCCACAGGCGCTGCGGCAAGCAGGGCTGCAATGGTCCGAGGTCGATGCCATGCGGCTCGCGTGCGATGCGACCCAGAGTGAGCCCACCCGACAGCGGATTCCAGCCGGCGCCGCGCTCGCCCGTGCGAATCCCCAGGGCAATGCTGCGCTTCGGTGTCAGCCAGCGGCTGGCAAGTCGCGCGAGCGTGGGAGGGCGCCGCGCCGGATCCAAAGATTCGAGGCGAGAGGCCAAGCCTTCGCAGATCTCCCAATCGTGTCGTTGGTCGGCTTGACGGGGAAAAAGCGGTTTGCAGTACTTGACCGTGTTGCGAATCGCAAGCATGTGGAAGACGAGATCGAAATGATCACGTTCCAGCGCGAACGTGGGCGGCAAGATGAGGTGGGCATGCCGCGTGGTTTCATTGATGTAGAAATCGATCGACACCATGAACTCAAGCTGTGGCAGTGCCGCCGACAACTGACTGCCGTTCGGCGTCGACAAGACCGGATTGCCCGCAGCCGTCACGAGACCGCGGATCTGGTCCTTGCCGGGCGTCAGGATCTCCTCTGCCAGTGCCGCCACGGGGTATTCGCCACTGAACTCCGGTAAACCTCGGACACGGGTCTTGCGCTTGGCAAAGGAGCCGGGCGTGCCGAAGCCGACGCCGCTGCGGCGGGTATCCAGCGCGGGCGAAGTGAACATTGCTCCGCCTTCGCGATCGAGGTTTCCGGTGACGATGTTGAGCAACTGGATCAGCCACTGCGACAGTGCGCCAAAGGCCTGCGTCGACACACCCATACGACCGTAGCAAACGGCTGCGGGCGAGGCGGCGAACTCTCGAGCGAGTTGGCGGATATGCGCTGCATCGATGCCAGTGGGGCCGGCTACGCGTTCGGGTGTCCACTCGCCACAGATCGTGCGCAGTGCCTCGAGGCCGACAAGCGAGTCCGTCAGACGTCCCGGAGCCGCGAGCCCTTCGGCAAAGATGACCTGCAGCAAGGCGAGCAGCAGCAGCGCATCGGAACCTGGTCTGACAAACAAGTGGGTATCGGCGAGCGCTGCCGTTTCCGTGCGGCGCGGGTCGACGACGACCAGCCTGCCGCCCCGTGCGCGCAAGGCTTTCATGCGCTGCGCGACATCCGGTGCCGTCATCAGGCTGCCGTTCGAGACCACGGGGTTCGCGCCGAGCACGAGCAGGAACTGCGTCCGATCAAGATCGGGAATGGGGATCATCAGCTGGTGGCCATACAGCAACCAGGACACGAGGTGATGTGGCAACTGGTCGACTGACGTGGCCGAGTAGCGATTGCGACTGCGCAGCGTACGCAATAGACGCGCGCCGCCCATCAGACCGCTGTAACTGTGCACCTGCGGATTACCAAAGTAGCTGGCGACCGCTTCCGAGCCGTGCGCCCGCTGAATGGCAAGCAGCCGTTTGGCGGTTTCATCGAGCGCCTCATCCCACGAGATTTCGCGCCAGGTATCACCTTCGCGACGCACCGGTCGACGCAGTCGGTCCGGATCCTCATGCACGTCCTTGAGCGCGAGCGCCTTCGGGCAAATGTGTCCACGGCTGAAGGGATCGGCCTCATCGCCGCGTATCGAGACGATCTCGCTGCCGCGATGGCGGATTTCGACCCCGCACATTGCTTCGCACAGGTGGCAGGTCCGATGGTGTATCGCGAGAGTGTCTGACATCGGCCGATTATTCACCATCCCTTTGCTAACATCACGCGCCGGCCGTCAGGCATGCGGTCCCCGTCAGGAGAGTGATCCATGAGCACCGAGTACACGCCGCCCAAAGTCTGGGTCTGGAACCGCAACACGGGCGGCAAGTTCGCCAACATCAACCGACCGACGGCAGGCGCCACCCACGACAAGGACCTGCCGCGCGGCCAAAATCCGCTGCAACTGTATTCCCTGGCCACTCCTAACGGCGTCAAGGTCACCGTGATGCTCGAGGAGCTGCTCGCCGCGGGGTTTTCGGGCGCCGAGTACGATGCTTGGCTGATCAACATCGGCGAGGGTGATCAATTTGGCAGCGGTTTCGTCGCTGTGAACCCGAATTCGAAGATACCGGCACTGCTCGATGTCAGCACATCACCCGCAACACGGGTCTTCGAGTCGGGCTCCATCCTCGTGTATCTGGCCGAGAAGTTCGGCTGTTTCCTGCCGCGCGAGTCCGCTGCGCGCGCCGAGTGTTTCTCGTGGTTATTTTGGCAGATGGGCAGCACGCCCTATCTGGGCGGTGGCTTCGGTCATTTCTATGCCTACGCGCCGCAGAAGTGGGAGTACCCGATCGATCGGTTCGCTCTCGAGGTCAAGCGTCAGCTCGACGTGCTCGACCAAAATCTGGCGACACGTCGCTATGTGGCGGGCGAGGAGTACAGCATCGCGGACATGGCGATTTTCCCGTGGTACGGCGGCCTCGTGCTCAACAACCTGTACAACGCGGCGGAGTTTCTCGAGGTAGCGAGCTACAGCAACGTGGTGCGCTGGGCGAGTGAGCTGCGGGAGCGCCCCGCTGTGCAGCGCGGACAACGCGTCAATCGGACCTGGGGGCCTGAAGAACTGCAGGTGCGCGAGCGGCACTCGGCTGCGGATTTTCGCTGACGCCGAACAGGCTGCGCGTGTCTGCGGGTACCGCCCCGTGGCGCAGGAATATTGCGATGCCCTCGATGAAACCCAGCGTGTAGAGCAGGGCGGTGAGGCGCAGCAGCCAACTCGTATCGATCGTGAACGAAGCGAACACGACGAGCACCACGCCGACGGCGGCAGTACGATTCAGATGAGTGTGGAGCAAGATCAGGCGATTACATTTGAACCACGACACGGCGAGCATCACGGCCAGCATGCCAATTGCCAGGGCGATGAATACCAGATTGGCCAGTACCACGGCCGGGAATAGCTGGTACAGCAGTAGCGCCGAACAGGGGTAGAACACGAGATCAGCGATGCCATCGAGCATGGCACCACGCTCGCTCGTTTGCTGCCAACGTCGAGCCAGCCAGCCGTCGAGGAAGTCACTGAGACCGAGCAGCGCAAACCAAGCCAGCAGCGCTTGCTGCTGGGTCTGCGGGTCGAAGGCGAATAGCAGCGGCGAGCCGAAGAAGCGAAAGATCGACAGCGCATTGGGCAGGTTCACCGGCCGCATCATGCCCGCTTGACCCAGTGTTCGGCAAAAACCGTACACTCGGCAGATTGATGAAGCGTCAAAACCCAATGATTGCTTTGCTGCTTGCGTGTTGCGCGTCAGCCTTGTCTGCCGAGCCCACGCGGGTCGATGGGTATGCGGAAGCTCTCGACCGCGGGTGGCTGGAGGCGGTCATCACCGTGCGTCACCCGCAAGCCGTATTGCAACTGGCCGAGCAGGTCGCAGGCTGGCGAGTCGAGCCCATGCCCACAGCCGATGGTGTCACGGCGTCTGCCGCAGGCGGGTTCGCTCCGGCGCGCGAGTGGCGGGTGGGTGATTCATCAGGCCAGCCCGGCGTGCTGCGGCTAATTCAGGCCGACGCCTCGTCCGCCGCGGCCGTGCGCTCCTCGGCCCAGCCGTGGGATACCGGCGGACATTTCAGCGTGATGACGCGCTCCAACGACGCCGAGGGCCGTTGGCGCGCCGCCGAAGCGCTCGGCTGGGGCGCCTGGAACGCGCCGGTGGAACTCGATTTCGCCGGTGTTCGGCTGGCCAACGTGATCTTGCGCGGCCCCGAGGGCGTGAACGTGTCGATCTACGAGCGACGTGCGCCGCGCCTGCCCGACGCACCGGATCTACGCGGTTTGCGCCGACCGTTCAATGCGATGCAGATCGTGCGCGATGCGGCTGCGGCACGGCGCTTCTACGTCGATATCCTGAAGTTCGAAGTGCTCGCCGAGGGGCGTTATCGGGGTGCGCCCGGCGTCGTCAACAATTTCGGCATGCCCGCCAACCTCGCGGGCGAGGTGACTCTGGAGTACATGATCTTGGCCCCGGTTAAGGCCGGCCCGACGCAGATCGAGGTGGTGCGCTTCGATGGTATCGAGGGCCGCGCCTTGCCGGCTGAACCTGCACCGACACTAGGCATTACGGCGCTGCGTTTTCCGGTCAGCCGTTTGTCCCTCATCGAGGAGCGGCTGCGTGCGGCGAATTGGCCGCTGTTGCATGCAGCGACCGTACGGCAATTGCCGCCGTACGGCCGCGTGCGCTTGCTGGCTGTCAGTTCACCCGAGGGGGCGGTGCTCGAGTTCTTCGAACTCAGCGACCCATGATCTTTTCGCCTGGACCGTACTTGGTCATGTACTCGGCAAAGTCGATTCGCGGCTTGGTCCAGGACTTGAGATCAAAGATTTCCGGAGTCTTTTTCTCGAGTGCGAGGCGCGCACCGCGCGGCAGATCGTCGAGGCTGCGCAGTTTCGTGCCGAGGCCCTTGCCCCAGGTGCGTCCCGGAGTCTTGCCCATGCCGAGCCAGGGGTGAAAGCTGACCAGGTTCTGGAACTGCACGGTCGAAAGGGCGCTCGACTTGCCGGGGTCCTGGATATCACGCAGGTCGGCGGCAAAAAAGTAATGCGAGTCCCAGTAGAAGGTCGGACCGCCGGCCTCCTTTGGCCACTTGTCTTCCTTGAAGGGGTTCGGGAAGGAGAACGACGACTGGTTGGGCGCGAGGACCTTCCCCGCGATCACGTCGATGCGCATGTCCTTGGGCTTCAGGGTTGCCTCGGGTCCGGTGACGATACCGTCCGGACCGATTTCTACCGACAGCGGACCACCGGCGAATTGCCAGATCTCGCGTTTCTCGCCGGTGACGGGATTGACCCAATGATCAACGACTTCGTCGGTGTCGAAAGCCGTATAGGTGCCCACCTCACGCACCAAGCACTTGTAGTTGCCGTTGGGCAGTGGCGTCCACGAGCCGGCAGCGAGATTCTGCATCGTCAGCATGGGCTTCAAGTTGCCGTCGTTGAGCCAGAGATACAGATGCAGTCGGGTGAAGGTGTAGACGGTTTCCTCCGCAATCGAGCCTTTCAGCTTGGCGAGCAAGCGCGCCCTCGCCTTGGGATCTTCGAGTTGCAGCGCCGACACGCCACCCGGTGTGGCCGCCACGGCAGGCGAGAGCATTGAAGCGGCCATCGAGCCGCCGATGGCGACGGAGGCGCCGAGCATTGAACGACGCGAAATACCCATGTCCGACATGTGAACCCCCTAGCAAAATGAGTCCTGAACATAACGCAACCCGATGCGCGTTGTCCCTTGCGAAGTTACCCTGTCCTCCTGTTGCTCAGGGGGTCGAATGAGCGAAGGGACTGCATGGTCGAGACGTGAGGCCTTGGCGGGCCTAGGACTGCTCGCGGTGGCGGGCGGTACGGTTCAAGCCGTCGAGACGGGAGCCGCAGGCGCCGACGGAGCGGCCGTCCGCGTTGTCCATGGGCCGCATGCCTCCGGACAGGCGGTGCTACCCGCCGAAGTGTTCGCAGATTTCATGCGGCTGCGCACTTCGCCGGACGGACGGCCCGTGCTTTGGGTGTACTCGGGCGTGCTGGTCGTCAAGCCAGACGGCGAAGTCGCACGGCCACTGGCGCGCATCGAGGGCTTGAGTCGCTCGCTCGCTGTTGCGCAGCCTGATGGCAGTTATCTGTGGACGCTCGACGAGGCGGGCTATTACTGCGATCCGGTGACCGGCGAGGTGGCCTCGACCCTGTTCAATCCCTTCATCGGCAAAGACGTTGTGCCGAAACACTATCGATCGCCGCAGACGCTGCGATTTTCGCGCAACGGAGTTTTGCCTGGGCGTGAACTGCCTCCCGGTATCGCTTTTCACGGCGAAATCACCCGTCTCGCAGAGATCGCGGGCACGGTCGCCTTGACCGAAGATCTGTACGTTCGCATGGGTGGCACGGCAGCGACGGCCGATCGTCCAGCGCGTCCCACGCGATTCGCCAATTCGCTTGCGACCTTCACGACGCTGCGGCGCAACCTGCAGCGACCCGCCGGTGAGTGGGTGGACTGCCAGTTCAACTACACCACCCTCAATACTTTCGTGGACTGGCTCGGTCTCGCAGGACGACCCGGCGTGCAGGACATGCGCCTCGTCGGTATCAAGTGCCGCCTCGATGATCGAGCGGCCGTGCCCGCCGGCTTGCGCGAGCGTATCGAGCGCGAGCATCCGGATCTGCTCAAGGGGAGTGAACGCACATGATTGATCGACGCAGTCTCTTGCAGGGCGTGGGTTTCGCCGCGGTGCTGCAGGCGCCGATGCTGGTCGACGCCGCCGTCGCGCGCGATCCGGGCGGCGCGCCGGGAGCGCTCGATCTGCGCACGGCGGAGGGCAATGTGAAGGCGATGGCCAAGATGTCGGCCACCCTCGCCCCCGACGGTCACAAGCATGGTTGGTATAGCGGTGTGCTGATGGGCGTGGTGCCGGGCCAAGCGGTGCGCGAACTCGTGGGCATCATCGGTATGAGCACGCAGCGGCTGCGTGCGGTTCCGGAGCAGGGTGGATATCAGCTGCTGCAAAAGGAGTGCGGCTTCTTCACCGATCTATCCACGGGTGCCGTGCTCGATCGATGGCGCAATCCTTACAGCAACGAGATCGTCGAGCCGTTCCACATCGCGAACCCCGCCGTGAATCGCTGGATACTGCCCGTGGTCAAGGAAGAGCGTTTCTATGATCGCGTGCAGAACGAGGCACCCGTCGAGCGACCCTTCGTGTTGCCCTGGCAGCGTGCAGGGGATCGGGTCATGCTCGAGCAGCGCACCCACTTCTGGGCAAACAACCCGCTGGATCCTGCGATCTGGAAGCGCGAGAGCGGTGGCCCGCGCATTCAGGTCTCGGATTGCATGAGTTACAACGTCCGCTATGACGATCTCGTCGATCCGCGGCGCGACAGCGTGGAGTATTCGGGCCACTGGGTACACGTGCGGCCGTGGCAGCCGTGGATGCTGATGGGATCGCACCCAGGGCATTGCCTCTACAGCGCGATGACGGGCAGTGCGCTGCGCGCCGAGAACGTGCCGGCGCAGATTCTCGGCGTGGTGCGCGAGCGGCTGCCGGATTTCTTGCAGCCGCCCACCGAGGTACGCAAGAGCGAGCCCAGCATGATTCGTTTCATGCGCGAGCGTAAACCGTCGTGAGTGGACCGCTGCACCGCCATTACCGGGGCAAGATGCTGTATCTCACCGACGGCGTCGGTGAGATGGGCCGCGAGTTCTTCAGCGTGACTGTCCAGCCCGATGGCGAGCGAACCCTGCGTGCCCAGTGCGAGATGGACGACGATCGGTTACTGCGCGATGTAGTGCTGACGGTCGATGCCGAGTGGCGACCGAAGGACGCTTTCATGCGCTTGACGCTCGATGGTCGTTTGCTCGGCACCTCGTGGTTCAATTTCACCACACGCACGGCCCACTGCGAGGGACTGACCTCGCGCGATGGTCGGGTCTCGCAGCGGTTCGAGCTCAACGAAGACATCGAGTCATTCGGTACGCACGCGCTGCATGGCGACGCCTGGGTGGTCGCGCGTCTGCGCAGACATGCAGGACCGATGGAGAAGTTTGCCCTTGCGACCTTCACCAATTCGACCCGCGCCAACGGCGCCTCGGGGCCGACGCTGATTCATCTGGGCGAGGGCTATTCGCGCATCCACGATCTTGGCGAGGAGGTTCTCGAGGTGCCGGCGGGGCGGTTCACCACCCGACACATCCGCATCGATTGTCCGGGCGTGGATGACTTCGAAGTCTGGGCCGGTGGCGAGGACTGTCTGCCGGTGCAGTTACGATCAAAGAATTTGCGCCAGACCTACGTGCTCGTTGAACTGCAGGGAGATTGGCGATGACGTTACGCATCAATCGACGCGAGGTCATGGGTGCCGCGCTCGGCGCCGCCGCAACGGGCGGGGTCGCTGCAGCAACGGGCGGGGTCGCCGCCGCTGCCGTCGCATCGACAGCGATCGCGAGTGCTCCGGCGAGCACCGCGCAGACAACGCCTGACCTGCGCATGCTGTATCGCAAGCTGCACCTTCGCACCGATGACGGTCTGCTGTTCTGGTGGCTGCAGGGACCGAAGATCGGGCAGGTGGGCACGACGCTGACGCCGCTCTACACGAGCAGCATCGGCACGTTGCAGCGAGTGCGTCACCGCGAGGATGGCGGCTTCGATGTCACTCAACTCGAACTCATCATCCTGTGTGATCTGCAGACGGGTGAGCCGCTCGAGCAGTGGCGCAACCCCTACACCAACGAATCGATCCCGATTCGCTTCTCGCCGGTCGGGCCGACCGTGGTGCGCTACAGGGCTGACAACTCGCGCGTCCTGCCGACCGAGATCGGTGGCACACCGTTGCAAGCGACGGCCATCATGCATCCGCCCCTGATCGTCGGTGACGATGTCTTCCAGCGCGATGAATCAGTGGCGCGGGTATTCACACCCGGCCGTGCCACGCCCTTCGAGGTCAACGACATCGCCGTTTATCACGGCAGTCTTGCCAATCTCGTCAACCCCGCCGTGTCCGTAGGGGAGGCGACGGTGTTCTTCGCCGAAGTCACCGGCTGGCAACGCTGGATGAACATGAGCGATCGTCCTGGCAATCTGACCTCGCGGCTGACAGGCCGCAAGGTCAGGCGTTACGAGGATCTGCCGCAGCGGTGGCGGGAGCATCTGGCGGCGGTGGCGCCGAAGATTGCGGCCGACCCCATCGCCGCGCTCGATGGACCTGCAGCCCGTTTTGATCGATGAGGTGACCATGTTGCGTGCCGTATTCATTTCCTTGCTGCTACTCACTCTATCGCCGGCGACATCGTCCGCCGCCGAGCCATCGGCCTCTGCCGCATCGAGTGGTTTCGTCATCCGCTACGTCACCGCAACCGATGGCGTGCCGCTCAATGTGGTCGAGACCGGTAATCCGCAGGGCCCTGCGATCGTCTTCCTGCACGGGTACACGCAGAGTTATCTCAGCTGGCACTCGCAACTCGACGATCCGGCGCTGCGCGCGAAGTACCGCCTGATTGCCATCGACCTGCGCGGTCACGGCGCCTCGGGCAAGCCGTGGGACAAGGCGGCCTACGCGGGCCATCTGCCGTGGGCGCGCGATGTGCGCAGCGTGATCGAGCAACTGGGCGTCACTCGTCCGACGTTGGTGGGTTGGTCGTTCGGCGGTTTCGTTGCGATCGACTACGTGCGCGAGTTCGGTGAGTCCGCCGTCACGGGCGTGATGCTGACGGGCAGTCATGGCGGCCTGTTGCCACGACCTGTGGGTCTGCCGCCCGCCTTCATAGGCGATCTGGACCAAGCGATCGAGGGCGCGCGAACCTTCATGAAGATAATGTCGGTGGCGCCGCCGACTCAGGCGGTGTTCGATCGTGGTGCCTACGCGAATGTGATGATGCCCGCCTACGTGCGCAACGCCATGTGGGGCAAGCGGCTCGACAATACGGATCTGACGCCGCGGCTGCAGTTGCCGGTGCTGATGATCCTCGGTCGGCAGGATCTGAGCCTGCCCGCCGATGCGACGGTAACGGCACTTGCCGCACGATCCAACATCACCGTGCAGATCTTCGAGCAAACGGGGCACTCGGCGTTTTACGAGCATCCCGCACGATTCAATCAGGCGCTTGCGAGTTTCGTCACGCGGGCGGTGGGTGTTACGGGGAGTCAGCCATGATGTCGTTTCGATTTGAATCGCCGTTTCGATCGGGAATGCCTGTTCGGTCGGGTCGGTGGATCTGGGTGGCGGCGTGGCTGATGCTACTCGGCACACCAGCGGGCACCGCGTGGGCGCTGGGTACGCCGTCCGTTCCGCTGTCGACCCTGGAGTCCCGCTACACAACGCCGACCTCCCGGTTCGTCGACATCGACGGCGTGCGTATGCACTACAAGGACGAGGGTACGGGTCCGGTGGTCGTGATGCTGCATGCCTCGTTCATGAGTCTGCACAGTTGGGACGGGCTCGCCGCCGATCTCGCGCGGGATCACCGTGTCATTCGTTTCGATTTTCCGTTGGCGGGGCTGACCGGCCCCGACCCGCAGGGTCGCTATTCGATGGAGCGCAGCACCGAGCTCATGAATGGGTTGCTGGCGAAGCTGGGCGTAAGTTCGTACTCGATCATCGCCACCTCGTCGGGCGCCATCATCGGGTTCCGTCAGGCGGCAGCCAAGCCTGAGGCGGTGACGCGGCTGATCCTGATCAATGCGGCGGGTATGCCGCGCACGCCGGTAACCGATCCGAACCGTGAGCGGGGGTCGGCCTTCAGCCGTTGGCTGCAGGGGAAATACAAGTCGCGCGAGTATTGGCAAAAGACGCTCACCGGGCAGTTCACTGCGGGCGAGCCGCCACCGGCCGACGTCGTCGAACGCGTTTTCGATTTCAACCGACGGGCGCGCCTCGTCGAGGACTCGGGCATCTACATGCGTAATTTCCGTACGGGCGACCCCGAGACCGTGCTCGGGCAGGTGCGTGCGCCCACGCTCATACTCTGGGGCATGGGCAACATCACCGTGGCGCATCTCGAGGCCGACGTTTTCCAGTTGTGGCTGACGCAGGCACCGTCGATCAAAAAAAAGTATCCTCGCTACGGCCACTACATCTACATGGAGAACCCGGCGATCGTGATTCCCGACGTACGTAATTTTCTTGAAGGTCGAATGGATGCCGACTTGCGTGTGACGCGGCGAATGCCGTCGGGTTCCTGACATGACGCCGCTGCAATTTCAAAGCCTGGTCGTCGTCGGAATCCTGCTGTTCTATGCGCTGCTCGAGCTTGCGCGTGGGCGGTTCTTTACTGCAGCAGCCGATCGGGAGGACAACAAGCTCGACGTCGCGGTGATGCTGATGTTTCCGCTGGTGTCGGGCAGTGTGTCGCTCACAGCCGTGGCGCTCTGTCAGGCGTTCATGCCCGAGCAGGCGGGGGCGCTCGCACACTGGCCGTGGTGGGCGATGGTGCTGACGCTGCTGCTCGTCGATGATCTCACCCAGTATTTCTGGCATCGGCTGTCGCACACGAGCGTGCTGTGGCCGCTGCATCGGGCGCATCACAGCGCTTCATACATGAGTGTGCGGGTTGTCTACCGCAACAACGCGCTGTACTACGCGATGATGCCGGGGCTGTGGCTGAGCGCGATGTTCAGCTTTCTCGGCTTCAGCTGGGTGTACGTCGGCTACATTATGGTTAAGTTGGCCGTCATCGCGGGCGCGCACTGCAGCCTTCCGTGGGACGCGCCGCTCTACCGCATCCCGGCGCTACGTCCGCTGATGTGGGTGCTCGAGCGGACCATTTCGACCCCTGCCACGCACTGGGCACATCACGCGCTATCGCAGGACGATGGCGTCGGGCATTACTCGGGCAATTTTGGCAACCTGCTGTTTCTCTGGGATGTGATCTTTGGCACGGCGCGAATTACGCGTCGCTATCCGCCGGCGTTCGGGTTGGCGGACGATCGGAGTCACGGACACGAGAAGTGGTACACCCAGATGCTGTTTCCCTTCGTGCGGTCGCGACGTGCGGATTCGGCCCTGGTCTGGCCTCCGGGGCGACCGCCCGCGTGACTCTGCCGCCCGCAACGGACCGACGAGGCCTGCTGCGGGGTCTGCTGGCGGGCTCGTTGCTCGGAGCCTCCGCGCCGACGCGGGCTGCGGATCAGACCGTCTCGCTGCCTCCGCTACCGGATCGGCGCTGCATCATCGACGCCGGTTGGGCGCTGTTGCACGATGGCCAGGGCTTCACGCTGCAGCGTGATGTGTCGATCCTGATCGATGGCGATCGTATCGCGGCGGTGCACTCCGGACCGCTGCGCTCGATGCTACCGCGGGTGGATGCGCGCAGCCACCTGGTGCTGCCGGGATTCATCTCGGGGCACACCCACGTCGCAGGCGGCACGGTGACGCGCGGCATCTTCGAGGGACGCCGCTCCTACGCTCGGGCGCTGGAGCTGGCCGAGACCCTGGACGACGACTCGCTCGATGCACTGACGGCGCTGAATCTGGCCGAACTATTGCGCTCGGGGTGCACCACGCAACTCGACATGGCGTTGTCTTTGCGACAGATGCAAAGCTACGTACGCATCGCACGGCGCTGGGGCGTGCGCGCCTACCCGTCAGCGATGGTGCCGGGCATTGGGCGACTCTTTCCGATCTGGCAGCGCGAGAGCGACGAGGTGTTGCGTCAGTCGGTACCCGATACCCTGGCAGAGATCGAAGCGGCAATCGGCTACGCACGGCAGATCAACGGTGCCGACGCGGGTCTGATCCTTCCGCAGATGGCGATGCACGCGAGTGATACCCACACGCCGGAGACGATTGCCGCGACCCTCGCGGCGGCGACGGAGCTCGGCAATGGACTGCACCTGCACCTCTGTCAGGGCGCACGCGAGGTCGAGGCCGTGCAGCGCCTGTGGCAGCAGCGCCCGGTGCAGTGGCTCGATTCGCTCGGCGTGTTCGCGCAGCGCGTGTTTGCGGCGCACATGTCGAGTGCCGACCCGAGCGTGGATGCTCCGTTGCTGCGCCGCAGCACGTTCACGTATTGCACTTGCCCCTCGGCAGGCGGGGCCAGCGGTTTCACGCAGCCTTGGCCTGAGATGCTTGCTGCGGGTGTGAACACCAACATCGGCATCGATACGCACTCGAACGATTACGTCGAGAACCTCAAGCTTGCGGTGCTGAAGGGCGAGGCGCGCTGGTCGTTGCTGCGGCGCAGTTCTGCCGCACCGATGCAGCGACCGAGCATCCAGCGCGCCGTCGAGGCGGCAACCATCGATGCAGCCCGCGGCCTTGGGCGCGAGGACATCGGGCGCATTGCGGTCGGTGCGAAGGCAGATCTGGTCTCCATCGACGTGTCGGGACTGCTGGCTGGTACGGGCGCGCTGCCGCCCGAGCCGCTCTACCATCTGCTGTACGCAAACGGCCTCATGGTGCGCCATGTGCTGATCGATGGCGCGTTCAAGCTGTTCGATGGCGTGTTGCGTGTCGACGAGGAGGCGAAGTTGCTCGCTGCGGGTGGCGCGGTAGTGCGCCAGATCTGGGCGCAACTCGAGAGTGAGGGTTTTTTCAAGTGACGTTCTTCAACAGGCGAGGCATGGGTATGCGGCGTGCGGTGAGTGTGATGGGCGTGATGGGCGTGCTGCTCGGCGTGTCGTCGCCGATGGCGCAGGCGGTCGAGTGGCAGATGTTTGACCCGTCGCCCTACTCGCAGAGCGTGACCGACTGCGATCGCGAGGCGGCACATCCGGACGATCCGAACAAGGTGGTTCCCGGCAGGACCTCGCGCGAGATGAATATCGACACCGCCATCCGTGTCTGTCGGGCCGATCTCGCCAAGGATCCGAACAACCCGCGCATCGGTTATCAACTCGCGCGTTCGCTCACCTACGCTGGCAAGGTGACCGAAGCGCTGCCTTTCATCGAGCGAGCCGCCGCGCAAAAATATCCGCAGGCCCTGTTCGTGGTGGGCTATCTGTATCTCGAGGGTTCCTACGCCTCGCCCAAGGATCCCTGCCGCGCCGCGCAACTGATCCGCGAGTCGGCGATCTATGGACGACTCGCCGGGCTACTCGGCTATCCGTCCTACGTGTTGAACGGCCGATTCAACGGCTGCGGTTTGAAGGTCGACATGCAGGAGCTGCGCGAATTCGTGGGCAAAGCCAAACAGTCGAAACTCGAGTACTACCCCTCAGTGATTGCCGAGTCGCTCGAGGTGCGGTTATCGAACGAGGGGGGGTCGAAATGAACGACAAGCGTGTATCGCGGCGTAACGTGTTGCAGACGGCAGCTGTAGCGGGGCTGGCGCCCTTGTTTGCGGCAGCGCCCGCGGAAGCCAACATGGCGCGTCCGGGTGGCGAACGCGGCTATGCGCGCGGCCCCCATGGGCAAGTGCACTACCACGACAACCAAGGCGCCAGCGCGATGCCCCTACTGCTGCTGCATCAGGCACCGATGTCGCATCGCCAGTTCGATGCCGTGTACGAGCCGCTGAAGACCCGCGGCATTCGTGCGATCGGCATCGACATGCCGGGGTTCGGCATGTCCGATCCGACGCCGTTCGTGCCCAAGGTGGCCGATTGGGCGAGCTCGGTCGCCGCCGTGCTCGACCATCTGCGCATACGTCAAGCCGACGTGCTCGGTCATCACACCGGCGCGCTGCTCGCTACCGAGGTGGCGCTGCAGTTTCCGCAGCGCGTGCGGCGGGTGATTTTGAATGGTCCTTTCCCCATCACCGAGTCCGAGCGGGCGATGTTTCTGGCCGATCTGCAAAAGACGGAGATCGATTTCGAGTACCGGGCCGACGGCACTCATCTGTCCGAAAGTTTCGTCAAGCGCGCCAAGTTCTACGGGCCGAGCGCCGATCCGCGGCACATCACTCGCATTCAGGTAGAAAAGTTCATGGGCTTCGGGCCGTTCTGGTATGGACACAACGCCGCATACCGATACGATCACGCCAGCACGCTGATGTCGCTAAAACACCCGACGCTGATCCTCACCAACACCGGGGACATGGCTTACCCGATGGCACAGCGTGCACGACAGCTGCGACCGGATATGGCCTATGTCGAACTACAGGGTGGCAACGTCGACATCGTCGATCAGGCTACGGAAGCCTGGAGCGATGCCGTCAAGGCTTTTGTGGCGTAACGCTCAGGCAGCGAGCGCGACCGTGACCTTGTTGTCGGGTCCGATGTCCGACACCTCGATGGGTACGCCGAGTGCAGCGGCATAGCCAAGCAAGCGAGGCTTCAGCCAGCTCTCGTGCACCTCCGCGTCGCTGAGATCGAATTGACCCGTGCGCCGCGCTTCGGCGAGCACGTGCGAGTAGGGGAAGGTGAAGCTGCGCTTGCCGGGCTCGACTTTCAGATCGAGACAGAGCTGATAAAGGCAGGCCGTGCGATCGAAGATACCCGCGAGCGCAATCTCTTTCTCGCCGGTTTTTTCGATCATGCCTTTCAAGCGCCCGAGCATCGGCTGCATGGTGCGAATGTCGTGTTCAACGTAATCGGCGAGCACGCCATTATTTTTGGCGAACTGCACCGAGTTCAGGTGCATGTTGACGAGCGCGTCGTTCATTTGGTGCGGATAGGGTTGCGTATCCTTGAGCGTGCGGATGGCCATGGCGACCGCCTCGCCCAGGATCTTCTCGCGTCCCTCGAACCCGCTGGAGGTCGCGAGCATCGCCGCCATACTTTGCGGTGCACCGCCGCCCGCCAGCATGGCCTTGACCCAAGGGGGTGGGCCGCCACCAGAGCCGGGTGCGCCGCCGCCGGCACTCGCCATCATCTTTTTCATCGCCCAGGAAATGAGCTTCGCCTTCAACCCTTGCTTGGCTGCGGCGGGCGGCGTTGCGGCGCGTTCGGCAGTGACGGACATGGTGGACCCTCCTCAGAAGGCTGGTTATACCCTTAGTTGCCGCCGTCGTACACGAGTTCAAACTCCTCGATCCAGAACGGCATGTCGGGCGACACCTCAAGCCCGAAGGGCTGCAGGTGGTTGTTCCAGTACAGCGTGTGCAGCGGCACCCAGGTTGCAGGGTCGCGTACCGGTGAACCGTCGATCACCGTGTGCTCGGCCCGGACGGCACCAAAGATGGCGCTGTCGACGCGCACCACCCGAGTCAGCAGCACCGGCTTGCCGCTCATGTCGATGAGCACCAGCAGACGACCGACGGCCGGCACGGGCGAGCCGGTACGTTCGACGATCCAAGGCAGGGTGAAGGTGCCGCGTTTGTCGCCGGCGCGGATCAGCTCGAAGATCTGCAGGGTGCTGTCGGCATCGAGCCCGATCCAGCGCACCTCGACGTTGTCGGCGATCAATTCTAGGGAAGGCTTGGCCTGTTGAGCCCGGGCGCAAAACGCTTGGATGCTCTCGGCGGAGGGCGCGATGGCGGGCGCTGGCAGATACACGACGGGACCTCCAAAGGGCGAACGGCAGACGATTCGACATCCCGAATGTAGCAAGTCCTGCTGGTATCCCGCAGCTTTCCTACGCACAATCATTGACTTCTTCGACGCGGGGGGCTGACAGATGAGTTCATGGCAACGACGGTTCGCGGGTGTTCTGTGCGCTGCGCTCCTCGCGGTGGTGACGATGCGGGCCTCGGCGGGGCCGGTGCACGATCCTTCGCGGCAGGAACTCGAGTCTGTACTCGCTGATCTCATCGCTTGGTTGCCGGGCGGTTGGGACTCCTACCCTCAGGTGCATTTCGAACGACGCTACCGCATGCCCGCCGAGGGCGAGCACGAGCACTGGCACCATATCTTCGAGCGCATCGATGCGCCGCAGATTGGCGAGGTTGTGTTCTACGGCCAGATCAATCCGGGCGGGCGTGACGCGCCGATGATGCACCGCTCGCAAATCCTCTACAAAGTCTGGATCGACGAGCAGCGCGGCGTAGTGGTGGTCAACGGGCAGGGCCCCGCAGATCCGGACAAGTACGTCGATCTGCACGAGCGCCCCGAGTTGTGGTCCGAGGTGCGCATGCGTGATCCGGAGAAGATCAACTGCGATTTCATCTGGCGACGCGATGGCGAGCAGATCGTCGGCGTGCTGGATGGCAAGACGGCGGCCGGCCGCACTCAGGGACCGGGTACCTGCACGTACATGGTCAACAACACCGACGTGCGTTTCATCGCTGATGCCGAGTGGGTGCTCTCGCCCGAGGTGTTCTGGGACTACGACCTCAACGAGATGGCTGGGCACCAATTCATTGGCCGAAAGGACAAAACCCACATCAAGATGTATCGGGCGCGTGGATATGATTGTCGCGTGCGGGATGCACAGGGCGAGCGTCGCTGGCAGGCCTACGATCGCGGCGCGAAACTGGCTGTGCAGACCGCCTCGGGTCCGCGTCAGTTGATGCTGTTGCGCGCGCCGATGCCCGATGCCGCAGGTCGTGGCTTGCATGACAAGGTGCGCTTGCTGCTGCAGAAATCTGGCGAAGAAGCGCCGGCGCATGAATCTGAGGCGGAGCCGCGGGCTGCGGCGATCGCGCTCGCGCACGATGGGGTGAATGTGCAGTGCTCGCTCGCGCCGTCACTGCCGCGCATGCACAAGGCTGGCGCTTCAGCTGCCCACTGAATCCGGCGTCATTCCGCGTAAGCGGCGTTGCAGGTAGGGCTGTGCGAAGACGACGGCGAGGATCAATGCGACCCCGAGGTAAAACCGCGGCGTGAGTTCGGTGTATTCCCGAAACAGCAGGGCCGCGAGGATGATCGCGTAGACCGGCTCGAGATTGAGTGCGAGCTGGGTCGTGAACGCAGTGATATGGCGCAGCGCGCGTAGGAAGAGCAAGAACGGCAGCAGCGTGCAGACGAGCGCGAGCAGCAGCAACCAGCCGAAATCGCTCATGCTTGGTTGCTGTAGCGTCGCCTCGACGCCTAAGGTCAGTGAGCCGATGAGCGCAAGGAACAGGCCGCCGCTCGCCATCTGCACGAACGTGATGGACGCAGGGTCACCACGGGTCACATATCGCTTGTTGAGCGCGGCGAAGAGCGCCGTGAGGAAGGCGGCGGCAGTACCGATGAGTACTCCGACCTGCATCCCCGTCGGCACACCGCCGACCAGCAACCAGACGCCCGGGATGGCGAGTACGCCCAAGGCCAGCTCGTCCCACTGGTGCCGACGTCCCGTCAGCGTTGGCTCGATGATGGCGGCAAAGATTGAACTCAGCGCGAGACAGGCTACAGCCACCGAAGCGTTTGCGATCTTGATGGCGGCAAAGAACGCGAGCCAGTGCACGGCGATGACGCAACTGATGGCGGCGAAGAGGGCGATGTTGCGTGCGCCCAGCGTGCGCAGTTCGCGCCAGACGCTAGGCACGATGGCGAGCGAGACAGCCACGATGCCGACCCGCCAGATCACGAGCGCCATCGCTGGCAGTGCGATCAGCTTGCCGAGAATCGCCGTGAAGCCCCACAGCAGTACGCAGGCGTGGATTTGCCACAGCGCCTTGCGCTCCGCTGCGCTGCTTGCAGAGATCGACATGCGAGGGTGTGGTGGGTTGCGGGGAGGGCGCGTCAGGGCGCGTTAGGGCGCACCCGAGTGCATCGGGGCGGATCAGGGACCGGCGGGCTGCTGCAGCCGGCGAATTTCGGCCATGTCGCGCGGCGGGTCACGCCATAGCGCCGCCTCGTTCTGCACGTAGTCGCGGATGCTTTGCGGCAAATCCTCGAAGCGATCGACCCGCCACGACACCATGTGCATTACGCCCTTGCCGAGCCCGGCAGGCAGATCACCGAAGCGCAACCAGCTGATCTGATACGGATGCTTGAGGCCCTTGGCGGCCGACTGATCAAAAAAATCATAATGCTCGAAGGTCTGACTGCGCGTGCCGTCACGCAGCGGGAAGTCGAGGAACAGAGGCGCTGAAAAGGCCAGAGTCCCACCGATGCGGCGCGCCATGATGTCGGTGCCCGGGCCGATGCGCTGCACTCGCGCCCCGGCGCCTTGCTCGACCCAGCTCTCGACTCCGCTGCCGCGCAGTTCGTAGGTGATGTACTGATAGGGGTAGCTGATCGGCGGCAGCGGCTTGCCCTGCCACTCGCGCAGGATCGCGTTGCTCTGCACGTCGCGATACACGAAGGTCTTGCGTGAGAGCTGATGCGCCTTGACCGGGGTGGACAGGGTGGTGTCGAGCCGGGCTGCATCGATGCCCTCCATGCGCATCAACGGCTGCCCGCTCGGTGAACTGTAGACCGTGCCGACCGCGTACCAATACACGGGGGTACCGGAGCCGACCCGCATCTGCACCCAATCCCGAAACACCTCGGGGTTGAAGCCGCGATCGGGCGTCGCCGGCTGCGCCGCGCCGACCGTGATCAGGCTGCTGGCGCAGCACAGTATGGCGGCCCAGAAAATGGCCACACGGTAACGGGATTGGCGCATGCGAATCTCCTGCTCAGGGAGGGTGTACGAACCGGCGGGGGCGAGGCTAAACTTCCTGCCCCGAAACATCCTCAAGTGTAGTAGACCCGAGCCATGCTGCCTGCATCCCTGCAACGCCCTGCCCGAGCCTTGGTGGTCGGCCTCATCGCCCTCGCGGCCGTTGCGGCTGCGCGTCCCGTGGCGGCGCAGACGCAGGAGGAGCAGGGCGTTGTGCAGGGTCTGCAGTTGGCCTTGTCGGCGCAGGCCGTGGTCATGCAGGGGGTGGTGGATCGCGCCCTCGGCTACATCGGCATCCCATACCGCTTCGGTGGCAGCCATCCCGACAAGGGCTTCGACTGCAGTGGCCTCGTCAACCATGTGTTTCGCGAGACGCTCGGCGTAACCTTGCCGCGAACCTCGCGGCAGTTGGCGACAGTCGGCGTCGAAGTGGCGCGAGAAGACATGCGACCGGGCGATCTCGTGTTCTTCAACACGCGTGGCGCGCCGAATTCGCATGTCGGTATCTATCTCGGCGATGGGCGGTTCGTGCACGCCCCAAGAGCCCGCACGCTCGTGCGTATCGATCAGCTCGACGACGTGGGCTATCGGGGCCGATTCACGGGTGCTCGGCGGATTGATCCGCTGACCTTCGTCGTCGCGACCGTCGACCCGGCGGGCTAACCGCTCAACCTGCGAGCGACAAATACCGCGACTGGTGCGAGTGTCCGGGGTGGTCGACCCAGCCTCGGACGCGGCCGGCTATCAATCGATGCGAGTTGCCGGCCCACAGCGGAATCAACGGCACATCGCGCAACAACAAGGCTTCGGCCTCGCCATATCCCGCGTAGCGTGCCGCCAAGGTCAACTGGCGCTCCGCTGCCGTGACCACGCGGTCGAAGGCTGTGTTGCGGTAGCGCGTGACGTTCTCGGCGGAGTCGGAGACGAAGCGCAGCAGGAAGTTGGATGCCGAGGGCACGACGGCGAAGGCCGCATAGCTGAAGAGGTCATAGTCCCCGCGCTGCAGGGCTGCGCTGTAGGCCCGACCGTCGAGGGGCAGCAGCTCGAGATCAACTCCGATGGGCTTCCACATCGCGGCAACGGCCAGATACATCTTGCGGCCGGTCGGACTTGTCGGAAAGCCGATGCCGAGACGCAGCCGGGAGGATCCCACGCTTTGGCGCACGAGCTCGCGCGCGGTGGCGATGCGCTGGGCGGCAGCGGTGCCGCTGTCGCCGCTCTTGCGTAAGGCCGGGTAGCCGGGAATGCCCGGAGGCAGCACGCTGTACCACGGCTGCTCGCCGAGGCCGCGTACTTTGCCGACGAGCACGTCGCGATCCACCGCGAGCGAGAGCGCACGGCGCAGATCCGGTTTGTCGAGCGGCGCGCGCGCGACGTTGATACCGATGGCGCCGAGCGCACACTCGGGCGAGCTGCGTAGCGCGGTGCCGAGTTCGCGCCGTGCCGCGGCGTAGTTGCCCATGTCTTCGATCGAGGCGATGTCTGCCTGTCCCAGTCTGAACAGACGCAGGCGAGTGCTGTCGTCGTAGCCCGTGAGCCACTCGATGCGCGCGATGGCGACATCCGCTGCGGCGTAAAAGCGCGGATTGCGTCGCAGCTTCAAATCTTTGGCGCCCGCTGCCCAGGACTCGAGCCGATACGGCCCGTTGCTCACGATCAGTGTCGGTTTGGCCCATTCGCGACCATGGACCGAGATCACGTGCTCGGGGACGCAGTAGGCCGTGACGAGATTAACGGGCAATTCCACGTCGGGATGTTGCAGGCGAATGACGAGGGTCGAGGGGGCTGGCGCGCTCACGCCGAGCGTCGAAGGTGGTTTGCGCCCGAAGCGGACATCTACCGCGCCAACGATCGAATCGAGGCGCGCGGCTTGTGCGGCGCCCGTCTCAGGTTGCAGGTAACGTCGAAGGGTGTAGACGAAATCACGGGCCGTGAGCGGCTTGCCGTCGGACCAGCTGAGATTGCGCCGCAGTCGAAAAGTCCAGGTCAGCCCATCGGCACTTGTCGACCACGATTCGGCGCAACCCGGCACCACTTTGCCTGCGGCATCGGTAACGGCGAGACCTGCGAAGAGTTCTGCCGCCATCTCCGCGGTGACCTGGCCTGTCGGACGCTGCGGGTCGAGCGAGGTCAGCTCGCTCGATACGACGCGGCGCAATACAGTCGGCGTCTGTGCGGTCGTCGGGGCGACCGCGCACAGCGAAGCCGCCGACCCGGCGATAAGAAAATCCCTGCGTTGCATGGTCCTCAGTGCTCGATGAGCCAGTGGAAAACGCCGTGCGGTGCACGGATGACCGCGGCGCGAAACGCCGAATCCCCGACCTGCAAGGACTGCGGTTCACTCGCGATCTCGATGCCGGCGCTGCGGCAGCGCGCCACGAGCGAATCGAGTCCGCTGACCCGCAGGCGCACGCCAATGATACCGCGATTGGGCGGCCGCGCTCGCTCGCGCAAGTCCGCGTAGCTGCCCTCGGGTAGACCATAGTGAATGATGCCGAGCATCACATCTTCAATCACGCGGCCGTAATTGTTGGCCCGAATATGCAATGTGTGGCTGACGCCGACCATGCGCGAGAAAGATTCGCTGGCGAACTCGTAGCGCAAGCCGAGCGGCACGCCGAGCACGTCCTCGTAGAAGCGGCGTACCGGTTCGAAGTCGCTCACCGGGCCTGAACTGCTCTGCACTTCGCTGAAGACCCGATCGGTCAGCGTGACGAACTGCGCAGCATCCACGTTTTGCGGTTCGATGGCAGCGATCATCACGCCATCCGGACCTTTGGCGTGGGCCTCGAGAAAGCGCGACCCGTCTGGCAGGTCGACATTGGCGCCTTCGGAGACGATCTCGAAACCGTGCGCCCGCAGACGTGCCACGGCGGCCGGGCGGTCCGCCGTAAAGAAGTCGATCATCTTGAGGGCATTGCAGGCGACGCCGACGCCACCCTCGCGGATGACGACGGGTGAACCGGGCGAGAACTGCACGAGCCACACACCCAGCTCCGAACCCGGCGTAACGAGGCGCAGCAATTGAGCGGTTTGGCCTGATACCGCGAAGAGTTCGTGCGTGGCCACCGCATCGAGTGCGACGTCGGCCACGACCTGCATGCCGATGACATCGACGAACAATTCGCGCTGGCGGTGCAGATCCGCCGTACTGATGACGGGCCCGTCGATGGACTCGACGCGACCGCTCAAGCGAGTGGGGTCCGCGCGAGGCGCTTGCCGGCGAGGTAACTCATCAATACGGTCAGCACGACGGCGGCACCGAAGTAGAGTTCCTTGCCCTCGGACCAGGCGTCGAGGTTCGGCAACGTCAGTTTGGCCAAGGCAAATGCGGCGATTAGCAGGCTGACGCTGCCGACGGCGAGACTCATCACCCGCGAGGCGATTCGGGCGAGTTCATCGGCCCGGGCGATCAAGCGCGAGATCCACACGCCATTGATGCCGTCGGTGACGAGCATGCCCGCGGTGAACAAGGCGCCGAGCATCACGGCGTGGCCGAGTCCACCGAATTGCTGCGCGGTCAGCGAGAACAGGGCCGCCTGGCTGATCGTATCGAACGACAACGCAAACAGTGCACCGACGAAGGCGATCAAGCCCGGTGATCCGGCTCGGCCAAGCCTGCCGAGCAAGCGCGCCTTCAGACCGACCGGCGCCACGATTTCATCGGCCGGTGCCGTGACGGCGGCATGGACGTTGGCAATCCCAAGCGCCGCGAGGAAGGTGATGGAAATCCACACTCCGCTCGTCTGCAGCCATGTGGGTGTTTGCCACTGCCCCGAGATCAGGCTCACGATCACGGCGATGGCCATCACCACCACGCCATGCCCCAGCGAGAACAGGGCGCCGCAGTAGGGCGCGAAGGCCTTGCGACTGCGGGTGTTGACGCGCGTCAGGCCGTCGATGGTGGCGAGGTGATCGGCATCGAAACCATGCTTCACGCCGAGCAGGAAGACGACCGCGGCAAGCGCAGTCCAACTGGTGGGTAGTGCGTCCATATCACCGAAGGGTAGGCAGTCCCTAGGGCGGCAGACAAGGGAGGTGCGGGCCGTGCCCGTACCGCGGTAGGCTGTGGGTCATTGGGGGTACGGGCATGCGGCAACCGCACATCGGCAAGGCTGGACGAACGTGGAGCGCGGGCATCGCGGCAGCGCTGCTTGTAGTGTCCTGCGGCGGTGGCGGCGGCGGTGGATCGTCGAGCAGCTCGGCTGCGCCACCGACCTCGGGGGGTTCCACCACCCCGGTGACCGTCTCGCCCATTGAGCAATCGCAGGGCGCGTTGCTGCAGCGGCCGGTGTTCCAGTGCGGGACGTCGGCCGACAACGTCACCGCAGACACGGCGGCCAACAGCGTGACCCTATTCGAGAGTGGTCCCGTTCGGCCTTTGGCGCTGTCTGCCGACGGCCAGCGTCTGTATGTGGCGAACGCCCCAGCGCACTGCTTGGAAATTTACGCTGTTGAGACGGATGCCCTGCGTCTCGTCAGCACCGTGTCGGTCGGCCTCGAACCAGTGGCCGTGGCCGAGCGTAACGCCAACGAGGTCTGGGTGGTCAATCACCTCTCCGACTCGGTGAGCGTGGTGCGTCTCGACGGCACGCCGCGCGTGCTGCGCACGCTGCAGGTCGGCGATGAGCCGAGGGATGTGGTGTTTGCCGGAACCAATCGTGACCGCGCGTTCATCACCGCCGCCTTCCGCGGTCAGAATCGGCCGGGTTTCACGTCGTCTTCCCTGACTACGCCCGCCACTGGACGCGCGGACGTGTGGGTGTTCGATGCGTCGCAACTCGATGAATCTTTGAATGGCAAGCCGGTCACGACGCTGGCCCTGCCGGCCGATGTGCCGCGGGCTCTGGCCGTCAGTAACGACGGGCGCAGCGTGTACGCGGCCGTATTCATGTCGGGCAATCGCAGTACCGTGCTGCATCGCGATGCGCTCAACACGCCAAAGGCCGGTTTGTCGACCAGCACTGATGGAGTGCAAGCACCTTCCACGGGACTCATCGTTCGCAATGACGGTACGGCATGGCGTGACGAGGCCCGCAATGACTGGTCCTCGCGCGTGAAGTTCACGCTGCCCGATGAGGATCTGTTCGTCATTGATGCCGCCGCTGCAACACCCACCATCACGCAGCGCGTCAGTGGTCTCGGTACGGTACTCTTCAACATGGCGGTCGCTCCGGATGGGCGTCTCGTGGTGAGCAATACCGAGTCGTTCAACGAGGTGCGATTTGAGGGTTCCGGGCGGCGCGGCAACAGCACAGTGCGCGGTCGCATCGCCGAGAGTCGCCTGACGTGGGTCACGCCGGGCTCGGCGTCGGTGTCGGCCGTGCATCTGAACAAGCACGTGAACTTTGCTCTCCCGCAGGGGCAGAGTTTGCCCGCTGCAGAGAAGGCCCGCAGTTTGTCCCAGCCGACAGCGCTCGCCTTCAGCCCAAGCGGCGACACGCTTTACGTGGCGGCTTTTGGTTCAGCGAAGGTGGCGGCGCTGCCGACGGCGAGCCTGACGGCGAGTGGATTCGAGTCGGATGCGAGTCGCCACATTGCGGTGCCTGCGGGCCCTGCGGGCCTCGCGCTGAATGCGTCGGGTTCACGGCTCTATGTGTATTCACGCATTGCGCACAGCGTCAGCATCGTCGATACCGCACAGCGCAGCGTGCTCGCGACGCGCAGTCTCTTTTCGCCCGAGAGCACGGCAGTGAAGACCGGTCGGCAGTTCCTCTACGACGCTAATTTGAGCTCGGCCAACGGCTCGGTGTCCTGCGCGAGTTGCCATGTGTTCGGAGATCTCGATCATCTGGCCTGGGATCTCGGCAATCCCGACGATGCCACGCAACTGAACCCGAACGCCTACGTCTCCAACAGCCCGCGTACGACGCCGCGATTCCATCCCCTGAAAGGCCCCATGACCACGCAGACCCTGCGCGGCATGCGCGGCAACGGTCCCTTGCATTGGCGGGGCGATCGTACTGGCACGAGTCGGCAGACGGTGCGCGGGGCGGTGGAAACGCTCGAGGAGGCTGCGTTCAAAGAATTCAACGGCGCGTTCATCGGCCTGCTCGGTCGCGAAACTGTGTTGACCCCGACGCAGATGCAGGCGTTCACGGATTTCGCCATGCGCCTCGCGATGCCACCCAATCCGATCCGCGCTTTGGATGGCTCGTTGACGACGGATGAGGCCGCGGGGCGCAACATTTACTTAAACGTGCCCACGACCTTGCTCGGCAGCTGCGATAACTGCCACCGTCTGCGACCGGCGGAGGGCAAGTTCGGCACCGGCGGACTCATGTCTTTCGAGGGCGGCCGCATCACCGAGAATTTCAAGGTGCCGCAACTGCGCAACGTGTACACAAAGGCCGGTATGTTCGGCTTCAGTGCCGATGGCGGCGGCAATACGGGTGCGCAGATCCGCGGCTACGGGTTCAGTCACGATGGCGCGATCGACACGCTCGACAACTTCTTCCGCGACCCGGTGTTCTTCTTTCCGGCACCGGCCGATCAGAGCCGTCGGCAGGTCATCTCGTTCGTACTGGCGTTCGACAGCGACCTTGCGCCAGTGGTGGGGCAGCAGGTGACCTGGCGCCCGGGCTCGCCCGATGCAGTGGAGTCGCGCCTCGCCTTGCTACGCGGTCAGGCGACGGCGCCGGGCGGCGCGACCTGCGATCTGGTGGCCCGTGGCAACATCAACGGCGTGTCCTACAGCGCGTTGCTGCAGACCGATGGCACGTGGTCTTTGCGCGGCGGTGGCACGCGCAGTGACGCGGCACTCAAGGAATTGGCCAGTGCGGCGCAGCCGCTGACCTTCACCTGCATGCCTCCCGGCAACGGCCGGCGCGCCGCGCTCGATCTGTAGATGCGCCCACGGCGCTACGGCGCTACGGGCCGCGGGGCCTCGAGAAGCTCGATCAAATAACCGTCCGGGTCGCGCACGTGGAATACCTTGCCACGCAGCGGCGAGCCATCAGGTGCCGTTTTCTTTGAGGTGTACACCTGTGGCGGCTCGATGATCCTCGCGCCGGCCCGCTGCATCGTGGCATGCACGGCATCGGCGTCGGCCACATCGAACACCAGCACGACATCGCCGCGGCCCGTGCGCGCCGGGTCTCGGCGGGCTTCGGTCGGCGTCGGCTTTGAGAATTCCACAAGCCCGATCCGGCCGCCTGCACCGGAGGCGCTTTGCATGATGACGAGGCGCACCGCATTCGAGGGCGCGTTCAGCGGAAATGGGTTGCCTTCGGCCTTGCGCGGATTCGCCTGATCCATCTCCACCCGAAAGCCGAGCAGTTCATAGAACGCCATCGAGCGTGATGCGTCTTCGACAATCAGCGCTGCACGCAGCAGCGTCGGTGATTCGGCGGCCGCTGGCCGCAGGGCAGCGCCCACCAGCAGTGCAGCCACCAGTAGTGCACGATAGAGTTTAGAGTTCATCACCTCAGCATACCGCCGTCGGAAGTCCCGTGACATACAGCCTATTGCAATGGGCACATGTGCTGGTGATGGGTTATTGGCTCGGCAGCGAACTCGTCATCAACGCACTCACCCATTACATCGCCCGCACGACGAGCCTGTCGGGCGCCGAGCGCATGCGGCTGTGGGATTTCCTGCTCGATGTGGACCAGCACGTGCGCAACGCCATGATCATGTCGGTGCCGCTTGGCTTCTCGCTCGCGGGCATCCTCGGTCTTGCGCCCATCGAGGGATGGACGATGGTTGCGGTGTGGGTGTTGTCGACGCTCTGGTTCTGGTTCATGTGGCTGGTGCATTGGCGCCGCAATGCACCGGCGGGCGTGATCCTCGCGCGCTGGGACTGGCGGCTGCGCTACGTGCTGATGGCGTTGTTCGGGGGCACGGCGGTCTGGTCATTGCTGACCGGCTGGCCTCTTGCCGCGCCCTGGCTTGCGTGGAAGGTGCTGCTGTTTGTCGGCTGCATGGCCTGCGGCATCGCGGTTCGGTACTACATCCGTGCGGCCTACCGCAGCGCCATACCCGCCATTGCGGCCGATCGCGCAACACCCGCCGATAACGCGGAGTTCGCGATGCTCATGCGCCGTGCGACCTGGGCGCTCGTGGTGCTGTGGGTCTTGCTGTTCACGATCGGTGCCTTGGGGGCCCTCAAGCCGTACTTCGGCTAGAATCGCCGGATGAACCTGTTCAACGTGTTGCGTCGTGCCCGGCTTGCGCTCGGGTGTGTGTTGTCGCTCGTGCTGCTGTCGGCGTGTTTGTCGAGCGCGGGGCCCGAGGCACCGACCATCACCGAGCAGCCGAAGGATCGCGTCGCCTTCATTGGTCAGGCGGTCAAGTTCGATTTCGGTGGCTCAGGCAAGCCGCCGTTCACCTTCCAGTGGCTCCGCAACGGCGCGGCCATCTCCGGAGCGACGGCAGCGACCTACACCACGCCGGTGCTGACAGCGGCCGACGACGGCGCGAAGTTTTCGGTACGCATCACCAATGCGGCGGGCACGGTGACAAGTTCGGAGGCCACGCTGACCGTCAAGCCGGGCCCCTCGATCACCACCCAGCCCGTGTCGACCACGGTGACGGTGGGCACAGCAGCGAGTTTTACGGTTGCAGGCGCCGGCGAGCAGTTGGCCTACCAGTGGTTCCGTGACGAGGTCGCGATTTCCGGCGCCACCACGGCCACCTACACCCTGACTTCCCCTACGGCCGCGGACGATGGTGCGATTTTCGTCGTCTACGTCGTCAATCCCGGCGGTTTCGTCGCCTCTAACCCCGTGACGCTGACGGTCTCCGCAGCACCCGTCATTGTGGTGCAGCCGGTCGGTCAGACCGTCGTGGTGGGCGATGCGCTCACGCTCGCGGTGAGCGCAACGGGCGGCAACCTCAAGTACCAGTGGAAGCGTAACGGCGCCGATATCGCGGGTGCGACCTCCAACCTGTATCGGCTCGCTGCCGCCGCAGCAGGCGACGACAACGCCTCGTTCACGGTAACCGTGAGCAACGCTTTGGGTTCGGTCACGAGCAGTGCCGCCGTGGTTCGCGTCGTGGCGGGTGCCGTGTCGGCCCTGCCGGTCGCAGCCGCGCAGGTGGCGGTCTCGAAGCCGGGCTCCGCAGCCGGCAGTTTCACCCTCGTGCGTCGCTCCAATGGCACGCTCGCCAGTTGGGGGTACAACACCGACGGCCAACGCGGTGACGGCACGCTGACCCTGCCCAGCGACACCATCGGTACCGTGACGTTGCCGACCGGACGCACGGCGCGTCAGATCGCGGTCGGTGGCTCGCACTCACTCGTGCTCCTCGACAATGGTGATGTGTACGCCTGGGGCCTCAACGATGCCGGCCAGCTTGGGCAGGGCGACGTCGCTACCCGCGCGATTCCGGTCAAAGTGACGTTGCCTGCGCCCGCCATAGCCATTGCTGCGGGCCGCGTGCATTCGGTCGCCGTACTGAGCGGGGGAGCCGTCTACACCTGGGGCGCCAACACCTTCGGGCAACTGGGCGATGGCGGACGTGAGGCGAAGGCCTCGCCAGTCGCCGTTGTGGCGCTCGACGGCGTCGTCAGCGTGGCGGCGGGCAAGGATCACACGCTGGCCCTGCGCAGTGACGGAACGGTCAGGGCTTGGGGTGCGAACGCCTCCGGCCAGTTGGGCGACGGCAGCTTCAAGCCAAGCCGGGTGCCCGTACAGACGGCGCTCAGCGGCATTGCGCGCATCCGTGCCGGTGGTGATCAATCCTTGGCGATTTCCACGCGTCGCGCGCTGTACGCCTGGGGCGAGAATGGCGATGGTCAACTGGGTCTCGGTTCTGCGCTCGATGCCGGGGCGCCGACCGGCGTGCTGCGCGATGTGGTGGATGCCGCCACATCCGACCGAAACTCGATCGCCCTCGGGAGCGACGGGCTCGCTCGTTCGGCCGGCTCCAACGAAGCAGGGTCCTTGGGCGATGGCGGCAGCACGGCGCGCAACACCTTCGGCGCCGTGGCGGTGTTGAGCACCGGCATCGCCATCGACACGGGCGGTCGCTCGTTCTCGGCGGCCATTGCCGCAGACGGCACGACCTACACCTGGGGCGACAACACCAGCAAGCAACTCGGCAACACCACGCTGTCTGCGGTGGGCACGTCTACGCCGACCGCAGTGCCGTCGTTCGACGCGGTGCCATAAACGAGCCATCGACGCTACATCGTTGCGAAATTACAACGGATTCGCGTTGAGAAATGCGATCTGACGTGGTAACAATTGCGGGCTATGGGTGAGGGGTATCGGGCGTCAGCCCGTCGCCGGCTTGCCCGTGCGGTTTTAAAGCAAACAACAGGGAAGGAATCAACACCATGACACGCGTCAATCGCGCTGCCTTGATTTCGGCGTTCGTCGCCGCTGTGGTCGCTCACAGCGCTGCGCTCGCTGCGCCGCAGTCTTCGGGAAATACGGCTCAGTCGAGTTCGTCATCCGAGTCGGCCATCGAAGAAGTGGTCGTCACCGGTTCGCGCATCAAGCGCACCGAGTTCACCTCGGCCTCACCGGTGCTCATCATCACGAGCGAAGAGACCTCCCTCGAGGGCCTGCTGAGCACGTCGGAAATTCTGCAGACGAACACCCTCGCGGCCGGTTCGCAGCAGATCAACGACCAGACCACTGGCTTCGTTACCGAGAACGGCCCGGGCGCGAACACGGTCGCACTGCGCGGCATCGGTTCCTCGCGCACCCTGCTGCTGCTCAACGGTCGTCGCCTCTCGCCCGCGGGTGCCCGCGGTCAGTTGGCCTCCGTCGACCTGAACGTCATCCCGAGCTCCATCGTGCAGCGCACCGAGATCCTCAAGGACGGCGCTTCGTCGGTGTACGGTTCGGATGCCATCGCGGGCGTCGTCAACCTCATCACCAACAAGAACCTCGACGAGGGCCGCCTGAGCGCCTCGGCCAACTCCGTGTTCGACGGTGGTGGCGAGACGCAGCTGTTCTCGGCTTCGTGGGGCAAGGTGTGGGACAACGCCAACTTCTCGGTGTCCTACGAGTACTTCAACCGTGATCCGATGCTGGTCGGTGATCGTGACTTCCTCAGTTGCGCGCAGGACCTGCTGACCAACGTCACCCAGAACCCGAACTCGATCTTCTATTCGACCGCGGGTCAGTCGCTCGACATCATCGACCCTGCCACGGGGCAGTCGAAGTGTTTCAACCTCCTCGATGCGGTGGCTGATCGCCTCCAGCGCGGTGGTCGTTTCGTTCCGGACTCCACGGCCGTTGCTGGCGGTGGTGCATTCGGTCTCGATCTGGCTGGCTGGAAGCGTGTCGGGTTGACCTACGCACAAGTGCTTGGGGCGCGTCCGACTCTGACGCCGGCGCAGGCCCTGCAGGCCTGGCGTGATTCGCAGGCGATCGTGCCGAACGATCCGAAGCGTTTCTTGAGCCGCACCTTCATCTCGCCGGTGGAGCGTAACTCGGTATTCGCCGAGGGTTCGTATACGTTAAGCGATTCGGCGAAGGTCTACGGCGAAGCTCTGTACAACAAGCGCGAGTCGGCCCAGAAGAGCTGGCGTCAGCTCTTCCCGAACGTTGCGGCGGCGAACCCGTCCAACCCGTTCGGCGAAATCGCCCGTTCGATCGTCACCATCCCGACCAATCAGGAGCAGGAGGTGGAGTTCAAGCGTGCGGTGGTCGGCATCACGGGCGAGTGGTCGAGCGGCTTCCTCGATGGCTGGAGCTACGATGCGTACATCCAGCGCGCCGAGTCGGACGCGACCTACGTCAACGACATCATCTATAACGACCGCGTGAATGCGACCACGGGCGCCTCGGCCTGTAATTCGGCGGCGATCACCATCTCGGGACCGGTGACCTGCCAGGGCGTCAATTGGTTCAGCCCCTCGACCATTACGACGGGCAACTTCTCGGATGCCGAGAAGGCGTTCCTGTTTACCCGCGACATCGGTAAGACGAGCTATACGCAGAACCTGCTCGGCGCATCTCTCAGCGGTAATCTCTTCGACCTGCCTGCAGGTTCGATCGGCGCGGTGGTCGGTATCGAAGCCCGCAAGGACTCCATCAATGACCTGCCGGGTTTCAACGCCCGTAATGGCAACCTGTGGGGTCAGACTTCGGCCGGTCAGACCAAGGGCGATGACACCGTGAAGGAAGCCTACACGGAGTTGGAAGTTCCGCTGCTTCGCGATATTCCTGGCATCAAACGTCTGACGTTCAACGGTTCGTTCCGCTGGACGGATTACGAGAGCTACGGTTCGGACAGCACCTACAAGGTGAGTCTGAACTGGCAGTTCATCGATGCGCTGCGCCTGCGAGGCGCCTACGGCACCTCGTTCCGCGCGCCGGCGCTGTTTGAACTGTACCTCGCCAACCAGACGGGCTTCATCGGTCAGGGTTCAGTCGATCCTTGCATCCAGTGGAACCTCAGCTCGAACCAGCAGATCGTCAAGAACTGCGGCCCGAGCGGCATCGGTCTGCCCGAGAACTGGAACAACCTGAACTCCTCGGCGCTTGCCATTACCGGCGGCGGCAAGGGCATCCTTGAAGCGGAAACCTCGGATAACACCACGGTGGGCTTGATCTGGACGCCGGAGTCGCTGCCCGTCAGCGCGGCCGTCGACTGGTGGCGCATCGAGATCAACAATCAGGTCTCGCAGTTCGGTTCGGGCAACATCACCTCGTCGTGCTACGGCTCGCGTGACTTCCCGAACGATCCGTTCTGCTCGCTGTTCCAGCGCGATCTGAACAAGGCCTCGCCGACCTACGGCAAGATCGACAACATCCGCAATTCCTACGTGAACATTGCCAACCAGACGGTGGAAGGCACCGACTGGACCGTGCGCTTCAACAAGCGCTTCGGCAAGACGCAGGTGCGGATCAGCGCGCTCGTGACCTACTTTAACGTCGATCAGTCGCAGACCTTCGAGACCTTCCCGGTCGTCGATAGCCGTAGCACGATCTACAACAACCGCTGGGTGTCCAACCTCGATTTCAATTTCGAGCGTGGCCCCTGGACCTTCAACTGGAACATCGATGGCTTTGCTGAAGCCTCCAACGATGATTTCTTTGGCGGTGACACCTTCGGCTGGCGTGGTTTCGCGAACTGCTTGACGTCAGCGCCGACTTCCACCACCTGCGTGGCCGCGAAGTACGACCAGACCACCGAAATGGCTTTCTACCACGACATGTCGCTGCGCTACCGCGCGGACAAGTGGGAGGCCATCGTCGGTGTATCGAACGTGTTCGACAAGGAGCCGCCGGTGCTCTCGACCGGGTCGGGTGCGAATCGCATCGGCAATGCCGTGGCGATCAGCAACTACGACGTGCTCGGCCGCCGAGCGTTTGCGACGGTGAACTACCGGTTCTGATCGCAGAGCTCAGGGTTAGACCCTACTGAAAAGGCCCGCTTCGGCGGGCCTTTTCTTTTGGTAGGCTCGTATCATGACTGCACCGCTACGTTCCACCCTGATCACCACCGACGGCGAGCAGATCGCCTGCTACGACTGGGCCATCCCGGTACCCCGCGGCACCGTACTCATCGTGCACGGTCTCGGCGAGCACGCGCTGCGCTACTCGCGGCTGGCCGAATGGCTCAATGCCCGCGGCCATGCGGTGCGTGCGTACGACCAGTACGGACACGGGCTATCGAGTGGTCGGCGAGGGCACCTCGCTCGTGATCTGCAACTCGTCGAGCATCTGGCCGAAGTCACATCTCGAACGCGTGAGTCGCTACCCGAGGGTCAACCGCTGATCGTTTTGGGTCATAGCCTTGGGGGGCTCGTGGTGGCCTCGGCAGCGAGTCGGGCGCGCTTGTCAGTACAGGGGCTCGTGCTCTCCGCCCCCGCGCTGGCGGTAGACATGGCGGCCTGGCAGCGCGCTGCGGTGCGCTGGTTGCCACGGTACGCCCCCGATCTGACGCTCGGCAACGGCCTGCAGCCGCGCTATCTGTCGCATGATCCTGCCGTCGTGGCGGCTTACGAGAACGATCCGCTCGTGCATGATCGAATCTGCGCCCGCCTTGGTGCGTTCGTGGCGATGGAAGGAGAGCAGGTGATCGCGGCAGCGCCCGCTTGGACGCTGCGCACGGCACTGCTGTATGCCGGCGACGATCGGCTCGTCAGCCCGCATGGCAGCCGAGCGTTCGCTGCCGCGGCGCCTCCGGGCTACGTCATGTCACGGTGCTTTGATTCGCTCTACCACGAGATCTTCAACGAGCCCGACGAGGCGCCGTTCATGGCCCTCGAAACGTGGCTGAACGGCGCGGGTTGAACAGGGCCCAGAGCATGCAGGTCGCGACCATCGCCACGCCGGTGATCGCGGCGAGTTTGACCGGTTCGCTGATGGAGGCGCCGCCCATGAAGATGCCGGTGGCGGCCCAGAGAAACACCGCGCAGTAGACAACATCGCGCGTCACCGCCCCCATCCAGACGTAGACGGCGATCGCTGTGCACACCGAGATCAGCGCCCAGCCATCCATCGAGTTGCCGAACGGATAGAAGCCCCAGTCGTAGAACAGGGTCGAAAAATTGACGAGAGTGGCCGTCGTGATCCAGCCGAAATACAGGCTGAATACGCCATCCACCACGAGGAATTCGCTCCAGGTCGGTCGCTGCAGGTTACGCAGTCGCCAGAAAATGACGATCAGCGTAGCGAGGATGAACAGCATCACCAGCACACTCACCAGTACCATCCGACTGTGCCAAACAATGATCCAGGCGCAGTTGCCGACTGCATTGAGCAGATAGGGTCCGATGATCCGCTCGATGCGCGCGCGGGTGCGTGGTACGGCGCGAAGGGCTGCGATGCTGAAGGCAATGAGCCCCAAGTAGATGATCGACCAGATCCCGAATACGTAGCCGGGCGGAGTAAAGCCCGTGGGGTACAAGGCCGACAGCTGGCCCGTGTTGAGACCGCCGAGGGGGACGATGTTGGCGGCGGCGTTGACGGCCAGTACTATGACCGTCGCCAGCAAGGCGAGTTTGGTTCGATCCATAATGCGACTCCCTAAAAGTGACCGACCCGGCTGGGTTCTGCCCATCATACTCATTCCGGCGTTCGTGCTCGCCTCTTGTACCACCATGAAGCCCACCGCACCCGTGATCGATACGAGCCACCGCAGCCGCAGCCACGAAAGCCGTGTGCGCTACCTCGTGATCCACTTCACCCAGTTGAACTTCGAGCGCTCTTTGCAGGTGCTCACCGAAGGCAACGTCTCCAGCCACTACCTCGTTGATGTGGATCCGCCTGTGATCTACCGCCTCGTCGACGAGGAGCGCCGCGCTTGGCACGCGGGGCGCAGCTTCTGGCAGGGCGACACCAACCTCAACTCGAGTTCCATCGGAATCGAGATCGTGAACCTCGGGGACGACACGCAGCCTGGAGTGTCCTACGCCGAGTATCCGCAGGCACAGGTCGATGCCGTGGTCGCGCTCGTTCGCGACATCGCGCAGCGGCATGAGATCGCGCCGCACCGCATCTTGGGGCACAGCGACATCGCTCCGCAGCGCAAGAGCGACCCCGGTCCGCGCTTCCCCTGGTCGCGCCTCGCCGGTGAAGGGTTGATCCCATGGCCGCGCGAAGCCGTGGTGCGCGAGGCCCTCTCCCGTCACATCGCGGGTTTGCCCGCGATTGGTTGGTTTCAGGAGAAGCTCGCCGAGCACGGTTTCGAGGTTGCGCGCCACGGCGAACTCGATGAGGCAACGCGCCGGGTGATTGCCGCGTTCCAGATGAAGTACCGTCCCGCCAAGCATGACGGCGAGCCCGATGCCGAAACTGCAGCGCTGCTCGATGCGGTGACGCAGTCGCAGGGGCTTGAGATCCGGCTCCCCGACGGCAGCGTCAGCGCGTATCCGCGCCGCTGAGTTGCAGCGCCAAAGAAAAAGGGCGGTTGTGCCATGCACAACCGCCCTTGTTTTTGCCTGATCGGCCGAACTTAGAAGTTCTTGCGGACCGTCACGCCATAGGTGCGCGGCTGGTTCGGGTAACCCGAGAAGCTGCCCGTCTGCGCCACCGCCGGGAAGGCGCTGAGCAGATAGTTGTCGTCCGTAAGGTTACGACCCCAGACCATGAAGTCCCAGCCTTCACGCGCGAAGCCTACGCTCGCGTTGAGCGTGTTGACCTGACGCGAAGCCAGCGACATTGGCAGGTTGTCGACGGCCTGCACCTTGCTCTCGTAGAGGTAGTCCGCCCGAGCGAAGCCATCCACGGCGCCCACGCTCCAGTTGTACGTCAGTCCCGTTGAGACGCTCCACTCGTGGATGCCCGCCGGGCGCCGGCCACTCAGGTCCTGCGTACCATTCGGTCCCTGTGCATTCGGGTACGAGTCGTACTTCGGATCGAGGTAGGTGGTCGAGAAGTCGAGCTGCCAGGCATTGCTGAGCTTGAACTGCGTCTCAAGCTCGAAGCCCTGCGTCGACTGCTTGCCTGCGTTGCCGAGCACGAAGCCCGTGCCGAGGAAGGTGTTCGCCTGGAAGTTCTTGATCTCTTGGTCGAACAGCGCGAAGTTGACCGCAACGCGCTCCCAACGCCCCTTCACGCCGATTTCCTTGACGGTCGACTCTTCCGGCAGCGCGTAGCGGGTGCCGTAGCGCGGGTACCAGGGGTTGACCGCGCCGCCGAGCGGCGAGCGAGCCGGTGTAGCGGGCGCGAACGGCTTGCTGTCACGCGACAGGTTCCAGGATGTCGCCTTGAAGCCCGTGGAGATGCCGCCGTAGACGTTGAGGTTGTCACTGGCTTCGAAGGCAAGACGCACGGTGTAGGTGGTCTTGCTGTCATCGGAGCCTTCCGCGTACGGCACTACCGGCGAGAGGAACTGCAGCGCGTAGAGGGCGAGCCCCGAGTTGCAGAGCGGACCCGCCGGGAAGGCCGGTTGACCCGCGACGCAGGCTCGCACGCTCGCCGTGTCGGCCAGTGAGGCCTGCGCCGGGAAGGCCGCGAAGTTCGCCGGTGTCGGCGCACGACCGCCGGTGAGCGCACCGAAGATCTGCGCAAAGCCCAACTGGACGAGATCGACGCCCGAGAAGGCTTCAGAGTTGGTGACCGCGAAGTTCACGTCCTTCTTCGTGTTGGTGTAGGCAGCACCTGCCGTCAACGTCACTCGATCGTTGATATCGAAGTCGAGCTGACCGAAGAGGTTGTAGGCGTCGTTGTCCTGCTTGGTGTTGATCGTCGTACCCGTGTTGGCGCGGAAGAACGTGCCCACCGGCAGGCCGAGCGCGGCCTCGAGCGAGGGGAACGTTTGCAAACCGGCGGCCGGGTTGGTCGGGTTGGTCAGCACGCCCGCGTAGTTGCGAAACGCCGTCCCGAGCAGGATGGTGTTGTCGTACTTCACCTTCTCGTCGAAGTAGTACGCGCCGACGAGACCGCGGATCGCACCGCCTGCATCGTAAGAGAGACGCAGTTCCTGCGTGACCGTGTCGATGTCGCCGGTGTTGACGTTGTACTCGCCGAGGCTGCCGCTCGTGAAGTCGAAGTCGTAATCGAAGCTCGTCTTCTGATTGCGCGACGAGGTGATCGAGGCGAGGTTGAAGTCACCGAGATCCCAGTCGAGATGCAGCGAGAAGCCGCTGTTCTTGACGATATTGCGCGGCAGCTTGTTGAGGTACGCCGCGCGATCGTAGGGGGCTCCGGCGGCATTGGCCACGCCCGGGTAGATCCGGCCATTGACGATCGGCGACTGAATCACTGCCCCGGTCGGCCCGTTAAGCAGGTTCGACACGCCGCAGCACAGCTCATCGATGTTGCTGAGGTCGGCGACAAAACGCACTTCGAGGGCGTCCGAGGCCTTCCAGAGCAACTGGCCGCGTACGTCCGAGCGGTCGCGATCGTTGATGTAGGTGTTCGTGACGAGCTCGCGGAAGTAGCCGTCACGCTTATTGAGCGTCGAGGTGAGGCTGAAAGCGACGGTGTCGCTGATGGGCCCCGTGACCTTGCTCTTCAAAATCTGCTGGTTGTAGTTGCCGAGCGTGCCCTCGACGAGTCCACTCCACTCGAACTGCGGCTTCTGCGTGACGACGCTGATGACGCCTGCCGACGCGTTCTGACCGAACAGAGTGCTCTGCGGGCCACGCAGCACTTCAACGCGCGATACATCGATGAGATCGCCGATCGCACCCGCCGAGCGCGAGCGATACACGCCATCGATGAACACGCCCACCGAGGGCTCGATGCCCGGGTTGTTGGCGCCGTTACCGAAGCCGCGGATCACGAAGTTGGTTTGCGTCGAGGTCTGCAGCGTGGTGACGCGCAGCGAGGTGACGATGCTCGCAAGATCCGTGATGTCCTGGATCGACGCCTTCTGGATGGTCTCGACGGGCGTGACCGTGACGGCTACCGGCACATCTTGCAAGGTCTGCTCGCGCTTGGTCGCCGTGACGACGATTTCCTCGAGCGCGGTGACGTCCTGCGCACTCGCTGTGCCAGCCAGTACGGCGGCTGCGACGGCCAGGGCGACGGGTGAATATGACTTCATGTGAAAAGCCCCTCTGTAAATTGTTCCCGAGATCGGCGTCCGGCCGGACGGGCTGACTTATCGTTCAGTTCGGATTTTAACCACATTTTAGGCAAAAAAGCCGCAATCACGGCCCTTACGTATCCCGGGGGTCAAGGGGGCGCAGCGTCGTCCGCCAAGCGCCGGGAAACACCCCGGATGACCTCGGTGACCCGGGCGGTTCCGGCGGCCGTCAATTCAATGTATTTGCGTCGGCGATCCTTCGGGTCGTGGTTGAAGGTCACTAGGCCTGCCCCCTGTAGCCGTTCAATACGGCGCAGCGCGGTGGTGACCGGGCTGCGCGAGGCCAGACAGAGGCTCGTGACCGAAATCTGCCTGCGGAGCAATTGCGCTCGCAGCAACTCCGACAGCATGCTCCAAGTCGCGTCGGTCTCGAAGACATCGGCCAGAGCGCTGCAGCGAAACTCGTCGATGTCCGCAAGCAATTGCAGGGTTCGAAGGTCCGGATTGGCGGCTTCTCGAGTTGGCAGGCGGCGAGGCAGTCCCGGTCGATCCGGCATGCGGACCACGACGGCTTCCCCCCGAGGGTCCCGGCTGGAGGCATGACGGCGCTGAGCTTCGAATACCGCGCGGACCAAGGTTCCTCGGGCCAGTGGTTTTGGCAGCAGGTCTGCCACTTCAAGGGCCTGGGTGTCGGAGATGCGCGAGAATCCCGAGGGTTCGGCGATCAGAATGATCTGCAGATCCGGACGCATCGTTGTCGCACGCTGCACGAACTCGGCGGTTTGGGAGCCGGTGTGGCCGGCAATACTGGTCGGATCAATCACCAGGATGCCGGCATCGAGTTGACCGCGAAGCAACTCCAGGGTTGCCTCCAAGCCAAGGCTGCCATCGCTCGTTGACACCTGAGTGCCGCGTTGCGAGAGCGCTCGAACCATGAATTCGAGCGAGGCCGCGTTAGCGTCGATAAGCAGCACCGCCGCGTCCGAGGGGGTCGAGGCAGCGGATGGCCGCGCGTCGATATCGATCAGTTGGCTGTTCATGCGCGAATATCCGCATCAGTGATCATGGACTTCAGCCGCACAGTTTGATCCGAAATGGCAGTATTTGTATTCGATTGGCGGTCAACTTGGCGTTGATTAACCGCCTAATTCTTATGAAATTTTTTCGACACTGTACCGATTTGGTAGCGGGTGCTCAATGCCTTCGCAGGAAACAGTCGAATTCCATCCAGGTTCGTGTGCATCCATGACGATTTGTTGTATCGATAAAACAAGTAGTTTGTTGTGGGCGCGGCTTTTTTCCGGTAAAAAGCGCCCAGACCGACGAATTCCGTCGATTTTCAAGGAGTTGTACATGCGCAACAATATCGTTGCTCTGTTCGTTGCTGCCGCCCTGGCCCAGGCCGCAGCCGCGCAGGAAGCGGATACCTCGGGCGCTGACGCGCTAGAGCAAGTGGTCGTTACCGGCACCCGTGTCGCCAACCGGTCGGTGCTCGACACCGCTGTCCCCGTCGACGTCGTCAGCAATGAAGCGCTGAGCAATCTCGGCGTCACTGAAATCAATCAGGCGCTGTCGGTCGCCCTGCCGTCATTCAACTTCCCGCGGCCCGGCCTTGCCGACGGCACGGACACCGTGCGCCCGGCGACGCTGCGCAGCCTCGCGCCGGACCAGACGCTGGTGCTCGTCAATGGCAAGCGTCGGCACACGGCTGCGCTCGTCAACGTCAACGGCACCATCGGTCGCGGCGCCGCAGCCACTGACCTCAACACGATTCCGAACGCCGCTGTTCGGGCCATCGAAGTGCTGCGCGACGGCGCCTCGGCCCAATATGGCTCGGACGCCATCGCCGGCGTCATCAACTTGCGCCTGCGTGACGAGCGCGAGGGCGGTGAGGCCAGCATCAGCTACGGCTGGCGCGATACCACGTACGAAAACCTTACCGGCGCCCCGCCGGCCGGTGCGACCTGGTCGGCCCCGGCCGTACTCAAGCGCAGCCGCTCAGACGGCGAGACGCTGACGGTGTCGGTGTGGAAGGGCTTCTCGCTCGGCGACAGCGGTTTTTTGACCGTCACGGGCGAGTTCAAGGATCAGGAGCGCACCGAGCGCGGTGGCTGGGATGCGCGGGCGCAGTACGCTCGTCCAACCGCGACCACGTTTGATCCGCGTGAAGCCACGTTCAATCGGTTCAGCCAATGGTACGGCGAGCCTGAGCTCTCGCAGAAGACCATTTTCGTCAATGCCGGCAGCGAACTGCCGAGCGGCAATGAGCTGTATGCCAACGTGAGTTGGCAGGAGCGGTCGGCCCTCTCTGCCGGCTTCCAGCGGCTGGCCAACGACCCATCGGGTCGCAACGTGGCCTCGATCTATCCGGACGGCTTCCTGCCCTTGATCGCTCCGGACGTCACGGATTTCGCGGCCTCCACCGGCGTGCGCTGGGATGCCGCGGGCTGGGACATGGACCTGTCGCTCGGCTATGGCCGCAACGACATGAAGTTCACCATCAAGAACACGCTGAACCGCTCGCTCGGTGCGGCGAGCAAAACGCAGTTCAACGCGGGTGGCTACGCTTATGACCAGCTCGTGTTGAACTTGGGCGGCGTACGCGGCTTCGATGTGGCTGGCTTCTCGTCGCCACTCAACGTAGCGATGGGTATCGAGGCGCGTCGCGAGGCGTACTCGATCACGGCCGGTGAGCCTGATTCCTACCGCAACGGCGGTGTGCGTCTGCCGCTCAACACCCCGGGCTGCACAGGTGCGAGCGCGACGTTGCCCGCCAACGTTGCGGCGGGCGGGTGCCCGTCCCCGTCGGGTGCGCAGGTGTTCCCGGGCTTCCGTCCGGCGAACCAGGTCAACGAAAACCGCCGCGCGTTCGGTGTGTACGTGGACCTCGAAGCCAACGTAACCGAAAAGTTGCTCTACTCCGCAGCACTGCGTCTCGAGGACTACTCGGACTTCGGCAGCAATGCCTCGGGTAAGGCGGCGCTGCGTTACGACTTCTCCGATACCTTCGCCCTGCGTGGCTCGGTATCGACGGGCTTCCGTGCTCCTTCGTTGCAACAGCAGTACTTCGCTACGACGTCGACCAACTTCATCAATGGCATACCGTTCGACATCACCACCTTCCCGGCAACGGATCCGGTGGCTGCTGCACTCGGCGCCCAGCCGCTCGATGCGGAAGAGTCGGCGAACTACTCGATCGGTGCGGTGGTGCAAACGGGTGATCTGTCACTGACCATCGATGCGTACCGCATCAACATCATCGATCGGATCGTTCTGTCGGAGAATCTGACCTCGGATGCGGTGCGCAACTTCCTCACGGCGCGTGGGTTCATCGGCATCGGTGGCGGTCGGTTCTTCATCAACGGCGTGGATACTGAAACGACGGGCGTCGACATCGTGGCGAGCTACCCGGTGGTCACCGAGTCGCTCGGCAAGTTCGACTTCACGGCAACGGCGAACTTCACCTCCACGGATGTCACGCGCGTTCCGGCTACGCCGCAGTTGTCGGCTCTGTCCCCCGCGCCGATCCTGTTCGATCGCGGCAACCGCTTGACGTTCGAAGAGGGCAATCCGGAGAACAAGTTCACGCTCGCGGTGAACTGGGCCATGAATGGCTTCGGTGCAACGCTGCGTGCCACTCGCTACGGTGACGCGCTCAGCCCGCAGAACGCCCCGACGGTGACGGCGCCGGACTTCGTGCTCACGGCCAAGACCCTGCTTGATCTCGAAGGCCGCTATGCCTTCAACGACAAGGTCAAGGTCGCGATCGGTGCCGACAACCTGCTCGACGAATATCCGGATCCTCTGCCGCCGGGTCTGAACTCCACGGGCGCGACGTCGTTCTCGAACTTCTCTCCCTTCGGTCGCTCGGGCCGCTTCATCTACGGACGGGTGACGGTCGGCTTCTGATCCACGCAGCGCCACTCGAGGTGGCGCCGCAGGTCGTGCTGCTGCACGGCTTTGCGGCGTCCGCCTCTGACCTAAATGCGGCGGTCGAGGGTATCTCGGCCGCCGCGCCGTTTCGGCAACTCAAAACACCGGGCGGTCGGTTGATGTCGGCCACGATGACAAGTTGCGGCGCCTGCGGTTGGTACAGCGATGCACGTGGCTATCGTTATGAGCGCCTTGATCCGCTGACTGGGCAGCCATGGCCTGCGATCCCTGAGCCCTTCTTGCGGCTCGCGCGAGCCTCGTCCGAGGTGGCCGGCTTCGGGACTTACGAGCCCGACACCTGTCTGATAAACCGCTACGTACCCACGGCCCAGATGGGCATCCATCACGATGCCGACGAGCGGGATTTTTCCCAGCCCATCGTTTCCGTGACGTTAGGGGCGCCGGCGACTTTTCTTTGGTATGGGCCCAGCAAACGCGGCTCTCCGCTGCGCATTCGCTTGCTACCGGGGGACGTGCTCGTTTGGGGTGGCGCAGCGCGCAAGGGCTATCACGCCGTGCAGAAGCCCGAAGGCGGCACGCGCTACAACCTCACGTTCCGCAAGGCCCTCTGATCGATCAGACGAGGACGCGCTCGATGCCGCCGTCGTTGGCGCGCGCGACGTAGTCGCGCATCCAGTGTTCGCCGAGCAGGTGCTTGGCGATCTCCACCACGATGTAGTCCGCATCGAGGTCGGTCTCATCCTCGTAGCGCTTGAGCCCCTGCAGGCAGGAGGGGCACGATGTCAGTACCTTGACCGGGCCGTCGAACCCGTCAGCCCGTGCTGCCGTCGCTCCCTTCTGCATTTCCTGCGCCTTGCGGAACCTGACCTGCGTGGAGACATCAGGGCGTGAGATCGCAAACGTGCCGCTCTCGCCGCAGCAACGATCATTCTTGACGATCTTGCCGTTCGCCTCGGCATTCATGAGCTGATTGACGACCTTCAGCGGCTCGTGCTGCTTCATCGGCGAGTGGCAGGGATCGTGGTACAGGTAGCGAACGCCCGTCACGCCATCGAGGCGCACGCCTTTCTCCATGAGAAATTCATGGATGTCGACGATGCGACAGCCCGGGAAGATCTTGTCGAATTCATAGCCCTGCAATTGGTCGTAGCAGGTGCCGCAGCTGACCACGACCGTCTTGATGTCGAGGTAGTTGAGCGTGTTGGCAACGCGGTGGAACAGCACCCGGTTGTCGGTGATCATCTTCTCGGCCTTGTCGAAATCGCCCGATCCGCGCTGCGGGTAGCCGCAGCACAGATAGCCTGGAGGGAGCACTGTCTGCACGCCGACGTGCCAGAGCATTGCCTGGGTGGCGAGGCCTACCTGCGAGAAAAGGCGCTCGGAGCCGCAACCCGGGAAATAGAACACGGCCTCCGCATCCACGCTGGTCAGTCGCGGGTCGCGGATCACGGGGACATAATCCCGATCTTCGATGTCGAGTAGTGCCCGCGCCGTTTTCTTCGGTAGCCCCGCCGGCATACGACGGTTGACGAAGTGCACCACTTGCTCGCGCACCGGTGCCTTGCCCGTGGTGGCGGGCGGTGCCTTGACCTGGGGTTTCGCAAAGGCCTTGAGAACTCCATGTGCGAAGCGCTGCGCCTTGAAACCCCAGTCGATCATGCCTTTGCGTACGAGCTTGATGGTCTCGGGCCGCGTGGCGTTGAGGAACAGCATCGATGCCGCTGTGCCCGGGTTGAATCGCTTCTTGCCCATGCGTCGCAGCAGATCGCGCATTGCCATGGATACGTCGCCGAAGTCGATGTCGACCGGGCAGGGCGACTCGCACTTGTGACACACCGTGCAGTGATCGGCGACGTCGCTAAACTCGTCCCAGTGACGCAGTGATACGCCGCGTCGTGTCTGTTCTTCGTAGAGGAAGGCCTCGATGAGCAGCGAGGTGGCGAGAATCTTGTTCCGCGGGCTGTAGAGCAGGTTTGCGCGCGGCACATGCGTCGCACAGACCGGCTTGCACTTGCCGCAGCGCAGACAGTCCTTGATGGCCGTGGAGATCGTGCCGATATCCGACTGCTGCATGATCAGCGATTCGTGACCGAGCAGGTTGAAGCTCGGCGTGTAGGCGTAGCGCAGATCGCCGCCGGGTAACAACTTACCCTTGTTGAAGCGGCCCTCCGGGTCGATTCGCTGCTTGTAGGCACGAAGGCCTGCCGTCTCCTCAGCGGTGAGGAACTCGAGTTTGGTGATGCCAATACCGTGTTCGCCCGAGATCACGCCGCCGAGGTCTCGCGCGATCTGCATGATGCGGGCTACGGCGGCATTGGCCTCCTGCAGCATCAGGTAGTCGTCGGAGTTGACCGGGATGTTCGTGTGTACGTTGCCATCGCCCGCGTGCATGTGCAGTGCGACCCAGACGCGACCCTTGAGCACGCGCTGGTGGATGCCCTGCAAGTCGTGGCGGATCGGAGCGAAGGCATCGCCCGCGAAGATCGCCGCGAGCGGCTCACGCAGTTCCTTTTTCCATGACACGCACAGCGTCCGGTCCTGCAACTGCTGGAATACGTTGCGCCCGAGAATACGTCCGTCAGGCTCGGCTGCGGGGGTATCAAGTCGGTTGAGTAGATCCTTCCACTGTCGGCGTACTTCGATGACGCGCGCGCGGGCTCGCGCCGGCCGATCGCCCAGGATCTCGGCGCGTGACAGGGCATCGAGCTCGGCGTCACCGGTTTTGCCGGGCTTGAGCTCGCCGCGCAGATGCTCTTCGAGAGCATCGGCCAGCCGCAGCTTGTTGCTGATCGACAGTTCGATGTTGATGCGCTCGATGGCGTCGGTGTAATCGCCGAGCCGCGGCAGCGGGATGACGACATCCTCGTTGATCTTGAACGCGTTGGTGTGTTTGGCGATCGCTGCGGTACGCGCGCGATCGAGCCAAAATTTCTTTCGTGCCTCGGCTCCAACGGCGATGAAGCCTTCGCCGCCGCGCAGGTTGGCGACGCGCACGGTTTCGGAGGTGGCGAGCGCTACGGCGGACTCGTCGTCGCCGACGATGTCGCCGATCAGCACCATCTTGGGCAGTGCGGCCCGCTTGCTCTTGGTGACGTACCCAACGGCCTTGAGGTAGCGCTCGTCGAGGTGCTCGAGACCCGCAAGTTTCACGCCGCTCGCCCGATCGGCCGCATCGAGCTGGCTGATGATCTCGACGATCGAGGGGATGGCGTCACGGGCTTGGCCAAAATATTCGAGGCATACCGTGCGCATGTGCTTCGGCATGCGATGGACGATCCAGCGCGCGGCGGTGATCAGGCCGTCACAGCCTTCCTTCTGCACGCCGGGCAGCCCACCCAGGAACTTGTCGGTGACATCCTTGCCGAGCCCCGCCTTGCGAAACAGGGCGCCCGGCATGCGCAGCGTCTCGGTGCGCAGCACCGTGGCGCGCTCGGCCGGCAACCGTCCGTCTTTCCAGCAGAGGCGCCATTCGACCTGCGGTGCGTCGTGGATCTTGCCGAGGTTGTGGCCGATGCGCTCGACCTCCAGCCAGTTGCCCTCGGGGTCGACCATGCGCCACCAGGCGAGGTTATCGACGGCGGTGCCCCACAGCACCGCTTTCTTGCCGCCGGCATTCATGGCGACGTTCCCGCCGATGCAGGAGGCATCGATCGAGGTTGGGTCGACGGCGAACACGAAGCCGGCGCGTTCGGCGGCATCGGCCACTCGCTTGGTGACGACGCCCGCTTCGGAGTACACGGTCGGTACGGTGCGCTCTACGGTAACGCCGGGCAGTGCGACATGCTCCACTTCCGACACGCGCTCGAGTTTTTCGGTGTTGATGACGGCGGATAAGGGCGTGAGCGGAATCGCACCACCGGTGTAGCCGGTGCCGCCGCCGCGCGGAATGATGCTGAGGCCTAGATCGATGCAGGCACGCACGAGCCCCGGGATCTCGTCTTCCGCATCGGGACAAATCACCACGAAAGGGTATTCAACGCGCCAGTCCGTGGCGTCGGTGACATGCGAGACGCGCGCGTACGCGTCGAAGCGAATGGCGTCGGCGCGCGTGTGCCGACCGAGCAGGCGCCGCGCGCGACGGCGTAACTTCGCCGTGCGCTGGAATCCTGCACCGAAAGACTCCACCGCACGACGCGCGGCCTCAAGCAGCAAGCCGACCTTGCGATCGCGTTCCGCATCGGCGGAGAGTTCAGTGGCCTCGCGCCGCTTTTCGATCTCTCCAAGGCGGTGAGCAAGGGCCCCGAGCAGCAGTTTGCGGCGACGCGGGTTGTCGAGCAGGTCGTCTTCGAGATACGGGTTGCGCTGCACCGCCCAGATATCGCCGAGAACTTCGTACAGCATGCGCGCCGAACGGCCCGTCCGGCGTTCACCGCGCAGTTCATCGAGCAGCGCCCAACTGTCTTCACCGAGCAGTCGGATGACGATTTCGCGATCCGAGAACGAGGTGTAGTTGTAAGGGATCTCGCGAATGCGCGGTGCCGCGCTCTCGGGTGGGGCAAACAGGGGTAGTTCGGTGGGTACGGCGCTCATGGGAGGCCCCAATTGTCCCACCGTTCCCCTATCATTTGCGAGGATCATGAACACTTCCAGCGAACGAAACCCGCAAGCGGCGCAGATGGCCGACGAGTCGATGCTGCGCACGCTGCGCTTTCAGATCGAGGCTATTTGGCCGCAGGAATCGCGGCTGTTTGCCCGCTACGCCCTGCCCGTCGATGCCCACATTCTCGATATTGGCTGCGGCACGGGCGAAGCCACATTGCGCCTGGCCGCAATGTTTCCGGGTGCCGGGCTGGTCTGCGGTGTCGATGTGATGCCGGAGTTGCTCGCGGTGGCGCAGCACCAGCCCCCGCCGATTGCAGGGCGCATGCCGGTGTTTGAACAGGGGGACGGCTATGCCCTGCGGTTCGCCGATGCCAGCTTCGATCTTGTGGTCTGTCGGCATGTGACCCAGCTCTTGCCCGAGCCAGAGCGGCTGCTGGCGGAACTGCGGCGAGTGCTCAAGCCCGGCGGCTGGCTGCACGTGTTATCCGAGGACTACGGCATGCTGCATTTCCCGACCCGCAACGGGGTCGACCCCGACCGACTGTGGCACGAGGCAGTCGTACCCTTCACCCAAAGCACCGGCACCGATGCACGGATCGGTCGATCGACGCTGCCGATCCTGCGTGGGCTCGGGTTTACGCACACGAGTGTCCAGTACCTGACGATCGACACCGAGCGAGTGCCTCGTGAACACCTCGCCGGGATTTTCACGGCCTGGCGCGATGGCTACGTCGAGGCTCTGGCGGCGGCGGGACGATTGTCGCGGACGGAGGTTCGCGCCATGTTCGATGCCATCATCGACACCGTGAGCGATCCGCAGGCCTATGGCGTGTGGCACGTGCCCGTGGTGGCAGGACGGTGTCCGTGATCGCGGGGCACGGCACGGGGCCGCGAAAGCAGCGCGCCTTGCAGGTGGCTCTGCAGCCGCATCCGATCACCGCAGGTTCGTCAGACAGAGCCCTCGAAGTCAGGCTGACTCCGCGTGAGCAAGGGGTGGAACTGCGCTACCTCTGGTCCGGGCCCTCGGCACAGATCCTATGGCCGGATCGGGCCCCACACGCGGACGTTCGTGGCGAACGCCGCGATTATCTGTGGCACCACACCTGTGGCGAGTGGTTCATCGGCGAGGCGGGCTCACCCGGCTACATCGAATTCAATTTTTCGCCCTCAGGGCATTGGGCGGCGTACCGCTTCGCGGACTATCGACAGAGTCTTGGCGATCTGGTGTGGGAGGGCTCGCCGCCCGAGATCGAATTTTCACTTGAAGCGCAGCGCGCGGAATTGCGCGCGCGGGTGCCGTGGGCGGCGTTCGCGAGCTTCGTGTCCGAGCCCGTGCGCGAATGGCAGCTCGGATTCACCTGCGTTGTCGAGCGCCGCATAAGTGTCTCGCCTGCCGGAACGGCCAGCGCAGACACGCTCGAGTACTGGGCGGTCAGCCATCCGCGGGCACAACCCGAATTCCATGACCGTCGTGGGTTCAGCGTGTCATGGTGAACGTCCAATGACCATCCCCTTCGGTATCGACGTGTTGCTCGCCGATGCGGCCTTGCAGGCGAAGCTTCGCGGCCGTCGTATCGCATTACTTGCACATCCCGCCTCGATGACCGCACAGGGCCAGCACAGCCTCGATGCGCTCGCGCAGGTGCCGCATTTGCGAGTGACCGCGGCGTTGGGTCCGCAGCACGGCTTGCGCGGCGACAAGCAGGACAACATGGTCGAATCGGCGGATTTCCTCGATCCGCGCCACGGCATACCCGTATACAGCCTGTACGGACGCGTGCGCCGACCGACCGACGAGATGCTCGCACACTGCGATGTGATCGTCGTCGATCTGCAGGACCTCGGCTGCCGGATCTACACCTTCATCACGACCCTGCTGTATGTGCTCGAGGCTGCTGCACGGCTTGGCAAGGCGGTGTGGGTGCTCGATCGGCCGAACCCGGCGGGCCGACCCGTCGAAGGTTTGTCGCTGCGCAAGGGACAGGAGAGTTTCGTCGGTGCGGGTGTGATGCCGATGCGCCACGGCCTGACGCTCGGTGAAATGGCCCGCTGGTTCGTTCGCGAATACTCGCTCGCGGTCGAGCTGCAGGTGGTCGCCATGCCTCAGTGGGACGACTCCGCCCCCGACCATGGCTGGCCGCTCGGCCAACGCAGCTGGGTGAATCCGAGCCCCAACGCCCCCAGTGTGTGGATGGCCCGAGCCTATGCCGGTACCGTGATGCTCGAGGGCACGACGCTCTCCGAAGGACGCGGCACGACCCGACCGCTCGAACTCTTTGGTGCACCGGATATCGATGGCGGCCGTGTGCTCGAGGAGATGCAGCGCCTCGCGCCCGAGTGGTTGGTCGGTTGCCGATTGCGCGAGTGCTGGTTCGAGCCCACCTTCCACAAGCATGTCGGCAAGCTCTGTCACGGGATACAGATCCATACCGACGATCTCGCCTACGACCACCTGAGATTCCAGCCTTGGCGTTTGCAGGCACTGGCGTTCAAGGCCATCCGGCGGTTGTGGCCGGAGTATCCGCTGTGGCGGGATTTCCCCTACGAGTACGAACTCGAGCGACTGGCGATCGACGTCATCAATGGCGGCCCGCAGCTGCGTGAGTGGGTCGACGATAAGGCGGCCGCGCCCGGGGATCTGCAGCGGCTGGCGGAGGCCGACGAGCAGGCATGGCTTGAACGGACTTCGGAGTTACTGGTCTACTGAGTAGGCAAGACGCATGAAGAGGGAAAAAACATGACCACCGTGCATACCGATCGAGTCATCGAAGATTTGCGGCGGGTCGTCGAGGATGCCGAAGACTTGCTTCGCGAAACGGCGGGGCTGGCCGGTGAGCGTGTCAGCGAAGTGCGTGAACGCGCGAGCGACTCGCTGCGATCGGCTCGCGAGCAACTGGGCACGCTCGAGCAGGAGGTGCTGACGCGAGCCAAGGAGGCCGCCCGCGACGCCGATGGCTACGTGCGCGAGCACCCGTGGCAGGCGGTCGGGATCGCAGCAGGCGTCGGCTTGCTACTTGGCATCCTGATCAGCCGGCGTTGAGCCGACCGATGTTCGACTCCCTCCGCTCACTTCTCGCGCACCTGCTGGAGTTGTTGCAGGTTCGTCTGGAATTGTTGACGACCGAACTGTCGGGCGAGGTCAAACGCGCGGCGCTGATACTACTTTACGCGTTCGTTGCGCTTGTTTTTGGCGCGCTCAGCCTGTTGCTGCTCGCGGTGACTGTGGTCATCGCGATGTGGAGCGAGCACCGACTGCTGGCGGCGGCCCTCGTCACGGGCGTGTTTCTCGTAATTACGGCGGTAGCACTCTGGCAAGTCGTGCGTCGGCTCAAGGGGCAACCGCGATTACTGGCCGGGACGCTCGATGAACTGCGACGTGACCGCGAAGCTCTGCAGGGTCGCGGCACTCAGGACGGCGGCGGAGCCGGGAAATGACGCGCGAGGATCCCATCGCGATTCGCCGCCGCCAATTGCTGGCACGCAGCGCGACGCTGCGTGGTCAGATCAGCGAGGACGCCGCCACGGTAGCGCGTAGCGCGCCGTGGCTGGAGCGCGGTGTGCGCGTGGCTCGCACTGCTTCGAGTAACAAAGCCGTGCTGGCAGCGCTCGCGTTGATCACCCTAATGGCAGGGCCGACCCGTGCGGCGAGCGTTGCGAGCCGTGGTTGGCTCGCGCTGAGCACGCTGCGACGGGTCTTGAGCTGGTTTAGCGCTTCGAAACCTTGAGGCGCCGGCCGCGATTCGAGCTCGGCAAGCGCAGCGACAGGCGCAGCGCAAAAGCCTTGAACGTGACGGCGGCGACGGACCGGTTGAGGGCCTTGGCAATCTTCGCGGTGGACAACTTGCCCGCCAGCTTGCGCAACTTCTGTTCGTCAGCCGGCGTCCAGCCTGCAAAGCTGCGCTTGGATTTGGTCTTCTTGCCGGCGCGTGCCGGACGAGCGGTCTTCTTGGCCATGAATGCAAGGTCCTCGACGTATCAACAATTGAAACGCCACAGATTATAGGTGAGCGCCGCCTCTTTGACTACGCAATTTCATTGCTACAGCCGCAGTCAATTATTGAACCCGCGCTTGCGCATCAACGCTTCGATTCCGGGGTCGCGACCACGGAATGATCGGTACGCGTCGGCCGGATCACGGGTATTGCCGATCGAGAACACGTTATCGCGGAGGCGTTGCGCAACGTCCTTGTCCCACGCGCCCTTGCTCTCGACGAAAGCGTCCCAGGCGTCGGCGGTGAGCGTATCGGCCCAAAGATAGCTGTAGTAGCCCGCGGAATAGCCGTCGCCCGAGAACACGTGACCGAACTGCGGCGTGCGATGCCGCATGACGATTTCTTTGGGCATGCCGAGCGCCGTCAGCGTTTCGCGCTCGAACGCGTCGGCATCGATGCGCGAGTCTTTACGCGCTGCCAAATGCAGCTTCATGTCGATCAGGGCGGCCGAGAGGTACTCGACCGTGGCGAAACCCTGGTTGAAGGTCTTCGCCCGCTCCACCTTCGCGACGAGTTCGGCAGGAATGGGCTTGCCGGTCTGGTAGTGCACGGCGAAGCGGTCGAGCACTTCCTTGACGGGCAGCCAGTGCTCGAGCAGTTGCGAGGGGAACTCGACGTAATCGCGAGCCACGTTCGTGCCCGAAACACTCGGGTAGGTGACGTTGGATGACAGTCCATGCAGCGCGTGGCCGAATTCGTGGAACAGCGTGACGGCATCATCCCAGCTGATCAGCACGGGCTCGCCGGGCTTGCCCTTCACGAAGTTGGAGTTGTTCGAGACGATGGTCGTGACTGCCCCGTCAAAACGCTCCTGGTTGCGATAGGCGTTCATCCAGGCGCCGGATTGCTTGCCCACTCGCGCATACGGATCGAAGTACCACAGCCCCACGAGCTTGCCCGCGGCATCGTCGACACGCCACACGCGAACATCGGGGTGATACACGGGCACGGTGCCCGCGGCGAGTTCCGAGAAACGCATGCCGAACAGCTCGCCAGCCACGTAGAACATGCCCTCACGAAGCTTCTCGAGCTGCAGATAGGGTTTCAGTTCGTTGGTGTCGAGGTCGTACTTGGCCTTACGAACTTTCTCCGCGTAGTAGCGATAGTCCCAGGGCTCGATGCGGATCCCGGCGCTCTCCGCGTCGGCGAGTTTCTGCATGTCGGCGACTTCTTCGCGAACCCGCAACACGGCCGGCTTCCACACGGCTTCCATGAGTTCCATGGCCCGTTCCGGCGTACGTGCCATCGAGTCCTCGAGACGCCAGTGAGCGTGTGTCGCGTAGCCCAGCAGGCCGGCCCGCTCGGCGCGCAGCTGCAGGATCTCGCCGATCAGCGCGTTGTTATCTCGCGCGTCGCCGTTGTCGCCGCGGTTGACGAAAGTGCGCCAGACTTTTTCGCGCAGCTCACGGCGCGTGGAGTAGGTGAGGAAGGGTTCGACCGACGAGCGCGTGTTGGCCACGATCCACTTGCCCTTCTGCCCGCGGCGCTCCGCATCGGCCGCGAACCCGGCACGCAGCGACTCAGGTAGGCCGGCCAGATCCGCTTCCGACTGCAGCACGAGAAAGCGCTCGCTTTCATCGGCGAGCAGATTTTGGCTGAAGCGGGTGAAGAGTCCGGCGAGGCTCTGGTTGATCTCCGCGAGCCGTTGCTTGGCCGAGGCGTCGAGCTTGGCGCCCGCCCGTACGAAGTTGTTGTGCACGAGCCAGGTCAGCCTTTGCTGCTCGGGCGTCAGGCCCGCCGATTCGCGGGTCGCGTACACCGCAGCGATGCGCTTGAAGAGCTTCTCGTTTTGCGTGATGCGATCACGAAAGGCCGCGAGCTTGGGTTCGATGTCCCGCTCGACCTGCTGCACGGCGTCATCACTCAGCGTGGAGCCGTAGATGTAGTACACCGTGGCGGCCCGATCGAGCGCTCGACCGGAACGTTCCATGGCGGCGATGGTGTTTTCGAAGGTCGGCGGCACGGGGTTGTCGGCAATCGCCTGCAGCTCCTGCAGATGCAACGCCATGCCTTCCTCGAGCGCCGGCGCGAGCAGCGCGGGCGAGGCCTGGTCGAATGGCGGCACTCCGCCGAAGGGACCCGCCCAGGGTCGCAACAAAGGATTGTCGGCAGCGACAGCAGTGGTGATGAGGGCTGTGGTCATGAGCAGGGGTAGCACGTGGCGCATGTCAGGGGTCCGTTCATGGGGCAGTGATGGGGGCTGCGGACAATCGCAGCGGTTCCTCGTCGTGATAACCGGTTTGCCGATCGAGGCCGGAGTGCAGCTCGAACAGGGTATCTTCTAGACGCTGGCGGAGGCTCTCGAGTTCCACCTCGTTCATCTTCGCAGGGACTTCGATGGGCTCAGCGGCCTGTACCGCCACGGTGGCACCGGGTTTCGGGATGATGGTGCGGTCCCAGGAGCGGTTCCAGCGCCAGCAGTCACGCGTCGAGGCGGCAACCGGGAGCAACAGGCTGCCGGTCTTCTGCGCGAGCGTGATGGTACCGAGTTGGGCGATGCCCCGCGGTCCGCGTGAGCCATCGACGGCGAGGCAGGAGTTCAAACCCCGATCCTCGCGCTGGGCCTTGATCATCTCGACGAGTGCGCGGGCACCGCCTTTACCCGAGGAGCCGCGCGCGACGCGAAAGCCGAGCCCTTCCTCGATACGTGTCATGGCTTCGCCGTCGCGACTCTGCGAGCACATCAGGATCCATCGGCCCTGTTCCGGCAGGCTGAAATAGTGGAGCATCGCGAAGGTGCGCGAGTGCAGGAACGCGCCCACGACTGGTTGCCCCGCTGCGATCAGCCGATGCAGCACTTCGATGTTGCGACTGTCGTAGGTCCAGGAGCGGCCGAGACTGCGATACATCCGCCAACCGATCGGCGGCAGGACCTTGTGCAGCAGAAAGCGCCGCACGGGCTTGCGTTGACGCGTCATGCTCGAGGGGCTCCTCAGGCGTCGCCCGTACCGCGACCCTTGCGGCCGCCGCTCGCATGCGCTGCGGCAAAGGCGCCGCTCGCCATGGCGCCGATGACGGCGAGCTCCCCGGCCAGCGCGACCACGGCGCAGATCTCCGCAAACTTGGCCGCCGTGCCGGGGCCGGTGCAGCCGAGCATGCCGAGGCTCTCTTTGGCGGTGGGCAGGAAGGTGCCACCGCCGACCGTGCCGACGATCAGATTGGGCATGGTCACCGAGACATACAGATCGGACTGCGCGGTCAGTTCACAGCGTGTGATGGAGGTGGTTGCCTCCGAGACGCAGGCCACGTCCTGACCGCAAGCGATGAAGAGGGCCGCCAGTGCATTGGCCACATTCCCCTGCAGGCCGACGGCACCGGTCTGCGCCGCGCCGACGGTGGCCTGATTCCAGCTACGGGCCATGCCCGCCGCATCCGAACGCCAGTAGCGACCAATGACTCGCGAGGACAGCACGATCTCGGCCGAGGCATTGCGACCGCGGGCACCGAGGAAGGCCTGCGCCGAGGCGCGCTTGTCGCCCGACAGTACCGACTCGACAAGCCAGCTCTCGGGGGCGTGCGGCATCAGCGGCAGCAGTTGCTGGCACACCGCCTGCGTGGCGAGTGTGACCATGTTCTGTCCCGCAGCGTCGCCCGTCGAATACTCGAGCATCATGTAGACGGTGTTGCCGACCAACGAGGTTTTGGCGCTCTGCAGGCGGCAATAGCGGGAGGTGGTCGCCGCCGCGGCTTGCATGAGCGGCAACTGCGTCGGCAACCATTCGACGATTTTCATCGCGGTGGCGATATCGGTGAATGTGAAGCAGGGCGCCCGTCCGACCAGTTGCCGACTGCACGCGGCCACTGCACCGCCGCAGCGGTTGATGACGTTGAAGGCGTGCTGGAAAGAAGCGACCAGCGTACCTTCGGTGGTCGCGAGCGGCACGATGAAATCACCGTCGGCGTGCCGACCGCGGATACGTACGGGACCTGCCACCCCGAGCGGGATGCGGGCGAAGCCGATGAACCCCTCGATGCTGCCCGCCAGTGCCTCCGGTGCCATATCCGGCGCTACCCCGCTGATCGCCTCCAGCGAGTGGCCGTCCTCGCCGAGGCGCGCCAGACGGGCATCCCGCGCGGCAGGCGAGCAGTCGGTGGTGGCAGGCAGGCGGCGGGTCGCCCCGCGGGCTTCTTCGGTCATGGTGCGCAATTGTGAGCGGCGGCGTGGGATGCAGCAACCGCTGCGTTCAAAAGGCTTCGCCGAACACCAGACTGATGGCCTCGAGATCGCGTCCCACCCGATAACTGAGCCCCACGCGTGGCAGGGTAAAGCGGCCGATGCGCACGGGTTCCAAGGGCCCAAACATGATGCCGACCTCCGCCTGTAACGGCGCAACGCGCTGCGCCGAACGCACGGCCAGCAACGGCGCGCCGGGCGGCTGCGGGTACCAGCGCAAGGCCGCATAGGGCGCGTAGCCCCAGGGCTTGCGACCGGGAGAGCGCCTAAGCTCCCGCTGCACTTCGAGTCCGCTCACGATCTGCACGAGACTGTCGCGACCGACCTCGTCGGTACTGCTCAGGGCATAAATGGCGGAGTATTTCTGGCGTAGCGGCCCGAAGCGCGAGGGGTCCGTGCGCTCAGCCTCGAGGCCTGCAGTGAAGACCTGCGAGTTTCGATCGTTGCGTCGATCGCGTGCCACGCCGGCCTCGATGAAGGGACTGACCTGCCAAGCGTTGCCGGCCGTGAAATTCCAGCGCAGGCCCGGAACGAGCGCCATTGTCGATACATCCGTCGGCAGGCCTTGCTCGAGCAGCAACTCGGGCTTGAAGTCAAAAAAACCGAGCGTGAGGGGGACTGTGACCATGACGCCCGCATGTCGCTCGGACGTTTCGCGCCACTGCCACTCGAAGGGCAGACGATAGACTTGCACCGTGCGCCCCGAGATCTCGTAGATGCCGCTGCCGAGTCGATGCGCAAAGGCGAAATTACCTTGCGGCAGCACTTCCTCCGGCGGCTCGGCGGCAATCGCCGCGGATGTGGTCCATGACAGCGCCAGCGCGCAGAGGGCACCGAGACGATGGCCGCGGGAAAGGCGGCGAGCAGCGGGCAGGCGGGCAGCAGACATGGGCAAAATCTACAATGAACGCCCCCGGAAAGTCGCCCTGAGCCTGAGGATCCGTCCATGCAGCCACTTCCCCATCACTACACGGTGTCCGCCGAAGCGGTGCCGAGTGGTGCCGTCACCCTCGGTTCGAGCGGCATCGAGCCACTGCGCAGCGATGGCCCTGCGGAGTTCGACGGTCCGGGTGACTTGTGGTCGCCTGAGACTTTGCTGACCGCCGCGCTCGTCGATTGCTTCGTGCTGAGTTTTCGCGCCGTGGCGCGGGCCTCGCGCTTCGAGTGGAACCGGCTCGATTGCAGGGCCGAGGGGACGCTGGAGCGCATCGAGCGGGTGACAAGTTTCACGGCCTTCACCGTCAAGGCGCGGCTCGAGGTGCCGTCGGGGAGCGACATCGAGCGCGCGCGAAAATTGCTGGCGAAGGCGGAGGAGGTCTGCCTGATCTCGAACTCGCTGAAGGGCAGTCACCGCCTCGAGGCCGAGGTCGTACTGGTCTAGGGGCGACGCGTGCTTGTAGGGGGCGTTTCCGGGGGGGCGCTTCTAGCGGGCGATGCGCGTTTCGCCGAGCATCAGCGCACGGATGTACTCCGGGGCGACCAGGTGGCAATAGTGATTGCCGCGCCAGCTCTCGGGCATGATTTTCCAGCGCCAATCTTCCCATTCGGCAAAGAGCGCATACGCGCGCAAGTGGATCCGTCCGTCTTCGCCGCGATAGGCCTCTGCTGCGGACTTCACCCACTGCGAGCCGGTGTAGCGCAGCACATCTGTATCGAGCATCACGCGATGAGGTGGCTCGCGCAGCCCCGCCCGCTCGGTCGGTGAAAATTTGGTCATGATCTCGCGGATCATCTCGCGGTGCAGGTCACGACAGCTGTGTTGGTTGGCGGGCACCGTGGGGTCGGCTGCGGCGCTCGCGCCATGTGCGCTGCGCAAATGATCAGCAGATTTGGTTTTGCAGGACACAGCGATGGGCATGCCGCGCGCATCGCGGGTGACGAACTGGTGGGTGCGCACGGGCCCGATGCCTGGCTTGGAGAGCTTGAAGGCTTCGAAGTCAGGCTCGATGACGTTACGGAGCGGCAGGGGCGTGGCCACGAGCCGTCGCTGCACTTCGCCGCAGAAATCGTCGTGGGTGGTGCTGAGTGAGCCCGACGTGCTGAGTGCGGCCGTCGTCGTAAGTGCGGCCGTCGCGGTCGTCGCGAGCAGGCCGAGCGCCAGTGATAGTGCGGCAGCAGCAGACGAACGGATCATCGGCAGTTCTCCGATCAGGCAGTGCGGCGCAGTGTAGCACCGCCCTTGCCGCGCTTCGGTGTGGCGGGCGCAGCGACGTCGGCTTCACCCTCGGCTCGCATCGAGTAGAACTCGCGCGCCGATTGCGTGATGGTGGAGATGGCCGGGTGCTTGATCTTGCGCTCCGTGGAGATCGCAAAAAATCTCGCTCTAAGGCCTTCGATGCGCCCAATACGCAGCACACCGTACTGGCGGGTGATTTCCTTCTCGACCGCGAGCGGTGCGGCGAAGGCTCCGATGCCGTGCTGTGCGAATGTCTTGACCAAGGCACTGTCGTCGAGCTCACCGACGATGCGCGGCACGATACCGAACTTTTCGAACCAGGCATCGAGCATGCGCCGGTTGGCCGTGCGATCCGTGGGCAGTAGCAAGGGAGCCTCGTGCAGGCTTTGCGGAAAGTTGCCGCGCAGCTTGCGGGCGAGTGCAGGAGCCGCGAAGAAACCAATGGCCGACTCGCCAAGCAGGTGACTGAAGGCCTTGAAGCCGGCATCCGCCGGCACCGCGCTCGTCGAGAGCACTAGATCGAGCCGGTGCGCCGCCAGTTCGCCGAGCAGACCCTCGAGCGGACCCTCGTGGCACAGCACGTGGAAGGGTCCATCGCCCGTCAGCAAGGGTTCGAGAATGCGCCAGGTGACAAGCTTCGGCACCGCATCGGCGACACCGATGGCTACCGACCGCCTGCCACGCGCGCCGGCGCCCCGCAGCACGCTGGCGAGCTCAAGGCCGCGCGGGAAGATTTCCTCGGCGTAGGCGTAGGCAATTCGCCCGAGTTCCGTGGGCACGAGGCGTCGACCCTGCTTCTCGAACAGCGCGCCTTGCCATTGAGCTTCCAGCAACTTGATTTGGCCGCTTACGGTCTGCGGCGTCAGGTGCAAGGCCGCCGCCGCCTGAGCCACTCCGCCCTCGCGGATCACCGTCCAGAAGTACAGCAGGTGATTGTAGTTCGGATGACGCATGGACTGGCTCCGAAATAGTTCGGTAAAAACAGATTATCAGTCACAAATAATCGATTTTCCAGAAATGAATCGGTTGGCTATCGTTGGGCCATGAGCCTACCCAAGCCTTGGCACGAAATCGGTCAGCACCAGATGCTGCCGCAGTTGACGCACGACGAACTCGTGCGCTTCGACATGGTCGGCCAGCTCAATACCTTTGTCGCGCAGCGCCTTGCTCCGCGGGTGCGAACCGCCTACGAAACCCGCGTGGTCAATGCCTGGCGGATGCGCCACGGCCATGCGCCCAAGGACCGTCACGAAGTGGCCGATGCTATGGCGCCCGATGCGGATTACCGGTCGTGGAGCCTCGTGCGCCGCAACACGATGGAGATGCGCCAGCACGCAGGTCGTCGGGTGATGCTGCGGCAGGCGCGCGAACTGCGCGATCGTGCTGCGGCGTTCAATGCCGGAGCGAACACGCTGCAACTCGATGAGTCGTTACCGGTGCCTCGGTACGTGTCGGCCGTGGACACGCATCTCATGCCGGGTGGCTATGCGGCCGAGCATCTGCAGGGCGATGTGGTGAATCCTGCCAACTACGATGCCGGCTTGTTCGCAACCGTCGGGGGTAGCGCTGGGCCGTGGAACGATGCGGCAGGTCGTGCACTCGTCAACTGGTTGCGCGAGCAGCACCCGGACTTTCGCCCGCGACGGATCGTCGATCTGGGTTGCGGCGTGGGTCACAACACGCTGCCCTTGCGCGCGGCGTATCCACAGGCGGAAATCATTGCGATCGATGTCACGGCGCCTATGCTGCGTTACGGCCATGCCCGGGCGCGAGCGCTCGGTGTCGATGACGTCCTCTTCCGTCAGGAGGACGCCACGCACACCTCGATCGCGAGCGGCTCCTGTGATCTCGTCTATACGACGATGGTGCTGCACGAGACCTCGCACGACGCACTTCCCAAGATCATGGTCGAGGCGCAGCGTTTGTTGCGTTCCGGCGGACTCACTATTCACCTCGAGCAGCCGCCCTATCGAGGGTTCGAGCCCTTCGAGCAGTTCATGCGCGATTGGGATGGCCGTTACAACAACGAGCCGTTCTGGAGTGCGATGCACGAAACTTTCGTGCCGGAACTGCTCGAGCGCGCGGGGTTCGCGCCGCAACGCATATTCGAGTCTCGCTGCTCGGCGGCGGGTGCGGGCTCGGCACAAGAGGATTTCGGACGGGCGCCCTCGTGGTACGCCGTCGGTGCATGGCAAACGGCAGACGGATTTGCCGCGACTGGAGAGCACGGATCATGAATTCCCTCCCACTGGAAGCTGACCCCATCCAGCCTGCACCGGCGGTCCCACGAGGGCGTCGTCCGGAATTCACCGACGACCCGATGCTCGATCGGCTCTACTCCGTGACGCTCGCATTGGTGTCGGAACTGGCGGTTACGCGTACGCGGCTCGATACCGTCGAGCGGCTACTCGCCGAGCGAGCCGTACTGCCCACGGCCGACGTAGAGGGCTTCAAGCCCGATGTGGCGCAGGCCACCGCGCGCGCCGAGTGGCAGCAGGCTTATCTCGAGCGCGTGCTGCGCGGCTTGCTCAACGAACCCGCCTGACTTTTGCGGCCCGACCTGAGGCCGCCACCAGCGTGAAGGAGCCGAGTGCACCCGGCTTAATCACTACGCTCTCACCACTTTTCAGGCGCAGCGTCACGCCGCTCGCAAGCTGCTGCCATTGCTGTCCATTGTCGAGGCTGACTCGGAACGTGCCGTTGCCGAGGTAATCCACGGCGTCGACGCGAGCGGTCAACTCGGTGAGATTCGAAGCGAGTGCCTTGGCCTGCTCGTCGCGAGCTTCCTGCGCGATCTTGCCGCGGTAGCCGAACAGCGCCTCGTCGGTTTTCGGGACATCGCTTTTCGATGCAGTGCCGACCTGCTCAATGCGGAACAGTCGGTCGTAGCAGGCGAGCCGCTGTCCCGTGTCGGCGAGACTGCCGCAGCGTCGGGCGTCGGTGACGAGGCTTGGGTCCTGCGGTGCATTGGGGGATGTATCAGCCACTGCGGTGACGGCCGCAGCACACAGCAGTGCCGCGACAGACAGCACGCGGGCGTTGCGATAGGTTGGTTGCATCAGGTTCACGGTCAAATCTCCCACGCCGGCGGTGCGCCGTTGTACCGATCGATGCCGACGAACAATTGCGTTACCCATTCACGTTCCTGTGCCGTGAGCTCCGGGCGCCAGATTTCAAAGAGCAGTATTACCCGCGTCTCTTTCGAGTCGTTCCACGCTTCGTGTTCTATGGTGTCGTCGAATGCCCAGGTGACGCCCTTGCGCCACTCGCGCACTTCGTTGCCGACGCGGAATCGGCAGCCCGTGGGCACGATCAGCGGCAAATGGCAGATCAGCCGCGTGTTGACCAGCCCGCAGTGCGGCGGGATGTGCGCACCGGGACGCAGCAGCGAGAAGAGCACCGAGGGTGAACGTTGCGGCAGCGAGCCGAGCGGGACTTTTTGTAGTGCTGCCATGGTGCGCGGACAACGGCGAGCGTTCTCGGTGACTACGCTACCGTTTTTCCAAAGATAAAACGCGCTCCAATCCGGGTTATCGAGCATGCCGGCTTCAGCCTTGCGGGGGCGGTTGGGATCGCCCTGCACGTAGGGCTTGAAGTCGTTGGGCGTACGCAGCAACTCGAGCAATTCGTCACGTATGGCGTCGGTGTGCGATTCGAGTTCCGCGAACCACGGGAACGGGGCGCGATCGTAGAACTGGATTTGCGGCAGACCCGGGAAAAAGTAGTAGCGGGGATTCTGGAAGAAAATCTGCTTGCGGCCGAGCACGATATCGAGCGACTCGGCGAAGCGGGGGCTCGAGGTGCCAGCGCGATAGCCCTGCGCAGCCAAGTGATCGGTCAGGTACTGCTCATACTGCCGTGCGTAGCCGGCGAGGACGGTGCGCACACGTGCGACTTCGCTCTCAAGCGTTGGGTTATATGGCGCCGCCGCGGCCGCGCGCAGGCCAGCTTGGTAGAAGGCTCCGGCCGAGCGCGCGTCGCCCGAGGCAGCGAGTTCGTCACCGCGACGGATGAGCGCGAGCGGGTTGGCGGTCGTATTTGGGGCGGAGGCGCTCATGCTAGAGTTTGAGTCGAGGTCGGCCTGCCGCAGTATCCATCGCGTGGCGCAGCGGGTAAAGCCGGTCGCGACTTACTCGATATCAGGGAGCCTTCAGCCGGTGGAGCGCACAACTTCCGCACGGACGAGTGCCGAGCTCGAGCAGGCGGCGGGCCGTGCGCTGCAGGCGGGTGATTTTGCTACGGCGCGCGGTTTGCTCGATGCCTGGGTTCGGCAGGAGCCCGGTAATCTCGGCGCCTGGTTGCGTCGCGCGGCGGTGTGTCGGCAGCAGGGCGACACTGCGCAGGCCTTCGAATCGCTGAGCGGGGCGCTGAAGATCGACCCGCGCTGTTTTCCCGCTCTGCTCATGGTGGCGACGCTGCTCGAGCGTGAGGGGGACCTGCCCGCGGCCGCTCGTCAGTACGACATCGCGATCGCCCAAGCGCCGCCCGATGATAGGCTCGATGCCGCCACGCGCGCAGCGCTTGAGCATGGTCGCCAATTGGCGGCCAAGCACGCGCGCGAGCTGCGCGATTTCATCCATGCGGAACTCGATGTCGTTCGCGGCGAGTGCACAGCGAGCGAGCAGCGGCGAGTCGAAACTTTCGTTGATACAACTCTGCGCCTGCGCAAGCGTTACGTGCAGGAGCCGATGGAGTACTGCTACCCGGGGATGCCCTCGATCGAGTTCTACGATCGCGCGATGTTCCCCTGGCTCGCGGAGCTCGAGGCCGCGACGCCTGATATTCGTCGCGAGTTGCTCTCGTTGCTGGCCGAGGGCGCAGCGGGATTCTCACCTTACGTGAACTATGCCGAGCACATGCCGCTCGATCAGTGGCGCGAACTCAATCGCTCACCGCGCTGGACGGCCTGGCATTTCTACGAACGCGCGGAGCCTATTGCCGAGCGCTGGGCGCGCGCGCCTGCGACTGCCGCTGCATTTTCGCGGATACCGCAGGCCAAGGTGCCGCTGCGCTCGCCCACGGCCTTGTTTTCCGCGCTGCGCCCGAAGACGCGTATTCCGGCGCATACGGGGATCGCGAATTTCCGGCTTCTTGTGCACCTTGCCCTCATTATTCCGCCCGGCTGCGGCTTTCGCGTGGGCGGTGAGAAGCGCTCCTGGAGCGAAGGGGAGGCTTGGATCTTCGATGACACCATCGAGCACGAAGCCTGGAACGACAGCGATGAGTTGCGCGTGATCCTGATCTGCGACATCTGGAGCCCGTTGCTCTCGCCCGCCGAGCGCGAGGCGATCACCGCAGTGATCCGCGCCCGTGATGCCTACACGGGCATCGTGCCGCGCATGGATGGCTGACGGGCTGCCCCCCCAGCGCTCGTATCTCGACGCGTCATCTATCGCGGCGACTACTCAAAAAAAAGCGGCGGTTCCCTTTCGGAAACCGCCGCTGGTGTCAGCCCCTCGCGGGGTCCGACAGGCTCGTCTTAGAACGCCACCTTGACGCGGGCGAACAAGTAACGGCCCAGAGCGTCGTACGTCTGGGGATACGTGTTGCCGTTGCCGGTGGTGCCGACGCTTGCGTTGATCGAGGGATCGTTGTCGAGGACGTTGTTCACGCCGATCGTGGCAGCAATCTTCTCGTTGAACACGTACGTGCCGGCGAGGTCGAAGTAGCTCTCAGCCGCGAACGACCGATCGATACGGGTCGCCGCCTGCTGGTAGCCCTCGACGCTGCCGTAGTAGCGCCAGGTCAGAGCGAGGTCGAGGTTCCACGGGGTCTCGTAACCCACGCGGAACTGGTGACGCCACTCGGGGTTCGGGGTGCCGCACGCGCCTGCGAAGAAGCCCACGCAGTCATACTTGGCGAGACCCGGACCCGGTTCCGTTGACAGTTCATCAAGGAGGGTGCCCGTGAGGTTGAAGTTCAGGCTGCCCGCACCGATGTCGAGGCCCGAGTAACTGAGGTTGAGATCCCAGCCCTTGGTGCCGATCGAGCCGATGTTGATCGACAGATCTTCAACGTAACCCGAACCCAACCACAACTGACCGAGTGCGTTGCGCTTGATGCGCGAGCACGCCGAGGCGTCGTTGTTGTTGTAGCAGGCCTTGATGGTGTTGTTCGGACCGAACGAGCTGACGGTTTCATCGACCTTGATGTCGAAGTAGTCAACCGAAGCCACGAAGCCCGGCAACGCCGACGGGGTGATGATGATGCCCGCCGTGAAGGTGTCCGACTTCTCCGGCTGGAGGTTCGGGTTACCACCACCCAACAGCTGGTACTGACCCGCCGGGCTGTCGATCGCATCCTTGCCGATCTGCGCCGCCGGCACGCCGGTGGCCAGACACTGGGCAACGGTCGCCTTGGCGCCACTGACCGTGGTGCCGATGGCGGCACCGCAGGGATCGCCGTCGATGTCGAACAGACCAAAGCCCTGGGCGGTGAACAACTCGATGATGTTCGCCGCACGGACCGCACGCTGGAAACTACCGCGAACGCGGAAGTCAGACACCGGCGACCACTCGAGACCCAGCTTGTAGGTGTCGGTGTTGATCTTGCCGTAGTCCGAGTAGCGGTAGGCCGCATCGAGGCTCAGGCTCTCTGCGAAGGTCTTGCCCTGCACGAGCGGCAGACGGCCTTCGAAGAAGAGGTCCTTGACCTGGGTCGCACCCTTGAGGCCGTTGGTCGGACCACCGGTACCCGAGAGGCCAGCGCTCGCGAGCAGCGCATCGGTGGTGTTCTCCAGCGAGTCACGACGGTATTCGGCACCGAAGGCCACCTGGGCGCCTTCCTCAGCCGCCGGCAGCTTGACGCCGTAGCCGTTCAGATCGCCCGTGAAGGTCAGCGTGTAGACCTCCTGGTCGACCGTGCCGGTCTGCAGGCCCGGGGCCTGCAGGTAGTCGAGGGCGGCTTGCGTCACAGCACCGGTCTTGAACGCGTTGTAGGGCTTGCAATCCGAATCCGAACCACCCGGCAGGGCGGAGCGGCAGGTCGGCACGCCGTTGAACAACACCACGTCGAGCGCTTTCTTGATGCGATCGATCACGAAGTAGTTCAGCGTCTGCTGATCTGCCTTCAGGGTCGAACGCTGCGCGGCGAAGTCGTAGTTCCACGCGTCGTTGATGTCGCCCCGCACGCCAACGACGGCGCGGTAGGACTGGTTGGTGAACGACTGCTGACGACCACCGCCTTCGGTGTTGCGACGACCGATGTACATGGTCGTGCTTTCCTTGGCAGCGATCTTGGCGGGCGTACAACCGATCGCCGCGAGGTTCGCGGTCGGGATGAACGGGTTATCGCAGTTGATGGTCGAGGTGTCGAGGAAGATACCGCCCGGGGCGATCTGCGCGATCGAGCGGTAATCTGTGAACATCAACTGGGTGTAGACGTCGGCCTTGTCGTTCAGCTCGTAGTGGCCGCTGGCACCCATGGTGTAGCGGTCAGCCGGACGCAGGAAGTGGTTGGTCGGACCGAAGTTGTACTGGTCCGTCGCACCACTGAATCCGCGCCAGGTCGAGCCATCCGAACCCACCGTGAAGTTGTAGGTGGCGAAGTCCGTGAAGCGACCCGGTGAGGCCGTGGAAGAACCACCGCAAGTGAACGACGGCGGCGTGCCGGCTTGTCCACCGAGGGAGCAGGCCGAGAAGTCGCGATCGCGCTGCAGGATCTCGTCGTTGGTCTGGGCATTGAAGTACGCGACAAAATTGCCGCGGCCATCGCCCGAGTTCACGCCTACGATGATGCCACCCTCGCGGCCAAAGCCGTCGGTGACATTGCCCGGGGGCAGCTTGAACTGCGCCGGGTTGGTGGCGGCACGACCGGCAATGACCTGCCGAAGGCCCGTGGCGCCGGGGCCACCGAAGCCGTTGTTGTGCTGATAGAAGCTGTACTGGCCCGAGATCTCCACACCTTCGAATTCTTTCTTGGTGATGAAGTTCACGACGCCCGCGATGGCGTCCGAACCGTACACGGCCGACGCACCGCCGGTGAGCACTTCGACGCGCTCGACGAGCTGGGTTGGGATCTGGTTGAGGTCAGCCGCTGAGTTGCTGACACCGCCGTAGGGCATACGGCGACCATCGACGAGCACCAGGGTGCGCGAGGAGCCGAGGCCGCGCAGGTTGACCGTGGCAGTACCCGAGGCGCCGTTGGCGACCGTGGCATTCTGCGCGGCAAAAGCCTGCGGCAGCTGGTTGATGAGATCCTCGATACGGGTCACACCTTGCGTGGTGATGTCCGCCGCAGTGACCTGCGTGATCGGGCTCGATGATTCAAGGTTCGCTTGCTTGAGGCGCGAACCGGTCACGACGACCGTTTCGAGCGATTCAGCGGTGGCCGCTTCTTGAGCCAGTGCCGGCGTCATGCTCGCCGGAATCAGCCCCAGAATCAGCGCACGCCGAACGGCGAGTGCGATATTGGAGTTGGGTTGCATTTGTTTCCCTCGTTGTTACGACACTAGTGTTCCTGCGCAGAGCCGATGACCTCCGGAGGCAATTCCGGCGCTGACAGGTGCGGGAATGCTACCGAATTTGTCGCGGGAATGAAATTGTTGTAGCAAAAACACAACAACGAGCCGCGAGGCCGTCTCTTTTCGGCGACGACCATCCCCGACAGCCGGCTTCGACCCGTTATGATGCGCGCCATCATGAGTTCGCTGACCCTTGATCAGGCCTTGGACCGCGGACTGCGTGCGCAGTCGGCGCGTGACTTCGCCGCAGCCGAACAGGCGTATCGGGAGGCCCTCTCGATCGCTCCCAACGATCCTGAGACCAACAGCCTGCTGGGGCTCGTGTTCGCCCAGGCGGGGCGGCTCGAGGAGGGTGTGGTACTGCTGCAGCGCGCCGTCGAACTCGACCCGGACGAGAGTGCTCTGCAGATGAACCTCGCTGGGGGTCTCGCCGAGGCCCAGCGCTGGCGCGACGCGCAGCAAGTCTTGCTGGCCTTGATCGAGCGCTGGCCGGTGCAAGGGCCCGCATGGACGCGCCTCGGTGATGCCTGCCTTGCGCTCGATGAGCGCGAGGCTGCGTTGCTGGCCTGGCGCCGGGCTCACGAGCTCGATGTCGACGCCGCCGAGCCCGCGCGTAAGCTCGCGACGCTGTCTCGCGAGATTGGTCAGCGCGATGAGGCCATTGCCGTACTCGAGCAGACGCTATCGCTACGCCCGACGGAGCCGACGCTGCTCGCGGTGCTCTGCGAGGTGCTCGTCGATCAGCGCGCTTGGGGGCGCCTGCAAGCGGCGGCGCAGTCCTGGGCCGGCGGTGCGCGTAACGAACCGCTGCCTTGGTACTTCATCGCGCAGTCGCTGTTCGAGCAGGGTCGGCACCGCGAAGCCGTCGAAGCGTTTGCGAACTATCTCTCGCTCGGCGCGCACGGCGTGGCCGATCTGGCCGCCTTCGCCGGTCTCTGCCTGCACGCCCACGACTACTCGGGCGCGGAGGCCGCGCTCGCCGCGGCGCGCGAGATCGACGCCCAGCATCCCGAAGTGCTCGCGAAGAGTGCGCTGCTGCATATGTACTTTGGGCGCTTCGATGCCGCCAAGGCGGCCTGCCTCGCCTGTCTCGAGCGCGAACCGCTGCATGTGCCTGTGCACACCTTGCTTTCGCGCCTCTCGCGTGGCGAGTTGTCGACTGAGTCGCTACAACGCATGGAGCAGGTGGCCGGCACCGTGGCGGCACCGTTCGATCTGCGTATTCCGGCGGCCTTCGCCGTAGCTCACGCGTTCGATGCAATGGACGACATCGACAGCGCGTTTGTCGCCTATGCACGGGCGCATGCCCTGTCTGCCGAGCGCGATCGGCTCGAAGGGCGCGTTTACGATCGTTCGCTCGTCGAGTCCCGCACGCGTCGATTGATGGAACTCGACTGGGACGCGCCGATGGTTGAGCAGGCCGGTGAGGAGCGGCTGATTTTCGTCGTCGGCATGCCCCGCTCGGGCACGACGCTCATCGAAGCCATGCTCGGCGCCCATCCGCAGGTTCAGGCGAATGGCGAGTTGCTCGGCATGCAGGCGCTGCTCGCGCAGTTCGAAACTGAGGATCGCGCCGCGCGCCGCATCGATACGGCCGGGCTGCAGGCGATGGCGGCTCATTACCGCGCCGAATTGCCGAGAGCGACGGGTAAGTCGCACGTCACCGACAAGCATCCGCTGAATTTTCTGGCGGTCGGGCTCATTCTCACGCTGTTTCCGAACGCCGTGATCGTGCATACCCGCCGCGATCCGTTGGAGACCGGCTGGTCGATTTATCGGCAGGAGTTCAGCAAGCGCTGGTCCTTCACGCACCAGCTCGAAGACATCGGGCATTTCTACGGCGAGTACGTGCGGCTGATGGATCACTGGGAGCGACTGTTCCCGGGGCGTATCGTCACCGTGCAGTACGAGCAGTTTGCTGGCGAGTTCGCGGCCGCCGCGCCGGCGCTTGTTCGCTCTTGCGGTCTGGACTGGGACGAGCGGTGCCTTGCTTTCGCCGGCGCACCGCAGCCGATCGCCACCTTCAGCACGGTGGAAGTCCGTCGGCCCGTCAGCGTTCGCCGTGGCCGCGCGGCGCTCTATGCGACGCATCTCGAGCCGTTGCGTCAGATTCTCGAGGCCGCGGGTGTTGATCTTCAGACCGGTGCTTCGGTCAACGCCTGACACCAAGGTTCGAGTTCGGCCGAGTAATTCTGCCAGCGTCCCACGGAGCGGCGGTGCAGCGGCTCTCGCACTTGCCACACGCTCGCCGTTTTGACCAGCGAAGCCTGGCGATGGAACTCGAGACAGGCGGGCTCCCATGGCAGCCCCAATGCATCGAGTAGGCGACGCACTTCGGCCTCCGGTGAGCGCGCCAGCGACTCGTATTCCACGTCGATGAGATCTTGCGAATACATCGCGTGCCAGTGGCGCATCAATCTTTGGTATTCGCGAATGTGATGGGTGATGTCGCCAAGATCGGTGGCGTACGTCATCGCATGATCGAGATGCAGGAACCAGATCGACAAGGCGTTATCGAGCGCGTTGCGGTGCGTGTGCACGATGCGCGCCTGCGGAAACATCGCCTTGATGAGACCGATGTGATGGAAGTTGTCGGGTCTTTTGTCCGTGATGTATTGCGCGCCCGGGTGAATTCTTTTAATACCTTGCAGATACGCCGTAGCGGCGGCGCTGATGCGGGCGGCATCGAGCGATCTGCAAGTCTGCGGGTAGGGTTGGAAATGCTCCTGCACGATCGCGGGCAGTAGCGGCAACTCGCCACCGCGGCGTACCTGCGGATGGGCGGCGAGGATTTGCTCCACGAGTGTCGATCCCGAACGGAACATGCCGCAGATAAAGATCGGTTGCGGCGACGGTGACGGCGCGGCCGACTGCGACTGCAATCGCCCGGGCGCCTGCGTCGCAGTCGCTGCGGGAAATGCGGCGATCAGGGCATCGACGTAGCGCGCGTAGGCGGAGCGGTCGTAGCGAGCTCCTGCGGCCAGTGCGCTCATGCGGCTGGCCGAATTGGCGGTGCGGTAGGCCCGCCAAGCTTCGGCGTATTCGCCCACCGCATCGAGGGCGCGACCGAGTGCGAAGCCGAGTTCGGCACGCTGTGTCCACTCGGTGCCCGTGGAGGCGAGCGCCGCACGCAGGCGAGAAATCAGTGGATCGTCGGCGCGATCGATGATCGAAGCGTTGGTAAGCCGCGCGAGCGTCTCGGGGTGATCGGGTTGCAACGCGAGCGCGCGCTCGTAGGCGAGGCGTGCCGCCTCGCGCTCGCCGCGATCTTCATGCAGGTTGGCGAGGTTCATCCAAGCAGGCAGGTAATTCGGGTTGAGTGCAAGCGCGCGTTGCAACTCGATTTGCGCAAGCTCCGCGCATTGCAGATCATCAGCGTAGATCACGCCTCGATTCAGATGCGCCTCTTCGGGGCCATCGAGCCCGAGTTCGAGCGCTCGGGCGTAACTGGCGAGCGCAGCCTCCGGTTCGCCGCATCGCCGCTGCATCCGCGCGAGGTTGTACCAAGTGTCCGCCAGACCCGGCCAACGCCCAAGGACCTCTTGCAGCGTGCCCGCTGCGGCCGGCCAGTCCCCCGCGCGTTCCTGCTCTGCGGCTCGAGCGAGCAGAAGCTCGGCCGCTGCGCGCTCCTCGCTCACCGGGTCCTTGTTCACCGGAAGGCGGAATGCAGCACTCGATCGCCGGCGCGGATGCCACGGCGTGCTGCCTCACCACCGCGCAACTCGAGGATGGCCTTGACCGGTACGTCCGGACCTACGGGGTCGAGTGAGTGCGGCGTCGTGTTGGCGAAGATCGCCACAATGCGTCCGCGCGCGTCGATAAACAGCATGTCGAGTGGGATGTACGTGTTCTTCATCCAGAAGTACGACGGGCGCGGCGCTTCGTTGACGAACAACATCCCCTGGTCGGCGGGCAGATCGCGGACGAACATCAGTCCCTGGCGCTGACGCGAGGCCGTGTCGGCGATCCAGATGCGAAAACGATGGCTGCTGCCCTGCGTGCGGATGTCGAGCTCACCTTGCGGGTAGGTGGCGAGGTCCTGCAGCGGCGGATCGCCCATGCCGCCCTGGGCGGGCGCCCATGCCGCGCCCCCGCCGGCGAGCAGCAGCGCCAAGCCCAAAGCCGACATCCAGCGGAAGCGTCGATTCATAGGCCCCGCAGCATACCCCGACCGACCCATGGAGGCCGAATCGGGCCGCGCCGCTCGCGGGAGTCAGTCGCAGGGGGTGACGGGGCCGAAAATCGGTCGCGACCTTGCTAGACTCAAGGCACTGATGGACGGGCAAGTGCGCAAAGGGGTCTTACGGGGCGCGGCGATTGTCGTGCTGCCCTGCGTGCTTGCGGCCTGCGCCGCGTTCGGGCCGCGGCTCGAAACCCCGGAGTTGTCGATCGCGGGCGTCGAACTCGTCAAGGGCGATCTGTTCGAGCAGCGTTTCAAGGCGCGATTGCGCGTGCAGAACCCGAACAACGTCGAACTCGCTGTACGCGGCATTACCTACACGCTGGAACTCGGCGGCGAGGAGCTGGGCCGAGGGCTCTCCGGCAGCAGTTTCGTCGTGCCCGCGCGAGGCGAGGCGGAATTCGACATGCTGGTCACGGCCAACCTGGCGGGCACGCTGCTGAAAATCGTCGAACGTGCGCGGCGTGACGGTGGCCTGCCCGATGAGCTTGAGTACCACTTGCGCGGACAGGTCAAACTCGACCGTGGCGCCGTGCGTACCGTGCCCTTCGACGAGCAGGGCAAGTTGCGAATTCGTTGAGCGCGCCGCGCATGACCGCAAGGCGCATTGCCCTCGTGATCGTACTCGTCCTGCTGGTGGCAGGCTCGATCGCCGTCGGCTGGATCACCGCCAACTGGCCGCACCTCGACTAAGGTATCGCAACAGAGTCGGGTCCTCGGGGCCGCGTGCGATACTTGGAAAATGGCTGAATCTCTCAATCGAACCACCCTCATTGCCATCGTCGTCGCCGTGCTGAGCGCAGGCTGGGCCGTGTACGCCACGCGTCATCCGGCCGGCGGCTCCGCCGGCATGGGGCCACCCGGGATGGGTGGGCCTGGAGCGGGTGGGCCGGGCCGGGGCGGACCCGGCGGCGCCTCGATGGCCAATCGCGGCGGCGGTGCGCCCGGCGCGCGTGGGCCCGGGGGCGGACCTGGGGGCGGCATGCCCGTTCCAATCGTCAGCCAGAGCGTTCGTGAGCAAGCGATCTCCCGTGAATTGAAGGCGCTCGGCACGGCGGCCGCCAACGAGGCCGTGGTGGTGACGTCGAAAAGTTCGAATCTCGTCACCGCAATCCGCTTTCGCGATGGCGAGCGCGTGGCGCGCGGGGCCGTGCTCGTCGAGCTCGACAGCGCCCAGGCGAGGGCGGATCTGGCCGTCGCGAATGCGGCACTCGTCGAGAGCACCGCGCAGTACGAGCGCGGTCGGGACTTGCTGCCGACGCAGGCGTTGTCCAAATCGCAGTTCGATCAAATCGTGGCCGCGAAAAACGCCAACACGGCGCGGGTCGATGCGGCGCGTGCGCGGCTCGAGGACACCGTCATCCGCGCGCCCTTCAGCGGTCGCGTGGGCTTGCGGCGGGTGAGCGTGGGCAGTCTCATCAGTCCTGGCACGGTGATCACCACCCTCGATGACAGCAGCGTGATCAAGATCGACTTCGCGGTGCCAGAGAGCAATCTGACGGCACTGCGCGCGGGGCTGCCGGTGACGGTGACTTCGGTCGCCTATCCGGGCAAGCGATTCAGCGGCAAGGTCGCAAGCGTGGATTCGCGCGTGGATCCGACCAGTCGATCGGTGTTGGTCCGCGCCGAGTTGCTGAACGGCGAGGGTTTGCTCAAGCCCGGCATGTTCCTCAACGTCGAGCTGCAGCGCGACCAGCGCACGGCGGTCGTCATCCCCGAAGAGGCGTTGGTGCCTGAGCAGAACCGTCAGTTCGTGTTCGTCGTCGCCGGCGGTATGGCCGAGAAGCGCGAAGTGCGAATCGGCAGTCGCAGTCCGGGCAGCGTCGAGATCATTCAGGGCTTGCGCGTCGGCGAGCGCATCGTGGTCGAAGGCACGGTCAAACTGCGCGACAGCGGTCCCGTGCGTGATTTGGCCAAAGATCTCGGCGGCGCGGCGCCCCAGGCTGCGGGCCCGCGCTCATGACGCTGTCGGATCTGTCGATCCGACGACCGGTGTTCGCCACCGTGTTGTCCTTGATGCTGCTGATCCTCGGCATCATGGCAGCGCTGCGGCTTTCCATTCGCGAGTATCCGGATGTCAGCCGACCCGTAGTCGGCGTGTCGGTGTTTTACCGCGGCGCGAACGCCGCGGTGATCGAAGCGCGCGTCACGCAGATCCTCGAGGACGAGATCGCGGGCATCGAGGGCGTCGAGAAGCTGAGCTCTGCAAGCCGCGATGAATTTGCACGGATCAACGTCGAATTCGCGATCGATCGCGATCTTGATGCTGCGGCCAACGACGTGCGCGAGCGCGTCTCGCGCGTGGCTTCGCGCCTGCCGCAGGAGGCCGAGGCGCCGCAAATCACCAAAGTGGACGATTCGGCCGAGCCGATCATCTACGTCAATTTCTCCAGCACCCAGCGCAGCGCGCTTGAGCTGAGCGAGTACATCGACCGCTACATCGTCGACCGTTTCAGTGCGTTGCCCGGCGTGGCCGCTGCGCGCCTCGCGGGCGGCAGCCGCTATGCGATGCGCGTCTGGCTCGATCGTGAGGCGCTGGCTGCTCGGCAGCTCACCGTCAACGATATAGAGACTGCGCTACGGCGCGAGAACGTCGAGCTGCCGGCTGGGCGCATCGAATCGCGCGAGCGGGAGTTCACCTTACGCACGCGGACGTCGATGGAGACGCCCGAGGACTTTCGCTCGCTCGTCATCGGCCGTTCGGCCGATGGCTACCTGGTGCGCCTCAGTGATGTGGCGGAAGTAGGTCTCGCGGCCGAGGATCAGCGCAATCTTGCGCGCTCCAACGGTTTGCCCGGGGTCAGCATCGGCATCGTCCCGACCTCCAAGGCCAACGTGCTCGATGTCTCCAAGGCGGTCACGCGCGAAGTCGAGCTCGTGCAAGGCGCGCTACCGAAGGACATTACCGGCGAGATCAATCTCGATTTCACCGTGTTCGTCACCGAGTCGATGAGCAAGGTGCTCACCGTGCTGCTCGAGACGCTGCTGATTGTGCTCGTGGTGATTTTCGTGTTCCTCGGCACCTGGCGCGCGACGCTGATACCGGCCGTGACCATTCCGGTCTCGATCCTCGCAGCCGCAATCGTCATGTCGCTGCTCGGATATTCCATCAATACGTTGACGCTGCTCGGTGCCGTGCTCGCGATCGGGCTCGTCGTGGACGATGCGATCGTCGTGCTGGAGAACATTGCTCGGCGCATCGAGGGCGGTGAGCCCGCCCTGCTGGGTGCGATGCACGGCAGTCGCGAGATCAGTTTCGCCGTGATCGCCACGACGCTCGTGCTGATGGCCGTGTTCGTGCCGGTGTCCTACATGGAGGGCTCGCTCGGGCGCTTGTTCGGCGAATTCGGCGTGACGGTCGCGGCGGCCGTCGGCTTTTCGGCGATCGTCGCGCTGACGCTCACGCCGATGATGGCATCGAAACTTTTCGCCAATGGCATCCAGCGCGGCCCGCTTGCGGTCAAGCTCGAGTCGAAGTTCCACGATCTCGCCGAGGTTTACGAGCGGCAATTGCGGCGTGTGATGCAGGGCAGGGGGCCGCTGCTCATTGCGACTGCAGCCGCCGGCTCGACGGTGTTGCTGGTGTCGCTGATGGTATTCGGCAAGCCGGTGCCCTGGTTCAAGTTGCAGCAGGAATTCGCCCCCACCGAGGATCGGGCGATGATGCCCGTGCTCGTCGGTGCGCCCGAGGGCGCGAGCCTTGCCCACCTGGACCGCTACATCACTGAAGTCGAGCAGATCATGCTCGATGAGGTGAAAGCGGGGAACGGGCGGCGCATCATCACGCGCTCGGGCTCTTTCGGCTCGCAGGCCGAGGTCAATAACGGCACGGTCTACATGCCCATGACCCTGTGGGACGAGCGCGAGGAGACCGCGCAGCAGATCGCGCAGCGCGTGCGAGCGCGGACGGCGTCGATCACCGGGGTGCGGATCGTGGTGATCTCGCCACCCTCGTTCGGCATGCGCGGTATCGGCAAGCCGCTGCAGGTGGTGCTGGGCGGAGGCGACTACGACGAACTCGCTGCGTGGCGAGACAAGGTCATCGCGCGTGTCCAACGCGAGAACCCGCGCATCATCGGTCTCGAGTCCGACTACCAGGAACGCAAGCCGCAGCTACAGGTGCGCATCGACCGCAATCGCGCCGCCGACCTCGGCATCTCGCTGCAAAGCGTGGGGCGTACGCTCGAGACCATGCTCGGTTCGCGCATCGTGACGACGTTCATGCGCGCCGGCGAGGAATACAACGTCATCCTGCAGGCGCGCGAGGAAGATCGCGCCACGGTCGATGATCTCGGCAACCTGTACGTGCGCTCCGATCGCAGCGGCGAGATGGTGCCGCTGTCGGCGCTCGTCAGCGTGCAGGAGACGGCAGGTTCGAGCGCCTTGCGGCGCTTTGATCGGCTGCGTTCCATCGCGCTGACGGCCAACCTCGCGCCGGGGTATTCACTTGGTGAGGCGCTCGATTACATCGAGGGCGTGATCCGCGAAGAGATCCCTGAGGGCGTGCAGATTGGTTACGACGGCGAGTCGCGTGAGCTCAAGCAGTCGGGTGGGCGCCTGTGGGTGACCTTCGCCTTCGCGCTGCTCATCGTGTATCTCGTGCTGGCTGCGCAATTCGAGAGCTTCATCCATCCGCTTGTGATCCTTGCGACCGTGCCGCTTGCGATCTCGGGTGCGCTCGTAGGGCTCTGGCTCTATAACGGCTCGATCAATGTCTTTAGTCAGATCGGCGGCATCATGTTGATCGGTATCGCTTGTAAGAACGGTATCCTGATCGTCGAGTTCGCCAACCAACTACGCGATCGCGGCATCGAATACGTCGAGGCGGTGATCGAGGCCTCGGCGATTCGCCTGCGGCCGGTGCTCATGACAAGCTTGTGCACGGCGTTCGGTGCCGTGCCGCTGATGATCGCGACGGGCGCTGGTGCCGAGAGCCGGCATGCCATCGGCGCCGCAGTGTTCTTCGGCACGGTGTTCTCGCTGGTGCTGACGCTGTTCGTCGTGCCTGCCTTGTACGCGCTGATTGCACGCAACACGCGCTCGCCGCACTATGTCAGCGACTTGATCGACCGACTGTCCCGAGCCAATCCACCGTCTGATCCTGCAGGAGTATCGAAATGAGCACTGCGCTGTGGACCTTGTTGATCGCTGCTCTCATGCCCGTCGTCTGCGCCGGAATCTCCAAGGCAGGCGCCACCGACCGTTACGACAACCGCAATCCGCGTGACTGGCTGGCCCGTCGAGAGGGTTACCGAGCCCGCGCCTATGCCGCGCAACAAAATTCGTGGGAGGCGCTGATTGTCTTTACTGCGGGGCTTGCCGCCGCGTTCATGGGCGGTGCCGATCCCGCCGCGATCGGCACGGTCGCAGTGATTTTCACCGTCGCCCGGATCGCGTATCTCGCCTGCTATCTCGCTGACCTCGCCACGCTGCGCTCGCTTGTTTGGCTCGTGGGGTTCGGCAGCTGCATCTGTCTCATCGTGATGGGTGCGCAAAACGCCGCATGAGTGAGCCGGCCGTGATGGATGCGGTCGCGCAGCCGCCGACCTCAGGCACCTTCCGCAAGCTGCAGGCGCGGCTGCGGGGGCTCGTCGGCAAGGCGATCGAGGATTACGCCATGATCGCCGAGGGCGACAAGGTGATGGTCTGCCTCTCGGGTGGAAAGGACTCCTACACCCTGCTCGACATGCTGCTGTCGCTGCAACGCAGCGCGCCGGTGGAATTCGAGCTCGTGGCCGTAAACCTCGATCAGAAGCAACCTGGCTTTCCGCCCGAGGTGCTGCCGGACTACCTGCGCGGCCTTGGCATGCCGTTTCACGTGATCGAGCAGGACACTTACAGCGTCGTCAAGCGGGTGATCCCCGAGGGCAAGACCATGTGCGGTCTGTGCTCGCGTCTGCGACGCGGCGCGCTCTATCGCTGGGCGGCAGAGAACGGCGTCAGCAAGGTGGCCTTGGGTCATCACCGTGACGATATCGTCGAGACACTGTTCCTCAACATGTTTTTTGGCGGCAAGCTCAAGGCCATGGCGCCCAAGCTGCGTTCGGAGGATGGACGGCATATCGTCATCCGCCCGCTCGCCTACGTCGCCGAGCGCGACATCGAGCGGTATGCACGCGCACGCAACTTTCCGATCATCCCCTGCAAATTGTGCGGCTCGCAGGACAATGCGCAGCGCCGCGCCGTGAAAGCGATGTTGCAGCAGTGGGAGGCTGCATACCCGGGGCGCACGGAGTCGATTTTCAGCGCTTTGTGCAGCGTCGAGCCTGCGCACCTCGCCGATCCCAGTCTGTTCGATTTTCGTGCGCTGCGTACCAGCACGCATGAGCTCTGAGCAGGATCCATCGGCCGAATCTCTCGCGCTCGTAGCGCGCTTGCGCAGCCGTTTTCGCGGCGCTTTGCTCGGGCTTGCCGTCGGTGACGCCTTGGCGGCGTCCGTGCAGTTCGCAAGACCCGGTAGTTTCGCCCCCGTCCGAGACCTGCTCGGGGGCGGTCCCTTCGATCTGCCGCGTGGCGCTTGGAGCGACGATACAGCCTTGAGTCTCGCCCTCGCCCGAAGTCTGCTTGATCGCGGTGTTTGCGATGCCAACGATCAGCGCGAGCGATTTCGGCGCTGGCAGCGTGAGGGCGAAGGCTCAGCCACCGGCGAGTGTCTCGGCATCACAGCGAGTGTCGCCCGTGCGCTCTCTGCCGGCGTGCCGGATGCAACCGTGGCTGATGGTGCGGACGCGCTCGTGCGCACTGCGCCGCTCGCGATGTTTCGTTTCGGCGACGAACGTCGCTTGCTCGAGGACGTGAATGGCATGGCGGGCGTGACGAGTCATGAACCTGAGACCGTCGAGGCCGTGCGGGATTTCGCCCTGGTGTTGGGCATGGCGCTCGCCGGTCGTCATGCGCCGCTCGAGATGCACGCCGTGCGTCGCACGGGCGAGGTCAACGAAGCCGCGCGCGTGCTGGCTCTCGCCACTCAGGCCGTTGCGGACACGACGAGTTGGAAGCAAGCGGTGCTACAGGTCGTCAATCAGGGCGGTGATGCCGATGTGGTCGCTGCGGTATGCGGGCAGTTGGCCGGTGCAATTTACGGTATCGAGGCGATTCCACTCGCATGGCGCGCGGCACTTGTACAGCGCGAGACGATCGAGGAGACAGCCGACGCTCTGCTAACCGAAGCTTTGATCGCACTCGCCGAGGCAGGCGCGGAGCTGCCGCCATGAGCCGCGCGGAGCGGCGAGGTCGACGTACGCCCGCGTGGGCGCGCGACACCGACGCGCGGCTGCTGCGTCGACGATTTCGTGACCTGCATCTGGGCTTGCCGCAGCGGGCGCCGCTGCGACGCGCCATCACCCGGCTGCACCGCGAACTCGATGCCGCGGGCATAAGCCTGCAGCCGCACGTCTGGTTCTCGGAAGAATGGTTTTCACCCGATGGCGTGCCGGGCATTGCCATTCCCTTCTATCTCGCGCATCCGCGACTCGAGCGGTTGGAGCGCCGCATGGCGCGTACCGTCGAGGGCGGCAACTCCACGAGTCTGCTGCGTATCTTGCGGCACGAGGTCGGACACGCGGTTGACACGGCTTATCGATTGCGCCGCCGAAAGTTATGGCGAGACACGTTTGGTCCGCCACGCGCACCGTATCCGGATCGATATGCGGTCGACACGGGCAGTCGTGAGTACGTACAGCACCTGGATGGCTGGTACGCGCAGGCGCACCCGGCCGAAGATTTCGCGGAGACTTTCGCCGTCTGGTTGTCGCCGCGTTCGGGGTGGCGCAAGAAATACGCCGGATGGCCCGCGCTCGCCAAGCTTGAAGCGATGCAGTCGATGATGACGACCATCCGCGAGCGCGACCCGCCCGTACGCTCGGCAACGCGCATCGAAAGCGTGGCAGCCAACGAGCTGACGCTCGGCGAGTACTACCGGCAGATTCTGGTGCGGCGCGTGCACTGCGATTTTTCGGCCATTGATCGCCTGCTCGGTCGCGCATTCGGCGGCAAGCCACGCGAGGGTCGTGCGATCCGTGCCGACACCCTGCTGCGTGCTCGACGGGCCGAACTCGTAGGCTTGGCCGCACAGCGCAGCGAGATCGATGCCTACAGTGCGGGTCAGCTCCTCGATCTTGCGATCGAGCGTTGTCGCGAGCGGCAGTTGTGGCTCAAAGGTTCGCGGCCCGAGTGCGTACAACACGCGCGGGCGATGGTGGTACGACTCGCCCGTGCGGGTCGACGAGGGATCAAGGTGGGGTTTGCATTGTGAAGAGTCTGCGCATATTGGTGGTGGTGCATCAGAGCTTGGTGCCGCCGGCGAGTTTGGAGGGATATACCGCACAGCAGATCGACGAATGGCGCACGGAATACGACGTCATTCGGAATCTGCGCAGCCTCGGGCACGAGGTGCAGTGTCTCGGCGTGATGGATAGCCTGACCGAGTTGCGTGCAGCCATCACCGACTGGCATCCGGATGTCGTGTTCAACTTGCTCGAGGAGTTCAACGGCATCGTTACCTACGACCAGCATGTCGTCGCGTTTCTTGAATTGATGCAGCAACCCTATACCGGGTGTAACCCGCGCGGTCTGCTGCTCTCGCGCGACAAGCCGCTGTCGAAGCGGCTGCTCACCTCCCACCGGATTCCGACGCCGCAGTTCGCCGTGTTCCGTAAAGGCGTGAAGACCCGAGTGCCTGCCGGTCTTCGCTACCCGTTGTTCGTGAAGTCGGCGACGGAAGACGCCTCGCTGGGTATCGCTCAGGCCTCGGTGGTGGAGACACCGCAGCAGCTGCAGGATCGGATCGCCTTCATCCATGGGCAGGTCGGTACCGATGCGCTGGTCGAGGAATACATCGCAGGTCGCGAGGTCTATGTCGGGGTGCTCGGCAACGAACGCATCACCTGTCTGCCACCCTGGGAGCTGTCGTTCGGATCGATGGGCGAGGGGCAATCGGCCATCGCCACCCGCAAGGTGAAGTGGGACCGCAAATATCAGCAGCGGCACGGTATCACGCGTGCTGCGGCGCTCGATTTGCCGGCACCGCTGAAGGCGACGCTGGATCGCCTTTCGCGGCGCATCTATCGGGCACTCGGACTGTCGGGCTATGCGCGCATGGATTTTCGCGTACGCGACGACGGACAGGTGTTCGTGCTCGAGGCGAACGCCAACCCCTGCCTCGCGGAGGTGGAGGATTTCGCGCAGTCGGCCCTGTCGGCCGGCATCGGCTACCCGCAGCTGCTGCAGCGCCTCTTGCAACTCGGCATCCAGTACAAGGCCGAGTGGCGCGCGGGTTACGGCTAAAGCCTTAGCCCGGCTTGCTGCGCCCGTAAGTGTCCTCGAAGCGCACGATGTCGTCTTCGCCGAGGTAGCTGCCCGACTGCACTTCGATGATTTCGAGCGGCACCTTGCCAGGATTGGCGAGTCGATGGGTCTCGCCAAGCGGGATGTAGGTGCTCTGGTTCTCGGTGAGCATCAGCGTCTTCTCGCCGCAGCGCACCTCGGCCGTGCCGCGCACGACGATCCAGTGTTCGGCGCGGTGATGGTGCATCTGCAGGCTCAGCGACGCACCGGGCTTCACCATGATGCGCTTGACCTGGAACCGATCGCCCATGTCGATGCTGTCGTACCAGCCCCAGGGGCGGTGCACCTTGCGATGCTGGCTGTGCTCGCCGCGACCGCTCGAGCTGAGTTCGCTGACGATTTTTTTGACGGCCTGGCTGTGGTTGCGATGGCTGACGAGCACGGCGTCGGGGGTCTCGACCACGACGATGTCCTCGAGGCCGATGGCGCCGACCAGTCGGTGCGTGGCATGCACCAGCGTGTTGCGGCTGCCGTTCAGCAGCACGTCACCCGAGGTGACGTTGCCGGCATCGTCCTTGTCGCCCACCTGCCATACGGCCTCCCAGGCGCCGAGATCGCTCCAGCCCGCCGCGCAGGGCACCATGCGCACGGCAATCTTTGAGCCGGGGCAGCGCTCCATCACGGCGTAGTCGATGGACTCCGAGGGCACTTGGGCGAACAGCTCTCGGTTTGGACGGATGAACTTGCCGTCGACCTTGCGCGAGTCGAATGCGGTGCGCGTGGCGTCGAGGATGTCCGGCCGGAAGGTGCTGAGCGCCTTAAGCCAAGTGCTGGCGCGCAGTACGAAAATACCGGCGTTCCAGTAATAGCCGCCCTCTTCGAGGTAGCGCACGGCCGTGGCGAGGTCGGGTTTCTCAACGAACTGTTCGACGGCAGCCGCCGTACCGGCGTTGGCCGACGACGTGGCCCCGCTGCAGCGGATGTAGCCGAAGCCCGTCTCCGGCCGTTCGGGCGCGATGCCGAGTACTACGATGTCACCGCTCGCGGCCGATTCGGCGGCCTGGGCGAGCGCTGCCGTGAAGGCCGCAGGGTCACGTACCGTCTGGTCGGCAGGCGTCACGACGAGCACCGGATCCTCGCCCGCGGCACTGGCGTGCAGCGCGGCGAGCGTGATGGCGGGCGCGGTGTTGCGACCCAGCGGCTCGAGCACCACGTGCGCGGGTTCGCAGCGAATCTCGCGAAGCTGATCGACGATGAGGAAGCGGTGTTCCTCGCCACCCACGACAAGCGGCGGCTGCACCGCAGCGCCCGTGCTCGCGAGCGCGGCCACGCGCTGCGCGGTCTGCTGCAGCAGGCTCGTGTTGCCATCGAGGATCAGGAACTGCTTCGGGTAGCCCTCACGCGAGAGCGGCCACAGGCGGGTGCCGGAACCGCCGGCGAGGATGACGGGCTGCAGGGAGTTTTTCATGGGGACCGATGCTCTCGAACGTTGCCGTTATTTTACGCTGCTCGCCGCGGGGCTGTCCGCCTTGGGGCTGTCCGGCGCCTTCAGGTGTTCGTTCAGCCAGTCGAGCACTGCCCCATGCCATTGGATGCTGTTGGCGGGCTTGAGAATCCAGTGGTTTTCGTCGGGGAAGAACAGCAGCCGGCTCTTCACGCCCTGCCGCTGCAGAGCTGTGAAGGTGGCGAGTCCCTGAATGTAGGGTACCCGGTAGTCGAGGGCGCCATGGGTGACGAGCATCGGCGTACGCCAGCGGGTGACGTAGTCGGCGGGGTTGAACTTCTCGTGGAAGCGCGGCGCCGCATAGTAGGGCCCCCCGTTTTCCCACTCGGTGAACCACAATTCTTCGGTGCCGTAGTACATGCTGCGCTGGTCGAAGATACCGGCGTGGTTGACGATGCAGCGAAAGCGATCGGGCCAGTTGCCGGCGATCCAGTTTTGCATGAAGCCGCCATAGGACGCCCCGAGCGAGCAGGCACGATCACCATCGAGCCAGTCGTATTTCGCGAGGGCGGCATCGAACCCCTTCTGCAGATCGACCATGGGCTTGCCACCCCAGTCCTGGCTGATTGAATCGGTGAAGGCCTGGCCGTAGCCGGGTGAGCCGTGGAAATCGATGAACACGACGCCGTAGCCCGCGCCGGCGTAGACCTGCGCATTCCAGCGCCAGGACCATTGGTTGGCGAAGCTGACCTGAGGTCCGCCGTGCACGATGAAAGCGATCGGATATTTTTGACCTTTCGTATAGCCGTGCGGCTTCATCACGTGGCCATACACCGTCGCCTCGTTCCAGCCCTTGAACGAGAACTGCTCGAACTCGCTGAAGCGGCGTCCCTCGAGCCGATTCGCGTTGACGGCGGTCAGCCGACGCAGCGGCTGGGTCGCATCACGCGGTCGGGCCTCGAGCAGGTAGAGATCAGGCGGCGAGTCGAGCGCAGCCCACTCGACCACTACGCCGTCTCGGGTCGCGCTGAATGCCGCGACCTGACCGCGACTCAAGCGCGTCGTGCGTCGCAAGGTGGCGGGGTCGATTTCGAACAGGGCGACTTGGCCGATGTCATCGCTCGTGGCGAGCAGTCGTCGTCCGTCGAAGGTGGTGCCCAGCGTCGACACGGAGCGATCCCAGTCGGCGGTCAGCGCGCGCACGCGGCCATCGGTGGCACTGCGCAGCATGATTTGAAAGCGGTCGGCTTCGAATCCGGGGCGCGTCATGGCGAGCCAGGCTAGATCGCCGTTGGCGAGGAACACCGGCTGCGCATCCCATGCCGGGTTGTTGGCGGTCAAGTTGCGCGCAGCGCTAGAGCCATCCGCCGGCACCTCGTAGAGATCGAAATTGGTCGACCAGGCTTCACCGCGATCGGCGAGGCGAGCACTGAACACGAGCCGCGTCCCGTCAGGGCTGAACGCGTAGTCCTCATCGCCGCCGAAGGGTTTCGAGGGCACGTTGCCGCGCACTGAGGCGGAGACGTTGACCGGTGTTCCGGCGCGGCGGTCTGCGCCGAGCGCCGCGCTGAACAGCATCGAAAGCGTGCCATCCTTCCACGTATCCCAATGCCGGACGAACAACTGGTCGTAGCTTTGGCCGGAAGATTTTTTCTTTTGCTGCGCCGCGAGTCGATCGCTGCTGCATTGCAGGTCGGCGCAGTCCGCGAAGGCCTCGAGCGAGAGGGCGATGCGATCGCCACGCGGCGAGATCTCGAAGGAGCCCACATCGAGTGGCAGTTCGGTGACGGGTTGGGCCTCCCCGCCGGCGAGACTCAGGAACCACACCTGCGAGGAGCCGCCGCGACTCGAAAGGAAGTACACGCCGGAACTGTCCGGTGCCCAGCGAGGCGAGGAGTCTGCGGCCGGGTGCTGCGTCAGGCGGCGCGCCACCGGCGCGGTGGCGGCGGTGTCCACGAGCCACAGGTCCGTGCGGCCGCGGTTGGCGGCCATGTCCGTCTCGCGCAGCGTGAAAATGACGTGGCGCCCGTCCGGCGATACCCGTGGATCGCTCAGGCGGGCCAATTGCACGAGATCCTCTGCGGTGAAGGCACTCGACGATGCGGCGCCCTGCGTGGCGGGTGTGGCCGCCATCGCCCGGCTCATCGCCCCGAGATTCGTCATGGTGGCGAAAGACAGGACGGCGGCGAGCGACAGGCGGGTACGACGAGAAACGACGGCCATGGTTGTGCTCCGAGGTCGGTGTCGGTAAAACGTGGCCCCCATTGTAGTCGAGGACCCCTGCGGCGATGTCCCTGCGAGTTCGAGCAGTCTGTTTTGACCTGGATGACACGCTGTGGCCGGTGCAACCCGTTCTGCAACGTGCAGAGCGGCTCATGCACGAGTATTTGGCACGCGAGCACCCGCGCCTCGCAGCCTGTTTCGGGCCGCAGGAGCTGTGGGAGGAACGCATGAACCTCGCGCGTGAACATCCGCAGCTCGCGCACCACATGACCTGGTTGCGCACGGAGGCGCTGCGCCGGCTCGCGGTTCGCCATGAGCACGACGCCGCGGTGGGCGAGGCGGCCTTCGGTGTGTTCAAGGCGGCGCGCAACGAGGTGGACTTCTACGCCGATGTTGCACCCTCGCTGCAGCGACTCACCGGGCGTTTTCGGCTCGCCACCTTTTCGAACGGTAATGCCGATGTGGCCACCACCCCGCTCGGCAGTCACTTCGAAGTCACCTTGACTGCCGAGGCGGTGGGCTACGCGAAGCCGCACATTGAAGCGTTTTCTGCGATTGCGCGAGCGCTCAGTTTGTCACCGCAGGACATTCTCTACGTCGGCGACAACCCTCAGGCCGACGTGCAGGGTGCTCTCGAGGCGGGCTGCCGCGCGGTGTGGGTCAATCGGCAGGGCGGTGAATGGCCGGAGCAGCTCGGCGTGCGCGCCGACCTCGAGGTGAGCTCGCTCACCGAACTCGTTGATCACCTGCACGAGTGAGTTGCCACAGCGTCAGGATGGCGCCACCGTGGATGAAGACCTCGCCGAGGTTGTCGAGCCGGTGCCGGTTCAGTACCGGAATGGCGACCGTGAGCAGCATCGCGATGCCGCCGAGGGTGAGCCACGGCAGGCCGCGCCGCAGCCATAGCACTGCACCCACGATTATGGTCACGAAGCACGTGACGATCGGTGCGATCGGCGGACCATCACTCGGCACGAGCACCTGAGTCGCGCTGCAGCGATTGGCCTCGGTGACCGTGCCGCTGTAGCGAATGAGGTCGAACTCGCAGACCGGATAGATATCTTTGGTCCAGAAGAGCGGCAGATCGTGTAGCACCAGTGCAGTGGTCACGACGCAAAAGCCCCCCATGACCCATTTGCGCGCAGCGAGTTCGAAGTTCGCGAGGCGCAGGATCGATCCGCAGGTGATGATCAGCCAGCAACCCGACAGCCAGTGCGCCCAGAACGCCGGCCAACTGAGTGCATAGAGCAGATCGCCGAAACCGATCACGATGCCCGCGGCCACGCGCAGGTTGTCCCAGATCAGGAAGAACTGCGGCACGAGCAGCACCAGTGCGCCGGGGGCGCGACTGCGGCGATAAATGCCGAGCAGCCAGATGAAGAGTCCGAGCTGAGCCAGCGTGAAGGCCAGAAACATGAGGCTGTACATCGGCATGGCTCCCTCCCGCCTCACTCCATGCTGACGATGATTTTGCCAAGCGCCTCGCGTCGCAGCAGCGTGGCGAGCGCCGAGCCGCCTTCGACGAGCGGGAAGCGCGCCGAGATGCGCGGCCGGATCCGACCGCTCGCGTACAACTCGAGCAAGTGTTGCATGTTGGACTCATGACGCTTGGGCTCGCGCTGCACCCATGCACCCCAGAACACCCCACGCACGTCGCAGCCCTTGAGCAGCAACAGGTTCAGAGGGAACTTCGGAATGCCGGCCGGAAAGCCGATCACGAGATAGCGACCTTCCCAGGCAATGGCGCGCAGTGCGGGTTCGGCGTATTCGCCGCCCACCGGGTCATAGATCACGTCGGCGCCCTTGGCGCCGCAGGCATCCTTGAATAGTGCTGCGAGGGCTCGCGCATCGGTAATCGCGCTGGGATAGACGAGGGTCTCGTCCGCGCCGTGTTCACGAGCCACGGCCGCTTTCGCTGCCGACGATACGGCCGCGATGACGCGTGCACCGCTCGCCTTGCCGAGTTCAACGGCGGCAAGACCCACGCCGCCCGCTGCACCGAGCACCAGCAGGGTTTCTCCAGCCCGCAGTCGAGCGCGGTCCTGCAACGCATGGAGCGATGTGCCGTAGGTCAACAGCAGTGCCGCGGCCGTCTCGTAAGGCATTCCTGCGGGAATCGACATGCATTGGCTGGGCGTGGCGATGAGCTTCTCAGCGAGGCCGCCATGGCTCGTGTGCACGAACACCCGATCGCCGACCTTGAATGACGTCACGCCCTCACCGAGGGCCTCGACGATGCCGGCCACCTCCAGGCCCGGCGCGAACGGCCGAGGCGGACGGAACTGGTACTTGTCCTCGATCATCAGCGCATCGGGATAGTTCAGGCTGCAGGCCTTGACGGCGACGCGCAATTCACCCGCCTTCGGGGTGGGATCGGGCAGGTCACGCAAAACGAGCGTTTCCGGGCCACCGGGCTGCTCGCTTAATAATGCTTTCATCGACGCTCCGTGAATTCGAATAATTCTTCGTTGGGACCGCGCACCAGCATGACACGCTCCGCGTCCACCTGCTGCGGCGCGGCCAGGACGTTCGCGCCTACCCTGCGCAGCTGCGCCTGCAGACCGTCGAGATCGACCGTCTCATGGTGGAAGAGGGCGACACCCAGATGCCGCGGATGCATACGCCCTTCGAGTCGGCGTTGCGACAGTGCGCCGAAGTGCACGAGCAGGATCTTGCCGCTCGGTTCGTCGGCCTGCTGATACAGCAGAAAATGCACGCGTGAACCGGCCGGGATGCCGACGAGTTCGTTGACCTTGTCGCGAAACTCCGCCGGCGTCTCGGCGTCAGTGCCGATCGCAAGACCGAGCCCTTCTCCATAAAAGCGGCGCGTGGCTGCAAGGTCTCCCGCCACGACACTCACGGTGGGCACTTCGCTGTAGTTGCCATGCGGTGATCCCGGGCGCATCTGCGAGGGTGGGTGCCGATGGCCGACCATGATCAGTAGCGGCACACCGTCCGGACCGAATAGCACGCATTCCTCGCTTTCGACGTCGCCGATCACGTGTCGCACGGGTGGCGAGCGCGCGATGCAGCCGGCAGCGATCATTTCACGCCACGCATCCGTGGCTGGGCTGCGCACGTAGAAGTCGACGGCCTTAGGTCCGATGTCGAGCGGTGAGTCCGGCCCGCCGAGCTGGGTGTCGAGACGGGCAACGACCTGCGCGCGAGGCGTGAGTTGCAGCAGACGCAGACGCCCGGTCGCGTAGCCACCACAGGAGAGTTCGACGATGCGGGCGCTGCAGCCTTCGTCGAGTTCCCATAAGCGACGACGCGCGATGCTGACTTCGTGATCACTTTCGAGACGCAGGCCCATGGTGTTGCGAAACAAGGTGAGGGCCTTGTCGAGATCCGTCACGCCGAGGGTGATTGCGCGCATGGCGGAAGCGTGATGCATGGGTGTGCCTACCTCCTCAAAATTATTCCGGCAAACTGCGGCCGCGGGTTTCGACGATCCAGCGCGGCGCCAGCAGCGCCGCCAGCAGTGGCACTGCAGCGACCCAGACCACGGTCTGGGTAATCACTGTCGAGGAGCCGCCTGCGCCCGCAGCGATCGCGCCCACGGCGAAGGGTCCGAATGCGGCGATCACGCGACCGATGTTGTAGCAGAACCCGGAGGCGAGACCGCGGACTCGGGTGGGAAAGAGCTCCGGCAGATAGAACACCAGCGCACTGAATACGCCGTATACGCCGAGGCCCACCACGAACAGCATGGCGAGGCGGGTCTGTGGCGGTAGCGGCAGGCCGAACGTGAGCAGGATGGCGGCTGCCGACCAAAGAAAATAAGCAATGAACGTAGGGCGACGTCCCCAGCGCTTCGCCAGCGGGATCGCCGCCAGTGCGCCGATCAGCCCGCCGAGATTGAAGGCGTTCGAGGCATTGGATTTCCAGGCCTCGGCCAGGCGCTGTGCAGCCTCGGGTGCAAGGCCTTCGGCGCGAGCGACATCGCCGGCGAGCAGGCTGCCGAGCAGCGGTACGAAGGCGTTCACCGCCCACCAGCCGAGCAGCGCCGTCAGCGAGACGAGCAGCGCGGCGCGGGTTGCAGCGCGAAGCGAGGGGCTGAAGAGCACGGCGAGGTGAGGTGCCTCACCACTGCTTGCCTGCCAGCGTTCACTTTCTTTGATGAACACGCGCACCGCGAGCGCCAGGAACACCGGCGCGAGACCGCACAGGAATACGTATCGCCAGGAATTTTGCGGATCGTCGGCCAACCAGACGCCCGCGATCTGGTAGTTGACGACACTCGCCAGCATGATGCCGAGCGGGGAGGCGGTCTGCAGCAGCGCGCCGGCTTCGACGCGATGTTCCTCGGGTACGGTCTCGGCCACGAGCGCAGCGCCGACGGCCCACTCGCCGCCGATGCCGAGGCTGGTCAGCGCGCGAAACAACGTGAGCTGCTCGATGCTGGTCGCAAAGGCGCACAGTGTGGTGCCGAGCGCGTACGCGAGGATGGTGAGCATCAGCGCTAAGCGTCGTCCGTGCCGGTCGGCGAGCCAGCCGAACAGCACGCCTCCCGCCGCCCAGCCGACCAGCAGCACGGCCGAGAGGATCCCGGTCCAGTAGACCGTGGCTGAGCGCGCTTCGTCGGTGCCTGGTGCGAGTCCGAGCAGTGTCGGGATGCAGTTCGAGGCCACGAAGTTGAACAGCATGGCGTCGAACACATCGAAGCCCCAACCGAGCCAGGCTGCGCCGATCACCAGCCACTGATAACGCGTGAGCCCTCTCAGCACGGTGACTCCGCTCGCTCAGTCGGCGCAAGCACGGCCGCGGCGCGCAGTAGGCCGAGGCAGGTCTTCGAATCTTCGATGTCGCCCTGCAGGCAGCGTTGCACGGCCTCCTCGAGCGGCACCCACTGCACCTCGAATACCTCAGCCGCCTCCGGCGCACTCGCCACGGCCGTCAACTCGGTGGCCAGATACAGGTGGATGCGTTCGGTGAATACGCCGGGCGAGCTCAAAGATAAGCCGAGCTCGCGCCAGCGAGCCGCGTGCATGCCGGCTTCCTCGGCGAGTTCACGCTCGGCCGTGCGCGCGGGCGGTTCAGCCGGTTCGAGTCGCCCGGCCGGTAACTCGACGACGTAGCCCCCTGCGGCGTGACGGTATTGGCGCAGCAAGCACACGCGCCGCTCGCCATCGACGGCGACGACCGCGGCACCACCCGGATGGTGCAGCACTTCGAGGTCGGTGCGATGGCCGTTGGGCAGCTCGACGGTGTCGACGGTCATGCGTGTGACACGGCCCGTGAACACCTCGCGAGAGCGGATCAGCATCAGACTTCAGCGCGAAGCGGCAAGGTATTCCTCGTTCGGCATCATGTCGGTGGCGGCCGCGAGGCGATTGGTCATGTTGAAGAACGCCGTCACCGCGATGATGTCCCACAGGTCACGATCGCTGAAGCCGGCCTTGCGTAGTTTCTGGCGCGCCGGAGCGGCATCCGCCGTCGGGTCGACGGTGAGTTGATGTGCAAAATCGAGCATCGCGCGCTGCCGGCGTGGAATGCGTGCGACGCGATAGTTCATCACCAGCGCTTCGCCGAGCGAGGGATCGCCGGACATTTCGCGCACCGCCTGGCCGTGGGCCGTCAGGCAGTAGTAGCAGCGATTGGCCGATGAGACGACGACGGCGATCATTTCACGCTCGAGAGGACTCAGGCGCGACTCGCCGAGCATCAAATCGTTGTACATGCCGATGAAGGCCCGCAACTTCTTCTGGTCGAAGCTGTAGACCTTCAGCACGTTGGGCAGGAAGCCGAGTTTCTCGTCGCAGACGGCGAAGTACTTGCGCAGATCCGGATCGAGTGCCTTGCGAGGTGGTATCGGCAGCTTCAGCCCAACGGCTGCGCCTGGTTGTGCCCGATATCGGCGAGGCCTACGGGACGGACTCATGGATAACCCTGCGTCAGGTGGCTTGCGCGCACACTGCGCGCAGGGAGCAAACGTTGATCAGCGACGGTCGTAGCCGCCGCCGCCGCCGTATCCGCCACCGCCGCCGCCATACCCACCGCCACCGCCGGAGCGTGGCGGACGCGGGGCGCGTTCCTGCGCTTCGTTGATGCGCAGGGCGCGGCCGTTCATGTCATACCCGTTGAGTGCTGCGATGGCCGCCTGGGCCTCGGCAGCGGGCATATCCACGAAGCCGAAGCCGCGTGGACGACCGGTCTCGCGATCGTTGACGAGCTTGATCGAGTCGACCTTCCCGTAGCGCTCAAAGAGCACTCGGATATCGGCCTCATTGGCGGAGAAGGGCAAGTTGCCTACGTAAATGGTGGTCATTTAACCGTCTCACTTTGGGTGGGCTCAACACACGCTCCCGATGCTACTACCGAATTTGACGGCAAGTAAACGGGGGGTCTTGCGCTACTTTTTCCCGGGTGTGGTCGGCTGCACCTTTTTCTTGAAGTAGGTCCAACTCGTCTCATTTTCGCGACTGTCGTCACCCGGAGGCGGGTTGCGGTACTCCGGATACTCGGTCTCGATCGCCTTGCGCATCACCGTCGGCAGCTGCTCGTAAGAGTCGAGTTTCCGACCAGCGGCGTGGATGTAGATGATCCCGGCGCGGCCACTCATTTCCATCCAGGGCAACCAATCGGCCAGACGCACCCAACCCACCTCGATGGCCGGATTGACGTTCTTCGGGTCGACGAGCTCGCTGACCTTGCCGAAGAAATTGAACATTTCCGTGGCGTGGTAGTAGCCGCCGACGTTCTTCTGGTACTCCCCGCCGAGCGGGTTGATGTAGAAGAGCGGCACCGTGATGGTGTTCCACCAGGTATCGCCCGAGATCGTGCCCGGCCACTTTGCGGGCGTGCCATCGGCGGCTTTGGCGAACACCGGCCGCTGGTTCACCGGGTCATTGGCGGTTTGCAGCACCTTGACCGTCTGTCCCGTCCACGGATTTTTCCACTCGCGCAGCAGTTCCCCGGTGGTGGGATCGACGTAGAGCAGCAGTTCACGCGAGATGATGCGCCAGCCTGCGCCGCGCACCGGGTCGTTTACGGTCACGCACTGGCGGACGTTGTAGCCCTCGACGTCAAAGAGTTTCCGGTCTCGCTCGCCGGGGACGCGGCTGAAGGCTTCGCCGTGGAAGTAATAGATCGTCGGCACGTTGTCGTTGGCCGAGCACTGGATCTTGCGGGCTGCAAGGTTCGCACCCTCGGGCGTACCGAGGTCGATGGGCTTGGCCTTGCCGGCAGCGAGCACGGCGGCGCTGCCGAGCGTCAGGGCAACGGCGAGCGGAAGGACGTTCCAGGATCGGCTCATGACGGTCTGTCTCCTGCGGATCGATTGAGATATTTGACGACTTCGGGATGGATGCGCGACACAGGCACGCGATTGCGGGTCAGCTCCGCGAGCACGCGGGCGGTGAAGGCGGCGAGGTCTGCGGCTCGCGCTTCAGCCTCGGCCGGTGTATCGCGATGACGTTCGACCGCCTCGGCAGGTAGCACCTGTCGACCAGTGAGTTCGGCTTCGAGCGTCGCCAGTCGTTCGCGCAGCACGTAGACCTCCGCGGTCAAGGCGACAATGGCACCGACGGCGTTGTCCATCGGCAGCGCTGCGAGGAAATCCGGTTCGACGTCCGTGACGGGGCCCTGCAGGGCAGCGTTGCGCTCGCTCATTTTTCGAACACGTAGAGGTTCCAATAATTCGCGTTGATCGGTGCGCGTCCGGGACGTTTCACCGATCGGTTCAGCCGCTCGAAAGGCGTAATGCTGACTTTGGAGAATCCTGCCGCACGCGCCCACTCGGCGATCGGCGAGTCATACCAGGGCGTCGCGTAGGTTTCGTTGTTGGTCCAGGCGTGGGTACGTTGCAGCACGTTCTGGAAATCATCACCCGGACGCAGGTGAAACTCGTGGCCGGCAAACAGGCCGCCGGGCTTGAGCACTCGCGCGGCTTCCGCGAGCAGCGCCGGCGTATGCGCGGGCGGCAACTCGTGCAGCATGAAATTGAAGAAGATCAGATCGAAGCTGTCGTTCGGGTACTCAAGGTGCTCGAGATCTTGCTGCGACAGATGGAAGTGAAAGCCCTGCTCACGCGCGCGTCGATGGGCCACCTTGAGACACGGTGCCGACAGATCGACGCCATGACACTCGGACTCCGGGTGCAGTTGCTGCCAGGTGATGAGCGCTGCGCCATGCCCGGTGCCCCAGTCGAGCACCCGCGGCCAGGCCCTCTGCGGCAGTGCCTCGAAGAGGATGCGATAGATACCGTTCGGATCGGCATGTGCCGGGACGGTGGTACGCCGACCGATTTCATAGGCGAGACCGTCGAGAGCGTCGTGGGCGACGCCACCGGTGTGCTGATGAAACGGCACGAAGCGAAAGTATTCGGGCAGTTGCAGCGTTGGATTCAGCCGCAGTTCATCGGGCGGCGCCGTGCGGGCCGTGGACTCGAGCTCGGCGACCAGACGCTCGCGCTGGGCTTCAAGGGTCGCGAAGATGCCGAACGACGGGCGGTGGTACTTGAAGCGCTGCAGGTTGCGGTAGGACCAGCAATAGAACTGGAACTCAGTCGTGCTATCGAGCAGCGCCTCGACGCCGCGCCAATCGCCCGGTGCGGGTCTCGCTTCGCCGGGCGTGCGCTCGAGTGCCGCGTCGTAGGCATCGTGCATCTGCGCCACCAGCGGGCCTTCCATATAGTTGCGCGCGGCGCGCAGGAAGTTGTGGTAGCTGCGAAACTCGCGGCTCTCCTCGACCTGCAGCGGCGGCAGTCGGGTGTCGTCCCGCAGTGTGTCTATGACGGCGTTCATTCGAGGTAAGCATACCCGTTGAGCTCGCCTTCGTAGAAGCGTTTGAGCGCTTGGCTCTCGGCCACCGTCATGCGCCCCTCGCGGATCGCGCGCTCGCAGTCCCGCGCGAGCGCGGGGTAGAGCTCGGCCACGTCATACTCCATGTATTCGAGCACCTTGTTGGCGGTGTCACCCATGACCACTTCGTCAATCCACCATTTGCCGTCCTCTTCCAGACGGATGTGCACGACGTGAGTGTCGCCGAACAGGTTGTGCAGGTCGCCGAGCGTCTCTTGGTACGCGCCGACCAAAAATGCGGCCAGGTAATACTCGTCGCCCTCGGCGATGTCGTGCAGCTCGAGGGTGCGCTTGACCTCGCGGTGGCTGACGAAGTGGTCGATCTTGCCGTCGGAGTCGCAGGTGATGTCGGCGAGCACGGCGCGCCGTGTCGGGCATTCATCAAGGCGATGGATCGGCATGATCGGGAACAGCTGGTCGATCGCCCAACTGTCCGGCAGTGACTGGAACACCGACATGTTGCAGAAGTAGATGTCGGAGAGGATCGACTCGATGCCCTCGAGTTCTTCGGGTACTTCGTCGAGCTTGCGGCAGTAGTCGCGGATCTTCGCGCACGTGGCCCAGTACAGCCGCTCCGCCAGCCCACGGAACTCGAGCGATAGCAGCCCCAGGTTGAACATCTGCAGACACTGCTCGCGCGCCGTGAGCGCATCGTGCCAGCATTCGACGACCCGTCGCTCGCTGACCTCGCGATATGCACCGAGCAGATCCTGCACGGGCTGCGGCAGGGGTCGGCCTGCGTACTCCTCGTCCTCGCGGCCGCTGACTCTGAATTTGTCGAGTGCGGAGGATCCTAGGGTGTTGAAAATCAGTACGCTGTGATGCGCGGCGATCGCGCGACCCGACTCGCTGACGATCAACGGGTGATCGATACCGCGCGCGTTGCAGACGCTCGCCACGCGATAGACCACATCATTGGCGTACTCCTCGACGCTGTAGTTCATCGAGGAGGTGTAGTTGGTGCCCGAGCCGTCGTAATCGACGCCAAGACCGCCGCCAACATCAATGTATTCGAGACCCGCACCGAGCAGCTTCAGCTCGGCGTACACATGAGCGAGTTCATTGATCGCATCCTTGACGCGCCGGATATCCTGCAGCTGGCTGCCCGGATGGCAGTGCACGAGCTTGAGGCAATCGAGCATGTTCTCGCGCCGCAGCACCTCGACCGCTTCGAGGATTTCGGTGATGAAGAGGCCAAACTTGGATTTCTCACCGGCCGAGTCGCGCCAGCGGCCTGAGCCTTCGCTCGCGAGCTTCACGCGGATGCCGATACGCGGCCGCACGTCGAGCGCCCGAGCGTGCTTGATGATGAGACCCAACTCGGCAAAGTTTTCCACCACGGGCACGATGGTGCGCCCGAGTTTGGTGGCGAGCATCGCCGTCTCGATGTAACTGTCGTCCTTGAAGCCGTTGCAGACGATGAGGCGATCCGGGGAGTTTTCGGTCATTGCCATGACCGCGAGCAGCTCCGGCTTGCTGCCGGCTTCAAGCCCAAAGCCGAAGTCCGCGCCGTAGCGATAGACCTCTTGCACCACCAGGCGTTGCTGGTTCACCTTGATCGGAAACACCGCCGAATAGCGATTTCGGTAGTCGTTCTCGCTGATCGCGCGCGCAAAGGCGTCGTTGAGTTGGCGCAGTCGGTGCGCGAGGATGCCGGAGAAGCGCACCACGACTGGAGTCGTCAGCTCGCGCTGTTTCAGCCCCTGCACAACCTCGTAAAGGTCGATCTCGCGACCCGCCACCTGCTCGGGGCGCACCACCACGTGGCCCGCCTCGTTGATGCCGAAGTAGCCTTGGCCCCAGGCGGGCAGGTGGTAGAGATCGAGCGAGTCGCTCACGCTCCAGGGCGGGACGCGCCGCGTTCCGTTCGCTGCGGGGGTGAGGTTCTGGCCCTCGACGCTCACGGGGTCATACCCCGCGCCACCGGCCGCGCCGGGTCGCGTATCCACTCGCTCCACGAGCCCGGATACAGCCGTGCGCCGCGAATTCCGGCGTGCTCCATGGCGAGCAGGTTGACGCAGGCGCTGACGCCCGAGCCGCACATGGCGATCATCTGCTCCGCGGGTACTCCGTTCAGTGTGCGCGTCCACTCGTCGCGCAGCGTTTCGGCCGAGTGCATCAAACCCCGCGCATCGAGGTTGCGGCCGTAGTGGTGGCTCACGGCACCGGGGACGTGACCGCTGATGGGGTCGATCGACTCGCTGCCGCCTGCGTAGCGCTCCACGCTTCGCGCATCGACCAGCCGTATGCTCGGGTTGCCAACCTGGGCCAGTACTTCATCGATCGCGGTCACTCGCCGCGGATCAGGGCGAGCGATGAAACCGCGCGGCTGGATGCGCGGCGCGGCCTCGCTCAGCGATCGACCGCTGCGCGTCCAGGCTGCCAGCCCGCCGTCGAGTACGGCGACTCGCTCGTGTCCGAGCCAGCGAAAGATCCACCAGGCTCGTGCAGCGTAAAAACTGTTGCCTTGGTCATAGACGACCACCTGCGTGGCGGCATCGATCCCCCACGCACCGGCCCGCAGTGCGAAGTCGGCCGGATCGGGCAGGGGATGGCGTCCCGAGGTGGAAGTCGGTGGGGCGGCCAGATCACGGTCGAGGTGCGCATAGCGCGCACCCTCGATGTGACCGGCGGCATAGGCTTTTTCACCGGCCGCCGCATCGGTGAGCTCGAAGCGACAGTCGAGCAGCACCCAGCGTGAGTCGTGCAGGTGGGCCGCCAGAGTGTCGGCATCGATCAAAGTCGAATGGATCATCCAAAGGTCCCCGTCTTCTCAAGGCGCGAATTCTCCGGCCAGAGCGTTGCAGTTACAATCCTCCGATGACGATAGACGTGTACTGGGGCAGTGGCAGTCCGTACTCCTGGAGGGTACTGCTGGCACTCGAGCACAAGCGGCTCGAGTACCGCAGCCATGTGCTGCAGCTGGCGTTTCAGGAACAGAAGTCCCCCCAAATGATCGCCATGAATCCTCGCGGGCGCCTGCCCGTGCTCAAACACGACGATTACGTGGTGTTCGAGTCGGTGGCGATTCTTCATTACCTCGACCTGAAGTACCCGCAACCGCCGATCTTCGGTCGCTCGCCCGAGGAGTCCGCAGTGATCATGCGGGTGATCGGTGAGTTTCAGGCCTACACCGAGGCGCATATCCTCGGCATCTGCCGTACTTTGCTGCCGGGCGAGGGCGCGCCTTCGGCAGAGCCGCCGCTCGATAGCGACCAGCTCACCGACGCCATGCACGTGGTGGCGCGCGAGGCGCGCACCATCGAGCAGCGCGTCTCGCGCTTCGATTGGATCGTCGGTGAGGACTACAGCGCCGTGGACATGGCGATTTTTCCGTTCATCCAGCTGCTGCGCCGCGCCCTGCTGCGACCCAGAGCCTCGGACCTCGCCCGTCGCTTCCTGCCGCTCGAGGCGAATTACCCGGCGCTCGGCCGATGGTTGCAGCGCATCGAGGCGCTGCCGGGATACGATCGCACTTTTCCGCCGCATTGGCGCACGACCTGAAGGAGCATCATGAGCCAACCCAAGGTACACGTCGAATTTCCAGGCCGCATTGTTTTCGTCGGCTTTGGCAGCATCGGCCAGGGCGTTTTGCCGCTCATCCTGCGGCATATCGGCACCCAGGCCGAGCGCATCACCATCGTTTCGGCCGACGAGCGCGGCGCAGACGTGGCGGTGCATTTCGGCGTGCGCTTCATCAAGCAGGCGGTGACCGCAGAGAACCTGCGTGGCCTTCTTGAGCCGCTGCTGTCGAGCGGCGATTTCCTGATCAATGTGTCGGTCGACGTGTCCTCTTGCGCCCTGATCGAGTTCTGCCACGAGCGCGGCGCGCTCTACCTCGACACCTGCATCGAGCCTTGGCCCGGCGGCTACACCGACAAGTCGATTCCCGCAGCTCGGCGCACCAACTATGCACTGCGTGAGACGGCACTCGCGCTGCGTCAGGGACGCGAGAACGGGCCGACCGCGGTGCTGACCCACGGGGCCAATCCCGGAATGGTGTCGCACTTCGTCAAACAGGCGATGCTCAACATCGCCGCTGACACGGGCGTGGCAGCCGGCAATCCGCAAAGCCGTGCCGACTGGGCGGCGCTCGCGCACACCCTCGGCATCAAGGTCATTCACGTGGCCGAGCGCGACACGCAGGTGTCGCCGGTGCGCAAGCGGCCGGGTGAGTTCGTTAACACCTGGTCGGTCGACGGCTTTGTCAGCGAGGGCTCGCAACCCTGCGAGCTCGGCTGGGGCTCGCACGAGCGGCACTTTCCCGCGGACGGCCATCGCTACGATTTCGGTCGTGGTTCCTCGATCTATCTCAGTCAGCCGGGCGCGGCCACCAAGGTGCGCACCTGGACGCCGAAGGCGGGTCACTTCCACGCCTTCGCGATCACACATGGCGAGTCCATTTCCATCGCCGATTATCTGACCGTCAAGTCAGGCGATCAGGTGCTCTACCGACCGACGGCGCACTACGCCTACCACCCTTGCGACGATGCCGTGCTGTCGGTCCATGAACTGACCGGACGCAATTTCGTGATGCAGTCCGAGCAGCGAATCCTGATGAACGAGATTTCTTCGGGCGGCATCGACGAGCTCGGTGTGCTGCTCGCGGGTCATGCGCGCAACGCCTACTGGTACGGTTCGCAACTGAGCATCGACGAGGCGCGTACGCTATGTCCGTTCAACAACGCGACCAGTCTGCAGGTCACCGTGGCCGTGCTGTCGGGTGTGATCTGGGCGATGGAGAATCCGCGCCAAGGCATCGTCGAGCCCGACGAGATGGACTTCCGGCGCAATCTCGAGATCTGCATGCCTTATCTCGGACCGGTGGTCGGCGAATACACGGACTGGAATCCGCTGACCGATCGTGAGCGCTTGTTCCCCGAGGATCTCGATCGCTCGGATCCCTGGCAGTTCAAGAATATCCGGGTGCGTTGATATTCGGGTGCGTTGAAATCCGGGTGGGTTGACGCCCGGTCAGCGCGGGTAGTCGATCTCGGCAATCACGTAACAGCGCTCACCGGCGGGCGTCTGCACGCGCACCTCATCGTCGAGGTGTTTGCCAAGCAGTGCGCGGGCGAGCGGCGCGTCCATGCTCACGTATCCGGGCGCGAGGTCGAATTCGTCTGGACCCACGATGCGGTGGCGGGCCTGCTCGCCGGCTTCATCCTCCAGCGTGACCCAAGCGCCGAAGAACACTCGTGCGCGATCGGCGGGAGGCTGATCGACGACGACCATCCCCTCGAGCCGCTTGCGCAGGAACCGCACCCGGCTGTCGATTTCCCGCAATCGACGCTTGCCGTAGGTGTACTCGGCGTTCTCCGAGCGATCGCCCTGCGCGGCCGCCTCGCTCACTGCCTGAGTCACGCGCGGTCGCTCCACGCGCCACAACTCGTCGAGTTCGCGCGTCATGCGCGCGTGGCCTTCGGGCGTGATGAAACGGGAGCCGGGTGTCGTCGGCGGACGGTAGCGGGACATGGACAAGGGCGTTGCGTGGCGGGGCCGGCAGAATACCCGTGCGCTGCGAAAAGGTTAATCTTCGCCCCATGAAAAACGCTCATCGCCCGTTACTCGCCACCCTTATGGGTCTTCTGTCTCTCGTCGCGGCGGCCGCCGAGCCAAGCTTGCGCTCAGGCCTGGATCTCGCCGGTTTCGACCGCTCCGTGCGTCCGCAGGACGACTTGTACCGTTTCGCCGGCGGCACTTGGCTTGCGACTACGGAGATTCCGGCCGACCGCTCGAACTACGGCACCTTCAGCAAGCTCGAAGACGATGCGCTCGAGAGCTTGCGCACATTGACCGAGGCAGCCGCCTCTGATGCGACACGGGCACCGGGGTCGGATGCGCAAAAACTCGGTGATCTGTTCACCGCCTACATGGATACGGCGCGGATTGAGGCGCGGGGCCTCGAGCCTCTCGCCGCGGAACTCGGCCGCATCGACTCGCTGCAGAGCACGCGAGACGTGTTCGGTTACTTTGGCCGTGCGCAGCGTTTCGGCATCGCCTCGCCGGTCAACGCCTATGTCGGTCAGGATCGCCGTCAGTCCACGCGCTACATCGCAGGCCTGTCGCAGGGTGGCCTCAGCATGCCCGATCGCGAGTACTACCTGACGGACGATGCGCGCAACGTGGCACTGCGAGCGCAGCTGCAGCGCTACATCGCACGCCTGTTCGAACTCGCGGGCCGCAAGGACGGCGCTGCGGCGGCCGAACGCATCCTGCAGCTCGAGACCC
>Ga0209358_10000042_pt1 | contig 113291 bp, 107 predicted proteins | sample LauGreFa1BDMLBSN_2_FD_187574 | JGI IMG/M metagenome (GOLD analysis project Ga0209358, IMG submission 187574) | Freshwater lake microbial communities from Lake Michigan, USA - Fa13.BD.MLB.SN (SPAdes) (version 2) | ecosystem: Environmental > Aquatic > Freshwater > Lake | place: Lake Michigan... | reverse complement strand
CGGTCAATTGTAATAGCAACCAAGCACAAAAAACAACATGCCATAGCACCGCTACTTGAAAAAGAGCTGGGCGTAAGCTGTATCGTACCTGAAAATTTGGATACAGATTTGCTTGGCACTTTTTGTGGCGAAATTGAAAGGGCATTAAGCCCCATAGATGCCGCTAAACAAAAGTGTATGCTTGCCATGGAACTTACTGGCACTGATTTAGCAGTTGCGAGTGAGGGCTCTTTTGGTGCTCATCCACTCCTTTATTTTTTACCTGCAGACGATGAACTACTTGTACTAATCGATAAAAAAAATGGATTAGAAATTACTGTACGAGAAGTTTCTACAAAAACAAATTACAATGCAAAAGAAGTAAGTTCTGAAGAAGACTTATTGGCATTTGCACAAAGTGCTTTGTTTCCGGGCCATGGGCTAATTTTAAAAGATAAAAAAGAGGGCTATACTGCTATTGCAAAAGGTATTGTTGATGCCAAAGAATTACTTGAAACTTTTAGGCAGTATATGGCAACCTATGGATCTGTGTATGCAGAAACTGATATGCGTGCGCACTTGAATCCATCAAGAATGGAAGTCATAGAAGAAACGACTAAAAAACTAATCGCAAAAATAAAGACTACCTGCCCAAGATGTCAAACACCTGGATTTGGCATTAAAGAAGCTACACCAGGGCTTCCTTGCGAAAACTGTAAAGCACCTACCAAAAGCACTTTGTACCATGTGTATGCTTGCCAAAAATGCAGCCATACCCACGAAGCATATTTTCCAAATGGAAAACAAGAAGAAGATCCTACCTACTGCGATAGGTGTAACCCATAAATAATACCATGCCATCAAACGCTATACAAGCTGCCGTAGCAGCCTTACAAAACAATGAGATTGTTGCTATGCCCACAGAAACAGTGTATGGGCTTGCAGGCAATGCGTATAGCGAAGTTGCGGCGCAAAAAATATTTACATTAAAAAATAGACCCCACTATAACCCACTTATTGTTCATATAAAATCTGCAAGTTATTTACAGCAAGTAGCAAAAAATATTCCAGCAGTAGCCCTACAATTAGCAGTTGCTTTTTGGCCTGGCCCACTCACGCTGGTATTAGAAAAACAAGATCATATCCCAGATATTGTAACGGGCGGTAAAAATACAGTTGGGGTAAGGGTTCCAGGTCATCCCGTTGCACTTGAATTATTAGAAGCCTTGGATTTTCCACTCGCAGCACCAAGCGCTAATCCATTTGGTTCTATTAGCCCAACAACAGCAAAACATGTGGCAGATTATTTTACGGATACACTAGACATTATTTTAGATGGCGGCAGTTGTGACAAAGGCATAGAATCTACCATTATTGGATTCGAAAACGGAGAACCCATTTTGTACAGACAAGGCAGTACCAAAACAGAGGATATCGAAAAAATTACGGGTGCATTAAAAATGCGTGTGCATGCAAATAACGAATCTGTGCTGGCACCCGGCATGCTTTCTAAACATTACGCACCAAATACAACAACAATACTAACAGATAATCTGGTAGCTGAAATTGAAAAACACCAGAGCAAAAGCATTGGCGTATTACAATTAAAATCCACTACCCTACCAGCATTTGTGACTGTCATTGAAATACTTTCAGAGAGCGGCGATTTGGAAGAAGCTGCTAAAAATTTATACGCAGCTATGCACCGATTAGACCATCAAAATCTAGACGTGATTATTGCAGAAAAAATGCCTGCGCACGGAATGGGTGATGCTATCAATGATAAATTAGAAAGAGCCGCATGTAGATAATGCGCATTTGGATTGTCAACTCACTTCGTTCGTTGCCATCCCAAAAATTCTCTTTGACCAAAGTCTTTGAAACAAAAGTGAAACTTTTGTTTCTCTTTTAAAACGCTCATTTGCTCATTCAAGCAAGCTTGATTCGCAACATCGCATTTTAAAAGACTTCGCAGAGAGGAAGGGATTCGAACCCTCGATACGTTGCCGTATACACACTTTCCAGGCGTGCTCCTTCAACCACTCGGACACCTCTCTATAATGAATTACGATTCCAATAATTTATTGGGAGGGCAAAAATAAAGGTTCGGGGCTCAGGAACCGAATATTTTTTGTGCATTAGCCGTTGTAATAGCGGCTACCTCATGTAATGTGGTTTGTTTTACTTCGGCAAGTTTTTGGGCGATGTACAGCAAATACCCAGATTCATTGCGTTTACCCCTAAAAGGCACGGGCGTTAAATAAGGCGCATCGGTTTCAAGTACCAAATGAGATAACGGGACATTTGCAAGTGCTTCTGGCAATCCAGCATTTTTATACGTTATCACACCACCAATTCCTAAATAAAAACCAAGGTCTATAATTTGTTTTGCCGACTCGGCAGAGCCGCTAAAGCAATGAAAAATTCCACGCAGTCCTTTTTTTGCAAAAGGCTTTACCATTTCGATGGTTTCTTGCATAGCATTACGCGTATGTATAACAATGGGCCAGTTTTTTGCAAGCGCCCACTCCATTTGTGCTTCAAATGCAGTACGCTGCTGATTTTCAAATGTTTTATCCCAGTAAAAATCAAGTCCTATTTCACCTATCGCCACAAAATGGCGATCATTAATCCATTTTTCTACAATGACTAATTCGTCAGCAACATTTTCTTTTACATAACATGGGTGTAGCCCCATCATGGCTATGCAAACGCCTGGATATTTTTTTTCTAATCCTAGCATCGCATCTAAAGAGTTGCTATCGATGGCAGGTAAATAAAATTTTTGAACATGATCTTGTTGCGCGCGTGCAATAACGGCGTCAATATCAGCAGTAAATTCATCAGCATATAAATGCGTATGCGTATCAATGAGTATAGGCGCCATTGTATAAATATCTTTTATGCATTAAATTTAATTGCTTCAAATGTATAGCCCTCATTAACAAAATGTGCGAGCATTTTAGGAAGCGCTGTTTGTAAACGTGGAAACGCTTTTTCACTATCATGAAATAAAACAATAGACCCGCTTTTACTATGATACACGGTGTAACCAAGGCAGGCGTCTGCGTTTAAAGAAGTGTCAAAATCGGCACTGAGCACATCCCACATAACAATGCGCATATCCGGAAACTGCTGTTTGATTTTTTTGATTTGACTTCTTTTTATTCGGCCATAAGGCGGTCTAAATAAGTTAGACTTAATATGCTTGGCGGCAGTCGTAATATCATGCAAATATGCTTCGTCAGAAACCTTCCAACCATTAACATGATGCTGGGTATGATTGCCCACGGCGTGCCCTTCAAACATAATTTGAGCATAAATGCCAGGGTAGGCCTCTACATTTTTACCGATACAAAAAAAAGTGGCTTTTGCTTGATATTCCCGTAAACTATCGAGCACAAAAGGGGTAATGTTGGGGTGTGGACCGTCGTCAAATGTCAGGTACAACACTTTGGGCCTGGAGGGCATACGCCAAACAAGTGAAGGGTATAACGCCCTTAGCCACCAAGGTGTTTTTACGAGGTACATGTGGCAAATATAAATCTTATCTTTGCGCCATGAACAAAAGAGTACGTGTCCGTTTTGCGCCCTCCCCAACTGGAGGCTTACACCTTGGGGGTGTAAGAACCGTTTTATTCAATTACCTGTTTGCTAAAAAACATGGTGGTGATTTTATATTACGTATCGAAGACACCGACCAATCTAGATTTGTACCCGGTGCCGAGGAATATATTTTACAAACACTTAATTGGTGTGGACTAACCCCAGATGAAAGCCCGATTGCTGGTGGACCATATGCACCTTACAGACAAAGTGAGCGCAAAGCCATGTACAAACAGTATGCTACTCAGTTAATTGATGCGGGATACGCCTACATAGCTTTTGATACCCCCGCAGAAATTGAAGAAATGCGTAACAATTTTAAAACGCCTGAAAATCCTTCGCCACAATACAACCAAACCATTCGCGCTAAAATGCGCAACTCATTAACACTTAGTAAAGAGGAAGTGGATGCTTTATTAGCTGCTAACACGCCGCATGTGGTGCGTATTAAAATGCCAGATAACGAAGACGTTACTTTTACAGATATGATTAGAGGTGAGGTTTCATTTAACACTTCACAAGTAGATGATAAGGTATTATTAAAAGCCGATGGCATGCCTACCTATCACTTAGCCGTGGTGGTAGATGATTATCTCATGAAAATTAGCCATGCATTTAGAGGTGAAGAATGGCTCCCTTCTGCACCCGTGCATTTATTATTATGGAAATATTTAGGTTGGGCAAATGACATGCCGCAGTGGGCGCACCTTCCGCTTATTTTAAAGCCGGATGGCAATGGAAAATTAAGTAAAAGAGATGGTGACCGTTTAGGATTTCCTGTATTTGCGATGGACTGGACCGATCCAAAAACAAATGAAAAAAACACTGGATTTAAAGAGCATGGATTTTTACCAGAAGCATTTGTAAACCTTCTTGCCGTGCTTGGTTGGAACGATGGTACCGATCAAGAACTGTTTAGTATGGCTGATTTAATTGAAAAGTTTTCGATGGAGCGCGTACATAAAGGAGGTGCTAAATTTAATTACGAAAAAGCAAAATGGTTTAACGCCGAATGGATTAAAAACACAGGTAACGCTTATTTAGCTTCACTTGTACAACCTTATTTTGATGAGGCTGGTATTAAAGCTCAGGATAAAACTTATTTAGAAAAAATAATTGGCATCACTAAAGAGCGCTGCATTTTATTACCCGATTTTATTACGCAAGCTGGCTTTTATTTTGCCGCACCTACAAGTATAGACACAGCGTCTATTGCACCTAAGTGGGACGACAATAAAAAGAATTTCTTTGAAGCGCTTTGCTCCGCTTTTGAAAATTCAAACAGCAATGACCATACCGTTTTAGAAAATATTTTTAAAGAATTAACCGCTGCGCATGGGTTAAAACCCGGTGAACTCATGTTACCTATGCGCATTATGTTAGTAGGCGGAAAATTTGGTCCTGGTGTGTTTGAAATAGCTGCTACCATTGGCGTTGCTGATGCGGTAGCAAGAATTAAACATGCTTTAACTTTACTATAAAGTTTCTATTATCATTAATATAATAACTTGCAATCTATGAGCCAAACAAAACGCCCCATTCGTGTTCTCGTTGCCAAAGTAGGCCTTGATGGACATGACAGAGGTGCTAAAGTAATAGCTACTGCACTGCGCGATGCAGGTATGGAAGTTATTTATACCGGACTTAGACAAACCCCCGAAATGGTTGTTAACGCTGCACTGCAAGAAGATGTAGACGCCATTGGTGTAAGCATTTTAAGTGGCGCGCACAACACGGTGTTTACAAAAATTATGGGGCTATTAAAAGAAAAAGGAATGAATGACGTGCTTGTAACAGGGGGCGGTATTATTCCAGAAGCAGACATACAAACACTTCAAGAACTTGGCGTAGGAACACTTTTTGCACCAGGTACCCCCACCACAACTATTGCAACCTACATTCAAGAATGGGTTGCTACACACCGAAATTTTTAATCATGTACACAACACTTCTTACCCATAACGATAATGGTATTTTTACCATCACTATCAATAGACCTGAAAAACTAAATGCCTTAAATGGACAAGTAATTGCAGAGTTAGAAGCAGTGATGCATGAGGTATATACCAACCCAGCTATCAAATCTGTTTTAATAACTGGTGCTGGCGAAAAATCATTTGTGGCTGGTGCCGATATTTCAGAATTTATTGGCGCGGGCTCTGCGGGTGGTAAAACACTTGCTCGTCGTGGTCAAGATTTGTTTTTTAAAATCGAGAACTGCCCTAAAGTGGTAATTGCATGTGTAAATGGTTTTGCACTTGGTGGCGGTTGCGAACTAGCGATGGCATGCCATTTTAGAATCGCTTCCGAAAATGCAAAATTTGGTCAACCAGAAGTAAACCTTGGCATCATGCCGGGTTATGGCGGTACGCAAAGACTAGTACAACTTATTGGTAAAGGAAGAGCACTTGAATTAATGTTAACAGGCGGCATGATTGACGCATCTGCTGCTTTTGCATCGGGGCTTGTAAACCATGTTGTAGTGCCTGATCAATTACTTACAAAAGCAAAAGAAATAGCAACACTCATTCAAAGCAAAGCTCCTGTTGCCGTTGCAAAATGCATAGAAGCCGCTAACGCCGTGCACAACGAGGCCCTTAATGGTTACGAAACAGAACTCAACGCATTTAGCGCCTGCTTTGATACCACTGATATGGTAGAAGGCACGACTGCTTTTCTAGAAAAAAGAAAGCCCGTTTTTACTGGGAAATAACTTTTGTTGATTTTATAGGATCTGCTACCGGATGTTCGGCGGTAAAATTATAACCCATTAAATTTGCAATGGTTTGTGCAAACTGTTTTTGATAGTATTGCGCCGGCGTTTTTACTTCACCAAGTGCTGGTGTATTAGGTCCAATAACGGCCATCCAAATTTGACTTGCCCCTTCTATTTTATCGCCATGGCTGGTCCACTTTTCTTTAACCACATCACCTCTTCCATGATCAGAAGTAATAAATAATGTCGTGTTGTTTTTATACTGCGGATCCGATTGTACAAAATTCCAAATTTCTTCTAGCCATTTGTCTAACTGATTAGCGGCGTTTAAATAAGATTTGTATTTACCTGCGTGCGACCACTCGTCTGTTTCACCGTAGGCAATATATAATACGCGTGGCTTTCTGTTTTTCAAAGTTTCCATGGCATTAAAATGCGTAAAAACATCGTAACACTCTTCGCCCCAAGGACGATAACTTTGCTGGTGTAATTTATTGAGTAGGCGTTCGTTGGCTGTTAGATTATTAAATCCAACTGTGTCATACGCAGCAATAACAGGCACTCCAGAGCCTTTCTCATTTAAAATTCTATTAAAGGCCTCCCATGCACTAAATGCATATACCTTATTTTTTAAAGTAGGTTGCGCGTTAAAAAAACCAAGTACGGTTGTATTTGGATTAGCCGGATGCTCGTTACTATTAATCCGAGGATCTACATGTCCTGTAAATATTTCCGAATAACCAGGATATGAAAACCAATGTGGATTTTCGGTATTGATATTATTACCAAACAAACGGTTACCATACACCTGTCCTTTTTTTGCAATGGTATTCCAAAAAAATGGCATTATTTTTTCTCTACGCTCCTGCTCGGTGGCACCACCATACTTTTTGATAAGCCCCAAACTATCGCCTTCGTTAAAACGTTTTTGTCTAGCAATGGTATCATCCATTCCTTTAAACAAATCTTGCCAACGAAACCCGTCGGTAGTAACTATAATAATGTTTTGAGCCTGTTGTGCATGGGCAGCTACAGAAAGTCCCAGACATAAAACGAAGAGTACCTTTTTCATAAGTTTTAACGGTTTGTAGTCTCTAAAATAAGCAAAAATGTAGCGCCTACACCCTTACCTTTGCAAAAGATAACTATTAGCTAATAATTACTAAAATACCAACCATGGAATTTAGAATTGAGAAAGACACAATGGGGGAAGTAAAAGTACCTGCAGGCGTGTATTGGGGCGCTCAAACACAGCGCAGTATCGAAAACTTTAAAATAGCATCGGACATCAACCGCATGCCTAAAGAAATTATAGCGGCTTTTGCCTATTTGAAAAAAGCAGCAGCACTTACAAACTTTGACGCGGGTGTTTTACCAGCAGACAAATGCGAACTCATTGGCCAGGTTTGTGACGAAATTTTAGCAGGTACCCATAACGATCAATTTCCATTAGTGGTATGGCAAACTGGAAGCGGCACGCAATCTAACATGAACGTAAACGAGGTAGTAGCATACCGTGGACACGTTATAAAAGGCGGCAGCTTAACAGACAAAGAAAAGTTTTTACACCCTAACGACGACGTTAACAAGTCTCAGTCTTCTAACGATACTTTTCCAACTGCAATGCATATTGCAGCCTACAAAATATTACTAGAAACGACTATTCCAGGCATTAAAAAACTAAGAGACACCCTTGCACAAAAAAGCAAAGACTTTATGCATGTGGTAAAAATTGGTCGTACGCATTTTATGGATGCTACACCTTTAACACTCGGTCAAGAAATTAGCGGATACGTTTCTCAACTAGACCATGGCCTTAAAGCCATCAACAATACACTTGCGCACTTATCGGAACTAGCGCTAGGTGGTACCGCAGTAGGTACTGGCATTAACACACCAAAAGGTTACTCAGAAAATGTAGCCAAGCATATTGCTAATTTAACAGGACTTCCATTTATTACTGCCGAAAATAAATTTGAAGCACTTGCTGCACACGACGCAATTGTAGAAGCGCATGGTGCTTTAAAAACAGTGGCAGTAAGCCTTATGAAAATTGCCAACGACATTAGAATGTTAAGTTCTGGTCCAAGAAGTGGTATTGGCGAAATATTTATTCCTGACAATGAACCAGGATCTTCTATCATGCCAGGTAAAGTAAATCCTACACAGTGTGAAGCTTTATCCATGATTGCGGTGCAGGTAATGGGTAATGATGTGGCAATTAATATGGGTGGTGCAAACGGACATTTTGAACTGAATGTATTTAAGCCCGTAATGATTTATAATTTCTTACACTCAGCGCGTTTAATTGGCGATGGTTGTGTAAGCTTTAATGATAAATGCGCTGTAGGCATAGAGCCTATTGAAGCCAACATTAAAAAGCACGTAGACAATTCTTTAATGCTTGTTACTGCACTCAATACAAAAATTGGCTACTACAAAGCAGCTGAAATTGCACAAAAAGCACACAAAGAAGGTAGTACCTTAAAAGAAATGGCGGTTAAATTAGGTTATGTAACCCCAGAAGAATTTGATGCATGGGTAATCCCTGCAGATATGGTAGGGTTTTAATAAATATTAGAACACTTTTTTACCTCCACTAAATGTAGCAACTACTTTAGTATCCAATATTTTATTTACTGGCACTTGCATTAGGTCTTGTGCCAGTATTATAAAATCTGCTTTTTTTCCAACTTCTAAACTCCCTACTTCCTTTTCTAAAAAGCTAGCTTTAGCGGCCCAAATAGTCATACCTCTAATGGTTTGCTCACGCGATAATGCATTTTCTGATTGGAAGCCACCCTCCGGAAACCCTTTGGCATCAACCCTTCCCACAGAAGCTAAAAATGTTTTAAAAGGAGAAATATCTTCTACCGGAAAATCGGTACCAAGTGGTATCCATCCGTTTTGATCCATGAGTTGCTTGTAAGCATACGCACCTTTCATACGCTCATTACCGAGTCTTTCCGCAGCCCAGTACATATCAGATGTAGCATGCGTTGGTTGTACAGATGGCACCACTGCAGCAGCGCCAAACAAATTAAAATCGGCAGGGTTTACTACTTGTGCATGTTCAATTCTCCAGCGTCTATCGTTTCCTTTTTGTAAATATTTATTGTAGATGTTTAAAATTTGACGGTTTGCACTATCCCCAATTGCGTGCGTGCACATTTGAAATTTTGAGGCAGCAAGTACCGACGCTAGTGAGTCGTAATGTGAAATATTAGCGAGTAAAAATCCATTCCAATCTTTACGATCTTCATAACTATGTAATAAGCAAGCGCCTCTGCTACCAAGGGCTCCATCGGCGTATACTTTAAAACCATTCACAAATAATTTGTCGGTTTTATACGGTCCTCTTTTTAAATACGCAGTAAGATTTTCAGGATTATCGCTCAGCATTGCAAAAAGGCGCATGTTAATTTTTCCTTCTTGCTGAAGTGTATCAATAATATTGATATCACTCATATTGAGGCCACAATCGGTAATGGTGGTAAGCCCCTGCGCAAAACAATTTTGCTGCGCCGCTTGCAACCACTGCGTATATGTTTGTTTGGTTACCGCAGGAATAGAACCGTATACAAGGTCTGTTGCATTGTCAATTAATACACCCGTTAAAACATTATTTTTTGTTTCAACCTCACCACCTACAATGGTTTGACCCGGTTTAACACCAGCCACATCAAATGCTTTTTGGTTAGCAATGGCCGCATGTCCATCTATACGTTGTAACACAACGGGTGTATTTGGAAACAAAGAATTTAACAGTGCATTGGTTGGATATTTTTTACCAGGCCATTTGTTTTGATCCCATCCACGACCCTCAATCCAAGCAAGTTCTGGATGCGCTGCAGCAAAAACTTTTACGCGCTCTACGGCTTCTTCCCAACTAGTGGTGCCAAATAAATCTACCTGAAAAAGTGATTTTCCATAACCAACAAAATGAGCGTGCGCATCTATAAATCCAGGATATACAGCTTGTCCTTTTGCATCAATTTTTTCGGATGCAGTATAGGCTGCTAAGATTTCTGCATCGGTACCTGTTGCCACAATCAGGCCGTCTTTAATAGCCATTGCCTGTGCAGTAGAAAAACTACTATCTACTGTGTAGATAACGCCGTTAACAACAATCGTATCTACTTTTTTAGGACCGCCACAGCTTGTTAAAAATAGGGCAATAGCAGCGGTAGCAAACAATGTACGTATGCGCATAGGATAAATTTATAAAAGGTAAGATAGTTTTTATTTTAGTAATTCGCAAGGCTTTAAACCGGTGTGCTTTTTAAAAGCTGCCGAAAAATGCGATATAGAAGAGTAACCGAGTAGTGCAGAAATATCTGTAACACTTAGGCCTTTTTCGTAGAGCAAATACTTGGCGTGCTCCATGCGTTGTTGTTGGTAAAAATCAAATATGGTCGTACCAAAAATTTCTTTAAATCCTTTTTTAAGGTAGCACTCATTCATGGCTACTTTACGGCTTAATTCTTTAATGGTAATAGGGTCTCCAATGTGTTTAAGTAGTATTTCACGGGCATCGTAAATACGCTCCCTGCCGGCTGGATCTGCTAAAAATTTACACGTAAACCCTTCTTCTTTTTCATCTACCAAGCAGGCCAAACTATACAGTAAAATCTCATGTACTTTGGCGTTGATAAAAATATTTTCGAGGGCACCGGTATAACTATGGTTTAATAAAGTATCAAGTACACTCCGCTTTCTACTACAAAGTGGAAACACTTTTGTAAAAGCATTGGGATGCTTGAATGCCAGCACATCATCTTTGTAATTGCTCACTTTTACATTGTGTACATAAGGGCGTAAAAAAGTGGAGGTAAAATGAAAAGTGAACGTGTCTACAGTTTCGTGTTTACCAAAGCAATTGTTGGTGGGCGAATGCACGCATTGTGCACAACTTTTTTCTTCGCAGAAGCGGTTACCCGAAATACAAAAACGGAGTTCTAAAAAGTTATTGGCAGGTTTTTTGGCGTCGTAATGGTAAATGAGCATCCCGGTGTCTGATCCAGACCAAGGTTGAAGGGCATAGTAGCGCTTAATTTGGTACTCAATAGAGCCTGGAACCTGCTGTTCTTTGCTGTAAATCAGGCTCATGCCTGGCTCTACCCCATTTTGGTTCGCTACTTTTAATATATCCATTACTTGTACCATCCAACTGCAAATTTAATGCATTACAACTGAGCCTTCTAAATTGTTTGATCGCAAAGGGGTTTTTTAGCCTCAAAATGGCCCTAAAATTGGTCATGGAACTGTCAAATTTATGTGGAAAACACGGCCCTAAATTGAGCCTAAAAACAGCTTATTTTAACTAGCTTTGACCAGTTCTGACATTTCATCTAAACTCAGGATAGACAAGCATTTTATGAGCCAAGAACAATTAGATAGCAACGAGGCACAGAATAAGAATTATGGTGCCGACAGTATTCAGGTTTTAGAAGGTTTAGAAGCGGTTAGAAAAAGACCCGCGATGTACATTGGAGACGTAGGCGTTAAAGGCCTTCACCACCTAGTGTATGAAGTGGTCGATAACTCTATCGATGAAGCCCTAGCTGGTTATTGCAAAAACATTAGCGTTACCATTCACGAAGACAATTCTATTAGCGTACAGGATGATGGACGTGGTATCCCTACGGCTATGCATACTAAAGAAAAAAGATCAGCGCTAGAAGTGGTAATGACCGTGTTACACGCGGGTGGTAAATTTGATAAAAACACCTATAAGGTATCGGGTGGTTTACACGGTGTGGGTGTGAGTTGCGTAAACGCACTTAGTACCACGCTTTTAGTAACCGTTCATAGAGAAGGTAAAATATTTGAGCAAGAATATAAGATTGGTGTGCCTCAATATGCAGTTCGCGAAATTGGCGAAAGTGCAATTACAGGAACCAAAGTTCACTTCTGGCCAGATGCTACTATTTTCCAAGAAACCGTTTACAAAAAAGACATTCTAGAAGGTCGTTTACGTGAATTATCGTTTTTAAATAAGCGCATCAGTATTTCACTTACCGACTTAAGAGAGCTTGACGAAAACGGCGCTCCGTATGTAAATAAATTTTACAGTGAAGGTGGTATTATTGAGTTTGTAGAACTACTAGACAAGCAAGCAAACCGTAACGCAATTATCGCGCAACCCTTATATGTAGAGGGTTTGGACGAAGCTACCAATGTTGCTGTTGAAGTAGCATTAACTTATAACGACGATTTTAAAGAACATATTTTTTCTTACGTTAACAACATCAATACCATCGAAGGTGGTACACACGTAACTGGTTTTAGACAAGCCTTAACGCGTGTATTTAAAAGCTACGGTGATAAAGAAGGACTTTTTGAAAGAGCAAAAGTTGCCGTAGAAGGTGACGACTTTAGAGAAGGTTTAAGTGCCATTATTTCTGTAAAAGTTCCAGAACCACAATTTGAAGGACAAACCAAAACCAAACTTGGTAACTCTGAAGTAAGTGGTGTGGTACAAACTACGGTTGCAAGAGCATTGGAAGCTTACCTCGAAGAAAATCCACGTGAGTCTAAGCAAGTAATTTCAAAAATTATTTTAGCGGCTCAAGCCCGTGTTGCTGCAAAAAAAGCACGTGACATGGTACAACGTAAAACCGTTTTAAGTGGCGGTGGTTTACCGGGTAAACTAGCCGATTGCTCTGAGCGTGATCCAGAAAGATGTGAACTATACTTAGTGGAAGGAGACTCTGCGGGTGGTACGGCTAAACAAGGTCGTGACAGAAGCTACCAAGCAATTTTACCATTACGTGGTAAAATCTTAAACGTAGAAAAAGCCATGGAACATAAAATTTACGAGAACGAAGAGATCCGTAATATGTACACGGCACTTGGTGTTACCGTTGGTACCCCAGAAGATCCTAAAGCCTTAAACATTGCAAAGCTTCGTTATCATAAGTTAATTATTATGACCGATGCCGACGTAGATGGATCGCATATCGCTACCCTTATTCTTACTTTTATTTTCCGTTACATGAAAGAACTAGTAGAACAGGGTTATATCTACATTGCGCAACCGCCTTTATACCTTGTTAAAAAAGGTAAAGATCAGCAGTACGCTTACAACGAAGAGCAGCGTAAAATGTGGATCGAAAAACTAGGTGGTGGAAAAGAAGACAGTGTTACTATCCAGCGTTACAAGGGTTTAGGTGAAATGAACGCCGATCAATTATGGGAAACAACCATGGATCCGTCTCGCCGTACCCTTAAACAAGTAACCATCGAAAGTGCTGCGGAAGCAGACCGTGTATTTAGTATGCTCATGGGTGATGAAGTGGCTCCACGCCGCGAATTCATTGAAACGCACGCTAAATATGCTAAAATTGACGTGTAAAAACCGCCAAATTGTGAATAAACCAGCTTAAAATCTGCACAATACAGCCTGTTAACTTATGGCTAGATTGTAGAAATTAGCTAGCTTGTGGAAGCAATTCGGTTGCTCATTAACTAACCTAACAAAATTTGAACAAATGGACACTTCAAAAATGATTAAAGCATATTGCCTTAAGACAAAAGAAAAAAACGTTCCAATGCAAGACGCAGTAGTTACTAAAACTGCTCGTGGTGGATACATGGCTGCTGGTCATGATGGCAAAGGAAATAAAATGGCTGCTATCTTAGGAGAAGCTAAAGCTTTACAAGCAATTGCTGATGGCGTTGCAACAAAAGGATTCTAGTTTAGATTTTTCTATCATAGAAAATATAATTAAACCTGCCTTCTGGCGGGTTTTTTTATGCTTGCGGAATAACGCCTTTATGCATGAGCGTTAAAAAGCGGAGCATCGCATCCATATCATTTACATGATCAACTACAAGCATAAATAATTTTCCTACTTGTTTAAGGCGCGCTTTGTTGGTACCCGTTTGTAAATAGTCGAGTACTTTTTTAAATAATTCCGATTCAAAATACGGAGAGTCGGGTCTATTAATAAAATAACAACGCAGTGTATTTTCTTTTAAGGTCATTTTCTCGAAACCCAGGTCTACAGCGAGCCAGCGGCACTGCACGGTAGTAAATAAATCCGTTACCTGCGGTGGTAATGCACCAAAACGGTCTACCAGTTCTTTGTTAAAATCTTCGAGGTCATTGTCATTTTCACAATTATCGAGGCGGGTATATAAACTTAAACGTTCTGCAATACTTTCGACATAAGAATCAGGAATTAAAATTTCCAAATCGGTATCGATGGTACAGTCTTTTACAAAATCGTCCTGCTTACTAATTTCTTCTTTAAATAAATCTTTAAAGGAACTGCGTTTTAATTCGCGCACAGCTTCCTCTAAAATTTTCTGGTACATTTCAAAACCTATTTCGGCCATAAACCCACTCTGATCACCACCTAATAAATTACCTGCGCCACGTATATCTAAATCGCGCATCGCAATCTGAAACCCACTTCCTAAATCGGTAAACTGTTCGAGCGTTTGTAAACGCTTACGTGAATCGGAAGGAAGCGAACTCATAGGCGGCGCTAATAAATAACAAAACGCTTTTTTATTACTACGCCCTACACGCCCACGTAGCTGGTGCAAATCCGATAAACCAAAATGATGCGCATTGTTTACTATAATGGTATTGACGTTAGGGATGTCTACCCCACTCTCTACAATATTGGTACAAACCAGTACGTCGTATTTTTTGTCTATAAAATCCAAAATGCGTTCTTCTAACTCGTGTCCTTCTAACTGTCCATGGGCAAAGCCAATACTTAAATCGGGACATAGGCCCTGAATGAGCGCACACATTTCAGATAAGCCCTGCACCCGGTTATGAATAAAAAACACCTGACCCCCACGCTCTGTTTCGTAATAAATAGTGTCTCTAATAAAGTCGTCATTAAAAACGTGGACCTCTGTTTGAATAGGTTGTCTATTGGGCGGTGGCGTATTGATAATACTTAAATCACGGGCACCCATTAAACTAAACTGAAGGGTTCGTGGAATAGGTGTGGCCGTAAGCGTTAAGCAATCTACACTGGTTTTTAAAGTCTTTAATTTTTCTTTGTGACCTACCCCAAATTTTTGCTCTTCATCAATAATCATGACGCCGAGGTCTTTAAACTTTACCTCTTTACCTAAAATACCATGTGTGCCAATAATGATATCAATTTTTCCTTCTGCTAATTTTTGTAAGGTTTCCTTTTTTTCTTTTGACGATTTAAAACGGTTGATAAAATCGACAGTTACCGGAAAATCAGAAAGCCTTTCTTTAAACGTTTTATAGTGCTGAAACGCTAATATAGTGGTAGGTACCAGTACTGCGGCCTGCTTACCATCCACCACCGATTTAAAAGCCGCACGCACGGCCACTTCTGTTTTACCAAAACCCACATCACCACATACCAGCCTATCCATGGGAGACGTAGACTCCATATCGCGCTTTACATCTTGAGTTGCTTTGTACTGATCCGGCGTGTCTTCGTAAATAAACGAAGCTTCTAATTCCGTTTGTAAATAATTATCAGGCGCATGCGCAAAACCTACTTGCGATTTACGCGCTGCATATAATTTAATCAAATCAAAAGCGACTTCTTTAACCTTCGCTTTTGTTTTTTCTTTAAGCTTGGCCCACACATCGGAACCTAGCTTATTAATTTTAGGCATCGTACCTTCTTTGCCCGTATACTTTGATATTTTATGAAGTGAATTGATGTTCACGTATAAAATATCACCCTCTTTATAAATGATACGCACCGCTTCCTGCGTTTTACCATTTACCTCAATTTTTTGAAGTCCCGAATAGGTTCCAACACCATGATCGATATGCGTTACATAATCGCCAGGTTGTAGGTCCCGTAAGGTTTTGAGCGTGATGGCTTTATTTTTATTATACGCCTGCTTAACCTTGTATTTATGATATCGCTGAAAAATTTGATGATCGGTGTAGCAAACAATTTTTAAATCGTTGTCTATAAATCCTTCATGAATACTAGTAGGGACCGGAACAAAATTGATTTCTGTTTTGAGGTCTACAAAAATGCTATGTAAACGCTCCAATTGCTTAACCTGCTCTGCAAAAATATACAACGAATACCCAGCACCTTCGTGTGCTTTTAAATCTTTGATGAGTAAATCAAACTGTCTATTAAAAGAAGGTTGTGGTTTGGTATTGCATTCTATTTCGAGAGTGGCGCTACCTGCATGCATGCCAAACTCAATGTGGTGGCGGCCCGCAAGGGACGCCATAATCTCTTCAGAAGTAACAAAATCTTGCAGGGTAACGTCCTGCATAACACGGGTGTCGTCTTCGTCATCACTATTTTGCATGCGGTAACCGCTATCAAGTAAAGACACAAAACCCTCAAGGTCTTCGTATTGCTGTGTTACTTTTTCCGCTATAAAAGAAAGGTCTTTGGTCCATACCACCGTGTTCTCTTTTAAGAATTCGAAGAGCGAAACTTTTTCACCAGTAGAAAACTGCGTTTCAACATTGGGGATGATATTGACTTGTAATAATTTTCTTTCGGAGAGCTGTGTTTCTGGATCAAAAATTCGAATAGAGTCTACTTCATTTCCAAAAAGCTCAACACGGTATGGCTTTTCGTTACCAAAAGAATAGATATCTAAAATACCACCTCTAATGGCAAATTGCCCAGGCTCATATACGAAGTCGGAACGCTTGAAACCATACATAACAAAGAGTTCTAGCAAACTCTCAACATTAATGGTATCATTGGTTTTGATAGAAATAATATTGGACTTCAGCGTTTCCGAGAGTACTACTTTTTCAAAAATGGCTTCGGGATAGGTGACCAACATTTTTTTATTGCCCCCCGCCGCTAACTTCGTTAGCGCCTCGGTCCGGAGCATCACGTGGGAACTATTTAAAAGCTTAAAGTTCTTTCTGTTTTTGAAAGACGAAGGAAAATAAAATACATCCAGTGCCTTCGAAACATTTTCGAGTGTGTTGTGAAAATAAGCCGCTTCTTCCGCGTCTTGTAATATCACAATATGGTTGAGCGAATCTGTGTTAGCGTGTGCAAATACACCGGCTACAAAAAATTCGGGACTGCTACCTTGTAAGTTTTTTAAAAAGATTTTTTGGGGACTAGGCAATAGAAGGCTGCTCACCAATTGATTTAGGTGGGGGGCATTATTAAACTGCGCTAGCAACACATCCAAATTCATAAGCTCTTTTCCGCAGCAAAGATAACAAAACAGGGCGCAAAGTCATGAGCCGCCCCAAATTAAACCGCGCGCAAAAGCAAGATTCGCGCACAAACCCAGGTTCAGCTGCTCAATTAGTAACTCGCATCCACATTGACGCTTATTTGAAGACGCGTTTGCTTGCCAACCTCCACCCTGCACAACCCTATATTGTTTTTCTCGTCAAATTGGTTGGCAAAAAAGGCGCCGCCTTTTAGTACAAAAACGGAGTATGTGCCCGCCTCAAGTGCTACGCTAAACTGCCCGGCCTCGTTGGTATCAAGTTTTTGTACCAAACGCGTATTCACGGTTAAAAAAAGTGGACTCGTTCCTATTTGTTTAACCTTACTAACATGTGTAGAATCGTAAATATAAACAGTGGTTTTAAACGCTTTAGGCGTGGGCACGGGTGCGCCTACCATGGGCATCTGATTACCGGTTGTTTCAGTGACTTCACCCACTATGCCCTGGGTAATGGCACTAGACTGGCTAGCTCCTGCTGCTGGGGTGCTAGACGCTTTTGGGGTCTTGCAAGCAATCCCCCAAAAAATGAGGGTAAATACGTAAAAAAGAACTCGTTTCATATGGCAAAGTTAAAAGGTAATTGAGTATTTTTAATTCAGTATAAAAGCCCTCGTGGCATTAATGTGAAGATATATGAAAACACTTATGTTGAATAGAACAGCTCGTTTTTTTGGGACATTATTTTTCTGTGCATTTTTTGCAAGCATAACAGTTGCACAAACAACAACTGAGCCTGCTATACTTGAGCGAACTGCTAAAGGTTTACAAATTGCAGACAAAGAAAATTATATCAAAGCATTATCACTTGCCAAACAAAAAGGTTGGGCATTAACATTCACCGACAAAGAAGGAAATGTAGGAAAGCTAGTTGGTGTAGATGCATTTAATTTACCTAAGTATTATATCGCGCATAATAACGCCATTGCTGCCAATACAACAAGAGCCAATCAATTATGGCCAGGTGGATCATCGGGGCTTAATTTATCTGGATCATCTAATGCAGTAAAAAATAAATTAGGCGTTTGGGATGGCGGTAAAATTTTAACAACACACGTAGAACTTGTTAATAGGGTTACGCAAAAAGATAATTCATCTGCTCTTTCTGATCATGGCACACACGTAACAGGCACCATGATTGCCAGTGGTGTTAACCCAAGTGCCAAAGGGATGGCGTATGGTATACAAGGCCTTATTGCGTATGATTTTACTGGAGATAAAGCAGAGATTGCAACAGAAGCACCCAATTTGTTAATTTCAAACCATTCGTATGGAACCATTACAGGATGGAATTATAATTCTTCTCAAAGTAGATGGGAATTTTATGGACGTTCTACAGACAATGAAGATTATAAGTTTGGATATTACAGCAACGATACACAACTACTAGATTCTATTGCTTACAATGCTCCTTATTACCTCTATGTTAAATCGGCGGGCAATAGCAGAAATCAAAATGGCCCAGCTGTTGGACAGCCCTATTTCAGATATAATGCAAGTAACTCTATGGCAGCTGCTGGTAATAGGCCAGATGGTATTAGTAACAATGATAGTTATGGAATCGTTTCTTGGGATGGTAATGCAAAAAATATTTTAACCATTGGTGCGGTTAATGGTATCTCTTCTATTTACAGTAGGCCCGAAGATGTTGTAATGAGTAGTTTTAGTTGCTGGGGCCCTACCGATGATGGTCGCATCAAACCAGACGTGGTAGCCAATGGTGTAGGCGTTTTATCAAGTGTTTCTTCTTCTAATAATGGTTACTCAAGTTTAAATGGAACATCCATGGCCTCTCCCAATGCATCTGGATCATTACTGTTATTACAAGAATTATATGCACGTTTAAAAAATGGCGATTTTTTAAGGGCTGCTACTATTAAAGGACTCGCCATTCATACTGCCAGTGAAGCAGGTAGCGCACCAGGTCCCGATTATAAATTTGGTTTTGGTCTTTTAAACGTAGAAAAAGCAGCTTCTGTAATTTCTGCATCTGTGGCCAATAACAACAATGCAAGTAGTGAGCATTTGATGTTTGAAAATGTATTTAATGCAACAACTACTTCTTTTTCTACAAATGTAATTGCTTCTGGTAAAGGCCAATTAAAAGCAACTATTTCTTGGACAGATCCTAAAGGAAATGTAGAAACTGTAAACGTATTAAATGACCCAACACCAAAACTTGTAAATGACTTAGACGTTAGGGTTACAACAAATGGTGGGGCTAAAGTATATAAGCCATGGGTGATGATTCCTTCAAGCCCTAGTAGCGATCCTTCTCCAGGAGATAACATCATTGATAACGTAGAAGTAGTGGATGTAGATAGCACTATTCCTGGTCAATCTTATACCGTAACAGTTACCTACAAAAACACATTGCAAAGAGGCACGCAAGCATATTCACTTCTTGTAAGTGGCGTGGGCGGAACGGCTTACTGCGCATCAGCAGCTTCTTCTAATGTTGGTGGTAAAATTGATAGCGTTAGTTTTAAAACCATTCGTTATTCAAATCCAACCGGCGGAACTACTTACACAGACAATACCAAAACGGTAGCACAAGTAGAGCCATTACAAAGCGTTCCATTTTATGTACGTGCGAGCAGTTCGGATGCTAGCAACAATAATAAAATAGGCAAAATATTTATCGACTACAACAACAACGGAACATTTACCGACGATAACGAACTTGTAGCAACAAGCGGGAACCTTGCAAATGCAGCAGCGTTTACAGGAAATATAGCCATCCCTAATACAGTAAGTATTGGAAATTATTTAAGAATGCGCATTGTGTTGCAAGAAACTTCAAATGCTGCAGACGTTAATGCATGTGGCACATATGCAAAAGGTGAAACGCAGGATTACCGTTTATTAGTGATCAATCCATCTAACGATGTGTCTGTTACGGGTATTTCAAGTCCGGGATCTTTGGAGTGTGCTGACAGTACTCAATACTTAACCGTACAACTCCGAAACAACGGATCATCGCCTGCCGATAATGTAAGTGTAACCGCTGTTATCAAAGAAGGTAATACAGTAGTAGCAACTATTAATGCGCCTTATCCTGGAACCATTCCGGGCCAAACAAATGTGAGCCTTACACTTCAAAAGCCATTCTTAACAAAACCAAACATTTCATACAATGTTGCAGTGTCAGTTAATTTTACAGCGGATCAAAATCCTAACAACAACTCCATTGTAAATGATGTAACCATTAGTAGCAAATCTAGTACGCCAGATGCAGTAGGTACCATTTGTGGCACAAGTGCCATTCTAAAAGTGAATAACCCAGAAGCAAATGCAAACTACTATTGGTATACAAGTGAATCAAGCAATACGCCTGTTGCAGCTGGACCTACTTATAATACAAACACCATTCCTACCAATAAAACATATTATGTAGGTAGAGAAATGAAAACGTCAGTTGGACTTGCTAATAAACTCGTTCACCCTGATGGAGGTTACAATAGTTTTAGCGGAAACTTTGTACGCATTAATAACTCCGTGCCAGTAATGATTGAAAGCGCAAGACTTTATATCGGAAATCCTGGTACCGTTCAGGTCATACTTGCAGACTTAGGAACTTTAAATGCAGATGGAAGTTATACCTACTACCCTCTTTATACTGTAAACTTAAATGTGAGTGCAACGCATCCAACGCCAACTGGTGGCGCAGTAACTGGCAATCCTGTAGGTGATACGGGTGCTATTTACCAATTAAATATTCCAGTTAATACCCCTGGTGATCACGTACTTATGGTAAGATGCTCCAATGGTGCAACCATTTTCAGAAATAATAATATTGTAGGCACAACGTATCCAATGGGTATGCAAGGTGTATTTAACATCACCGGGAACAGCGTAAACTGGGGCTCTACAAACGATCCTAACCCGTTCTATTATTTCTTGTATAACATGAAAATAAGAACACTTGCTGGATGTCTAAGTGATAAAGCAACCATCGTTGCTACAAACGTTGTTGCGCCAACTATTACCAAAGTTGCCGATTCATTATCAAGTAGTGCGGCATCGGGTAATCAGTGGTATTTTAATGACGCTTCTATTCCAGGTGAAACCGGACAAAAAACCAAGTTAAGACAATCAGGTGCTTACAAGGTTGTAGTTACAGATGCAACTGGATGTTCACAAACATCTAATATCATCAACCACGTAGTAACTGCCTTACCGCCTGAAGTAGTAGCTAAAGAAATTAATTTAACGGTATCGCCTAATCCTAACAATGGTAAATTCCAACTTCGCTTTGAAGTTAAAAATAGGGCGCCTTTAAACATAGATATTTTAACCGCTAGTGGCCAAAAAGTATTTACCGAATCAACGCCTAATTTTAATGGTGTATACAGTAAAGAAATCAATATAGGGAAACCAAGCTCGGCGTATTATCTGTTAAAAATTGAGCACAACAAAAAAACATACACCCAGAAGGTAATTATCATAGACTAGTTACCGAGTCTAGCGTACCTTTAGGGTATGAAAAAGTTTTACTGCATAATATTTATAATAGCTGCTTGCTTAATAACAAGCAGCTATTCTTTTGCTCAAAAAAATGAGAAAAGAACGGGCTTTTTAAAAGACAGTGCTACACAAATGCCTATCGTGCTTGCAAGTGTTACCAATTTAACTACGCGTGAAACCGTTATGACTAGCAGTGCTGGTAAATTTTTAATTGCAGTAAAACCCAAAGACATTTTATCTTTTGCAGCTGTTGGATATTATTTTGATACGCTTACGGTAGCTTCAGAAAATAATACGGGTGCAATTGCTGCATTTTTAAAACCACTGGGCGCCTATTTAGGAAACGTAACCGTAAGCAGTAAAGGACTTAACAGATATCAGTTAGATAGCATCGAGCGACGTAAAGAATTTTTACAAGGCATAGCAAATTATATGATACCAGCTGTTGCCAAAGCTAATTCGGGCGCGGGCATCGCACTTAATATTGACCGTTTTTCAAAAAATGAAAAAAAGAAAAGAAGGGCTTTCGCATTTTATGAGGACAACGAAAATGAAGCCTATATCAATTACCGGTTTACACCAGAACTAGTTGCTTCACTTACCGGATTTAAAGATGAGGAGCTGCAAACATTTATGCAAACCTACAGACCTTCTACCACATGGTTACGCGCCAATCTAACCAAAGAAGATTTAGTGTACTATATCAATGCGCAGTTGAAAAATTACAAGCCTACTCGTAACGAAGTGCGTTAATTGGATTGAGTTTAGCAGCTTTCATGGCAGGATAAATACCAGCACCTAAGCCCACGGCGGTACAAATTACAATACCCGTAATTACCCAACCCCATGGAATAATAAAACCTGTATTTAAAAATATTGCAAAGATATTGCCTACGCCAACACCTAGTAAAATACCAAAAAAAGCGCCAAGCAAACTAATAATAACGCTCTCAAATAAAAACTGCTGACGTACATTTTTACTTTTACCGCCAATGGCTTTAATAAGTCCCACTTCTTTGGTTCTTTCGTTAACGGCCACTAGCATAATATTCATAAGTCCAATAGCAGCGCCAATAAGTGTAATAAGTCCAATAGCACCCGCAGAGCCTGTAATACTGCCTAAAAAGCCAATAAATAATTCGGCAAACTTGTCACTTTTTTCAATCACAAAATTATCTGTTTCGGTAGGCATTAATTTACGGATGGATCTAAAATAAGCCGTAGCCTGACCTGCAGCAGGATCAATTTCTTTAACATTGGCAACCATAACCCCCATTAAATAAGAGTTACTTGCATTGCCATACTTTCTAATATTATTATACGTAGTAACAATTACATCGTCCTGACGCATCATAGCACTAGAGCCCTTTGCTTTTAATAGCCCGACAACACGGTATGGCGCTCCACTTACGCGTACAATTTTATCTAGACATCTTTCTGGCTTATCACCAAATAAAGTAACCGCAACGGCATTACCTAAAATGCAAATATTACGACCGCTTTGTATGTCCTGTTCATTTAAATTTCTTCCTTGAATTAATGTGTAACCACTTACTGCTAAATAATTTTCATCACCACCCATGATGGTAATTTGCGGATTGGTTTTTTTCTCTTGGTAGTGAATTTCTTGACCACCCGGCCCCCTTCTATAAATACTTACAAAAGCCCCCGGAAAGCTGTAGGTTTTTTTAAAAAACTCAGCGTCTTCTTTACGAATGGGCTTATCTAAATTTGATTTTTTTTCTTTTTGACCGCGTACCGATTTAGCAACATCAGAATTATTGCCACCCATTCTTACGCGCGAATTTTTATACCTAATATTAAAGGCATTCGTACCCATCGATGAAAAGCTTTCTTTTAAACTCTGGTTCATGGCTTCAATAGCCGTAATAATACCAATCAGTGCCATAATACCAAATGCGATAATAGCTACGGTAATACTTGTACGCAATTTGTTGGCGCGTACCGTGCGCCAAGCAAGTGATAAAGAGTCTAAAGAAGTCATTCCTGCCATAATAGTAGCATTATAGCTGTAAAGATAGCACAGATTGAGCAGCCCCTAACAGAGGGCCTCAAAAAAATGAGGAGCGGTAAGTAGGCCAATAAGTATGGTAAAATACTAAAAGTAAAGCCAGCTCAAAAGCGCAGAAGGCCAGATGCCTAGAATCACAATTAAGGCAGCCACAGCAATTAATGCCGCTTTAAAACCACCTGTAATAGGCAGGGTTTGCGGATCGCCTTCCTTAAAATACATGGCCTGAATCACTCTAAAGTAATAGTATACGCTTACAGCTGCTAAAATAACCGCTACAATAATGAGCCAAAGGGCACCACCTGCTTGCATAGCACCTGCTAGTACATAGTATTTTGCAAAAAAGCCAGCCGTTAAAGGAATACCAGATAACGATAATAAAGAAACCGTTGCAGCAAAAGCAAGTACCGGTTCTTTTTTAGCAAGGCCATTAAATCCATCTAATGTATAATCCTGTAATTTAATAAGCACAGCAAAAATGCTAATCGTAGCTAAGCTATACGCCGCTGCATACAAGAGCATACCTTCTTTAGCAATTTCCGTATTGTTGGCGTAGAGCGCAAAAAGCATAAACCCTGCCTGCGCAATACTTGAATACGCGAGCATACGTTTAACGCTCTGCTGAAATACAGCCGTAATATTTCCTATCAATAAAGTTGTAACAATTGCAAAGTCAACAATGATATGCCAAGTAGGGCCAAGCACCGTGTACAAATTTTCAAATACACGAATAAACGCTAGCATACCTGCAGCCTTAACAATGGTAGACATAAATGACGTAAACACACTTGGTGCACCATCATATACATCTGGCGTCCAAAAATGAAAAGGAGCAGCAGATACTTTAAATGACATAGAAGCAAAAAGTAGTACAACGCCTGCTACAAGTAAGTATGGAGGTTGTTGAGAAGCAACAATCACACCTCTTAAACTACTACTATGTACCATACCAAAATTACCAGTAGCGCCATACATAAGCGCAATACCCATGAGCATCACACCCGTAGAAAAAGAACCCATTAAAAAATACTTAAGTGACGCTTCATTACTTTTTAAATTTCTTTTATCAGAACCTGTTAAAATATAAAGCGGGATCGATAAAATTTCGACGCCAATAAATAACATGAGTAGTCCATTAAATGAACTTAAAATGGCAACGCCACAAAGCACAAAAAAGATAAGTGCAAAATACTCTGCCACATTAATACCTACTTCTGTAATATCACTTGCACTGAGCAATAAATAAATAAACGTTGCACCATATGCAATACAGTTAAAAAACAAACCATAACGCTGGGTTACAATTAAATCATGTGTATTGATATCAAATGAAAACAAATTGTTCATTTCCATTAAATTGGCAGCCAGTAATACAAGCACGCCCACTGTTGCAATGTTTTTTATGATTGTTTTGTTGGTGGTAAAAATGCCACTAAACATCATCACAACTCCCAGTAAAGCCGATACAATAATTGCGTTCATAAGAAATTATTTTATAACGAGTAAAGCGTTAACAGAATCTTTGGTTAAATCAATGAGTGGTTGCGGGTATACACCTAGCGCTATAACAGCTATAACAATTACAATAAGCACCCACTTACTATAACAATTTATTTCGGTAGCATTTGCTGTAACAGCAGATACTTCTCCAAACAATACTTTTTGCACCATTTGAAGGGTGTAAATAGCACCTAATATAATGCTCACCCCAGCTGCTGCAGCAATCCAAATATTGTATTGGAATAATCCATTGAAGAGTAAGAATTCACCAATAAAAGCATTGGTAAGTGGTAAAGCAATATTTGCAAAAGCAAGTACCACAAATAAGATAGCCATGGTTGGCGCTTTGGTAGCAAGGCCACCTAGTTCCGATAATTTACGCGTACCCAGTGTAGACTCAATTGCATTGGCAAGAATCCAAAGTCCAATCACGTTGATACCGTGGTTAAACATTTGCACTTGTACACCTTGTAAACCCAGTGTGCCGCCAGCAAAAATAGCCGCAGCCATTAGGCCAATATGCGCAATAGAAGAATAAGCAATTAAACGCTTGATATCATCTTGCTTAATCGCAATCAATGAAGCGTAAATCATTCCTACCACCGATAGTATAACAATAGGCATTGCAAATGTTGAAGTAGCTACCGGAAATAAAGGCAACACCCAACGAATCACTGCAAATAAACCCATTTTAACCATCACGCCACTAAGTACCATGGTAGTTGCCGTTGGTGCCTGCTCGTAGGCATCTGGCTGCCAGGTATGCAAAGGGAATATTGGCATTTTGATTGCAAATGCAATAAAAAATAAAAAGAAAGGAAGTGTTTCTTGCCCACTTAACAAATCAGTGTTGGTAAATGAAGACCAAGCAAAACTATGATCCTTGGTATGCATGTAAACATATAAAATACCTACAAGCATTAATAAAGAACCTAAAAATGTATAAATGAAAAATTTAAACGTAACAGCAATTCTTTTTTCGCCACCCCAAATAGAAGACAAAAAGTAAACAGGAATTAAAGCAAGCTCCCAGAAGAAATAAAATAGTAGCGCATCCATCGAAATAAACACACCTATTAAGCCTGATTGTGCCAGCAACATCAATGCATAAAAAACACCTGGATTACTATAATTATTATTACGTGTAGCAATAAAAATGAGCGGCATACTTATAGCAGTTAGCAATACGAGCATTTTAGACATGCCATCTAATGCAACACTAAAGTTTGCGCCAATGCTAGGCAACCATGTTGCTTCAAACTGATGCATAGAAGCAGGCATGGCATAAATACCAACTATTGCAGTTATTAAAGTAACCACCGATGCTACTATTGCCCAGTTGCTTGCTGCTTTTTGTTCTTTAATAAAGAACCCTAAAATACCTGCAACCAGCGGAATAAAAAGTAATAAAACAGGAATCATATCTTTTATTTAACGTTAATAGTACGGTTAAAGGGTCTACTAAAATATTTTATGAATAAAACGCATAATGGTATTGTCATTAAACCAAATGATAATGAATAGCACAAGTGCCATTACCATCATTAAAATATAACTACCCACTTGACCACTTTGCAAAAGTCTAAATTGACGACTACCATAGCCCACTAATTTACCTACCCCATTAACAGCGCCATCAATTACATATTTCTCAATCGTATTTTTCAAAAATCCTGCAAACCAGTGTAGCGGATTTACAATTACGGTATCATACAGCTCATCGATATACCATTTGTTTTCTAATACTTTAGCAATGCCGGTATTAGGTTCCGTAGTCGTATATTTTTTAAACTTGGTAACTGCATATACAATCACAATTAAAATAAGAACCGTTGCCGTACCCATTAAAATCCATTCAGTAGAATGCTCTATATGATGTGCGTGAACAAGTGCTGTAGAACCCGCAAACACCGGTGCTAAAAAATGCTCAAGCGCATGCGCGTTAGGTGCAAAAAGCGCAGGAATACCAACAAACCCAGCAACCACCGCAAAAAACGCCAACACCATAAGTGGAAGTGTCATCGCAATTGGGCTTTCGTGTAAGTGTTCCTGTTGGTGCGCAGTACCTCTAAAGTTTCCTAAGAAGGTAAGGCTATAGAGTCTGAACATATAAAATGCAGTGAGTAATGCACCACCAATTCCTAGATAATAGAAAATAGGATTGGTTGCATAGGCTGCCATTAAAATTTCATCCTTAGAAAAGAAACCAGAAAACGGAGGTACACCTGCAATGGCAATACATCCTAGTAAAAAAGTAAGATGTGTAATAGGTAATTTACTTTTTAGTCCACCCATTTTAGTAACGTCTTGCTCATGATGCATGGCATGAATTACAGAACCTGCGCCTAAAAATAAAAGGGCTTTAAAAAATGCATGCGTCATTACGTGAAACACCGCACCAGTATAAGCGCCAACGCCTAAACCTAAAAACATATAACCTAACTGACTTACAGTAGAGTAAGCGAGTACTTTTTTAATATCGTTTTGCTTGAGAGCAATAGTAGCCGCAAAAATGGCTGTAGATAAACCAATAACCGCAACAAGTGTTTGTGTTGCTGGCGCCATGGTATATAAAATGTTACTTCTAGCAATCATATAAATACCAGCGGTAACCATGGTAGCCGCGTGGATAAGTGCAGACACAGGTGTTGGACCCGCCATCGCATCAGGAAGCCAGGTGTACAAAGGAATTTGAGCACTCTTACCCATTGCACCTACAAATAATAAAGTAGTGATGATGGTGATATCAGAAGTAGACAACTGAGACACAGCTGCAAAAACAGAAGCGTAAGAAACAGTACCTAATTTAACAATCAACCAAAAAACTGCGAGTAGGAATCCAAGGTCGCCAATACGGTTCATGATAAATGCCTTTTTAGCAGCGGCATTGTAATTGTTGTTTTTGAACCAAAAACCAATCAGTAAATAAGAACATAATCCTACGCCTTCCCAACCAATAAACATTACAACGTAGTTGCCCCCTAATACTAGTAATAGCATCGAAAACACAAACAAATTTAAATAGGCAAAATACCTGCCAAAATGCATGGGCTCTTCTTCGTGCATATATGCAGTCGAGTACAAATGAATTAAAAATCCAATACCCGTAATAATAAGTAAGAATAAAGAAGACAATGGATCCACTAAAAATTCGAAAGGAATGATTAAAGATCCAACATGAATAAAATTAAAAAGTTGTACGGTTGCACCGCCACCATTTTTAACATCAAAGAAAATCAATAAGCTCACCACAAAAGAGGCTAACATAGCACCAGAGCCAATGATACCAATCAGTTGCTTTGATAATGATTTTCTAAAAAGTCCGTTAACCAGAAAACCGAGTAACGGAAAAAGGGGCACTAAATAAACAAGCTTACTCATATCCTAGTTAGTTTTTTAATCTATTCAAGAAGTTAATATCTACACTATGTACATTTCTGTACATCATTACAATAATGGCTAATCCTACGCTTACCTCAGCAGCGGCAACCACCATAATAAAAAATACAAACAGTTGCGCTTCAATACCAATCATAGAAGTTTTATCTCCAGCAAGCGCCATGGTATTGTGCACTTTAGAAAACGCAACGAGTAATAAATTCACAGCGTTTAACATGAGCTCGATACACATGAAAACGATGATGGCGTTTCGGCGTGTTAAAACCCCAACAATGCCAATACTAAATAAGGCAAGACAGAGGTAGATATAATATTGAATAGGCATATGCGAATACTTTAATGTTAATTATGCTTTTTTACCAATTACAACGGCGCCAACCATGGCACTTAAAAAGAGTACACTACTAATTTCAAAAGGCACTACAAAATCATTAAATAGCGCCTTTCCTAAATTTTTAATCAATCCAATTTCACCAGTACCCATGGTTACTGCGATATTGTTTAATTCGTTGGCTTGCTTTACCAGTGACACCAACACCATTAAAAAACAACCTCCCGCAATTACACCAGCGAGTTTTAACCAATTGTTTTTTTGCGGCTCGGTAGATGCATTGAGGTTCATAAGCATGATCACAAATAAAAACAATACCATGATCGCACCTGCATAAACAATAAGGTTTACGATAGCTAAAAACTGTGCATTTAATAAAATGTAATGACCAGAGATGGCAAAAAATACAGCAATCAACCAAAGCACACTATGCACCGGGTTTTTACTAACCACTACCATCATGGCACTAAAAAGCGCAAGTACCGTTAAAAAGTAAAATAAGAATTGTGTAATACTCATGCGTTCGTTATTAATTTCTTTGACCCTTTGCTGCAGCATATGCTTCAGGTTCCGTTACTGGATTTGGGATTAATAAATGATCTTTTCCATAAATAAAACCAGTGCGCGTAAAATTAGCTGGCGCAAAAGTTTCACTTAAATAAATGGCGTCTTTAGGACAAGCTTCTTCACAAAGGCCACAAAAAATACAGCGCAGCATATTAATTTCATACTTGGCTGCATATTTTTCTTCGCGGTATAAATTTTCTTGACCCACTTCACGCTCTGCAGCTTCCATGGTAATGGCTTCGGCAGGACAAGCCACTGCGCAAAGGCCACAAGCCGTACAACGCTCTCTACCCTCTTCATCTCTGTTTAAAACATGAAGCCCTCTAAACACCGGACTAAACTCACGTTTTTGTTCCGGATAACGGATGGTAGGTTGCTTTTTAAAAATGTGACTAAATGTAATAGCCATTCCTTTTAAAATACCAGGAATGTATAATCGCTCCATGAATGTCATGGGCTTTCTGGATACTTCCTGTGCTCTATTGGTTAACGCCTGCATAGCTAATTGAATTAATATTTTAAACGCCTGCTTTTAATAAAATAAGTGCACCAGTAACAAGCATGTTAAATAGTGCAAGTGGAATCATTGTTTTCCAACCCAAGTTCATGAGTTGATCATATCTAAAACGCGGAACCGTCCAACGAATCCACATAAATACAAAAATGAAAATTGCAATTTTAGTAAGTAGCGCTGCTACACCAATAATCGCTGCAATGTTTGGAGCCAGTGTGCTTTCGTCTAAGAATGGAACATCAAAACCACCAAAATATAAAGAAGCCATTACCGCACTACTCATAATCATATTGATGTATTCCGAAAACAAATAGAAACCAAGTTTCATAGAAGAATACTCCTGGTGGTAACCAAAGTTTAATTCGTTTTCTGCTTCTGGTAAATCAAAAGGCGTTCTGTTACACTCTGCAAGTGCACAAACAAAAAAGATAATAAAACCAAGTGGTTGGTAAACAATATTCCAGTAACTACCAGCGGCCATTTGACCATCCACAATTGTTTTTAAACTAAGTGATCCTGAAAGCATTAACACAGCAATAAGTGATAAGCCCATCGCTAACTCGTAACTAATGGCTTGAGACGCGCCACGCAGTGCTGCCATTAATGAAAACTTATTGTTAGATGCCCATCCACCAATCATCATACCGTACACACCCATACTCACCACACCAAAAATGTATAAGATACCAATATTGATATCTGCAATTTGTAAATCTATTTTACGATCAAAGATTTCGATATGACTACTCCAAGGAATTACAGAGCATGTCATAAGTGCTGCCGTCATGGCAAGTCCTGGACCTAATACAAACAATGCTTTATTAGAACTAGTAGGAATAATCTCTTCCTTCATGATGAGTTTTAATCCATCGGCAAAAGGTTGTAGTAGTCCAAAAGGTCCGGCCCTGTTAGGTCCTGGACGGTCTTGTAAAACAGCGGCCACTTTACGTTCTGCAAAAGTGGTATATAAGGCAATACCCAGGCTTGCAAACACAATGATTGCAATGAGTACTAATTTTTCGATGATTAAAAGCCAATCTACAGCAAGTAATGTCATGTCTTAATCTAATTTATAAAGATGAATCTTTGTTTACTTCACTCACACTATGAATATCCATTAATAAATGTGGCGCGCGTCCATCATTTACAGCAGCAAAAGTTTCGGTAGGCTTGTGCATGCCCACAGAACCTTGGTAATGACCCTGTGCAATAACAGAATGTCTATCAATTTCACGTGGACCTTCAATAACCCAGTCTGAAGTATTTTTAGTTTCAAAACGGCATGTGTTACAAATCCAATCTTCTACTTCACCCCATTTGTCTTTACGTGCTGTTACACGGTATACTTCATCACCTCTGTTCCAAAGTGTTACTTTACCAGAACAAGTAGGACAATCGCGGTGCGCATCCATTGGTTTTAAAAACCAAACACGATTTTTAAATCGGAATGTTTTATCTGTTAATGCACCTACTGGACAAACGTCAATGACGTTACCAATAAATTCATTGTCTAAACTTTTTTCAATAAAGGTTGCAATTTGTGCATGGTCACCTCTATCAAGTACACCATGTGAACGCTCTTTAGAAAGTTGATCTGCGGTATACACACAACGGTAACATAAAATACAACGCGTCATATGTAGTTGTATGTATGGACCTAAATCATGCTTTTTAAATGTACGGCGTTCAAATTCGTAACGTGTACCTTCTTTACCATGATCGTAACTTAAATCTTGTAAATGACACTCACCAGCCTGATCACAAATAGGACAATCAAGTGGGTGATTGAGTAATAAAAACTCAACAACACCAGCACGCGCGTCTACTACTTTTTCACTGGTAATATTTTTTACTTCCATACCATCCATTACAGTGGTACGACAAGAAGCAATGAGTTTAGGCATTGGGCGCGGGTCTTTTTCAGATCCCTTGCTTACTTCTACTAAACAGGTACGACACTTACCACCACTACCTTCTAGCTTGCTGTAATAACACATAGCTGGTGGCGTAACATCGCCTCCAATTTGTCTGGCAGCATTTAAAATTGTAGTACCTGCTGGCACTTCAATAGTAATGTTGTCGATGGTTACTTTAAAAAGTTGTTGTTCGGACATACTTTAATTTATTAAGCGGTTACTGGCACATGAATAGGATCTGCATAATGCGCTAAACCATAATTTTTTTCTTGTGCTTCAAGCGGATTGTTTACATGCCACTCAAACTCATCTCTAAAATGTCTAATAGCAGCTGCTACTGGCCATGCCGCAGCGTCTCCTAATGGACAAATGGTATTACCTTCTATCTTTCTTTGAATATCCCAAAGCAGGTCAATGTCAGAAATCTTGCCTTTACCATATTCAATGTTGTGCAATATTTTTTCCATCCAACCCGTTCCCTCACGACATGGTGAACACTGTCCACAACTTTCGTGTCTGTAAAAACGTGCGAGTGATAACGTGTTGCGCACAATACACTGGTCTTCATCGAGTACAATAAATCCACCAGAACCCATCATTGAGCCAGATGCAAAACCACCATCACTTAAACTTTCGTAGTTCATGTAACGTGTTTCGCCTTTAGCTGTTTTTAATAATAAGTTAGCAGGTAAAATAGGTACTGATGATCCACCCGGAATACAAGCTTTTAATTTTTTACCATTTGCGATACCACCACAATACTCGTCAGAATAAATAAAATCTTCTACCGAAATTGTCATGTCAATTTCATACACACCTGGCTTATTGATATTACCACATGCAGAAATTAATTTTGTACCTGTAGATCTTCCAACGCCAATTTTAGCATACTCGTCGCCACCCATGTTAATGATTGGCACAACAGCTGCTAAAGTTTCTACGTTGTTAACCACTGTAGGTCTTTGCCATACACCCTGAATAGCTGGGAATGGCGGCTTAATACGTGGGTTACCACGCTTACCTTCTAATGATTCGATAAGTGCTGTTTCTTCACCACAGATATATGCACCCGCACCACGCTGAACGTGAACTTCACAATCAAAGCCAGTGCCTAAAATATTTTTTCCTAAAAAGCCATTTGCTTTTGCTTCGTTAATTGCATTTTCTAAAATATCAACGATCCAAGCATACTCGCCACGGATGTAAATGTAAGTGTCGTTACTACCTAGTGCAAAACTTGATACGATCAAGCCTTCAATTAATAAATGTGGTAAGAACTCCATGAGGTAGCGGTCTTTAAAAGTACCTGGCTCACTCTCATCGGCATTACACACGAGGTGACGAGGCACACCTTCAGGCTTTGCAATAAAACTCCACTTCATACCAGCAGGAAAACCCGCTCCACCTCTACCACGTAAGCCACTTTTTTTAACCTCTTCCACAATGCTTTCGGGATTCATTTGCTTCAGCGCTTTTTCTACGCTTTGGTAACCACCTTCGCGTCTATACACGTCAAAACCTCTGATACCCTCAACATGTGCTTTTGCTAATAATAATTTTACACTCATATATTTCTAGTTGAGTACGCCTGCAGATTTTCTGCATTCGTCAATGATAGCGTCTACTTTTTCTTTGGTTAAATGTTCACGGTAATGTTTACCAAGTTGCATCATAGGTGCATAACCACAAGCACCTAAACACTCTACTGTTTTTAAAGTAAATAAACCATCCGCGGTTGTTTCACCTGGTTTAATGCCAAGTGTTTTTTCGATATAGGCGATGATGTCATCACTACCACGTAACATGCACGGACCTGTTTGACAAACTTCAAACATATATTTACCTACAGGCTTTGTATTGTACATGCTATAAAAAGTAGCTACTTCATATACTTCGATAGGTGTGATTTGTAACAATTCCGCTACATAATCCATGGTTTCAGTACTTAACCAGCCACCAAAACTATCTTGCGCTAAATGCAAAACAGGAAGTAATGCACTCTTCTGCTTTCCTTCTGGGTAACGGGCTACAAGCCTTTTTACCTCTGCTAATTGTGCTTCAGAAAATTTTACCATTGTTACTATATTTTATGCGTCTAACTCGCCCGCAATTAAATTAAGACTACTCATTGTTACGATCGCATCACTTAACATGCCGCCCGTAATTAATTCTGGATATGCTTGATAATAAATGAAACAAGGTCTTCTAAAATGAAGACGGAATGGTGTTCTACCACCATCACTTACCAAATAAAAACCAAGCTCACCGTTACCACCTTCTACGGCGTTATAAATTTCACCTTTAGGCATTTCCACTTCTCCCATTACAATTTTGAAATGCCAAATCAAAGATTCCATTTTGGTATAAACGTCCTCTTTTTTAGGTAGGTAATATTCTGGAACATCGGCGTGGAATATTTCCGCGTCGGTGCCTTTAAATTCTTGTACTTTTTTATAAGCCTGCTCGATAATGCTTAAGCTCTGCCACATTTCCTGGTTACGCACCAAAAAGCGGTCGTAATTATCGCCGGTTTTTCCTACAGGAATGGTGAAATCAAAATCTTGATAACTACTATACGGTTGATGCACACGTACATCATAGTCTACACCAGCAGCTCTTAAATTAGGTCCTGTAAAACCATAGTTTAATGCACGCTCTGCACTGATAGCGCCACCACCAATGGTACGCTCCATAAAAATTCTATTGCGTGCAAACAGGTTTTCAAACTCTTTTAAAACTTTTGGATATTCTTTTAAGAATTTTTCGAGTTTCTCAAACGCTGTATTTGTGAAATTCCTTTCAAAGCCGCCAATACGCCCAATATTAGTAGTAAGGCGGGACCCACATACTTCTTCATATATTTCATAGATTAATTCACGGTATTGCATCACATACAAGAAACCAGTATAGGCACCTGTATCCACACCCACAATAGAGTTACAAATTAAGTGATCCGATATACGCGCAAGCTCCATAATAATCACGCGTAAATAATCAACACGCTTTGGCGTTTGCACACCTAAAAACTTTTCGCAGGTTAAATGCCATCCCATATTATTGATAGGGCTACTGCAATAATTTAAACGGTCGGTAATAGGTGTGATTTGATAGAGGGGTCTGCGCTCCGCTAACTTTTCAAAAGCGCGGTGGATGTAACCTACGGTTTGCTCTGTCGAAACAATACGCTCTCCATCAAGTTCCATAATGTTTTGGAATACACCATGCGTTGCAGGGTGCGTAGGACCTACGTTTAAAGTAGTCGTTTGTTTTTCGATAGAGCCTTCAGGCAGTGTTATATGATGTTGTTGATGCGCTAACATGTCGTTTAATTATTTTGGTTATTATCCTCTTCCAAACATTTCGTCGTCTTTGTCAATTCTTGTTTGATCTTCTAAAGGATATTCTTTTCTGAGTGGGAAATAATCCATCTCATCCACATTTAAAATTCTTTTTAGGTTGGGATGACCTACAAAATTAACGCCATAGAAATCGTAGGTTTCGCGCTCCATCCAATTGGCACTTGAAAATAAATTGCAAGCCGTAAAAACATCAGGCGCTGCAACAGGAACAAATATTTTAAAACGCAAACGAATATTTTCTGTAAGGTTGTGTAAGTGATATACCACAGAAATTTCGCGTCCAGCATCATCCGGAAAATTTACGCCACAGATGTCTGTTAAAAATTGGAATTGTAAACTTGGTTCGTCATACAAAAACTGCAACACTTTTAAATTGTTAGCAGCAGTTGCCTCAAAACTTAATAGGCCATACGATTCTTCAAAATTAGAAACAAGGTCTCCAAATTTTTCTTGCAACTTGTTTTGAATGTCCTGGTTGGTAAGTGCCATACTTGATTATTGAATACCGTAAGAGTTTAATAATGTTTTGTATTGTTCAGAATGTCTACGACGAATGCTTTCCTCTCCCACTAAATCCTGAATTTTCATAAAGCCATCTAAAATAGCTTCTGGTCTTGGAGGACAGCCTGGCACGTATACATCTACCGGAATTACCTGGTCAATCCCTTGAAGTACACTGTAGGTGTCAAATATCCCACCGCTTGATGCACAAGCACCAATAGCAATTACCCAACGAGGCTCTGCCATTTGAAGGTATACCTGACGAAGTACAGGACCCATTTTTTTAGCAATGGTGCCCATTACCATCAGAAGGTCACATTGGCGTGGCGAAAAACCCACACGCTCCGAACCAAAACGAGAAAGGTCGTAATGCGATCCCATGGTTGCCATAAACTCAATACCACAACAAGAAGTGGCAAATGGTAAAGGCCATATCGAATTTTTACGTGCAAGACCCACTACGCTACTAAGCTGAGTGGTAAAAAAACCTTCACCTGTAAAACCCGGAGGCGCTTCTACAGCACCCACTGCATCTGCAGTTGTGGCTAAAATAGGTGTGGTATTAAATCGTACTGGACGTGACATAGTATTTATATTAAAATTAATCTTCCCAAGTAAGTGCACCCTTTTTGATAATGTAAATAAAGCCTACTAAGAAAAAGCCTACAAACATAAGCACAGCGCTATATCCAGCCCATCCTAGTTCTCTAAAATTAACCGCGTACGGATAAAAGAAAATAACTTCTACATCAAACAACACAAACAAAATGGCTACTAAAAAATACTTAATCGCCATAGGTTGTCTTGCATCACCGTGGGTTTCAATTCCACTCGCAAAGTTTTCTAATTTATCAGAAGTATTACGTTTAGGTCCTACCCATTGTGACACACCAATCATGGTGGCAACAAAACCAGCAGCAAAAATTAATTGTATGCCAATTGGAAGGTAGTTAGAGGCGAGATTGGTAGCAGATGCATCCATCAAAATTGTACTCCAAGTCATATACTTGTTTTAGTCGCCGCAAAAATACACCCCAGAAGGGATATAAACGAAAAACTCCCCAATTTGGGGAGTCTTTTTTAGCATTATTTTAAAGGAAATAGCCCTTTAGCCTTTTTTAACTGGCGCAGCTGCTGGTTTACCTTGTGGTTTAGAGTAATAATCGATGTTTTTTTGGATGGCAACACGCTGCTCAGAAGCAAATTTGTTGTTTTCATCTGCAGCATCTGGATATAACGTAATCATTTGATCTGTAATGTTTAACGCTTTTTCGCAAGTCGCTAAAAATTGATCAACAACAGCTGTACGGGTACCATCAGATTTTACTTTAAAATCAGGGTTCTTTTTAAGGTTGTTAAACGCACCTACATAGTACACAAGCTTAAAGTAAGCATTTACGAAAATCTCTTTTTTGAACTTGTCTACGCCCATCTTAGTGTACACCGCATCTAATTCATCTAGTAAGGTTACAATCTGAGCGGTATCAGTAGTGCTTTTTAATGCAGCACGCTTAAAAAAGCTATACGGTTGTGGCTTGTCTGGAAACGCTACCATGTATGCTCTTGCATACTCAATGGTTTCAACAAATGCACCCGCATTAAATGCAGTTGATGATAATTTATAATGATCTGCTTCTGTTAAAGCACCTTTCATTTCTAGTTGACGCTTCATCCATTTTAACTGCTCACCATACGCTTTAGCACGACCAAAAATATCGGCAGCCGTACTCATGTAGGCAATTTTATTTTGCTTAACCGTATCGAGTGAAATTGCTTTTTCGATATATGCAGAAGCCTGCGCTTCGCTACCTGGAAACTTAGTTAATACTTTTACACCTAGCTCATAGTCGGCAGGCTGAATGTCAATGGCAGCGGCCTTATCAAGGAATCCTTGGATATAGGTTTTTGCTTGAACAGAGTCGCCTAAACGGTCATAGTTATACGCATACACAACGGCAATACGTGGTACTTGTGACATACCAAGTCCAGCTTCTAATTCTTTTAATTTTGCTAAAGACTCAGAATATTTTCCAGCTCTAAATAAATAGTCAGCAAATAAAATTTCGTTGCGTGGATCTTTGTCTGCAGTGCTTACAAACTTGTCTAAATAATCTTTTGCTTTGTTTACATCTTTATCAGAGTAGTAACGGTATAGTGCATAGTAAACTGGCGGAAAACTAGCATCTGCCGCAATGGCTTTATTGAAAAATTCTTCAAACAAATCTTTGTTGTTTTGAGATTGGTAGATCTTACCAATTCTGTAAAAAGCACGTGCATTTTTTGGATCACGAGAAGCTGCTTCCGTAAAAGCTTTTACGGCTTCACCACCATTTTCACCACCCATTCTTAAATAGTTGATACCAATGTTTACAAAAACGTCGGCAGGGGCTAATTCCTGATCTGCAGCAAGCTTTAGTTTTTCGATGGCATACATGTGATCACCTTGGTTAGCACCTACGCTAGCGTTGGCACGACCAATTGCATTTAATACCGCGCTATTTACACGACCCTTAAATTTTCCTTTGGTTTCGGTAGCAGTGGTAATAGCCTGCTCAAACTTTTGCTTAATGCTATTGATATCGCCACCTTGTAATAACTCAATATGCGCAAGACCAACTACTAATAACGGATCGTTAGGAATATCCTGAATACCTTTTTGGTATACTTCCTTTGCACTATTTACATCTTCTGGTTTTGGTGTTTCACCAACCTCAGAAACAATGAGTGCTTGACCATACCAATACACCACTTGAGGGTCTTTTGAATTGGCGTCATACGCAGCTTTCAAAGAAGTACGCGCACTTTTGTATTTTTCATAATCGAGATGTCTAATTCCTTCCGAAACTTGAGCCATCAAACACTGAACAGCTAAAAGTGCTGTAACCATCAAAGAAACAATCTTCTTCATTTGCCTGTTTTTATAGTTGTTTTTAATCTGCGTTTTTTATTGTTCCGGTGCGTCTGCCAAATCCCATTTTTGCGGGGACCAAACTTGCGCGCCTAAAAATCAATTGTCCTCTTTCGTGACTCATAAAATTCATAAATCCTGTTCCTAGTCCTGTTGCATTTTCTTTTAAAATATAATACACCGGACGAGAAAGTGCGTACTGACCTCTCGAAATGGTTGCCTGCGAAGGTCTAGCATACAAGCCTTTTTCTTCGCACTTGGTACATTCTACAAGGCCTAAATTTACTTTTTTTAAATATTCAAGTTGCGTTACATTGTAAGAATCACCTATCCAGCTAAGCCCTACAAAACCAATAGCATCGGCTCTTTCGGCTACTTTTGCTAAAACGTCTTCGCTATTTTTTGCAGCTACTACATTGGATCCAAAGGGAGCGCCATGTAAAATCGTATCACGCAAATACCGAACCGTACTAGTAGCAGAATTTCCATCCATAACAACCGTGGTTGCTGTTTGGCCACTTAAAATTTTACGCAGCTTCTCAACGTTGAATACACTGTCTTTACCTGCCCTGTTATAAATAATAGCAACTGCATCATATGCGAGTTCGCCATATAAAACGGGGTAAGACAATTGATTTTCAAAGAACGTATCCTCCTGTTTATTGAGCCCTCTAGCTACAATCACCATTCGGGTGCTATCTTGTTGCAAGTCTCTAAAACAATCCGCTTCCGATTTGTAAGAGACTTCAATTTTTGTATTCGGAAAAGACGAGTGGTGCACTTTTATTTGCTGCTCCATCACCGGCTTAAAACTCTCATCTACGCTGATATGTATAGTACCCGCTGTAGGAGAATCCTCCGAAGTTATTTTTGTGTTGTTATTGTCGCAAGACATTGTTAAAAAAACAACGCTAACAACTGCCCAATTTCGCCACGTCTTTTTCATACACACAATTTTAAGGCTAATAGTTTGGATAGATCCCTCTATACAATCTAAAACCACCATACAATAAACAAATACCACCAAATAGATATCTAAATAATGGGTCTACATCTACGAATTGCATGATGCCAAATTTTGCTCCAAAAAACATCACTACGGCCATGCCTAAAATCAACGATGACATCGAAAAATCATAGATTCTCCGCATCAAAATATAACTTTTCGCGTGTTTAGACCTTAAATCGTTATCCATTTAACAATAAGTTTTTAATGGGGTGAGCAATTTACTTAATTATTTAAAAAAATCCCCCTCTTTTTTAACCTCAGTTTGCAATTTATTGTCTGATTTATAATTAGATAGGCTAAGATTCAAATTCCATAAACCAGTAAATCAGCCCCATTTTGCAAGACTTTGGTATCTTTGCAGTCATAACCAACCCATTTTATGAGCAAACCTTCCCTACCCCAAGGTACCCGAGATTTTAGTGCTGCTGTTGTTCATAAACGTGGTTATATCCTCCAAACCATCCAAAAAGTGTTCGAACTATATGGTTTTCAACCACTTGAAACTCCCGCCATGGAAAATTTGGAGACTTTAATGGGAAAATATGGCGAAGAGGGCGACAAGCTTATTTTCAAGATTTTAAACAATGGGTTGGATAATCCTGCCAAACAGGAGGCCACCACAGCTGCTTTTCAAAAAGTACTGGACGGTAAAAGCAGTAAAGACCTCACCGAAAGAGCACTCAGGTATGATTTAACCATACCGTTTGCACGCTACGTGGCCATGAATCACGCACAGTTAACCATGCCATTTAAGCGCTACCAAATGCAGCCGGTTTGGAGAGCCGATCGTCCACAAAAAGGAAGATACCGTGAGTTTTACCAGTGCGATGCCGACGTTGTTGGAAGCAGCAGTTTATTAAATGAATTAGAGCTCACACATATTTACGCATCGGTATTTGAAAAATTAAAATTACCGGTAGAAATCAGAATCAATAGCAGAAAAATTTTGGTGGCACTAGCGGCAGTTTGTGGTGGTGCCGATAAAATGATTGACATTACCGTTGCTATTGATAAGCTAGATAAAATTGGTATCGAAAAAGTAAAAGAAGAATTAAGTGGTCGTGGTCTTGACGCAAATCAAATTGCCACCATCGAAAAATATTTACAAATTAGCGGATCAAATACTGAAAAAGTAAATCAGTTAACAGCGCTTATTGGCGGCGTTTCAGAAGGTGAAGAAGGGCTCCAAGAAATCAATACTTTACTCGAACATTTTACAGCGTTTCCAAATGTAAATTTGGTAGCAGATTTTACTTTAGCGCGTGGCCTAAACTATTACACCGGCATTATTTTTGAAGTAAAAGCGATAGGGGTGAGTATCGGCAGTATTGGTGGTGGTGGACGCTACAACGATTTGACAGGACTCTTTGGTGTCAAGGATATCCCGGGTGTTGGCATAAGTTTTGGTGTAGACCGTATTTACGATGTATTAGAAGAATTAAATGCATTTCCGGATACCATTGTAACGGGTACTAAAGTATTATTTTTTAATGCCGGTGCTGCCGAAAGCGCAAGTGCATTTTTACTATTACAAGAACTTAGAAATAGAGGTATTGCTGCCGAAATTTTTCATGAACAAGCAAAATTTGACAAGCAGTTTAAATACGCCGAAAAAAAGAATATTGGTTACGTCGTAATCATTGGAGAAAACGAACTATCGGCTGGCACATGTGTCGTTAAAAACTTGACTACAGGTACACAAGAAACCATTAGCAGAGAAGCCCTACTAACCTATTTGTTTTAAGAAAGTAATTTGCGAAAATTAACGCGTTAAGTAGTACATCTTTTCATCTACAAATGATGCAGCTTCTACCTTAACGGCTTCAAGTACCATACCGTTTGCATTGATGGCAAGCCCAACAACTTTTTTATTGCTGTCTCTTTTGTATACAACTGGTGCCTGAAACTCAGCAATAAAAAACTGGTCTTCACCCGTTTTCTGAAGTACAAAAGAACCCATCGCAGAAACAGCAACAAGAGCGCCATTATCTGCAGTAACTACAACCTCTTGAACCGGACTTCCTTCTGCAAACTTAAATTTACCAGTAAACTGCGTTAAGGTACTGTCTTGCGCCTGAATGCTAATAAAAACGCCAAGTAATAAAGTGCTTAGTAAAAGGATCTTTTTCATAGGTATTGGTTAAAAGTTGTAGTCAAATATAACCACCAAGACCTTAAATTGTTGCATCTGGGCCCGTTATTTTTAAGTTATTAGTGCCTTAAAAGGTATCTTTGCAGTTATGAACAGGGAATTACCAAATATTAGGCATTTGAGCCTAGGCGAGTTAACGGAGTATTTTGAGGGGCTGGGCGAGAAAAAATTTAGAATTCAACAGGTACACGAGTGGCTTTGGCAAAAGCATGCGCATTCTTTTGATGACATGACCAACCTAAGCAAAGAGCTTCGTGCCAAATTAAACGAGACATTTATATTACCCGCATTAACCATCGATAAAACCCAGGTGAGTGAAGATGGGACGGTAAAATCTAGATTTAAAACATTTGACAAGCATTTTATTGAAGGGGTTTTAATTCCTACCGAAGAAAGAAAAACTGCCTGCGTGTCTTCACAAATTGGCTGCAGCTTAAGTTGCAAGTTTTGTGCAACCGGCACCATGGACCGCAAAAGAAATTTAACCTACGACGAAATTTATGATCAAGTCGTATTACTCAATAAAGAAAGCGAAAGAATTTTTGAAAAGAAATTAAGCAATATTGTATTTATGGGTATGGGCGAACCCCTGCTCAACTACGACAACGTGCTTAAAGCAGTTGAGCGCATTTCTGCGGAGGACGGCCTATTTATGAGCCCACGCAGAATTACGGTTTCGACAGCGGGTGTTTCTAAACAAATTAGAAAACTAGGTGATGATAAAGTGCGTTTTAAATTAGCCTTATCATTACACGCTGCCAACGACAAAAAGAGAAACGAAATCATGCCCATCAACGAAACCAATAATATCAAGGTTTTGGTGGATGCCATGAATTATTTTTATAAGCAAACTGGAAACGAAATCACGTTCGAATACATTTTATTTAAGAATTTTAATGATTCTCAAAAAGATGCAGAAGAACTGGTAAAATTATTCCGTCAAGTGCCTGCAGACCTTGTAAACATTATCGAATACAACCCTATCGATACGTTTAACATGACCAAGCCGGACGAAGAAGGTATCGAAGATTTCATGAACTACCTAGAAGCCAATCGTGTAAATGCCCGCCTCAGAAGAAGCAGGGGTAAAGACATTGATGCCGCTTGTGGTCAGTTAGCGAATAAGGGTAAATAATTACCAAACATCCTGTTGAAAAACAGCAAAACAATTGTATGCAAAAAAGAACCGACAACTTTAGCAAATTTGCTAATCAGAAAAAAGGAAGCGCTGTAAAAGAAGCCTTCAGACAAGAGAAGAAAAAAATCAAACAAGATGCGAGAGCGGCTGGCGAAGAAATGCGCCAACGCAAAAAAGATAAAATGCGTGGGCTTGTAACCGAGCCACTCAAAAAATCGACAAAGCCAGGTGCACGAAAAGGAGCACCCGCATCAAGAGATGCAGCTTCTAGAGGCGAAAGTGCAGCAAGACCAAGTGCGGCTGCAGCAGCTGCAAGACCTACTGGATCTGCAAGACCCATCACTCCAGCAAAAGCATCTCGAGGTAAAGAGTTTCAAGCTACACCAGTAGCTGGTATGCCCGTTCCTATTGCGTTAAAAACAGCAGAGCAAATGCCGCTTAATAAATTTATTGCGCATGCAGGTGTGTGTGGACGTAGAGAAGCAGCAGAGCTTGTAAAGGGCGGTAAAGTGGTTGTTAATGGCGATAAAATATTTGAACCTGGTTTTAAAGTTGCACAAACAGATAAAGTAATTGTAAAAGGCAAGCAGGTATACCTACAAAAAAATGCCGTTTACATTTTACTCAATAAACCCAAAGATTATATTACCACTGCGAGTGATCCGGAAGGACGCAAAACAGTACTAGATATTATTAAAGGCGCTACACCAGAAAGAGTATATCCGGTGGGCCGTTTGGACCGTAACACTACAGGTGTTTTGTTACTTACCAATGATGGTGAACTAGCACAAAAATTAACGCATCCTTCTTTTGAAATTAAAAAAATATACGAGGTTACACTTGACAGACCCGTTGCTAAAAAAGATCTAGAAGCCGTATTAGCAGGCGTTACACTTGAAGATGGTTTTGTAGCAGCAGACGCTTGTGGTTATGCAAACGCAAAAGATAAAAACGTAGTAGGTATTGAAATCCATAGTGGTCGTAACAGAATTGTACGCCGCATATTTGAACATTTAGGATACGATGTGAGAGGCCTAGACCGCGTTATGTTTGCTAACTTAACCAAAAAAAATGTGGACCGCGGCAAGTACCGTTTCTTACAAGAAAAAGAGGTACGCTTACTTAAGTTTATGAATAAATCATTTGTTCGTAAATCAAAAGAAGAAGCTTAATTTTTATTCAACCCTGTTTAACGTAAATTTTTGCAATGCGCTTATCCGTATTATTTGAAAACGACGCATTTATTGTAATTGATAAACCTTCTGGACTCTTAAGTATTCCGGATAGGTTTGGTATTGAAATTTCTGTAAAAGAAATATTACGCCAACAATTTGGAAATATTTTTACCGTGCACCGTCTTGACAAAGACACCAGCGGTGTAATTGTTTTTGCAAAAACCGAAGAAGCGCACCAAACACTCTCTGTATTATTTGAAGGAAGAAATGTTGAAAAACATTACGTAGGCCTTGTACTTGGGAATCCGGTAAATGATGAAGGCAGTGTGGATGCATCTATTATGGAGCATCCGGGTAAGAACGGGAAAATGGTTACCCATGTAAAAGGTAAACCTGCTTTAACGGATTATACAGTATTAGAAAGATTTAAAAAATATGCTTGGCTTTCACTACAAATTCACACGGGTAAAACGCATCAGATTCGTGTGCACATGCAGCATATTGGAAGCCCCATTGCTTGTGATCCTTTATATGGTAATAACGAACCTATTTTATTGTCGTCTCTAAAAAAGAAATTTAAACTCTCTAAATCAGAAGATGAAGAACGTCCTATATTAGGCAGGCTTGCATTACATGCACATACGTTAACCTTTACTTTAGGTACAGACACATTTAATTTTGAAGCGCCTATTCCTAAAGATTTACGTGCGCTACTTCAGCAGCTCCGTAAATGGGATGCATAATATTATTCAGGCTTTTTAATGGTGCGCGCCTTTCGTAACACTGATTTGCCAAACTTATTTTTTACGGCATCGATAGCCTCGTAAAGCGCATTTTGTTCTGTTTTATTATCAAACAAATTGGTTTGCGCGCCGGTGTCCGTAAGCCCAGCAAGTCGCACGCCCAGTAGTCTTACCAGGGTACCCGGTACATAGAGTTTGGTAAATAAATCGGTGGCAGCTTTTATGATATCGCTATCGGCGATGGTGGCAGGAATGGTAATTTGTCTAGTACTCGTTTCAAAATTTGCATTTCTAAATTTGATGGCTACACAAGTGGCAAATTTTTTTTCTTGTCGAAGTTCATATGCAACGCGCTCTGCTTGACCTACTAGTTGCGCCAATAAAATATCAAGGTCAGCAGTATTTTCTTCAAAAGTATTTTCGGCAGAAATAGATTTAGATTCGCGGTGTGGCGATACCACCGAATCACTTTTACCATTTGCTTGACGTATTAATTGCGTCCCCCATTTACCAAGTGCCCTTTCAAGTAATGCCGGATCAAAATGTAAAATATCGCCAATGGTATGAATACCAAGTGCCAGTAGTGTTTGATGTGATTTTTTTCCAACGCCACCGAGTTTTTCGACAGGCAGTGGCGCTAAAAATTCTTTTTCTTTTCCGGGTGTTACAAATAAATAACCATTAGGCTTTGCTTCATCGGTGGCAATTTTTGCAACCAACTTATTGGTGGCAAGTCCAAATGAAATAGGAAGGCCTGTTTCATCCATAATGGTTTGCCTTAGGCGAATGGTCCATTCGAGTGGATTAAAAAAAGTATCCATACCCGTAAGGTCTATGTAAAATTCATCGATAGATGCTTTTTCGTAGAGGGGTGCATTGGCTGCAATAATATTGGTAACCCAGGCAGAGTATTTTGCATACAGCCCATAAGAGCTTTTTACAATAATGGCGTGCGGACATAGTTCCATCGCTTTTCGCATGGGCATGGCACTGCGTACGCCAAACTTTCGTGCTTCATAACTACAAGTAGTAACGACGCCCCTATCTCTACTTCCACCCACTACAACGGCTTTACCAAGCAGTGATGGATCTTGCAGCATTTCTACACTTACAAAAAAAGAATCTAAATCAAAATGGGCAATATAACGCTGAGGGGCTTGCATGATATTTAAGACCTATACACATCTAATAATCCGTCTGGTAAAATCACGTATACTTTTTTGGCTTCATGATCTATAGAATCTAAACTTTCGGCGTGAAGTGGAATGAGCGCTTCATTGCCTTCTAACGAAATTTTTAGTAACACTTGGTGTGGTTGTTCTATCACTTCTTCGATAGGACCTAAATTTTCATCTTCGTCGGTAATCACTTCGTAACCAAGTAGTGCAATAGGTGCCGACTTTCCAGCTAATTTTCTAAAATCACTATCTAATAACCAGGCCTGCCGAGAAACAAAACGGGCCGCTGCTTCTTTGGAGCTCACGCCTTCAAAGGATACGTACATCTCTGCTTCATCTTTTGCTTTTGAGCCGCTAATAAAATAAGGCAGGTAAGAACCTTTTTGCTCTTCTACAAAAAGTACTTCCACATCTTTGAGGTTTGTTTTTTTTCCAAGCCCGTGCGTTAAAATGAGTTCGCCTTTAACGCCAAATGTGGCTACTAATTTTCCAATATGTACGTATTCACTCATGGCTGCAAATTATTTATAAATTGGGACATTACAGAACTAAAAACGCCCGCAACTTGCGTTGCAGGCGTTTCACTATTATGTTCTAATAGAATTATGCTTCTGGTGTTGCTTCTGGAGCATCTGTTGCAGGTGTTTCCACTTCTGCAGCTGGTGCTTCAGGTTCTGCAACCGGAGCTTCTTCTACTTTTACTTCTTCTACTTTTTTAACAACAGGAACGTATACTTTTTTAGCACGAATTTCTGATTTGTGCGCTTCGCTTCTGCGGGCAATATTTGATTCATGCTCATTATGCCAAGCTTCAAACTTAGTCATTGCTGTTGCATCATCAAATAAACCAAGCTTAACACCACGTAATAAGTGCTTTAAATAAAGTACGCCTTTGAAAGAAAGGATACGACGAACTGTGTCTGTTGGTTGAGCTCCTTTGTTTAACCAATCTAAAGATTTTTCACGATCTAAACTGATTGTTGCTGGAACTGTTAATGGATTGTAAGTACCAATTTTTTGGATAAACTTACCGTCTCTTGGTGCACGACCATCGGCTACTACGATGAAGTAGAACGGTCTTTTTTTACTACCGTGTCTTTGTAGTCTCATTTTTACTGCCATGTTAAATAGAAATTTATAGGCGTTAAGAAATATTGTTAAGGGTTGCAAATATAGGCATTTTCACTGATTTTGGAGCTCAAAAACCAAAAAATGACCTAAAAAACGTCAAAAACTACCTTTTCATGCCAGGTAATCTGCCTCCCATTGGCATGTTATTCATCATTTTCATCATTTGTTTCATCTGATCAAATTGCTTCATAAAGGCGTTTACCTCGGCCAAATCTTTACCCGCACCTTTTGCAATACGCTGCTTTCTGCTTGGGGTAAGTGAATCTGGATTGGCGCGTTCAAACGGCGTCATGGAATTGATCATCGCCTCAATACCTACAAATGCATTATCGTTAATGTCTACATCTTTAATGGCTTTACCTACACCTGGTATCATGCCCATCAAATCTTTGATGTTACCCATCTTTTTAATTTGCTGTAGCTGCGTTAGAAAATCCTGAAAATCAAACTGATTTTTTTTGATTTTCTTTTCTAATTTTTTTGCTTCTACTTCATCAAATTGTGCTTGCGCTTTTTCTACAAGTGAAGTGATATCACCCATACCCAAAATACGCTGCGCCATACGGTCAGGATAAAAGATATCGAGTGTATCTAATTTCTCGCCGCTACTAACAAACTTAATAGGTTTGTTAACCGTATATTTAATGGTAAGTGCCGCACCACCTCTTGTATCACCATCTAATTTTGTAAGTACAACTCCGGTAAAATCGAGTCGGTCGTTAAATGCTTTTGCAGTGTTCACGGCGTCTTGTCCGGTCATGGAATCTACCACAAATAAAATTTCGGTAGGATTCACGGCGGCCTTGATAGCAGCGACTTCTAGCATCATGGCTTCGTCTACTGCAAGGCGGCCCGCGGTGTCAATCACCACTACATTTTTATTGTTTGCTTTTGCATGGGCAATAGCTGCTTTTGCAATCGCAACAGGATCTGTATTGCCTACTTCCGAATATACTTCTACACCCACTTGACCCGCAAGTACACCTAACTGATCAATCGCTGCAGGACGGTACACATCCGCTGCAACAAGTAATGGTTGTTTGCCTAATTTATTTTTTAAATGATTGGCAAGTTTTCCTGTAAAAGTTGTTTTACCAGAACCTTGTAAACCTGCAATTAAAATAACGGCTGGATTTCCAACAGCGTTAAAATTGACTGCTTCGCCACCCATCAATTCTGTTAATTCATCTTGCACAATTTTTACCATCAATTGTCCAGGACTTACCGCGTTGATTACTTTTTGACCAACGGCTTTGTCCCTAACTTTTTCGGTAAATTCTTTGGCTATTTTAAAGTTAACGTCGGCGTCAATAAGTGCACGTCTAATATCCTTGATGGTATTGGCAATATTGAGGTCATTGATGCGCGCTTCGCCCTTTAAATTCTTGAACGCACTTTCTAATTTTTCCGATAAACCTTGAAACATAACTGTTTGATTTTCGCTGATATACCCAGCCAATAATAGCTCGGGCTGCAAATATAGGTTGAACTGAAACTAATTTTAACCATTTTTTGACAAGTATTTGCAAAAATTGGAGCGGGCAGATATTATTATAATTAATTGATTATCAATATAATATATAATTACACAGGAATGCTACCCAGTATTTCCCGCAGATATACACGAGTGGTATAAAAAAACATTTGGCGGGGTTAGATTATTTAATATTATTGCGTGACTACAAGGGTAGTAAAATAGAGAAAGAAATGAGTAAGAAGCAATTATTTACAATAGAATTTCCAGTGAGATGCTCTCCAGGTATTTTATTTGAGTTTTTATCAACGCCGGCCGGTTTACAAGAGTGGTTCGCCGACAAAGTGGACGAATGGGACGGAGAATTTAGTTTTTCATGGGGTGGTGGTGTTCCGGACAAAGCACAAGTCATTGAAAAGGAGCAAGATAAATTTATAAAGTACCAATGGCTTCATTCCGAAAAAAACGAATACTTCGAATTCAGAATTGAAAAAACAGAAATTTCAAATCAAACGGTTTTGATTATCAAAGATTTCGCTGAAAAAAATGAAATCAAAGATCAAAGTCAACTTTGGGAATACCAAGTGAAAGAACTGTTTCACAGACTAGGTGCCTAGGTTTTCATTTTTTGTGCGCCTGCTTCCTATCAAAAGTTATCTTCTTTAAAAGAACCCTGCAGCGCTTTGATTAAAAAATTAGACATACTCATTATCCGTTCATTCATTGGACCGTTTATTGGTGCATTTCTAATTTCTTTGTTTGTACTCACCATGCAGTTTTTTTGGTTGTACATCGATGATCTAGTGGGTAAAGGACTAGACCTCCCTACCCTTTTATATTTAATAGGCCTGGTTACTTTATCATGGGTGCCAGTAGCACTTCCACTCGCGCTTCTTTTTTCTTCCATCATGACATTTGGAAATTTAGGCGAGTCGTTTGAACTAGTGGCCATCAAAGCAGCTGGTATTCCACTTGTTCGCTTTATGCGCCCACTGGTAGTGATTACTATTTTTTTAAGTGGCCTTGCATTTTTATTTGCCAATAATATTATCCCTGTAACGCAACTTAAATTAGCCACCCTCAAATTTGATATCATTGTTGCAAAGCCAGCCATCGACATCAAAGAAGGCGTGTTTTATGATAAGCTCGACGGCTACGTTATTAAATTAGGCAAAAAAGAAAAAAACGATAGCGTCATTCATGACATTGTATTATTTGAAAAAAATTACAACCTACAAGACAATGTACTCTTTGCCGAAAGCGGTATCATGCGTGTTACTAAGGATAAAAAATATTTAGAGTTTATATTAAAAAATGGATGGCGTTACGAAGAGAGAGGTGTAAGAGGCACACCCAAAACAGAATTTATCCGAATGGGTTTTAAGCAGTATAAAAAAATATTTGACTTAAAAAGTTTTCAGCTTAAAAAAAGTGGAGACAGTAGTTTCTACGATCCAAAAATGCTCAGCGTAAGACAACTTAATACCGCTATCGATTCTATTGGTAACGTAGATAGCATGTACACGGCTAGAACTAGAAAAGAAGTAAACCCGTATATACGTTTTGCGCGCTATACCACCGACACCGGTTGGACAATGTCTGCTGCCGCTAAAGCGGGCATCAAAAAAAAATACAAAAACTTTGATGAAGCCATTCCTGATTCTATACAAAACGAGTGTATCGAAAGCGCTTCTAATCAAGTAACAGGTATTAAAAACAATGTTAACTACCTAGCCGCCGATTACAGAGAGCGTGAAACATCGATGCAACTGCATCAAATTGAGTGGCACCGGAAGTTTACATTATCTGCAGCATGCCTTGTGCTGTTTTTAATTGGCGCACCACTAGGTTCCATCATTAGAAAAGGCGGACTTGGCACACCACTAGTATTTGCCATTATCTTTTTTGTGATATTTCATCTCTTTAATACGTTTGGAGAAAAGTTTGTAAAATCGGCACAGCTTTCTCCACTTATGGGTATGTGGCTTTCTACCTTTATTTTACTTCCTATTAGTGTGTTTTTAGTGGTTAAAGCCATGGCAGACGCTCAACTGTTTAACCAGGAGTATTACTACAGGCTGTTTACCAAAATTCGTGCCTATACCCGCAAGTTTTAAAGTAACTTTAGGTAACTAAATATTAATGCCATGTCAGCGCAAGATGTAAATAAAAATTCTAGACGGAATTTTATTGGTACCACTGTTAAAGCAGCCATGGTTACCGCGGTTGCTGGTAGTCAGTTAAGCGCACTTGCTTCCAACTATAAGGCTGCCACAAAATCGGCGCCAGCGCTTGTTGGTACTTCCTTTACACAACTTCCATTACCCTACGCCTATACCGCACTCGAGCCGTTTATTGATGCGCTTACGATGGAAATACATTATAGCAAGCACGCAGCTGGCTATGCAAAAAATTTGCAAGACGCTGCTGCCGCAGAAAACGTAAACAGTAATAGCAACCTAGAAGATGTTTTACAAAAAATAAGCGGATACAGTACAAAAATGCGCAACAACGCGGGCGGCCATTACAACCACGAACTTTTTTGGAACTGCATGAAAGCCGCACCAGCAAGCATTCCTACAGGAGAACTCGCTTCTGCTATTAACAAAAGTTTTGGATCAATGGAGGCATTTAAAACACAATTTGCAGACGCAGCAAAAAATAGATTTGGAAGTGGATGGGCATGGCTTGTTGTTACTGCTGACAAAAAATTAGCCATCGGCTCTACCCCTAATCAAGATAATCCGCTGATGGATGTAAGCACTTTTAAAGGATTTCCATTACTAGGTATAGATGTTTGGGAACACGCCTACTATTTAAAATATCAAAACAAAAGAGCCGATTATATTACCGCATGGTTTAACCTGGTTAACTGGGATTTTGTAGCAGCCAGATTTGAAAAAGCCATGCAATAAACACATTACAATGAAAGTAACCACAAATTGGGTGAGTCATTTAGCATTTGACGTAACCGCAGATACGGGACAAACCGTAAGATTAGATACCACCATCGAAAATGGAAGTTTAGGTTCTGGTATGAATCCTAAAAAAATGATGCTCGCATCCCTTTGTGGCTGCAGCGGTATCGATGTTGTTGAGATCTTAAATAAAATGAAAGTTCCTTTTAATAAGCTAACCATTGAAGCAACTGCAGAACAAACTGATACCGTGCCAAAAGTGTTTTCGGTGATTCATATGACTTATAAAGCAGACGTGGGAGAAGCGCATCTAGATCAATTTACAAGAGCCGTAAGCTTAAGTCAAGAAAAATATTGTGGTGTTTCTGCAATGCTTGCTAAAACCTGCCCTATTCATTTTAAGATAGAACTTGTTTAATTCAAGTTTGAAATAAAGCCGTTTGTGAAATTAGCCAAAGAAAATTTTAAGGTTCAAATTGTAATTACCAGCCTAGGTGTTGTACTGTTGGCGGTAAAAACTGCGGCTTATTTTTATACGCACTCACTAGCCGTTTTAACAGATGCGCTAGAAAGTATTGTAAATGTGGTAGCTGGTTTTATTGGCCTCTATAGTTTATACGTGGCTGCTAAACCAAAAGACGTGGACCACCCTTATGGACACGGTAAAGCAGAACTTATATCGGCAGCAGCAGAAGGCACTTTAATTGTAGCCGCAGGCGTTTTAATTATTTACGAAACCCTCACCCATTTTTTTAGTACAGAGCCTTTACACGCACTTGACACTGGTTTATGGCTCGTAAGCGCTACTGCCGTACTCAATTATTTTGCCGGCGCTGTTTGTATTAAAATTGGTCAGAAAAATAAATCGTTGGCGCTACAGGCAAGTGGCAAACATTTACAAATAGACACCTACTCTACCCTGGCCATTGTTGCAGGCATAGCTGCTATGCTTATTTGGAAAGTGTACTGGATCGATAAATTGATTGCGCTGGGTATGAGTCTTCTTATTATTTACAACGGTTATAAAATTATTAGATCATCATTTGCTGGCATCATGGACGAAGCCGACCTAGATTTACTGCGTGATTTTATTCAGGTACTTAATAAAAACAAAGTAGAAAACTGGATTGACCTACATAATTTACGCGTGATCAAATACGGAAGTCTTTTACATATTGATTGCCACTTAACCGTGCCTTGGTTTTTAAATGTACATGAAGCCCACCGCGAAATAGACAGCTTGTCGGATATTATTAAATCACATTTTGGCGACGCCATCGAACTTTTTGTCCATACCGATGGTTGTTTAGCCATAAGCTGTGGAATTTGCAATAAAAATTGCCCCGAAAGACAAGCTACATTTGAAAAGAAACTAACTTGGACCCTCGAAAATATCGTATCCAATAAAAAACATCAATTAGAAAATTAGAAAATAGATCCTATGCAAGTTTGGAAAGATTATCAAGAAAAAAACAAAGACCGTTTTTTAGAAGAATTGTTAGCATTACTGCGCATCCCTAGTGTGAGTGCTAGAACAGAAAATAAAAATGATATGCTTACCTGCGCGGAAGCTGTTAAAAAAAGTTTATTGGACGCAGGTGCTACAACTGCTACTATTTATCCTACAGAAGGACATCCAATTGTATACGGCGAAAAAATAATTGATCCTGCACTTCCAACCGTACTTGTGTATGGACACTATGACGTGCAACCCGCCGATCCACTAGAACTTTGGAACAGTGGACCTTTTGATCCGGTTATCAAAGACGGAAAAATTTATGCGCGTGGATCAGCAGATGATAAGGGCCAGTTTTATATGCACGTGAAAGCGTTAGAAACCATGGTGCAAACGGGTACACTTACTACCAATATCAAATTTTTAATTGAAGGTGAAGAAGAAGTAGGTAGTCCAAATTTAGCCACGTTTGTAAAAGCAAATAAAGCATTACTCGACGCTAACGTTATTTTAATTAGTGATACTTCTATGTTAAGCATGGAAAATCCATCGATCGACATTGGCGTTCGTGGATTAAGTTATATCGAGGTAGAAGTAACCGGACCTAATAGAGATTTACATAGTGGTGTTTATGGTGGTGCTGTAGCCAACCCTATTACCATGCTTTCAAAAATGATCGCATCTTGCCACGACGAAAACAACCATATCACCATTCCTGGTTTTTATGACGATGTTGTTGAATCATCAGATACCGAGAGAGCTAAAATGGCCGAAGCACCTTTTGATGCTACGGAATATGCAAAAGATTTAGGCGTAACTACATTATGGGGCGAAAAAGGATATAGCAGCAACGAAAGAACGGGTATTAGACCAACACTTGAGGTAAATGGTATTTGGGGAGGTTATACCGGTGAAGGCGCTAAAACGGTGCTTCCTTCTAAAGCATTTGCAAAAATTTCTTGTAGACTAGTTCCCAATCAATCGTCTGAGGTTATTACTGAAAAAATCATCAACTACTTTACGTCTATTGCACCGGCTGGTGTAACCGTAAAAGCGTCGGAACACCATGGTGGTGAGCCTTATATGACACCTATTGACTCTAAAGAATATCAAGCGGCTGCGAGTGCTATTGCTGCCACTTTTGGTAAAGACCCTATTCCAGTAAGAGGCGGTGGTAGTATTCCTATTTGCGCTTTATTTGAAAAAGAGTTGGGTCTTAAAATTGTTTTCATGGGCTTTGGACTTGACAGCGATAATTTACACAGCCCCAACGAAAAATTTGATATCGTCAATTTTTACAAGGGCATAGAAACCATTCCTTACTTTCACCAGTTTTATGCAAGCAGCAAGTAAAGAAAAGCTTCGTATTGATAAATACCTGTGGGCTATTCGTTTGTTTAAAACGAGAAGCCAAGCGGGTGATGCTTGCAGCAAGGGTAAGGTAAAATGTAATGGCGATAATGTAAAAGCAGCCAAAGTTGTAAACCTGGGTGATGTGTACGATGTAAAAACAGAAGCGCGCAGATGGGTAATTAAAGTAACCGGCTTACTAGAAAAAAGAGTTCAATACCCTGAGGCTATTTTGAATTATGAAGATCAAACACCACCCGAAGAACTGGACCACGTTGCCTATCAAGCGGCTTCTTATCAAACCGGTAAACGTTTGAGTAAAATAGGAAGGCCTACCAAAAAACAACGCAGGGATATTGAGGGTTTTATGGAATAAAAAATAAAGCATGCTAAAAATTGATATTTTATCGGTACTGCCTGAACTATTAGAGGGCCCTTTTGCACACAGCATTATGAAACGTGCCCAGGAAAAAGGACTCTTACAAGTTAACGTACACAGCCTACGCAAATGGGCCATAAACAAGCACGGACAAATAGATGACTATCAGTATGGCGGTGGCGCCGGTATGGTAATTTTATGCGAAACACTCGCAAACGCTATTGACGAATTACAAACTCCTGCCCCTTACGATGAAATTATTTTTATGACACCCGATGGTGTTAGGTTTAACCAAAGTGCTGCCAATCAATTATCACTGAAAGGCAATATCTTAATTATTTGTGGTCACTACAAAGGCATTGACGAACGCATTAGAAAGCAGTACGTAACACAGGAAATATCAATTGGTGATTATGTCTTAAGTGGCGGAGAACTAGCCGCAGCAGTAGTTGTAGACGCAGTGGGCCGTTTAATTCCGGGAGTATTAAATGATGAAACGTCGGCACTTACCGATTCTTTTCAGGATAATTTATTAGCACCGCCGGTATATACTAGACCCGCCGATTTTAGAGGCGATAAAGTACCAGACGTTCTCTTACAAGGCGACCCTAAAAAAGTGGAAGAGTGGAGATACGAACAATCGGTGCAGCGTACAAAAGCACGCCGCCCCGATTTGTTAGATTAATATTTATTTGATGCTAATTACTGGCACCATTTTTTCATGAATCATTTGATTGAGTGCCTTAAGGTCTTTATCCATCATGCCTTTCAAGCTTGTTAAAGCTGTATCTGCTTGACCTTTTAAATCTGCAAATGCTTCTACCGCTTGTTTGCTTGGCGCTGTTTGACCACTTGCCACTACATTAAATAAGCCCGCAATTTTATCGTTTAAACGAATTGGATAATTAAGTACATCCTGACCACTCTTTGCTTTTGTTTGATAGAGTACTTCTTCGATACCAGTCATTTTTTTAACCACCGAATCAGCAAAGGATTTTAATTCTTTTTGGCCATCAAGCTTTGCAGTAAACTCATTTACTTGAGAACGTACTGCTCTAATATCTTTAATGGCTTTTTGAATTTCAGAAAACTTATCACGCACACTTAATAAAAACGCTACCTGTGCGTCATAGTCTGCTTCTGTAGCTGCATAATTAGGGTTAGGCTTAATTACAAATGGTACCAGCACAGTATCTTTTTGATAAACAAAACGAGCTGTGTATTTACCTGGCGCTGCTTTAACAGTACCCACACCACCATTCCATAAAATTAAACCATCAAGGCGCTCAGCTGCAGGATAATTCATATCCCACTCAAACTGATTGATGCCTTCTGTAAACATAATTTTATCTTGTGGCTCTTTTGCATTTTTGCTAAAGGTTCTGATTACTTTATTCTTTTTGTCCAGCACAGCTATCGATAATTTACTGCTGTCTGTAACACCTTTTACATAATAGTTGATCACAGAACCTAGTGCAGGATTGGCACCCATATTAGCTGCCATGCCACCACCAAAACCACCGCGTCTTCTACCGCCACCTTCTGATCTTACCACTGGATTGGCATCAAATACATGGATGTTTTTAGCATAGTTAGCAGCTTGATGCTGCTGCACAATACCTAAATCATCAATGATCCAAAACGCTCTACCCTGGGTAGCTACAATCAAATCATTTTCTTTAATGGTCAAATCGGTAATTGGTGTTTCAGGTAAATTAAGTTGGAACTTTTTCCAATTGGCACCATCATCAAAAGAAATGTACATGCCAAACTCAGTACCTGCATATAATAAACCTGGGCGCTTATGATCGGCGCGAAGGGCTCTTGTAAAATGCATCGGATCAATACCCGCCGTAATTTTTTTCCAAGTTTTACCGTAGTCTTCTGTTTTAAAAATATACGGCGTATAATCATCCATCTTATATTTTGTTCCAACAAAATAAGCAGTCCCTTTTTTAAATGGATCTGTTTCGATACAGTTCCACATCATTTGTTTGCCTGCTTCTAGTGGTGTTACATTTTCCCAATTTTTACCACCGTCTTTACTTACATGAATAAGTCCATCATCACTACCTGTCCAGAGTAAATCTTTTTCTAATACAGATTCTGCAGCTGCAAAAATGGTACAATAATATTCTACCGATGTATTGTCTTTTGTGATTGGACCACCGCTAGGGCCTTGTTTAGATTTATCGTTAGTAGTTAAATCTGGGCTAATCATATCCCATGATTTTCCTTCATTTTCTGTAGCAAATAAATGGTTACCCGCCGTGTATAATTTTTTAGGATTGTGCGGACTAAAGAATATAGGGAAGTTCCACTGGAAACGGTATTTTAATACGTCAGCCCCTGCTCCCATTGGATTATCAGGCCACACATTGATGGCTCTGTTTTCTCCGGTGCGGTGATCAAGTCTTGATAAATAACCACCATAGTTACCACCATAAACTACATCTGGATTTAAAGGATCTGCTACCACAAAACCACTTTCTGCACCTGCTGTGGATTCCCAATCTTTATCGGTAATACCAGCACCAGACGTTCTACTTTTTATACGAATGGTAGAATTATCTTGCTGCGCACCGAGTATGCGGTAAGGATAAGAATTATCGGTACTCACTCTGTAAATTTGAGCAGTAGGTTGATTGTTTTCGGTACTCCAATTATTACCGCCATCAAAACTTACCTGCGCACCACCATCATCTGCAACAATCATACGGCTTGGATTTTTTGGATCGATCCATAAATCGTGATGATCACCATGTTGTGTATTAACACCAGAAAATGTTCTACCACCATCTGTGCTACGCATGAAATTTACGTTAAGCGCGTACACTAAATTTTCGTTGGTTGGCGACACAAATACTTTACTATAATACCATGCGCGCTGGCGAATATTGTTATCGCTACTGGTTAATGTCCAGGTTGCGCCAGCGTCATTACTTACAAACATACCGCCTGCAGCATTTTCTACGATGGCATATAATTTATCGGTGTTAGAAGGGGCTACCGCCACGCCTACAATACCCCAAACGCCTTTAGGAAGACCTTTGTTTTGAGAAATATTAACCCAAGTATCACCACCATCGGTGCTCTTGTATAAACCTGATCCTTCACCACCACTTTCCATACTATGTGGCGTTCTTTGCACGCGCCACATACCTGCATAAAGTACAGATGGATTGCCTGGCTCCATTACTAAATCAGAACAACCGGTTTGGTTGTTTACAAATAAAGTTTGCTTCCAAGTTTTACCGCCATCGGTTGTTTTGTATACACCACGCTCTGGATTAGGTCCAAATAAATGACCCACAACTGCAGCCCAAACGGTGTTTGGATCACGCGGATGCACAATAATTCTAATAATGTGTCGACCTTCTTTTAATCCAATATTGGTAAATGTTTTACCTCCATCGTTAGAGCGCCACATACCGCCCAAACCCTCTGCCACATTACCTCTCATGGTATTCTCACCTTCACCTACATACAAAATGTTTTCGTCGGATGGCGCAGTGGCAATGGCGCCAATATTGCCGCCTATTTTTTTATCGCTCAAATTTTTCCAGTTGCTACCACCGTCTACGGTTTTCCATAAACCACCACCCGTAGCACCAAAATAAAAAGTGTTGTTGTTCACATAACTGCCTGCAACAGCAGCACTTCTACCACCTCTAAATGGTCCTACCAGTCTATATTTTACCTCCGAAAATAAAACAGAGTCAGGACTGAGCGCCGGCGAAGCCGGCGCGGTAGCAGCCGTTTTTTTTGCTTCTTTCTTTTGTGCAATTACTTGATTGGTTGCACTTACACTAAGCAGCAAAATGGCCGCTAGTACAAAATGTAGTTTTTTCATATACGTTTAATTGGGTAAGTAATTTACTACTCATTTGGCTTACCAAAAAATTGAATTGAGAGACCCTTAAAACTTAGGCTTCTATTGTACCTTAGTGCCCTCATGAGCAGCACCCATACATATAGTGTTACCGGCAATTTAGTAGACATCCCAAATAGGCATATCTATGGGGCCACCCTATGGATAGAAGATGGTCAAATTAAGCGCATAGAAGCCAGTAGCGAACCGGTTAACCCCAGTTTACCCTATATAATGCCCGGCTTTATTGATAGCCATGTACATATCGAAAGTAGCATGCTCGTGCCTTCCGAATTTGCCAGGCTTGCCGTACTGCACGGTACCATTGGAACCATTAGCGACCCCCACGAAATTGCCAATGTTTGTGGCGTGGCCGGCGTGGAGTTTATGATTGAAAATGGAAAGCAAACCCCGTTTCATTTTTTCTTTGGTGCTCCAAGTTGTGTACCTGCTACCATTTTTGAAACTGCTGGCGCCGAGGTCAATGAAAAAGAAGTGGACGATTTATTAGCGAGACCCGAAATTTATTATTTGTCTGAAATGATGAATTTTCCAGGTGTGCTAAATGACGATCCTTCGGTTATGGCAAAAATACAATCGGCACAAAAACACAATAAGCCTGTTGATGGTCATGCGCCCGGATTAAGAGGCGATGCTGCCAAAAAATATATTGCAGCAGGTATTAGTACCGATCACGAATGTTTTACCATCGAAGAAGCCCTAGAAAAATTAGAATACGGCATGCATATTTTAATTAGAGAAGGAAGTGCTGCTAAAAATTTTGAAGCACTTTATCCTTTAATTGATTCACATACCAACCATATTATGTTATGTAGTGATGATAAACATCCGGATAGTTTAGCCGCGGGTCATATCAACACTATTTGCGCAAGAGCCGTTGCTAAAGGGCTTGATGTATTTAATGTACTAAAAGCCGCGTGTATCAATCCTATAGCGCATTACAAGCTACCTACAGGTATGGTAAACCCAGGTGATCCTGCCAATTTTATTATGGTAAAAGACCTTACACATTTTGAAGTACTCCGCACCTATATTAACGGCGAATTGGTTGCAGAAAATGGTGTTACTAAAATAAATAGTGTTCCTACAAATGCGATCAACAATTTTGATTGCAAAAAAATTGAACCATCTGCACTTGCTGTTGCGGAAAATGAATATCCAAATAAAAACGGCATCATTCCGGTTATAGAAGCACTCGACGGACAACTGATTACCAATAAATTACTACTTACCGGAACTTTACAAAATGGCAATTGGGTAACAGACACTACAAATGATATTTTAAAAATGGTGGTAGTGAACAGATACCACGCTGCACCCATTGCAAAAGCATTTATTACAAATTTTGGTTTAACAGATGGCGCTATCGCATCAAGTGTAGCACACGATAGTCATAATATTGTTGCGGTGGGTGTAGATGATGAAAGTATTGCAGCAGCCATTAATTTGGTGATTGAAGCGAGAGGAGGCGTAAGTGTGGTGAGTAGTGCAAGTGGCTCAACCAACCATGCTACAAATTTAGTTTTGCCCTTACCAGTTGCGGGGCTTATGAGTAGCGCAGATGGTTTTGAAGTAGCAGACAAATACACAGCCATTGATTTAGAAGCAAAAGCCCTAGGATCAAAGCTGCAGGCGCCTTTTATGACACTTAGCTTTATGGCTTTACTAGTGATCCCTCATTTGAAACTGAGTGATAAGGGCCTATTTAATGGTGACGATTTTAATTTTGACATATTTTAAGCTTTCAAATACCTTTGAACCATGGTAGTAAATTTAAGTGCATCGCATAGTTTAGTAAGCAATTGGGTTTCAGAATTAAGAGACCGTAACGTACAAAACGACCGCATGCGTTTTAGAAGAAATCTAGAACGTATTGGAGAAATTGCTGCTTACGAAATCAGCAAAGAACTACCTTCTGTTGTTGTAAAAACAGAAACCCCACTAGGCATTCACGAAAGCAAAGTCCTTGCACAGCAACCCGTACTTGCCACCATTTTAAGAGCGGGCCTTCCTATGCACAATGGACTGCTCAATTATTTTGACAAAGCTGATAACTCTTTTATTTCGGCATATCGTAAACACCACCCAGATGGTAGTTTTGAAATTTGTTTAGAATACATGAGTTGTCCTTCACTTGATAACCGCATTATTATTATTGCAGACCCTATGCTTGCAACGGGCGCATCTATTATTAAAACCATCGAGCATATGAAAAGCGAAGGAACGCCTGCAGCCTTTCATGTAGTGGTAGCCATAGCAAGTACTGTTGGTATTGCAGCTATCGAAAAAGCTTGTGGTACAAATGTTAAAATTTGGTGTGGCGATATTGACAATGAGCTTACTGCTAAGGGATATATAGTTCCTGGACTTGGTGATGCTGGCGATTTAGCATTTGGCACCAAAAGCCAGGCTTAATAACTAATTGTTTACGCTAACTTGCAGGTACATTGCGGTACGTAAGTTTCATATTAATACTTTGTTGTTTTATTTGCTCGCTAAAAAAAAGTAGCGCACAGGATCCGCATTTTTCTCAATTTTTTGCTTCACCGCTTACGATCAATCCAGCACTTACCGGAAAATTTGATGGCAATTATAGAATTGCATCCAACCACCGCAACCAGTGGCCAACCATCAATAACGCATTTATTACAACCACTGCTTCTTTTGATGCCAAGCTGCTCCAAAAAAGTATCAATGAAAATGATAGTTGGGGTATTGGTTTTACAGGCTACTCCGACAACCATGCAAATGGTGCCATAAAATTTAATTACGCTAGTTTTTCTACCGCTTACCATAAAGGCGTAGACGAAGACAACAATACACAAATTGGTTTTGGCTTTCAAATAACGCAGGCCAATATGCTGTTAAATACCAATCAAATTAAATTTGAAGATCAGTTAACCAGTGCCGGATTTACTGGTATAACCAACGAGTTATTTACTGCGCCTTCACTTACTTCCAGTTATACAACCATTAATGCGGGTCTCTTACTCAACGGTACTATTGGCGAACAAAACAATTATTATGTTGGGCTTAGCATGTACCATCTTAACAGACCAAGGCAATCTTTTTTAGGCGCCAACTATAGTGTTAGCCCACGTTTTACAGTGCATGGAGGTGGCTACTTTTATTTGGGCACAAGCGCAACACTTCACGTAAGCGCTGTTCATCAAACACAGGGTGGTGCACAGGAAACCATGTTTGGAGGCGCACTGCAATTAAGTAGTGATCCAGAAAATGATAGAGCCGCTAGTATTTATATAGGCAGCTGGATGCGCTTAAATGACGCCATTGTCCCTTATGTAGGAATTGAATTCAATGACTTTAGAATTGGTGCTACTTACGATATCAACAACAGTCGTTTAAAAACGGCATCGCAACAAATGGGTGGTATCGAATTTTCACTTATTTACACCAGAAGACCCCGTACAGATAAACCCATTATTTGTCCTAAGTTTTAATTGTCATTGGCTAACTTTACAATAAACCCTTTCTATTGCTTAAAGACCTAATCATAGCATTTGCTTCCTATATCAAAGCCCATCAGTTTATTGTAAAACATAAACTTTGGAAATGGGTATTGATTCCGGGCATTATTTATACGGTTTTATTTTTTGTAGTGATTAACTTATTTAGCAGCACCGCAAGTGATTTTATTGTTTGGATGACCTTAAAATCAGGCCTAAAAGTATGGATGGATAGCCTCACCAATAGTTTTGCTGGATTTTTATTTGTGGTAGGTAGTACACTGCTTTGGTTTATGATTTTACTTTTTTATTTTTCGCTATTCAAATATTTATTTTTAATTGTTGGTGCACCGCTGTTTGCTTATTTATCAGAAAAAACGGCTTCGATTATTGAAGGAAAAGAATTTCCGTTTGTGTTCAAAGACTTTGTGCATCAGGCTTTGAGAGGTATGTATATCGCTGTAAGAAACGGCTTGTGGCAAACCGTATACCTGCTCACCATTTTAATTATATGCCTCATACCCATTGTAGGATGGTTTACACCTTTTATGGCGCTTTTAATAGAGTGTTATTATTTAGGATTTTCGATGCTTGATTATAGTATGGAAAGAAAAAACAAAACAGCGCAAGAAAGTATCTATTTTATAGGTAGCAATAAAGGCCTTGCCATTGGCAACGGCATTATATTTTACATGCTACACATGATCCCCATTATAGGTTGGTTATTTGCGCCTTGTTACGCAGTTATTGCAGCAACGCTTAGCCTAGATCCTAAAAAACAAATTGACTAATGACCGCAGGAAAAGTTATTTTAATACCTACCGTATTACATGAAGAAGCAGACAATACGGTTCCGCCTTATGTGATTGAGCAGGCTAAATTATGTGATGCGTATTTTGTTGAAAATGAAAAAACAGCGCGCAGGTATTTAAAAAAGTATTGGCGTGACATGATTATCGATAACTATACTTGGCGGGCGATACATAAAGCCGAGCATGATGTGGTTTCAGAATTTTTACAACTACTTTCTCAAGGAAAAAATATTGGCATCATTAGTGAAGCAGGATGCCCTGGTGTTGCCGATCCTGGCCAAATACTCGTAGCTGCCGCTCAAGAAAAAGGATTTGAAATTTGCCCACTGGTAGGCCCCAGCTCTATACTATTAGCACTTATGTCTAGTGGCATGAATGGACAAAATTTTAGTTTCCATGGCTACCTCCCCATTGATAGTTTGGAAAAGAAAAAAACAATTACACATCTAGAACAAGAGTCGCATAAAAAAAGCTCGGCACAAATATTTATTGAAACGCCTTACCGGAACAATCAACTCATTAAAGATTTGCTACAAAATTGTCATCCGCAAACAAAAATTTGTATTGCCGTAGACATTACAGCACCTACACAGTGGATTAAAACCAAAACGGTTGCACAGTGGAAAAAAGAGACGGTAGATATTCACAAACGCCTCGCTATATTTTTATTACAAGCCTAAAATTTCAAATACCTATCATTAAAAACCATAGGTATCTACTAGATAAATAAGGCCAGCTATATTGACAGCACCTAATAACAGTTCGCGCTTGTTTACGTTTTCAAAAATATCAGAACGCGCGTGGTGTAGGTCAAAATAACGCTGTGGATCTGGCACAAAACCACAAAGTGGTACTTGTAGTTGTCTGTTTAGCGGGCTAATATCTGAACCACCACCAATATCATCCATCGTTGAGGTGCCATAAGGTTTTAATAGAGGAATCCAGCGTTTTGCAGCTTCAACTTTTTCAGGTGAAGCGGTAAAACTAAAGCCTCTTGGTGTAAAGCCACCTTCATCACTCTCTAATGCAAAAATGTGTTTTTCCTTTTTATCTTTTGCCGCTTGCGCATAAGCCATACCACCTCTTAAACCATTTTCTTCATTGGCAAATAATACAAAACGTATGGTACGCTTTGGCTGATAACCAACTGCTAGCATTGCGCGCAATACTTCCATGGTATGCACCACACCAGCACCATCATCATGTGCGCCTTCATTTACATCCCAACTATCTAAATGCCCACCCAGTGTAATAATTTCATCCGGAAACTGAGCACCTTTTATTTCAGCAATAATATTATGACCTGTGGTGTCTGGTAAAAATTTACCGTGCGTAGCCATACTTACCTTTACGGTGTTAGATTTTTTTGCAAGTGACCATAAATAATCTGCGTCGCGAGGACCTACTGCTTGTGCAGGAATTTTTGGAAACGAATCGTTGTAAGCCATACCCCCCGTATGCGGATCATTGGCCGTAGAACTCGTAAGTGAACGAATAATACAACCTACCGCACCATACTTTGCAGCTTGGCTAGGGCCGTTTCTTCTATACTGTCCGGCCTTACCATAGGCTTCAAATGTTTTAACAATGGTAGCGTCAAAACTATTATTGAAATAAACAATTTTACCTTTTACTTCGTCTTTGCGTTTTTCTAACTCTTCAAAATTTTGAACAGCAAGTATGGTAGCTTCTACTTTTTTTCCATCTCCCAACGAGTTTCCAAGCGCTAATACATCTAGTGTACGTGCTTGTTTTTTTCCATCAATACTGGTAATACTAGCAAAGTCACCAGTGCCACGCACCCATCTTGGTACCTGACATGCTTGTTTGCTTACGCTAGGCGCACCAAGTTGCTGCAATGTTTTTTCACCCCAGGCTTCTGCCTTATACATGGATGGAGAACCTGCTATTCTTCCACCTACTTTTTTAGTGAGCTCATAGAGTAAATCGTATGCCTTACCATTTGTGAGAATCTCATCAGATAATTTTTTAATAAATACGGCGTCAGCATTAGACGGCTCTATAGATTGGCTCAAACCAAAAAAAGGCATTAATAAAAGTAGGTAGATGATCTTTTTCATAGGGCTCAAGTTAAGAATTTCTAGGAATTTGACCCTCAACCAGCCATTAAATAAACAGAATGCCAAAATAATTGTTACTTGCATAGGAAATGGTCAAGTTTAGAGCCCATTTATAATACTATGCGTATAGGTATTGTTTGTTACCCCACTTTTGGTGGAAGCGGTGTTTTAGCCACCGAACTTGGAAAGGCCTTGGCTGATAAAGGACATCAAGTACATTTTATTACGTACCAACAACCCGTAAGACTCAATGAGTTTAACGCCAATATTTTTTACCATGAAGTAAGGGTACCCACCTATCCACTTTTTGATTACCCACCTTACGAGGTAGCACTTGCATCTGCCATGGTTGATGTTATTATTAATCATGACCTAGATTTACTACACGTGCATTACGCCATACCGCATGCCTCTGCTGCGTATATGGCCAAACAAATTGTAAAGCAAAAAATAAATAGAAATATCCCGGTTATTACAACATTACATGGCACCGATATTACACTGGTTGGTAGAGATAAAACCTACGAACCGGTAGTAACATTTTCTATCAATGAAAGTGACGCCATTACAGCTGTGTCCAATAATTTAAGAGACATTACGTACCAAACATTTAAAATCACCAAAGAAATTGAAGTGATTTATAATTTTGTAGACGTAGCACGTTTTGATAAAAAACCAAGCGAAGCTTTTAAAAAAGTAATTGCGCCCAACAACGAGAAAATAATTACGCACGCGTCTAATTTTAGAAAAGTAAAAAGAGTAGATGACGTAGTGCACATTTTCGCAAACATCATCAAAGAAGTTCCTGCTAAATTATTAATGGTGGGTGATGGCCCTGAACGCCATGCCACAGAAGAGTTAGCGCGTAATTTAGGTATCGAAGAGCATGTTCGTTTTTTAGGCAAGCAAGAACAAATTGAAGATATTTTAGCAGTAACAGACGTGTTTTTACTCCCTTCCGAATATGAAAGTTTTGGTTTAGCGGCACTAGAAGCTATGGCAGCCCGAGCTGTTGTTATTAGTTCTGACGCTGGAGGCCTTCATGAAATTAACATACAAGGCGAAACGGGTTATATGGCACCTGTAGGTGATGTTGCTGCCATGAGTGGATATGCTGTTGGATTATTATCTGACGAAAATAAACTCATGCAAATGAAACAAGCCGCTTATGAGCAGGCTTGTTTATTTGACATCAGTAAAATTATTCCAGAGTACGAAAAACTGTACAGCCGTTTTTGCAGAATGTAATCCATTACATTTCTTTAGCCGTAAACTCCATTAAGGTTTTGATATAATCTGGCGACAAATTAAATTCTAAACCAGCGGCTTTATATAATTCAGGAAGTGTTTTTGTACCCCCTAATGATAAAGCGTTGATATAATTTTGAAGCGCTTGTTTTGGATTTTTTTGGTACTGCATCCAAAGTCCTATCGCACCTAGTTGCGCAATACCATATTCGATATAATAAAATGGCACTTCAAAAAGGTGTAACTGGCGCTGCCAGCCTATTTCACGGTAAGCATCTAATCCGGTATAATCGATACTATTTGTAGAAAATTCTTTTAAGATAGCCGTCCAAGTAGCCGTTCTTTCTGCTACGGTATGCGCAGGATTTTCATATACCCAGTGCTGGAACTTATCAATAATAGCAATCCACGGGAATATAGTAATGGTTCTTTCTAATTGATGTTCACGTGCACGTTTTAAATCGTCTTCATTGTCAAAAAATGCCTGCCAATGATTCATAGAAAATAATTCCATGGCCATACTTGCTACTTCCGCAATTTCCATTGGATATTCTTTAAAAGCACTGAGCTCTAAATGATGCGCTAAAAAAGAATGTACGGCGTGACCACCTTCGTGTACCATGGTTGTTACATCACTCATTTGTGATGCGGCGTTCATGAAAATAAATGGTGCTCCAGATTCTGCTAATGGACAGTTGTAACCACCCGGCGCTTTTCCTTTTCGACTTTCTAAATCAAAATGTTTAAGCTCATTCATTTTACGAAGACATGCAGCAAAAAACGGATCTAACTGCTCAAAACAGGTAACCGTTTTTTCATATAAATCTTGCCCGTTTGTAAATGGCTTAAGGGGTAAAACCCCTGCTGGCTCTGCTTCTGTATCCCATGGCTTTAAAACATCAAGCCCTAATTTTTGTTTTTTGCGAGCATATATTTTTTCGATCAGTGGTAGCACATGTAGTTTAACCGCTTCATGAAATTGAAAACAATCTTCTTTGGTATAATCAAACCTACCAAGTTCTACAAACTTGTAATCGCGGTAATTTGCAAAACCTGCATTTACGGCTACTTGATGTCTTTTTTGAATCAGTGAAGAATACAAATCATGCATCGCATCTTTATCGACAAGTCTTCTATCCTGAATTTTTTTATACACCGATTCTCTAACTGCGCGGTCTTCGTGTTCTAAAAATTTAGCTGCTTGTTGCAGTGTATATTCTTTACCCTCTACTTCTATAGTCATCTTTCCTGCAATCGTGCCATACTGTTGTTGCATCACACTCAACTCGGCTTGTAGTGGAATATTGGCTTCTCTAAATAATTCAATATTTTTTTTGACAGATCTGATATAGGTGTAGTAACTGTCTTTTTCTAAGGAAGCAGTATGCGGGCAATCAATAAATTTTTTATTGAGTTGATCGGCAAAGGGCTGCATTTTTGGCTGAATTTCGAGGCAAAAATAATTGAAGGCTTCTTCGAGTGCGGGACTCGTAGTATCACAAGTCATTTTGATTTGTCTCCAACAAGCGTCTTCACTAATAACCGCTTCCACTTCACTCATATCCTTTAACCACTGCTCTAAATCTTGTAAAGAATCAAGTGGCCTATCCACTAGTTCTTTAAAAAACGGCTCTAGGCTTTCCCAGTTGGTTAGCTCAAAGCCAGCAGGCATATAGGTACGAGGTATTTTTTGGATATCGGCGCTTAAAGTCATAATCAATGCGTTTGAGGCACAAAAGTAGCTGCTAAATTGCTTCAAAAATGGTAAAAGTTTGCAAAGCTGCCCTGCTTTGCCCTATTTTTGTCGACCCGTAAAAAACAGGACCCTTTGGCTAATATTATTCATGTACTACCCGATAACATCGCAAACCAGATAGCCGCTGGTGAGGTGATTCAGCGCCCTGCTAGTGCCGTTAAGGAGCTACTAGAGAACGCCGTAGACGCGGGAGCCACTTCTATTCAACTGATTGTATCGGACGCCGGCAAAGCACTTATACAAGTCATAGACAATGGCAAAGGCATGAGTCCATCAGACGCGGCCATCGCTTTTCAGCGCCATGCCACCAGTAAAATAAAAGCCATTGAAGATTTATTTGCCATAAAAACCATGGGGTTTAGAGGTGAAGCACTTGCTTCGATAGCCGCGGTTGCGCAGGTAACCATCAAAACAAGAAGAGCCGAAGACGAATTAGGAACAACAGTAGATATAGAAAATAGTGCCGTTCAAAAACAGGAAGCATGCAGTTGTCCAGTGGGTACTAATATTTCGATGAAAAATTTATTTTTTAATGTGCCTGCTCGACGCAATTTTTTAAAAAGCAATGCGGCAGAGCTCAAGCATATTATTGATGAATTTATTAGAGTGGCGATGGCCTATCCTGACCGCTTGTTTACTTTAACCAGCAATGGCCAAGAGGTTTTTCATTTAGCGCCCGGCAATATCAAACAGCGCATCGTTCAAATTTTAGGAAACACCTACACATCAAAACTTGTGAGTGTTACCGAACACACAGACTATATGAATATTTATGGTTTTATTGGAAAGCCCGAAACGGCCCGTAAAACCAGGGGTGATCAGTATTTTTTTGTAAACAACCGCTTTATTAAAAGTGCTTATTTAAACCACGCCGTTAACGCTGCCTACGCCGATTTAATTCCGAAAGATTCTTTTCCAGGCTATGTATTATTTATTGACCTTGATCCTTCTCAAGTAGATATTAACGTGCATCCGACTAAACAGGAAATTAAATTTGAAGATGAAAAAATCATGTACGCTTTTGTGGGCGCCGCTGTTAAGCACGCGCTGGCACAGTTTAGCGTAGCCCCTTCCTTAGATTTTAGCCTAAACGCAGATATACAAAGTTTAGACGCGGTTAACAAACCATTTACTTCAGAAAAAAAGGAAGCCACGGCTTCAAGCTCTTTGTACCAGACCTTTACACAAAAGCATCAGGCGCATTTTATTGAAAGAGAAAACAAAGGAAACTTAGGGCATTGGAAAGATTTTTATGAAATGCCATCTAAAGGCGAGACGCTTGCTCCTAAAAAACCAAGCTTAGAAATTATAGCGGATACCCCACTTATACAAATACACAAAACCTACATTATCGCATCTACCAATAATGGATTTGTACTAGTTCATCAACAACTAGCGCACGAAAGAGTAGTGTATGACAAATTAGTGATCGCTGCACAAACAGCGCAAGTGCCCACACAAAAAAGTTTATTTCCGGTAACGCTTTCGTTGGGCGCTTCTGATACAGCCATTTTAAGTGAACTACTAACCGACTTGCAACAAATTGGCTACCAGGTAGAACCCTTTGGTAACAATAGTTTTGTGATACAAGGTATCCCTGCCGACGTAGAGCCAGGGAACGAAAAAAATGCCATCGAACTACTTATAGAACAGTACAAACATTTTAGTTCAGAAATTAATTTTAGTAGACGCGAAAAAATTATCAGATGCATGGCGCGTCAGCAAGCCATTAAAACAGGGCAAGCACTCGCGCAAAAAGAAATGCAAGTACTTATTGAATCTCTTTTTGCATGCACGACACCAGGCGTTACCCCTTCTGGTAGCCCAACGTATATTGAATACAAAGAAGATTACTTAGATCAGCTTTTTGGAAAGTAAATCGCAATAAAATATTGCAGGCTACATATTACCTAATTTTTATTGTACAATACTTGAATAAACTGCTCTACAGCTTTGCGCACCGCAGATGCCGTAGTAGTATGGTTGTTTACAAGTACCGAAAATATAAGCGTCTTGCCTTTTTTGGTAATCAAATAACCACTTAAAGCCACCTGCCCACTAAGTGTACCGGTTTTAGCAAAGATTTTACCATTTAGGTTTTTATAATTACTAGTAAGCGTTCCGCCTGCTTCGCCACCTGTAGGGAATATGTTTTGAAGTCTTTCAAATGAATAGGTCGTATACATTTTATGCAGGATGCTCGTAAAATTTTCAGGTGTAAATAAATTATACCTACTTAAACCACTACCGTCTACCCAAGATGGCTTTTGTGCTAAATCTGCTAAATCGTTTGCGAGTAAATAAGCAATGGTTTTTTTATCATCAAAGCTTTGGTGTAGTCCTTTACCTACCATTAAAAGCGCCTGCTCTGCATAAAAATTATCGCTGCGGTGCATGAGTGGTTTTAATAAAGAATCGAGGGGACGCGAATAAATAGTAGTTGCTGTAACTGGGACTGTTTTATTACTAGCAGGCTCAGCGGCAATAACTCTAGTGCCACCTAAGGCTTCTGATAAAAGAGAAGCTTCGAGCGTTAAAGAAGTTGTTATCCAATTAGAAGTACGATACGGAATTTCTTCTAGTGTGGTATTTCCAGATGAAGGCTGCACTAAAAATTGATTGTTAGCCATTTGTCTAGATACGCCAAAACCCTTGTTAATAGTAGCTTGTAAGCCCTTGGTAGAATCTTTAAAAAACGAAGGTATCACTGTTAACTGACCTGCATTTTTTGTATACCGTACCACATTACCATACATGGGAAATGCAGAACGTGATGGCATATAGGAAGCGTCATAATCATCCCAAGACCAGCCCTGTCCAAAAGGTTTAGCTGTAAAACTTGGCGCATGCAAATAAATTGTATTGGCATTTTTTAAAACACCTAGTAATGGATGTGACGCATATTCTGGTTGTAAAAAAGTAGGATCTCCGGTAGCGAATACGTGCATGCCAGAATCGGTGGCAAGTATTTGTGCGGCAGCAATACTATCTCCTAAATACTTTAATGCTGCAAAACAGGTAACAATTTTTGTATTACTTGCTGGCACAAAATATTTATTGGACTGATATGAAAACAAATTGGTGTTAGACGCCGGATCAAACACATGTATACCAATATGAGCACCAGATAAATTACTAGCTTCTAAAATATTTTGATTGGCTGCTTTTTGCAGCTTTTGCTGCACCGAACATGCACTAAATTGTAGCACTGCAATAACGAGTGCGGTTAATTTACCCATTCGAGATATACGACCCATCTTGTTCATGAATTACTATTTTGTACCCTAAATATAAGGCTATAATCTTTCTACAGCGCGCATCCAGCGCTCAGGAATTTCATTTTTTCCGGCATGCAAATAATCTTTAAGGCTGCAAGCCACAAATTCACCATCGTGTAATTGCATCCACCAGCGGCCTGTTCTTTTACTTTGCAAAAACACAGTTTGCACTTCTGCAAAAGCCATCGTAAACTCGTTAAACTCGTTACGGTTAGCAAGCGAAGCTTCTTGTTTACCTCTGTTCACGCCATCCATGATATACCATAACATATGCGCAATTTGCTTGGCAGTCATTTGATGTACATCCTGCTCTGGCATATAACCATAAATGCCAATAGTGTTACAAGTATGGCTCATGCCCGCATACTGCGTTAACGTACAAGCTTCTTCGCCATTAAACCCATTGGGTGATAAATGATTGGCCGGTGCATGTGCATGTTGTATGGCCGCTATGTCGAAAGAAAATAAATGTGAGTTACGAATAGCAGGTTCCATTTCTGAAATATCTTCTTTTACCTTACCCAAGCGGTAGCAATCAAACCTAAATTTATCAATGGTTTCAAGCATTTGCGGATGCATGAAATAACTCTGGAAACCAATGTGATTGTAGTGTTTTAAATGGTTGGGCATACCCGTAAATAATTCTACTAAAAAATTATCGGCAGGTAATACGCTCTCCATATCCATATCTATGCGGGCATCTACACATACCGCATCAATAATTTTATTTTCATTTACATAAGACTGGTACTGCGCGAGTGTAACATCGTGAGAACCTCCCAAAATCACTACTTTTTTACCAGCAGCCGTAAGCTCATTAATAACCATACGAAGCGCCGCATAACTATCTTGTAGTGTGGCGCCACATTTAACGTTACCAATATCTGCTACTGTAACAGCTGTATGCCAGTGGTATAAATTATAAAATGCAAGCCTGATGGCATCTGGCGCATCGGTGCTCGTATATTCGATACCGGCACCACGCATTTCGCCACAGCCTACCAAAACAATATCTGCATTTTCTAGATCAGGGAAACTATGATCATACACCGCTATATGCGTTCCTAATTGCGTGTCTTTAAAGCCTTCATCCTGGGTTAATTGAGCAATATTAACGGGCTCCAGAAAATCAATCACAGAATCTAAAGAGGAACTTGACATAGCTAGTTATTTGTGTCACTATAACGTGTAACCAGCCCTAAAATTGCGTCTGAATCTTAGATTTCTGTATACTTATAGCCTACTCCCCTCACCGAATGAAAGTACTGAGGATGACGACTGTCGGCTTCAAAATATTTCCGAAAACTGAGGATAAAATTATCGATGGTTCTGGTGGTTGGATATACTTGATAGCCCCAAACCACTTGTAGGATTTTTTCACGCGTTACCACTTCACCTTTGTTTTCGATGAGTAGTTTTAAAAGCATCACTTCTTTTTTACTGAGCTCTACATGATCTCCACTATAACAGGTAGCCGTTTGCGCTTTAAAATCGATGGTATTATTGCCAAATGCATAGGTATCTGCAAGGGTATGCTTATCCTGTATACGCTTATTTTTGTCAATGAGTTTTTCTACGCGAAGCAGCAACTCTTCTAGGTTAAAAGGCTTGGTTAAATAATCATCGGCACCTTTTTTTAAGCCCATAACCCTATCTGTACTTGCATTTTTTGCACTTAATATTAAAATGGGTACTTCGTTGTTGGCCACACGCACAGCTTCTGTAACTGCAATGCCATCCAGCTCTGGAAGCATAATGTCCATGATTATTAAATGAAAAAACTCGTTGGAAATTTTTTTAAGGGCTACTGCTCCATCAAAGGCCGAAGTAACCTCATACCCTTCCATCTCTAAGTTGAGCTTTAGGGTTTCATGGAGGTTTTCCTCATCTTCTACTAATAATATGGATGCTTTGGTCGTTGGCATTAGCTATTAAATGTTACAACAAAATTACTGCCTTGTGGTTTGCTATCTGTCACAGAAATGTTTGCATTGTGGTTTTCAGCAATTTTTTTGCACAAATAGAGCCCAAGACCCGTGCCTTTGGTGTTACGGGTAGCTTCGGAGCCAATTCGGTAAAATTTTTCAAATATTTTTTGCTTTTCGTTGTCAGGGATGCCTTTGCCGCTATCGATAACTTCGAGTTTGATATGTTTACCCTGCTGCGCCAGTATCACTTTAATTTCAGTGTCTTGGGGCGCATATTTATGTGCATTTTCTAATAGGTTGTTCACGAGCATTTGAAGTAGCAGTGTTTCACCATCTAAATACAGCGTTGGTTCTATTTGTTCTATTACAAGCCTTGAAGGATAATGTTGTTTAAACGTATCGATGCATCCTTCTAGTAAATCAGAAAAATTAATTTCTGTGCGGGCTTCTTGATAATCTTTACCATCTAGTTGAGACGCTAATAAAATATTATCACAAAGCATGTTTAAGCGGTTGGCTTCCCTCAGTGTGCTTGCAATCATTTTATCTTGTTGCGCCGGATCTAGTTTTCTTTTTTGAAGTGTTTCTAAATTGAGCTGCGTGACTGCAATGGGTGTTTTTAATTCGTGGGTAACAGCCATCATAAAATTTTGCTGCTGCACAGACGCCCTAATTTGTCTACGCGTAGCCCTGTAAACATACACAGCACCTACTAAAATGAGTGCTAAAAAAGTGAGCCCTTCGGCAATGTATTGGACCCTTTTTCGAGACTGCATTTTTAATAGTTGCTCCACCGTTTGCTTTGGCACAGTAGGCTGAGCCTGCGTTCCAGTAATTTGCTGCAACTGAACAGCAACAAGGGTATCATTTTGTTTTACAAGTGCGATAAACCACCACAACAGGGCAGCAATCATATAAATGAGAAGCGCCCAATACACCACTTTTACAGCAGTTAGTTTTCGGTTAATTTTTGGGCTGATTATTTTCATGCTTAGGGCAATGCTTTTTCAACGCGAATACCTGCACTTAACACAGCAGCAAGTGGCTCGTCACGCATTGCTTGCGCAATGGTAAAACTATATACACCTGCTTTTAAAGCAACCGGTGCTTTTGTAATTTTAATTCTGCTATCAAAAATATCATCCATGCCAGCGCCCAACCAACCATTTGCGTTGTCGGCGAGTTTTAAATTTACAAGTTGTGTTTGTTTGTTACCCGCCGGTGATTGTGTGGTAATGTTTACCCAAATATTATTGTACTTGTAAGCATCCGTATGTCTTATAACAAAATAAATATGATAAGGCGCAGTGGTATCTTTTACTTCAAATGAAAACACTGGCTGCTTAGATACATGCCACTCGTTTTTTGGAAAACTTTCAAATTTTTCAAAAACATCAATGGTATTGCATGAAAACAGGACCATACAACTTAGAAAGCAGGTTGTCAAAAGTCCTAATAAGCTAATTTTTTTCACCGATCTATTTTATATAAAATTACAGACTTGCAAACACAAATCTTATAAAACGTTCAATATTTGTTCTTTTGCTTTTTCGAGTTCATCCTTCATCAAAATCACCAGCTGCTGTATTTCAACGTCGTTGGCTTTAGAGCCCGTAGTGTTGATTTCGCGACCAAATTCTTGTAAAATAAAAGAGAGCTTTTTACCCTTGCTGAGTTCTTTTTCGGCTAAAATGGATCTGAAATAAGCACAGTGGTTGTTTAAACGCACTTGCTCTTCACTAATATCTATTTTTTCGATATAATAAATAAGCTCTTGCTCTAAACGGTTACCATCGTAATTATCCTTTCCAACCTGCTCCTCTAACAGTTTAACAAGGCCTTCTTTGATTTTGATACGGCGCTTTGGTGCTAGTATCGTAAGCGCTTCTTGATGCTTTTCAATATTACTTACACGCAGTAATAAATCGGCTTCTAAAGACAAGCCTTCATTTTTACGGTGTTCGTTTAATTGGTAAATAGCTTCTTTTAATACTTTTTGGAAACCATCCCAATCATTGTCAGACAAGGTTTCAGAAGAAGCGGTAATCACTTCTGGAAGTTTTAATAAAGTGCTTAACAAATCGCCCTCAGGAAGTCCTAGTTCTTTTGCAAGTGCTGCCACTGGCTCGTAATATGCTTTTGCTAAATCGGTATTGATAGAAACCGGTTTACCCGTTCCATTTTGTTTGATGGCAATAAAACATTCTACACTTCCTCTTTGTAAACCTTCATTGAGCATGTTTCTAATGTCAAACTCAAATGGTTTTAACAAAGCCGGAATATTGATACGAAGATCAAACTGCTTGCCATTTAACGAACGCACTTCTACTAAAAAAGTTTTGTCGCCAATGGTTTGTTCGGCCCTACCGTATCCTGTCATGGAATATAACATAGTAACTATTTATTTTTTTAAAAATCGATGCCCACCCATTTCCGTTTGCTCTGTTCGTACTTTTTAAAGTCAAACTTATAAAGCTTACCTGGCCTGTGTGGCACATCCTGCTCAATTTCATTGATATCAATTAAGAGCTTCATGGATGCAAACTTTTTTCTAAAGTTGCGTCTATCAAGGGTTAATCCAGAAATGGCTTCGTATAAGTTTTGCAGTTCGCGTAATGAAAATTTTTCGGGCAACAAATTAAAACCAAGTGGATGCTCCTGAATTCTTTTTTGCAACCAGGCATGACAAGCGTCTACAATTTCTTTATGGTCAAATGCCATTTCTTGTAAATCTTCCACACTATGCCAGTGGAGCTCGTTGGCTGTTATGGCTAATGCGTGGTGGTTGATATTTAGAAGCGAGCAATAAGCAACCGTAATTACCCGGCCACCAGGGTGACGCGTAGGATGTCCAAATGTTTTTACCTGATCGAGGTATACATCTTTCATCCCGGTTCTTTCCTGTAACACACGGTAAGCGGCGTCGTCTAATTCTTCATTGTCTTTTACCATATCACCAAGTAATGAAAACATGCCCTTATAAATAGCCAAGTCACTTTTAATGAGAAGTACCTTGAGCTTATTTTCTTCAAAACCAAAAATTACACAATCCACCGTTAACGGCACTTTAGGGTAGGATACCACTAATTGAACCGCATCATTTACCTGCTCGTTGTTGCTTATTTTAGATGGTTTTTTTGTGCTCATAGGAAAAAGTACAAGGGCTATCCCTTTTTTGTGGTTTGGCAATATACAAAGTTTAGGATTAGTGTATATAAATCGTTTCAAACCATAGGTAACTAGGCCCGTAAACATTAACTTTACGACTGCAAATAAGCCCTATGTTTACACCCGAAAACTTGCGCATTTTACAGGCTTTAACAAGCCAATTATTAGCAGACTTAACAAACAATCGTTTGTCATATAGTGAGCAGGAAATGATGGACTTGCAGCAGGTTTTACGTTTTCACGAATACCGTTATTATGTTTTAAATGAACCCCTCATTAGCGATGGTGAGTATGACCGTTTATTTAAAGCACTAGAAGCCTGCGAACAAAAAAATCCTACTAAAATAACCCCCGATTCACCTACACAACGTGTGGGCAGTAGTTTAAATGGACAGTTTGAAACCGTGGCGCATTTGGTACCTATGCTAAGTTTAGACAATAGCTATAATGAGGCCGATTTAATTGATTTTGACCGAAAAGCTAAAGGGCTGGTAGGGCTTGATAGCATTGATTATTCGATAGAACCAAAATTTGATGGGGCGAGTATTTCACTAATCTATGAAAACGACCAGTTGGTGCGCGCCACCACAAGAGGTGATGGTGTTGCTGGTGATGACATCACACAAAATATAAAACAAATTAAATCCATTCCTTTACGTGCAAACTTTGCAGTGTATGGTTTGCAAACCGTAGAAATTAGAGGCGAGGTAATTATGAATAAAAAAGCATTTGATGGATTTAATGCCACACTTGCTGCATCGAGTTTACCACCCCTTGCCAATCCACGCAACGCTGCAGCTGGCGCGCTAAGGATGAAGGACCCTCGCGAAGTTGCACAACGAAACCTTGACGCATTTTTATACCATATCAGCTACTATACAAAACTTGATAATGCAGCTGCACTACATCCAGCATTAACCACACATAATGGCATGCTTGATATGCTTTGGGACCTTGGTTTTAGATCTCCTAAAAAAGAAAAGAAGGCAGTAACCAGTATTGATGCCGTAGTAGATTATTGTTTGTCTTTTGAAGCAGGTAGAGACAACCTACCTTACGAAATTGACGGCATGGTTATTAAGGTTGATAACATTGCACTTCAAGAAAAAATGGGCATGACCTCACACCATCCAAGGTGGGCTATTGCCTTCAAATTTAAAGCCAGACAAGCTTCTACAAAGCTTATTGGTATTGAGTTTCAGGTGGGTCGTACAGGCGCTGTTACACCAGTAGCTAAACTGCAACCCGTAAGTGTAGGTGGCGTAACAGTGTCTAGCATATCTGTGCATAATGAAGAATACATTAAAGAAAAAGATTTAAAAATTGGGGATACCGTTTTAATTGAAAGAGCTGGTGATGTGATTCCTCAAATTGTAAAATCGTTGGCAGAATTAAGAGACGGAAGCCAACAGTCCATTGTTTTTCCAACGCATTGTCCTGCTTGTAATGCGCCCCTTAATAAAGAAGAGACAGAAGCCGTATGGCGCTGTAATAGCAATACTTGTGAAGCACAAGTGGTAGAAAAAATAATTCACTTTGTTTCTAAAGACGCGCTTGATATTAAAAGTTTTGGCGAAGCCAATGTGCGCAAATTTTATGAGCTAGGGCTCATTACGGATGTACCTAGCATTTACAGTTTAGATTTTGAAAAGATTGGCACATTAGAAGGCTTTGGTAAAAAAAGTATTGATAATTTACAAGCAGCGCTAGAAGCTTCTAAAAAACAACCACTCTACCGTTTAATTTACGGTTTAGGTATTCGTTTTATTGGAGAAACAACGGCTAAAACTTTAGCCAACGCCGTAGATCACTTATTAGACTTTACAACAAAAACAGAAGAAGACTTATTAGCCCTCGAAGACGTGGGCGTTAAAGTAGCAAAAAGTATTGTAGACTTTTTTAGTGACGCGCAAAATATTCAGCTCTTACAAAAGCTTGAAGCCCTAGGCCTCGATTTAAAAAATCAGAAAAAAGCAGCCCCTGTAGGTAGTACACTATCTGGTCAAACATTTTTATTTACGGGCACGCTCCCTACCCTCAAACGCAGTGCTGCAGAGCAAATGGCCGCCGATTTAGGCGGCGTTATTGCAAGTGGCGTGAGCAGTAAATTAAATTATTTAGTAGTGGGTGAAGACGCGGGTAGTAAACTAGAAAAAGCCAAAAAAATAAATACGATTCACATTATTTCGGAAGCTGAATTTATTCAACTCATTGAATCGTCAAAACAATAAACATGTTAGCACCAGCCACTTTACAGTTTTTAAAAGCACTCGATAAAAACAACAACAAAGCATGGTTTGATGCGCACCGCAAACAGTATGATGCAGCAAAACTAAATTTTGCGGAACTCACACAGCAAGTGATTACGCAGTTTGGTAAAAAAGAACCATCCATTGCATTACTACAGCCCAAAGAATGTGTGTTTAGAATTAACAGAGACGTGCGTTTTAGTAAAAACAAAGCGCCTTATAAAAACAATATGGGTGCTAGCATAAAAGCGGGCGGAAAAAAATCTTTACTGGCAGGCTACTATATTCATTTGGAACCAGGCGGCAAAAGCTTTGTAGGCGGCGGACTCTATATGCCGGATGCTGCTATTGTTGGAAAAGTGAGACAGGAAATTGATTACAATTACAAGACGTTTTTGCGCATCGTAGAAAACAAGAAATTTATAGCGCAGTATGGTGGACTAGATTTTTCGGAAGGGTTAAGTTTAGTAAGAGAACCTAAAGGTTATGAAAAAGAAAACCCTGCTATTAAGTATCTGAAATTAAAAAGCTGGGTTGCAACGGCCCCGCTGTGTGGTACTGCGTTACAAGATAAAAACCTTGCAACGCAGCTCACAAAAGCGTTTGAATATTTACAACCACTCATTTCATTTTTAAATGAAGCCCTTGAGGCGTAAGTTTAAACGGCTAACCTTAAGAGGCTAAAATACCTACACTCGTAAGGTATTCGGCAATTTGCACTGCATTGGTAGCAGCACCTTTACGTAGATTATCACTTACCACCCACATGTTTAATGTTTTAGGTTGTGTTTCGTCACGTCGTAACCTTCCTACAAACACTTCGTCTTTTTCATGTGCCCATAATGGCATTGGATAAAGTTGTTCATTGTCATTTTGTTGCACCACAACACCTGGCGCTGCCGCAAGTAAAGCGGTTAGTTCTGCTAAATCATATTCGTTTTCAAACTCTACATTCACGCTCTCGCTATGACCACCTACTACTGGAATACGCACTGTAGTAGCCGTTACTTTAATGGTATCATCCTGCATAATTTTACAAGTTTCTTTTACCATTTTCATTTCTTCTTTGGTATAACCATTATCTAAAAACACATCGATTTGAGGAATCACGTTTAAATCGATTTGGTATTTGTATGCCATATCTCCCTCTTTGCCTGCACGCTCATTAAAGAGTTGATCTACTGCTTGCTTCCCCGTACCCGTTACACTTTGGTAAGTACTTACAACCACACGCTTAATTTTATATTTAGTGTGTAATGGTTGAAGCGCTACCACCATTTGAATGGTAGAACAATTGGGGTTTGCAATGATATAATCATCCGCTGTTAATACAGCCGCGTTAACTTCTGGTACCACTAATTTTTTAGTAGGATCCATACGCCACGCCGAAGAATTATCAATTACACGAATGCCAGCAGCTGCATACTTAGGTGCCCATTCTAGTGAAGTACTTCCACCTGCCGAAAATATAGCAACAGCAGGTTTAGCGGCGATACCGTCTTCCATACTTACTACCTTATACGCTTTCCCTTTAAATTGAACTTCTTTACCAACAGATCTTTCTGATGCTACCGGTACAATTTCAGTGACAGGAAAATTACGTTCGGCAAGTACTTGTAACATTTTTGTACCTACCAGGCCAGTTGCCCCTACGACTGCTACTTTCATTTTTCTAGTTTTTGTTTCTTATGGTTTAAAAAAAAGGCCCTCCCATTTGGGAAGGCCTCTTGCGTATGTTTATACATTACAAAACGAAGCACCTCCCTGGTTAGAGTGGTTTCTTAATACGTTTTGAATGTTTCGATGTTCTCATGTTCGGATGTAAAATTAGGGGCATTTGAATACAACGCCAAAATATTTTAAATTAGGTTATACTACTAACTTAATATCAAAGTTTACTAGGTCTACAAATTCTGAGATTCGGTCGCTAATATCTGCTTTACTAATTTCTCTCAAACGCTCGGTACCAAATTTTTCTACACAATAAGAAGCCATTGCAGAACCCACTATAATAGCGGTTTTCATGTTTTCGAAAGAAATGTCTTTGGTGCGAACGATATGTCCAATAAAGCCACCCGCAAAGGTATCACCAGCGCCGGTTGGATCAAATACTTCTTCTAATGGAAGTGCTGGTGCAAAAAACACTTGGTCTTCGTGGAATAAAAGCGCACCGTGCTCTCCTTTTTTAATGATTAAATATTTAGGACCCATGGCCATAATTTTTTTAGCCGCTTTTACAAGGCTATACTCACCACTTAATTGACGCGCTTCACTATCATTTACCATCAATACATCCACAAGGCTAATGGTGTGTAATAAATCATCCATCATAATTTCCATCCAAAAGTTCATGGTATCCATGACGATAAGCTTTGGACGGTTTTTCAATTGCTTGATCACGCTGCTTTGTACGCTAGGCACTAAATTACCAAGCATCAAAAACTCGCAGTCCTGAAAACTATCTGGCACAACTGGCACAAAGTTTTCTAACACATTTAATTGTGTTTCGAGGGTGTCACGTGAATTCATATCCATGTGGTAACGACCACTCCAGAAAAATGTTTTTTCGTCTTTTTTGATTTGAACACCTTCTAAATCTACTCCACGTGCAGTTAATGCAGCAAGTTCCGATTCCGGAAAATCACCGCCCACTACAGAAATTTGTTTTACAGGCGTAAAATTAGAAGCGCACCAGGCAATATAAGTACCCGCACCACCAATAATTCTATCACTTTTTCCAAAAGGTGTTTCGATTGCATCAAAGGCCATCGAACCTACAACTACTAAAGACATATTTTTTGATTTATTACGGGTGCGAAAATAGGCTATTTAGGTGCAAAAGGGGGCAAAAGCCAATATTTTGAGGCTAAATTGTAAAAACTAACGATAAAAACTAATAACTTAGCATATATCGCTAACATACGTTAGTGCAAATTCAAGATTATGGCAAGAATTAAAACTGAAAAAAATACGACCCGTAAAGACGTAATCGTTAGTAAAGCAGCTATTTTATTTAGAGAAAAAGGCTTTAAAGCAGCCAGCATGCGTGACCTCGCCGAATCGGTGGGCGTAGAAGCAGCTAGCTTGTACAATCATATTAAGTCTAAAACAGAACTCCTACACGAGCTATGTTTTAGTGTTGCCAACCGTTTTTTACAAAAGCTTGACGAAATAGAATCTGAACAGATACCTGCTATTCAGAAAATTGAAAAAATATTACGTTTCCATATTGTGGAAATGGTCAATAATTATGAAGAAGTGTATGTGAGTGATAGAGAATGGAAACATTTGAACGATCCTTACCTTTCCAATTTTCAAAACCAGCGTCGTATTTATCGCAAGCGCCTTGCAGCGATTATTGAAACGGGTATTAAAAACAAAGAGATCAAACCTATTGATGCGCCAACAGCAGTGCTTATTTTATTGCACGCCATTAGTGGTATCGAAAGCTGGCACCGTTCTAAACAAAAAATTACGGCAGCCGCATTAGAAGAAAACATGGTAACCATTTTAGTAGGCGGGTTAACCATATAACCTTGTACCTTTGTACTCTAACAAAATACGTGTTGCACGAAAATAGTGTCTGAAAGAAATAATTTTATTGACTACATCCGAATTTTTTGTCGCAGCGGCCATGGTGGCGCTGGTGCTAGACACTTTATGCGCAATAAACTCACCGCAAAAGGTGGACCCGATGGTGGTGATGGCGGAAGAGGTGGCCATATCATTTTAAAAGGTAACGCACAACTTTGGACCCTACTGCATATGCGTTATTTTAAAAACGTATTAGCAGAACATGGTGAAGGTGGAAGCAAAAATAATTGCACCGGACATGATGGAAAAGATATCATACTTGAAGTTCCATTAGGTACACTAGCAAAAGATGAAGAAACAGGTAATGTAGAAGCTGAAATACTTTACGACGGTCAAGAAATAATTTGGTTAAAGGGCGGAAGAGGTGGACTGGGTAATAGCAATTTTGCAACGCCTACCAATCAGGTTCCAGAGCACGCTCAACCCGGAGAAGAAGGATCTGAAGGCTATAAATATTTAGAACTAAAAGTACTTGCCGATGTTGGACTTGTTGGATTTCCAAACGCTGGAAAATCAACTTTGCTTTCTTCTATTACAGCAGCTACGCCTAAAATTGCCAACTACGCATTTACCACTTTAACGCCACAACTTGGCATGGTGGAATATAGAGATTCACGTTCTTTTTGTATCGCCGATTTACCCGGTATTATTGAAGGTGCCGCCGAAGGAAAAGGCCTAGGGCACAGGTTTTTAAGGCATATTGAACGTAACGCCATTTTACTTTTTATGATCCCCGCTGATAGCGATGACCATAAAAAAGAATTTGACATTTTGCGCAACGAATTAGAGCAGTACAACCCTGATATGCTTCAAAAAGATTTTATCATTGCCATTTCTAAATCGGATATGCTTGATGATGAATTAAAAGAAGCCATTGCAAAAGAACTTCCAAAAAATGTACCACACGTATTTATATCTTCAATGACCAACACAGGATTAAGTGCGCTGAAAGATTTGCTGTGGGATACACTTAATAAATAATTATTTGCTCGCAAAACTTCTCGCAAATAAACTGTGCTTGATTTGTTGCGCGAAAATTTTTTGCATAAAAAAAGGCCTCCGCTTGCGGAGGCCTTTTTAGTATAAGACTATTTAGTTTTACCCGTTAGATCTTGATGCGTTTTTACGATCATTCTCATCTAAATGCGTTTTACGCATTCTTACAGATTTAGGTGTTACTTCGATACACTCATCTTGTTGAATGTACTCCATACACTCTTCTAGGGTGAACTGTGTTTTTGGTGTAATACGAACGCTATCATCAGATCCACTTGCGCGGTGGTTGGTTAGCTTTTTCATTTCCACAGCATTGATGTTTAAATCACCTGGCTTAATGTGTTCAGCTAATACCTGACCAATGTATACTTCTTCACCTGGCTCGATAAAGAAACGTCCTCTATCTTGTAACTTATCGATAGAATAAGCAGTAGTTGTTCCACCAAACTTAGCAATAAGTACACCGTTGTTACGACCAGGAATAGGTCCTTTCCAAGGCTTGTACTCATTAAAGCGGTGCGCCATTACAGCCTCACCAGCAGTTTGGGTTAACATTTGTGAACGAAGTCCAATAAGTCCTCTAGAAGGAATATCAAACTCTAAATGCTGCATGTCACCTTTAGATTCCATTACAAGCATTTCACCTTTTTTCTGTGTAACTAAATCAATGGCTTTACCACTAAATTCAGAAGGTACATCCACAACCAATATTTCAAAAGGCTCGTGTTTTTTTCCGTCGATATCTTTTATAAGTACCTGCGGATTTCCCACGGTTAATTCATATCCTTCTCTACGCATGGTTTCTACAAGTACACCTAAGTGTAAGATACCACGACCGTATACTAAGAAGCTATCAGCACTATCTGTTTCTTCAACACGAAGTGCTAAGTTTTTTTCTGTTTCTTTCATCAGACGATCACGAATGTGACGAGAAGTAACAAACTTACCTTCTTTACCAAAGAATGGAGAGTTATTGATACTAAATGTCATACTCATTGTAGGCTCGTCTACACTAATAATAGGTAAAGCTTCTGGTGTTTCAGGATCAGCAATGGTATCACCAATGTTAAACTCTTCAAGTCCAACAACAGCACATAAATCACCAGAAACAACTTCTGTTACTTTACGCTTACCCATTCCTTCAAACACGTATAACTCTTTCACTTTATTTTTCTTGATAGAGCCGTCAGCCTGCACCAATACTACGTTTTGGCCTTCTTTGATCACACCACGCTCTACTTTACCAATGGCAATACGACCAAGGAAAGTTGAGTAATCAAGTGATGTAATTTGCATTTGTGTAGCACCCGTTTTTGCATTTGGTGGTGGCACAAACTTTAAGATACCATCTAGTAATGGATCAATATTTTCGCAAGGCGTTAAGCTATCGTTGAACCAACCATTTTTACCACTACCATAAAAAGTAGGGAAATCTAATTGCTCTTCAGTAGCATCTAGGTTAAAGAATAATTCAAATACCGAGTCATGCACTTCGTCAGGACGGCAGTTTGGCTTATCTACTTTATTGATAATTACAATTGGCTTTAAGTTTAATTGTAAAGCTTTTTGTAGTACAAATCTTGTTTGAGGCATCGGACCTTCAAAAGCATCTACTAACAAGCAAACGCCATCGGCCATTTTTAATACACGCTCTACTTCTCCACCAAAATCCGAGTGACCTGGAGTGTCAATAACGTTAATTTTTACGCCCTTATAAGTTACGGATGCATTTTTACTTAAGATGGTGATACCACGCTCACGTTCTAGCTCATTGCTATCCATGATAAGTTCACCTGTTTCTTGATTGTCTCTGAACACCTTTGTTGCGTGTAAAATTTTGTCAACCAATGTAGTTTTACCGTGGTCAACGTGCGCAATAATGGCGATATTTCTTATTTCCATGTGCTTTTTTAAGGCTGCAAAGGTAAGGATTATAAGCTTAGAAACCCCATAAAAGCAAAGGATGGGCCTGAAAGCCAATAATTAACGGTTAGTTTACCCTAATATCAGGCTAAAACAAGATATTTACGGCTATAAATTTGCCTATGAAGCGTTTCCTCAAAATTATAGCCGTACTGGTTGCCCTGCTTGCCATTGTATATTTTTTAGGCCCAAAGCCCGCAGCCCCCATTTATAACAATAACTTAATACAAGTACCTTCGGAGCCAGCTGCATTAGAAAGCTACATTAAGACCAAAGAAGCTGCCCACAAAGTAAAACCGGACAATGAAGCCCGCATTGTTTGGGCCAATGATAGCACCAAAGCCAAAACACCCTATGTAATTGTGTATTTGCACGGTTTTAGCGCTAGTCAGGAAGAAGGAAACCCTGTACATAGAAATATTGCGAAGCAGTTTGGATGCAATATGTACCTCGCAAGATTATCGGAACACGGCATTGATACCACCGATGCACTTGTAAATATGACTGCTACCAGTTTATGGGAGTCTGCCAAAGAAGCCTATGCGATTGGTAAACAATTAGGCGATAAAGTAATTTTAATGGGAACGTCTACGGGCGGAACCGTAGCACTTGAACTAGCGTCTAATTTTGAAGACGTAGCAGGCCTGGTTTTATATTCTCCAAATATTGCCATCAACAATCCTAGTGCATTTTTAACCAACAACCCATGGGGTTTACAAATTGCAAGAATGGTGATGGGTGGAAAAGAAAATATGTTAAAAGACAGAACAGATACTTATAAAAAATATTGGAACCACCAGTATAGATTAGAAGCCGTGGTTGAACTACAAGAACTATTAGAAACCACTATGATTCCTAGTCATTTTAATAAAATTAAATGTCCGCTATTAACACTCTATTATTTTAAGGACGAAAAAAATCAGGACCCTGTAGTAAAAGTTTCGGCGATGAAAGAAATGTTTGAAGCGGTTGGCACACCTGCTAATTTAAAGAGAATGGTTCCAATTCCGGAAGCAGGCAATCACGTACTCGCATCCCCTATTCAATCAAATGATATTGTGAGTGTAGAAAAAGAAACGACTTTATTTTTGGAGCAAATTGTTCAGTTAAAAAAAGTGATGCATGCTAAGTAGTAAAATTGCTGGGATTGGAAAATATTTACCTGCTAATGTAGTGACCAATCAAGACCTCACTGCCTATATGGAAACCAGTGACGAATGGATTGTGGAAAGAACAGGTATCAAAGAAAGAAGGTACGCGCACCGAACCGAAGAAACTACCACTACCATGGCGGTGGAAGCTGCAAAAATTGCCATCGAAAGAGCGGGCACTACAGCTGCAGACATTGACTTTATTGTGTTTGCAACACTCTCTCCGGATTATTATTTTCCGGGCTGTGGCGTGCTTGTACAAAGAGCCATGGGGATGAAAGAAATTGGCGCACTGGATATTAGAAACCAGTGTAGTGGATTTGTATATGCATTAAGTGTAGCGGATCAGTTTATAAAAACAGGCATGTATAAAAACATACTTGTTATTGGAAGTGAGAAACATTCGTTTGGACTTGATTTTAACACCAGAGGACGAAACGTTTCAGTGATTTTTGGTGACGGCGCTGGCGCCGTTGTTTTACAACCCGCAACAAGTGAAGGTCAGGGCATATTGAGCACACACTTACACAGTGATGGTGCGGCCGCAGAAATATTAGCCATGTATAACCCAGGTACACACGCTAATCATTGGGGCGAGTACGCAAATTTTGATGAGGCAGAAATAGGTCAAATGTTTATGAGCCATAACATGATTGACAGTGCTCAAAATTTTCCATTTATGGACGGTCCATCGGTGTTTAAAAAAGCCATTGTAAAGTTTCCAGAAGTTATACTAGAAGCCTTACAGAATAACGGTTACACGCCATCTGATTTAAATATGCTTATACCGCACCAGGCCAATTTGCGCATTGCACAATTTGTACAACAAAAATTAGGTCTTAGGGATGATCAGGTGTATAATAATATTATGCAGTACGGAAACACAACAGCAGCCTCTGTGCCAATTGCACTATGTGAAGCTTTTGAAAATAATTTAATTAAAGAAGGTGACCTTGTTTGTTTAGCCGCATTTGGAAGTGGATTTACTTGGGCTAGTGCGCTTATTAAATGGTAAATATCATGGACCGCAAGTTGCTATTTTTAGTGAACCCTATTTCAGGGACGCGTACAAAAGAAAAACTCATTGCTTTTATTACAGAAAAGGTAACAAGTGCTGGGTTTTTATTTACAATCGACTATACCAATGCAACGGGTAATTACACTTTACTAAAAGAAAAAGTGATTGCAGATAGATTTACGGATATTGTCATTGTTGGAGGCGATGGATCTGTAAACCAAGTGGTGCAAGCTTTTGCAGCACTCCCTGTTCGCTTTGGTATTTTACCAGTAGGCTCCGGCAATGGACTCGCTAGAGCTGCGGGTATACCCACAAAAATTAAAAGAGCATTACAAGTTATTATTGAGGGAAACACGATGCCCGTAGATGGTTTTACCATCAATGATGCATTCTCCTGTATGCTAAGTGGACTTGGTTTTGACGCACAAGTTGCGCATAATTTTGCTCGAAAAGCTAAGCGCGGCTTATTCAATTACACCAAAGAAAGTTTGCTTCATTTTTTTAAGGCACAACCTTACGGTTTTGAAATAAAACTACCCGAGTTTAGTTTTTTTACAGACGCTTTTTTAATAAGTATTGCAAACAGCAACCAATTTGGAAACAATGTAACCATTGCGCCACAGGCTAAACTCAATGACGGATTACTAGACGTTATTGTGGTACAAAAAATGCACAAAGTAAAACTACCCTATGCTATTTTAAAACAGTTAAGTGGTAACAATAAAATGCAGCAGCTAGTTGAGGATATGGAGCACAAAAACATTGTATACTTTCAAACACCCAGTTTAGAAATTAGCAATTTAAAACTAGCCCCATTACATATCGATGGAGAAGCTGTAGCTAGCGCGCAGCAATTATCAATTAAAGTATTGCCTAATTATTTTACTTTGTTTGTGCCCGCATCACGTAATAAGTAGCCACCAAACTTAGTAGCAAACTCATACCCACCAGTTGGTGTATTTGCGCCATCCATTCAAAAATACCCCATACGCCAGGAATAATACTGCGCGCGTAGAGTAAACTCGCAATACCTAATAACACTTGTAGCACTACAAGTAGCAATGGAAATATTTTAATGCGGTTAAAAAATGAACTTCCATTGATGCGGTATAGTTGTACCGTCCAGTAAATCACCAGCGCCAATAAAACATAGGCAATGCCGCGGTGCATGAAATGCACGAGTATTTTATTTTCAATAAAGTTTAATAGAAAAACAGGATCAGAAAATAAATTAGTTGGCACGTAATCGCCATTGATGGTTGGCCAAGTAGGTGCTACCATGGCCGCTTTGTGGCCCGCCATAAGGGCACCATACATGAGTTGTAGCACAAGCAGTGCAAGAATCGCTACATTGAGTGTTTTGGCTTTTTGAACAGCCTCGTGCATACCAGCAGAAATTTGAAGGGCCGTTTTGGGCACACTCAGTTGTAGTGCAAACCAAAATGTATAAGAGAGTAACCCTAGTGCAAAAATAAAATGCAGGGCAAGGCGCGTGGGCTTTACATATACTGCATCACCCTCAAGTCCACTCGCTACCATAATCCAACCAATAGCTCCTTGCATGATGCCTAAAAAAAACAGTATCACCAGTGGCTTAATCATTTCTTTTTTAAAATGCTTGGCTACTAAAAACCACATAAATCCACCTGCAAAAACAAGACCAATAATTCGGGCCCATAAACGGTGAAACCATTCCCAGAAAAAGATGTATTTGAAATTTTGTAAGTCAAATTCAAAATTGAGTAGCTGAAACTGAGGCGTTTGTTTGTATTTCGCAAATTCAATAAGCCACGCCTCCTCAGAAAGTGGCGGCAATGCGCCCGTTATCACTTCCCATTCGGTAATAGAAAGTCCACTGCCAGTTAAGCGCGTAACACCACCAAGCACAAATTGAATTATGGTCATAACAACACCTAGTAAAAGCCAGGTTGCTACCAATTTGTTAGAACGATTTGCAGTATTCATTTATGCAAAGGTAGGAATTAGATGCATCTCATTTTTTACCTATTTTGCATCAAATTGTGGAACCAGAGTACCATGCTAGAACTAAACTATCAAACAGCGCTATTAGAAGCAGGGCTTGACGAAGCAGGCAGGGGTTGTTATGCAGGGCCTGTATTTGCAGCAGCCGTTATTTTACCCGCTAACTTTTATCATCCACTTTTAAATGATAGTAAAAAACTAACAGAAAAAAATAGAGCGGTATTAAAACCCATCATCGAAAAAGAAGCCATTGCATGGGCTGTTGCAAGTGTATCACACACAGAAATTGATGAGATTAATATTTTACAAGCATCCATAAAAGCCATGCACTTAGCAGTTGCAGCGCTCAAAAAAAAGCCGAAATATTTAATTGTAGACGGTAACCGTTTTAAGCCCTATAATAATATTCCGCACACTTGCATTGTAAAAGGTGACGGAAAATACGCTTCTATTGCAGCAGCAAGTATTTTAGCAAAAACACATAGAGATGCTTATTTAGAAAAGCTACATAAAGCATATCCGATGTATAGTTGGAATAAAAATAAAGGATACGGAACGGCTGTACACCGCGCGGCTATTGAAGTACACGGCTTATGCGAACATCATAGAAAAAGTTTTGCTATCCTTCCCACACCCCCGCCCCTTCTCTAATAACGGTGTAATCGTCGGTGGTGCAATCAACAATAGTAGAAGGAATCATGCCGCCTATGCCGCCATCAATAACAATGTCAACAAGCTTTTCAAAATTTTCATGAATCACATATGGATCGGTGTAGTCTTCTACCATCTCACCAGGTAAAGAAGCAGATAAAATGGGATGTTCTAGTGCAGCAACAATAGCACTAGCAATTGTATTATCAGGAATACGAAGCCCGATGGTATTTTTTTTGTTTTGCAAAAGCTTGGGCACCTGCTTACTCGCTGGTAAAATAAAAGTGAATGGACCTGGTAAATAATTTTTTAAAAGCCTATACAGTGGCGTAGAAATAGACTTTGCATATTTGCTTAAATCGGAAAGGTCTGCACAAACAAAACTAAGTTGCGCTTTGGCTGGGTCTACCCCTTTTATTTGTGCAATTTTTTCGATGGCTTTAGGCTGAAAAATATCACAACCTAAGCCGTATATGGTATCGGTGGGATATGCAATGATACCGCCACTTTTAAGGCAGTCCACTACAGTAGCAATATGTCGAGGATTGGGGTTGTTAGGGTGTATTTCTAATAACATCTTATAGAATCTCCCATACTTCGCGGCCACGTAGCATTTTATCCAAATCGCCTTTACCTTTTGTAGCAATCACTTCTTCAATTTGCATGGCCATTACGTCTTCATAACATGCTCTATCTGTTTCAAAGAATACACCAAAAGGTCTTGGAAAATGTCCGTCCGGTTTAGTAGGCGAATCAAATAAACGAACCAGCACCTGCGCTTTATAAAAATCTCTTTCGTCGTGGATCCATAAATCATCGGCACTAACACCATCACCAAGCGATACAACCACAGGTTTTAGTCCATCAAATTTGATACCCTTATCTGCGTTGGCACCAAAAATTAATGGCTTGCCCTGTTCTAAAAATAAAGCCTCTTCCTGCTTGGTTGATTTTTCTGTAAATATTTCGAAAGCACCATCGTTAAAGATGTTGCAGTTTTGATAGATCTCTAAAAATGATGCGCCTCTGTGCTGATGTGAACGTGTAAGCATGGCTTGTAAATGCTTAGGGTCACGATCCATACTGCGCGCAATAAAACTAGCATCGGCACCAAGCGCTAATGCAGCAGGGTTAAATGGATGATCGATACTTCCGTAAGGCGTACTTTTTGTAATCTTATGTTCTTCGGAAGTTGGTGAATACTGCCCTTTTGTTAATCCATAAATTTGGTTGTTAAACATCATAATGTTCACGTCAAAATTTCGACGCAACAAATGAATGGTATGGTTACCGCCAATACTTAAACTATCACCATCTCCAGTAACAATCCAAACACTGAGTTCGGGCCTAGTTGCTTTTAAGCCACTAGCAATAGCAGTTGCACGTCCATGAATGGAGTGCATACCAAAAGTGTTCATGTAATAAGGGAAACGACTACTACATCCAATGCCGCTAATAATAACAATGTTTTCTTTGGGAACCCCAATATTGGGCATCACTTTTTGAACCTGCGCCAAAATAGAATAGTCGCCACAACCCGGACACCATCTAACTTCTTGGTCGGTGGCAAAATCTTTGGCGGTTAAAATAGGAGCCTCTATAGTAGTATCGGTAGACATCTGGTATTATTTGAATGAATGGTCACCAAAGGTCCGACTAAATTTAATACAGAAGGTAAAATTTTTACCCATTTACTAGGGCTTCCCAAAATTCGGCGCCTCTGCGGGTATGGGGTATCACAATCGTACCCCCAACAATATTGGCTACGGCAAAAATTTCATAGACTTCGGCTGTAGAAAGGCCCAGTTCGTGACATTTTTGGAGATGGTATTTGATACAATCGTCGCACCTAAGTACCATACTAGCCACTAGGCCAAGCATTTCCTTAGTTTTTTTGTCCAGCGCACCATCATCATAGGTATTGGTGTCTAGGTTCCACAAACGTTTTAAAACGAGGTTGTCTTTGCTTAAAATGACATCATTCATTTTTTGACGATAGTCATTAAACTCCTGTATTGAATTGTCCATAAGCAAATGTATTAAAATTTATAACCATCATCTGCAATCAATTTGTCTGCAATTCGGCGTCGAGCCTCTTTGGTATTGTATGGATCAACTTTGGTAAAACGCTTAAGACCAATATGCATCATACGAAGTTCATCACCGTCAGCAAAACTATTGAGGGCGTCTTTCCCTGCTTTATTGATTTTATCGGCAGCGTCGTATAAATAAGTACGCATAATATCTGCTTGCAAGCTAGTAGCTTCTTCCCCATTTTTTTGAGCAAGTTTCATAACACGAAGTAGTGCACTCTCGGTATGAAATACTTCGATAGCCATGTCCGCAATATTCATTAATACTTCCTGTTCTTTTTCAAGTTGCATCATAAGCTTTTGCACGGCAGCACCTGCTACCATTAATATAGCCTTCTTAAAGTTTTTGATATATTTAATTTCTTTTGCAAACGGCGCATCATCGGTATCACCAAAATCAGGAATACTCATCAGTTCTTTTTGAACCGCCATAGCTGGAGTCATTAAATCAAGCTTTCCTTTCATTGCGCGCTTTAAAACCATGTCTACTGTAAGCAAACGGTTGATTTCATTGGTGCCTTCGTAAATGCGGTTGATTCTGCTATCACGATATCCTTTTGAAATTTGATATTCATCACTAAAGCCATTACCACCATGTATTTGAACGCCTTCGTCAACAACAAAATCCAACACTTCGCTACCAAATACTTTTAACATCGCACACTCAATAGCATACTCTTCTGCGGCACCTAGTAATGCTTGCGCAAATGTTTTTCCTTCTTGCAGTAATGCATGTTCTTTATCATCAATCCATTTTGCAGTTCGGTAAAGACCCGCTTCACACACCCACATTTTAATTGCCATCTCCGCCATTTTATGTTTGATGGCGCCAAATTTTGCAATCGGCAATTTAAATTGTTCTCTAGTTTTTGCATACTGCACACTCACCGTGGTTGCTCTTTTTGCACCACCTAGAGTTGCGGCGCATAATTTTAAACGGCCAATATTTAATACGTTAAATGCAATGATATGGCCTTTGCCTATTTCGCCCAAAACGTTACCCACAGGCACTTTGCAGTCTTGAAAATAGAGTTGAACCGTAGAAGATCCTTTGATTCCCATTTTATGTTCTTCGGGACCTTGTGTAAATCCTTCAGTACCTTTCTCTACAATAAAACCAGTAAATTTTTCACCGTCAATTTTTGCAAAAACGGTATATACGTCTGCGAAACCACCGTTGGTGATCCAACACTTTTGACCATTTAAAATATAGTGCTGTCCGTCAGCAGATAATACCGCTGTTGTCTTTGCACTGAGTGCGTCACTGCCACTATTAGGTTCCGTTAAACCATACGCTCCTTTCCATTCACCACTTGCTAGCTTAGGAATATATTTTTGTTTTTGCTCGTCATTACCAAAATATAAAATTGGAAGTGTGCCAATACCTGTGTGCGCAGCAATGGCCACAGAAAAAGAATAACCACCGCCCAGAGCTTCATTTACAATGGTAGAGGTAATAAAATCTTTACCGAGTCCACCATATTCTTCGGGACAAGAAGTAGACAAAAGTCCCTGCTCACCTGCTTTTTCCATGAGTGACGGCATTAAGCCAGGCTCTAGTTTATCGATACGGTCTACAATAGGTAAAATTTCTGTGTCAATAAATTGATCACACATGTCTTTTACCATTTGTTGTTCTTCATTAAATTCTTCTGGAATAAAAGTAGACGCTAACGTACTTTCTTTAATGATCCACTCACCACCTAATAACGGTTGTTGATTTGAATTTTCCATATGTATATTTTTAAAAGACTTTTATAATAAATTATCGTACACTTTTTGAAACACGAGTTTCACAATTTCAATTTCATTTTTATGAACGCCAACAAGTGCTTCATCCATGGTTTGATTGGCTAGCTCGATGGTTTTGTCTTGGAGTAATTTTGCTGAATCTGTTAAACAAACTAGATTAATGCGTCGATCCTCTTTAGAAGGCATACGCTTCACAAGTTTTTGCTTTTCGAGATTATCAATTAAGCGTGTGATACTTGGCTTATCTCTAAATGTTCGGTTACATAATTCTTGCTGACTAAGTGCGTCTTGCTTCCATAAATGATAGAGTACGCTCCACTGCTCGATGGTAATTTCGAGACCAGCTAGTCTAAAGTTTTTTTGTAAACGACGGGCAACAGCGGTAGACGCCATACCATTGATAACGCTGTATAATTCGCCTCTTTTAAATTGGTTGTTTGACATATAGTTAGTTATGCAACTATTTCAAAGTACGGCCGTTTTTTGCATAAAACCAAGAAAAAATTGTGAAATGAAGGGTCTAGCCTAACAAATAGCCCAATTATTGATTTTCTTTGTTACATGCCCTTTTTAACAGTAACCATTTGCCTACTTGCAGCCTACGGCGTATTGATGGCCTTGTATACAAGAGGGTACTGGAATATGCGTGCATTTGTGGCTGGCGGCGCGCCTCCCCTATCTAAGTTTTCGGTGATCATTCCGGCCCGTAACGAAGCAGACAATATAGAAACTTGCATTGCCGGTATACTAGCACAAAACTACCCAAGCCACTTGTTTGAAATTATTGTGGTAGATGATTTTTCTGAAGACGAAACGGCGCAAATAGTTTTGAAGATTGCAACACAACATAACAATGTTCGCTTACTGCAATTAAAAGATTTTACAAATAATGAAAACCTAGTTGCGTATAAAAAAAGAGCAATAGAAATTGCGATTAACGAGGCTAGTGGAAATTGGATGGTAACCACAGACGCAGATTGCAGTGTTACTCGTAATTGGTTAGCTACTTATGATGCGTACATTCAAGAACAGGATTGTGTAATGGTGGCAGCACCGGTAGCCTACACAAACACGGGAAGTTTTTTATCTATTTTTCAGGTATTAGATTTTATTAGTTTACAAGGAATAACGGCAGCAGCTGTTGCTTCTGGATCACATACACTTTGTAATGGCGCCAATTTATGCTATTCAAAAAAAGCTTTTGAGAGCGTTGGCAAATTTAGCGGTATCGATCATTTGCCAAGTGGCGATGATATGCTACTGATGCATAAAATGAAAAAATCGTTTCCTGGTAAAATTGGTTATGTATATGCACAGGATGTTGTGGTTTCAACGGCTCCAAGCGCAACACTTGGCTTATTTATTCAACAGAGGATACGCTGGGCCAGCAAGGCTTCTGGCTATCAAGACAAAATTATATTTTGGATACTTCTGCTCGTATATTTTGTAAATGCATCCTTACTGGTGTACCTCCCTATCAATTTTTTACAAACAGGCAATATCAATAACTGGCTACTTTTAATTGGTTGCAAAACACTAATTGAATTGCCATTCATGTATGCGTCCGCCAAGTTTTTTAAACAACAAAAACTGCTGTGGTGGTTTGCCATTATGCAACCGTTTCATATGGTTTATACGGTAGTTGCGGGTTGGTTTGGTACCTTTGGTTCTTACAAATGGAAAGGCCGTACCGTAATGCAACAACAAGAAGGAACTTTTTTTAGAAAGCTTCGCCGCAATAAAGCAGCGAGTGTTTCACTATATATTGTAGGCGCTGCATTTTTGATGGCGGTGTTTGCATATTTTATTGCACCAGAACATTCGCCAAATGCCAACCGCATGATTCCTGAAATAGGAAGTATGAAACCAGGCTTTAGTATTCAACTACTACAAGTAAAACGCATTAACCAAACAAAACAAACATCCTTTTTTGAAAAATTGATTGGTGGCGAAGAAGACGTTTACACTTTTGTTCCGGTCACTTCTTATTCTATCAAAGGAAGCGATATTCATTATCAAAAATATATTGACGAGGGCATTACAGAGCCTGGCGTAATGCCACTAAGCCTTGTAGCTAATAGTCCTATTATTACACAAACCTATTACGCAGGCACCGATAAATTTGGTAGAGACATGCTAAGCCGTCTTATCATTGGCGTACGTGTAAGTTTGGGCGTAGGTTTAATTGCAGTAATACTGTCTTTAACCATTGGTATTTTACTGGGCGCGATTGCTGGTTTTTATAGAGGCTGGATAGACGAATGTATCATGTGGTTTATCAATGTAATTTGGAGCATCCCAACATTATTATTGGTGTTTGCAATTACACTAGTTTTAGGAAAAGGATTTTGGCAGGTGTTTATTGCCGTAGGATTAACCATGTGGGTAAACGTTGCAAGACTTGTGCGAGGCCAGGTAATGGCTATTAAAAACAGAGAATTTATTGAAGCAACACGTGTATTAGGCTACTCCGATATGCGTACTATTTTTATTCATATTTTACCCAATATTATTGGACCGGTTTTAGTGATTGCTGCAAGCAATTTTGCATCGGCCATTGTTATTGAAGCAGGTTTAAGTTTTTTAGGCGTGGGTGTACAACCTCCACAACCCAGCTGGGGCCTGATGATCAAAGAAAATTATAATTTTATTATTACGCACAATCCTGCACTGGCATTAGCACCGGGCATTGCTATTATGATACTAGTACTTGCCTTTAATTTATTGGGCAATGGATTAAGAGACGCATTTAACGTGCGGGAAAAATAAACTACTCGGTAGGTGATACCACCACATTTCTAACCAAACTTTCTTCGAGCGAAATAAACGTTTCGGTTCTTTCGATCCCTTTTATTTTTTGCAACTCGTCGTGTAAAACAAATCTTAATTGCTGAATGTCTTTACAAACGATTTCTGCAAACATGCTATAGTTTCCTGTTGTATAATTTAAGCGCACAATTTGTGGTACTTTTTTTAATTCTTTGGCAACACTATCATACAATGAGCTTTTTTCGAGATAGATGCCAATAAACGCAATTACGTCGTAACCGAGTTCTTTTAAATCAACAGATAGTTTTTTACCCTTTACTACACCTAGCTCTTCTAACTTTTTAATGCGCACGTGGATGGTACCGCCCGATACAAAGAGTTTTTTACCTAAATCGGCGTATGAGACTTCTGCATCTTCCATCATTTCCTGAATAATCTGTAAATCGAGTTTGTCAAGATTCAATTTTGGGTTCATAATGGGGCATGTTTTTAGTATATTTCTAAATTAAAGCTAATTTATTAAACTATTTCTATACTTTATGATAATTGATTAAAATATTTGTAACGAGTAGGTGAAATACTTTAATATTGTATGGTCAACAAGCGACAAACAGTTCTTATCTATTGTGGGGTGACGAAATATTAGGCAAACGTGCCCTCTTGTCTCGAGGGTGAGGATAACGGGATAAACGTAACATAGAGCCGCTTAGCAATAAGCGACCAGGGTCGACCACTGAACTTTGTGTTATAGCTAACTGCCTTCTGGAGGTTCGATCCCTCCCCCTACAGCAATAAAAAGCTCCTATTACATTGATATATAATGTTTTAGGAGCTTTTTGATTTATATTAGGTGACACTATGGGTGACACTAAAATAAATAATTTTATGTGTATTTGTACAATTTAGAATTCATCAATTAATTCGACAGAAGCTTTTGCATATGGATTTTTGTCAATCATAATTTGCAATACTCTTCTGAAGTTATTCAGTTCTCTTTGCTCAATTATTTCTTGCATTTTTGTTCTACCCAGGAATCCTTTTTCCAAATTCAATTCTATCGCAACATCTAAACCTGTTAATGTGCTTGGCATATCAAATAATAATGCTAAAGGAGCGCTATTAGGATCAAAACGAAACCAAGCGGGATGATCTCTAAACTGAGTCTTAATTTTATTTTCGACAAAACCGTGACGTTTATAAAACAAATCTGCTTTTTGTCGAATCATTCCCTTTAGATCAGAAGGCATTACTACCTTAATCCTGAATTCATCGTAAACTACCCCTTCCAATTGAATCGGCATAGCCCTTTGAACAGCATCAACAAGCCCAGAAATAAAATTTTTATAATATCCAACAGCCAAGGCTGTAGTAGGATATATACTTAAATGACCTAAATGATAATGTTCTTCGATTTTGGCGATAAATTCCTCGCATCCTACTTTTATGGAGTGCGAATCCCCATGACTAAAACGTGGCATAAATATACCATTAAAGTCAGATGGTAACTTTATCCCTTCCTCTACAAGAAGAAAGGCTTTATTTTTTCCAATTGCTCCAAGAAAAAGGGATATTTCAAGGATGACATTATCTCTTGGGCCAATAACTAAGTTGCCATTAGTTATTGTTAAGTCATCAGAAGTAGCAACGAAAACCCCAAAATCGAAATAATTAGACATTAATAAAAGGTTGTCGAATGTACTTCGATTTATATCCCATAGTCCGGGGTCTTTCCACAAATAGACATCAGCAATTTTTGACAGATTTTTTTTAACTTCTTCGGCAATATTATATCCTGAAGTTGAAGACCCGATAAAGATTTTTGGTTTTAATTCAGTCATTTTAATAGGTCAATATAGTTTGTTGTAAAATGTTACTATTCCTTAAGTCTTTTGATGCATCTTCAATTAAAGTATCTAGATCTAGCTTCAATCGTTGTAGTTTTTTGATCAAAGAAGTAGGTATGACTTCTTTTTCTAATCCGTTGGGACTTACTATTAACTTCCTATAATCATCATCATTGATTATCTTACTAATATGGTTTGAAATTGATTGAGCAATTTTAATTTCACCTCCCTTTTGATAAGTTAATCTTGAATCATCAATTGAATGTATAATTGAAGTTAACTGGAAACTATTAATTTCGTTTAGTTTTTCTTCACAGTCCTCCTTGAGTGTCTTTAAAAGCCTTATACCCATTCGTGAACCGTCAACAGTCAAATCTCCTTTTACATTTACATTTCTAATATGCGCGAATGGATAATCGGGTTGAGATTGAATTGGCTTAAATTTTATACCTCGGAAATATTCATCACAAGTCTCGTTGTATTTTGGCGTGTTATACCAAAACCCAAACACAACATCAACTTTTCTTTGCAATGCTTTATTGAAAATAGTGATGCATTTTTCATTTGTATTATCGATTTCATCATATATATCTTTCAAAATATCGTACGTCTGTTGTCTTAGTTCTGAAATATCGTCATTCGGTTCCCCTTGGTAAGGATTAGCAACTGGAAGGCCTGGTGCTATATAATGATATCTGTTAATGATTACGAGTAGATCAAAGTCACTTGCTTTGATATGCGAGTTGGTCATGATAGAACCCTGAGTTCGATAAGCATTAGTAAAATTTAACTGATACTTGCTTTCTAAATGTTTTTGGACCCTATGCGCTGCTTCGATGGTCTTTTCTGTCGATCTCCTAGAAATCGGCCTCATTGACTCTGCTAAATATTTGAAATCATCTGGAATGTCTGTTCGGTTGAAGGAGTTAGTTAGAACAGATTCATTTAATTCTCTATCAAACCTCCTTTGTGTGAGGTTAGTTAATCTTTGCTGATAATTTATGATTGCCATTCCTAAATAATTATATTTTTTTAATTTGATTAGGAGCATATTTAGTAAACAAAACAGAACAGTCACATTGCTTTGTGCTTAAATACCTTGTGCGTTTTGGCAAGGATAGAGTTTTGACAATTTCTATTACATTTTCTAGAAAGTCCAATTCTCCAACATAAGATTCTTTCTTATAATTATTTACTATTTCTAAATATAGCCTAATAAAATATGATAATAGATCTGCAACTTGAAGTAAATGTACATGTTTTGAATCAGCAAAATAAGGAACGTCTACAATCTGGTCTAATCTATCTTGATTTTTATGTTTTGTATAATAGGAATCTGTCCATGGTGGCGGATTGAAAATTAAAGCAGAAAATTTTGCTTCTTCTTTAACTTCTCTATCAAATACTAAAACTGTATGTCCTTTTGTTTTTTCTTCGTTTTGCTGATGTTTTTGAATTGATAATGCTTGATGATATGCCATATAGGACCAAAGACTTCCAATTTCTTTTAATTTTTCATCAGATTTTAAATCTTTATTAAAGACTGACTTCTCTACTGCCGAAAATGTAATTTTATGTTTCCTTTTTTTCAACCATTCAAGTATTGCTAATATAATCTTAGCTCTTATAGGTCCTGTATTTGAATTTCTCCAAATTCCATTACCCCTATAAAATTCTCTGGTATGTAATTCATCAACTTTTTTCCCAATTATTTTTGAAAAAGTTTCAAGTAATTCAGACCAGTCTGTTTTTGTTAAATGCATTCTTTGAGTATCAACAATTACTCCAACCATTACTGCAAAAGGTTCATGACCTGTGCCAGATTCATCAAAATAACAAAATTTCATAATTGCAATATTAATATTGATATTTAATAATGGAGAAAATTATACGCAAAATTAGTATTTAATAAAAAAAAGGAATCAGTATAAATACTAATTCCTTTTTTAATAAGAATTACTTGAATGAAATAATTCAGTGTATTGCAAAATTTGAAATAATATAAATCAAGACTAAGCACAAAGACTCCTATACTTCCCTAACTTCAAAGTACTTGCCAATATCTCAGATTGGAGGTAAAACACCCTACCCCCAATCCTATGTTCCTGGAGCCAACCCTTTTCTGTCCAAGAAGCCAAAGTTGCTTTAGTAATTGCAGGCTTGAATACCTTACAAGCTTCTGCAGGTGAAATCAGCTTCTCTTCCTGTTCAGACATTACAAGGCGCACCTCTTCCCTTATCATTGGCCTTAAAAGTTCAACCAATTGACTTGGAGTAATGCCACTCAATAATATTTGATTTGAAATTTCCAAATATTAAAAATTATTGGAGTTTTTTTTGTCCTGATATACCTTCCATTTATAAGCCCCGAAAGCTGCCACACCAACCACAGCTAAAATCCAACCCCAAGTAGGAATCTTGAACTTTTTGATTGGTAGTTTAATATTAGTTGGTGGTATTACCACAGGTGCTGCAGGCGGAACAGCGGGAGCATTTCTAAGTGCGTTCAGATATCCAATATCATTTGAAAGTAGTGAATTTAAAGTTTCCATAGTTGTACGGTTTGATTATTAAATAGTGTATAGCCATACCGAATGAGGGACTTGGCTGGCAGGTTATTCATGGTAATTGATGCTTTGTATATTGTCCAGTTGAAGTTCCTGTCAATTAGCTCCTTTGCAGTGATATAGAATTTTGACTCATACTTTAAATACAGGTCATGTATTATCTCATCATTCATTAGAATTAGGAGCGCATGGACTTTCTTTTTTTGAAAATCTATGGCAGTTTCTGCCTTATTTTTACAATAACAAGTATCGCAACAATATTTACTGTTCTTGTTACGCGTATCTGGAATTACACCATGACAGTATTCACACAATCGTATTTCTTCAATTTTCATAAACTTAGGTTTGAAAGACAAAAGTATGTAGGTCTTTTAATAAAACCATTGATACCATTGATTGTTAATGAATAAACGTATACGTTTTGTACGTCGTCGACGTACATTTTTCTTATTAGAATATTGTCTTTGAAAATAACATCAGCCTATTTGATATTTTATAAAATATCAAATTTCGCTTAAAATAGCATGTAAGTAAAAGAAGTAGATGTGCCTTTTATGAAATAGTTTATCACTATTTTTGTTATTAAAAATAACTTTATGAATTACCCTCAAGAGATTGACTACCATATAGAACTATCTGCATTAAAACACATTGCAAATACATTGATTGAAAATAAGGTATTGCCAATTAATGCCAAAGATATATTTGATGTTCTAAAAAAAGCTGTGATAAATTCTGAAGTTGCGCCATTCCTAAAGAAGCCAATTACATTGGAAAAGGATGGATATTATGAAAAATACTTGCGGTTAGAGGAAGAAAACAAATCAAATAATATAGTTCCTGACTTCTTTAACCATGAAGGTGACTTTTATGACATGGATAGGAATCTCAACTTCAGTAGAGCCCATGTAAATGATGAAATATTTAAAAAGCTTTTTGCACTAAAATTGATAGAATTTAACAATTCAACAAATAATTTACAGGAGTTTATAAACTTCCAATTATATGACAACTACAACGGCAATAAAGATGCCTATGGATATTTTCTACAAAGATTAATGGAAAAAGACAGCATTTTCTATCTATTGCCATCAATTGTTAGCGAATTACAGCAATGGATAAAGGCAAATGAAATACATATAAACCTAAATGAAAATGAAGAAGACAAAAAAATAGAAAATGCAGATAATACAACTGAGATCTTAGTAGACCATTGGGAAACAAAGAAAAATCAAAAAGTTGACGGCAAAATGAATATTGATGAGATTAGACACTTCTTTTCTTTCTTATATAAAGAAAAAATAGAAAAGTCTATTAATGATGTGTTCGAACCTATTTTAACTGAAGATGAAGTTGAATTAATATTTGCCAATGGATTAGTAATACCGGCAAAACCTTTGCAGAAAAAGTTAAAACTTAATATGCCACCAAGATTTCCAAAGAAAGTTATAGATAATGCTATTTATAAATTCTATTACATAAATAGTTATTCTCAAAGAGACAAAAAGGATTATGTGCTGTTTTTTGCAAATTACATAGAAGATTATGAAAGTGCTCTTAATTCAAAAATAGCATTAGAATCACTTGCAAAAAATATTACAGGAGATAAAAGTCCAAGAGATAAAATTAAGTGGGATGATTATATTCCTAAAAGATTTCATTAATAATTAGAGATTACTAATTACAATTTTAAATAATAAATAACTCCTTTTGTAGTTCAGTAAATACGGGGCAATTGCTGGCATGGGATTGAACGAAATTTAAGCTGATTTGAATGATTTATAATAAATCATTCAAATCAGCTTAAAGTATCAATAGAAATATAAACAGTATATGTAATTTAAGGATTCTAACACTATCACAAAGTTTTCCCAGTGTTTTTCATGTTCTATGCCAATCACACTAGATAAATAATAGTAATTTTTTTGGATTAATTTTAATTCAAATCATACAGTAATTGACAATAAATCATATCGTCTTTATCTGCGAGGCAAATTGTGAATTACGGTTTTTTTTAGTTTGAAGTTTATTACATTAATATTTACTTTTGAAGAAATCAGAAATTATTTTTTCAATTTTGACAATATCGTCTCTTGTTTGATTGAATTTACAGTTTTTAATTTTACCATAGGGATCATCATATATAAGCTCAATGATTTTATCTTTGGTTAGTAATTTAAAAACCTCATAGCCCATATCATAATTAATTTCATTACAAATATTAAGTGATGAATTAATTTTAGAATCATCGATAAAATTCCATAATTTATATTTTGAAATATCCTTCCAAATAGATTTACTTGATGACTTAGTATCAACCCATGAAAAATAATCATTTATATTTGGTTTAGTTTCAATAAATTCAAGTTGATTAGAAATTAATTTTGAATGAATATAGGAATTGAGGGGAGCATTATCTCTAGAGCCAAAATTCTTATCCATTGAAGAATAACGATAAAAAAAGACTAAACTATCTTTCTTTGCAATTATTAAATAATTAGGTCTATAACTCCGATTAGAATATGAATAAAGAATTGTTGAATCAAAATCTTTTTGTAATATTTCTTCTAACGGATTTGATGCTAAAATGATTTTCTGTGAAAATCCATTTATACTTATATTCAATAATATTATAAGTGGAATTATTTTTTTCATATCTTTTAATTTTCTGTGTTATTTACATGTCTGTCCTTCGTTTCCTAATTCATGCCTTGCATTTATTTTCATGCTTTCGTCTCTTATATCTTGACTTAAACTTAAAAAATAAGAAGTATTTTGTAATCCTCCTAAAGCTAATGCATTGGCTTCACTAGGAGAGAGATTTGGGAATAATGAAATCAATGCAGCACTCATCCAATCAACATATTTAGAATTAGCAATCGTTTCCTCCATTCCGTTTTGTGCAATATTTTGCGACTCAATATATCCATGAATCATTTCATGTATGATAGTTGCAGCATAAAATTCTTTAGATGAATTTTTACCATAATTTATAGAAATATATACAGTTAATATACCATTATTTCGTTTTGGGCTAGCCAATCCAGCAACAGATATCCCTTTCGGATTTTTTAAATTTTGAACATCCGTAATATTTAAATTATATTTCTCACTTAACCCAAATTGACGCTTAATATATGACATTACTTCAATTTGTTTATCATTTGAAAAGATATCATCCATTACTGAAGAAATACAAGGATCAGTAATTTTAGTTGTTATTTCATCAACATAGCCATCTGGAGACTCATCTCCACCAACCATAACAATTCCATCACCAAATTCATCTTTTTCAATATAATTCACTACTTCTATTAAAAAGTATCCATAATCATATCCATAAAATCGATATTTTTTTCTTTTAGTAGATATTACGGTAACTTCTAACAAATCTATTGCGCTATTAAATCCATCTCCATGTGTAGTATAATTTGAAAGTGCAGTTTCAGAAGTATTGTTTGACTTTAAAGCAACACTTGTTTTAAAGTCTTGTTTTTTCAATCTAACACCCATCAAACTATAGATTGTAATAGATCCACTAAAATTAGAATAATTAAATATGTTATCTTGCTTAGCAAAATAACTACTATCTGGTGTTATTTTTATAAAATATCCATTTAATTTATTTTTTGATCTCGTAGCTACTAATTGAATTCTTTCCCCATTCTTATAATTCATAGAAATTGGCACAGTGATACTCTTAACGTTATTTGAATCATAATTTATAAATGCTTTCCCCCAGTCTACAATTGGAGGCACAATATCATTTTCATTAACGCTATATGCTATTATGCCATTTTGAACCTTTTTGTTTTGTTTTGAACGAACTGTTGAATCGTGCCATTGCTTTACTTGACTTACAAGTGATTTTAAATCATTTTGTAAAATGCTATTGGTGTCTAATGCCTCTAGTACTCCATCTTTTTTACATGAAGTAAAGGCTAACATATAAAAAGTACAAATGAAAATCAGCGGGTTATGTCGTTTTATCATATTTATTTATTTATTTTAATTAGTTAATGTCTGAAAACAAACTAAAAGACTTAAAAGACGGTAATGTATATAGTCAGAAGATATATACGATTTAGATTTAGTAAATATTACTATTTTAGTGACTCTTGTATGCAGACTGCTCAATTTCAAGTATTTTTTTAGCATTCCATAATACACTTCTGATTGGGTCATAATTTGCAGTGATTCATAGTAGCGCTATTAGTTATAATACTCCATAAAAGCATGGCTAGGCCAGGCTCTAAAGCAGCTTCAATTCTTGCACCCTCAATTACCCCGACAATAGCTCCAACTTCATCAGATTCAATGAGCTCAGTTCGATTTCTTATAATACTACAACTTAGATGTTAAATAATCTTAATTAGATTATAATTTGTGCTATAAAGTATTATGACTTAGCTTTTTGTTTGTATTCTATTTATCCAAAATTATTCTATTGTCATCGTACAACCCGGACAAGAACAGTCCACGTCGACAGATCCATCTGGATGCTCAAGTGCATGAACTTTACAACATTCGGGTCCACTACATGCATATTTCCTAACTCTAAACATAGCTGTTTCCGAAGAAGGATAATTTTTAATATACTCATCCTCTATTACCACTCGTACATCACCTTTTGAAACTATTTTTTCTTCTACATCAAACATTAAAATAACATTAGTAACTATTCCACTCTTAGTTTTATACTCAATATCAGAAATAACCCCACCACTCTTTGTTACAGTATATTTGATGTTAGAAATGTCATATTCAAGGTTATCAGTTTTGAATTTCCTATTTACACTACTTGCAATTAAAGATTTTAATTCAGTTGTATTATTTGATATTTGAATACCATTAGGCGCTTTAAGACTGTAGGCTTTTTCTGACTCAATTGCCACATTACCGGTTTCGGTTTTCTTACATGCGATAAAAACAATAGAAGAAAAAAGTAGCAATAAAATTGATGTTTGAATAATTTTTTTCATTTTTTTTAGTTTAATTATAAAGTGTTTTTTTAATCGACATAAATACTACAGGGGTTACAAGTGCAGTCAACTTTAATATTGTTGTCATCTCCAATCCGGACATGAACCTGACAGCATTCGCGGCCTGTACAGGTTACTTTAATTGCTTTATTCAACATGTATGAATCATCCAAAACCTTTCCCTCCAAAATAATCTTTGTTGAAGGAATATTTTGAAATAAGACAACATTTGAATAATCACCTGACGTTGTTTTGAAATCAATATTTGCAATAACCCCTTTTGAAAATTTATTTTGTATATAAGTAATCCCTGTAATAGTAAAATCTTGCTGCTTATTAAATTTAGCATATACAGAGTTGCTTAAAATAGATTTTAAACTTTCAAGGTTTTCTGCAATTGATTCGCCATTCGAGGAAACTGTCCTATATTCTGGTTGCTTTTTATTAGAGATACCCCACGACACTAATAATATCAAGGATAACCCTATAATTGCAGCAAACATGACAATTTTAATTTTCATAAAAAATTATTTAAGATAAATAAATAGTGGTCGTAAATTAACACGTCCATTTTTATGGATTAAATTTTTACTAGTAATAAGTAAATTTAAAATTGAAATAGAAATATTATATCAGTATAAATACTAAAATATAGGTAATGACATAATTCTTAGTATTTATACTAAGAATACTTATAAATCTTAAAGAGATGTCCTTAGATTAAATGTAGATATTAAGTAATCAAAATTATTACTTTAATCGCTCAAGTCTAGATTGTAAATTTTCTGAGAAAAATTGCTTAGCCGCATTTGACAGTAAAGCACCTTCTATCATCGGAAATACTTGTGCTTTTTTTTCGAAAAATTCTTCTATAATTCTTAAATACCTTATTTCAACTATTCCAAGTCTCTTTGCAAATTCAATAAACTCGATTCGACCATAATGTCCATAAGTGGCATAATACGCTAAGTCAAAGTCTTTATCAAATAACTCTAACGCTGTATCACTCTCATTTGGTGTATGAATAATTGTACTCATTAGATCATAGGAAGGCGATAATTCCATTTCACCAAAATCATTTCGTATTAATGAGAAGTTTTTTAAGTGAGCATCGCCGTTTGAAAAAATATAATTAAATACTATTATCTTAAAGAAATTTTCAATGGCTAACATGGAGGCTGGTACATATTTTTTTATCAGCTCACCTATTTCAAGATAACTACCCTCATATTTATAGGATTCCCCGTGTGTCTCTTTAGTCTTATTTGTTATTTGTGCAAAATCTTCTTGTACGTATTTAGTTCGATCTCCTTTTACATCAAATCTTTTCGTGATATAGGCAGGTGTGCCGTCTTTGAAATATATTAAAGCATTATGTGCGGTCTTGATATTAAAAATTTGTGATGCAATTTGCATTATTAAATGTTCATTCTCTGGTGCATCATCCATCATTTCTAAATGGTCTGCTGTTGGAATTGGCTTAATAATATATTGTCCATTTTTCTCACATAATTCAAGCTTGTTACCTACTAAGTTAAGAGAATACTTTAATTGCACTCCAGAAATTGACATTCTTTTTGAGTGCTCGTTGTACATATGTATATTCTCTGGTTTTGGCTTATCAAATTCCAGTATAGTAGAAACACGCTTCCCTTCAAATAGTTTTTTTCTACATGATAGGCAATATTCCTTTTTGTCTATTTTTTTATAGCATCCTAAGCATTTCATCTTATAAAGGTTTTACTGTAATTGACCCAATATTATCTTCCTGTGCAGTTAACAATAATCTACCAAAATGATCATTCTCGTCAATTTTCAATAACCTACATTGAATATTCTTATTTACACCCTCAGAGAGCAATCCAAAGAAAAAAGCGAATAACTTTTCAGATTCATGCCTTTTAATGCTCCTCGGTAAGGTTAAGCTAATAGATGGGTTATTATCATTTTGCAAATACCCCTCATGATATTCAAATACATAGCTGCCATCTAATAGCTTTTCCAATATACCTGCTAAAATGCCATTATTATAAACTCCCGCTTTCATTAGATCATGGATTTAATCTGAACTGTTAATTGTAATCCCAGAACGTCTAAAACACATTTTAAGGTATTTAAAGTGGGATTTCTGATTCCTAATTCAATTTCAGATATTGACTTAAAAGTGATGCCTGCCATTTCAGCAACATCTTTTTGAGTCAAATTCAAATAATCTCTTCTTTCTTGTATGATTTTGCCAATTTGTTGATTATTCATTGGAAATATATTTCTAATTTTATCTAAATTAATTATATTTTCTAATAATCATACCATTATTAGAAATATATTTCCAATTTAGTTAAATTTTAGACTAAACTGTTGAATTTAACAGTAAAAGAGAAATATATTTCTAATTTACCAGTTTTCTTTGATAAAATTGGAAAGTTGAAGATGAAATAGCTTGAATTTCTCTATTTCAAGTTTTTCTTTTGATTGACTAGAATAAAACAACCAAAGTTTAAGAATGGCCAACACTTCTTTCTGATGATACAATTCTCTCAAATCTGGCGACTTTGCAATTTTCTTAGTTGGTTTCATGTTGAAATATCAAGTATTAGAGGAATTAAAATTATTTGTAATTTTCACAAGTCATTCTTGTACTTTACATTAAATTACTTGTTAAATACAACTAAGATTATGCAAACCATTCATCAAGGCAAAAACATTAAAAAAATTCGTGAAATTATAGGCATGAAGCAAGAAACACTAGCAACAAGACTTGATATGTCACAACAGGCAATAAGTCAATTAGAGCAAAAAGAAATCGTTGATCAAAGGTTTTTAATAGATATCGCTAAAGCAATGAATGTTTCTAAGGATATTATTGAAAGAATGACTGAAGATGCAGCGAATAATTTCATTAATTCATTCCATGACGCAAGTGCATTTAACTATCAGTGTACATTTAATCCACTGGAAAAATATATTGAAGCAGTTGAGGAAAACAAAAGGTTGTACGAAGAGCTTCTTAAAACAGAGAAAGAAAAATTTACAATATTACAAGAAAGCGTTTCAAAAAGAGTATAAAATCAGTATTTATACTCATTTTGTAAATTAATATATAAGTATAATTGCTGAAAATTATATTTTATGAAAAATCTCATGCCCCTATCTGAAGGTAAATTAATGGTTAAAACCTACCTTGAAAACAAATCAAAGGTATTTACTGGAGAATTTACATTACCTAATACTGAAACATATGATGCAGAAGCTTTTGTAGCACTAATTAACCAACCTGATTGCGTAAAAATTAGAATACATTATGGTATGGATAATAATAAAGAGATATGTGCAATTTTTGTAGGAGTAGATTCTAATGGAAACGAAGTAACGATTAAAGGACAGAGTGTTTCAAGCAATATAAATACGGAAGATGAATATGTTATTGAAGTCAGTACTAGGTGCCCCCCGATTTGCCCTCCAGAAAATGATCAAATTATAAAAAAATTACATTGAATATAAATATTGTCTTTTTACTAATTCAAATTGGACTTATTTCTTCAATATTTAGTTTGATTAAATTATATAAAGGCGAAAGGTTTTACTTAACATTCTATTTATATATAATTGCAAGTTATATAACTGAAGTAATTACAAATAGAATGATTAATGCAAAGTATTTTAAATTTGCAAATACTCTTGCAAATTTATATTTCTTGTTAGAATTAATATTATTAATACTTTTAATTACAAAAATATTGGGTTACAAAAAAATAAATAAATTATTTATACTACCAATTATTGCTTTTTGGGTAATTGAAAATACATTATTACATAAAATTTATGAGGCTGAAAAGTATTTTAATGCCCTATCGGCTATTATTCTTTTCGGACAAATATCTTACGCATTAGTAATTAATTTAAATAAAAACTATAGATCGTTTTTTAGAGAAGCAAATATTATAATTATTCTTTCGCTTTTGTTAAATTTATCCTTCAGACTAATATTTGAGTTCTTATATTCTAATTATGATGGAAATATACATGTCTTAAAATCAATCGCGAATATTTATATATTAGTTAATTTTATGACAAATATTTTATTCATTTATTGCCTAACATGCATCAAGAACACAAAGAGACTTATATCATCATTTTAATAATAGCAACTGGGTTATTCTTTGTACTTATCTTGTTTCTATATTTGGTATACAAGCAATATCAAAAAAATAGAATACTTTTTTTAGAAAAACTAAATGCAGAGTATTTAGGTAGAGGAGAGGAAAGAAGACGTATTTCAAAGGACCTTCATGATGAATTTGGTGCATTACTATCTACTACTAAAATGTATCTATCTACGTTAAATAAAGACAATCTTGACAGTGACACTTTAGAGAAAACAATAACCGCAGTAAGTGAGGGATTGAATACATTACATAAAATAACAAATGATATATACCCAAGTGCATTAAACAAAAATAATTTGAATAACGCCATAAAGGATATGATATACGAAAATTTTAGTAGGGTTGAAATAAAGACTACAACTAATATAGATGATATTGAGATAGATAGATTATTTGATCAAAAATCAAAAGCGCAAATTTACTGGATATTAAAAGAGATAATTATCAACACAATTAAACATTCAACATCTGATAAACTTGATATAAATTTCGCACACAACAAAAATCACCTTTTTATAAGAACTAAAGATGAAGGAGTTGGTATTTCAGTTGATTTAGATTCTAGTAAAAGGAATGGAATAACTAATATTACTAACAGAGTTGAAATATTAAATGGAATAATCGAAATAATAAGCCCTAAAGGAAAAGGGTTAGAATACTTAATTAAAATTCCTATTTCAGATGGAAAATAAAATAACTATTATTATTGCTGAAGACCATCCTCTATTTAGAGATGGTCTCAAAACTATGCTAAACTTAGATAACAGATTTGAAATAATTGCAGAGGCTGAAAACGGTGATAATTTATTAAAATTACTTGAATTTGTTAAACCAGATTTAATTCTTATGGATATAAATATGCCAATTTTAAATGGCATAGATGCAACTAGTTTTATAGCTACACATTTCAATGATATTAAAGTTATTGCATTGACAATGAATGATGAAAGAAGCTCAATTATGGAAATGATGGATGCCGGCGCCAATGGTTACATTTTAAAAAGTGCCGATAGAGAAGAAATAATGAAAGCAATTAATACAGTAATGAATGGCGATGACTATTATTGTAAAAGAGTAGAAAGTAGTATAATAAATTTAATTGAAACAAAAAGATCCACAAACCATTATAAAAAGTTAATATCATTTAATGATAAAGAAATTAAGATAATTAATTTTTTATGTGAAGAATTAAATTCTGACGAGATTGCAAAAGAGATGTACTTAAGCAAAAAAACTATTGATGGCATAAGAATAAAAATCAAAAATGAGCTTGATGTGAGAAATTCAATAGGAATTGTAAAATATGCAATTAGAAATGGGTTATATAAAGTCTGAGAATTGCTTACTTCTGTGAATCTAAATAACGTTTAAATATATCAAAATATAACAAGCATCAACGTATATGCTTCCCCGAAAGGGACTTCAAAGCATAGCCTTCAAAAACATCTCGAGCAAGGAATTAGTCGATGGTGTAAAGGCATAGTTAACAAAGTATTTCTACATCGACCCAACAATCTGACTTTTGTGTTATCTATTAACCATTTAACACAAAAGATGATAAATTCAGACAAAAAATCACTCCTACTAATCCCTAATTTTGAAAAATTTATATCCCATTCCAAATACGGAAAAAGACAATGTTTATCTGGCAAACCTGTTGCCAATGGAACATTAGTCCAGTATAATAGTGTACTCAAACTATTAGTTGCATTTGAAAAAGACCAAAACGCAACTTTCAGAATTCTTATTCTGAATAAAAACAATCAAAAAACTAATTACGCCGAAAAATTATATTGGAAACGGTTTTTCAGAAATTTAACCCTATGGCTTTATAAGAAAAAGTGCTTAGATAATTATATTAGCAACATCGCTAAAACGCTAAGAGCTTTTTTCAACTACTTGTTAAAGGAAAGGTATCTTCAAATTGGCACATTTCATTACCAGTTTAAAGTTAAAACCCAAGCTATCCCTCCTATTGTATTAGAGCCTCAACAGCTTCGTTTTTTAATTACAAACCAGTCGTTTAAAGACAAATTAACTCCTAAACTCCAGAAGCTCAATGACATATTCGTTTTTGGATGTACTGTTGGCTTAAGATACAATGACCTTATGCATTTAAAAAGAACGAATATTCAAAATACTGACAATGGAAGCTATATTTTGCTAAATACTTCAAAAACAGGATCCCAAGTAAAAATCCCACTTCCTAATTATGCTATTGAAATTATTGATAAGTACAGAAGAAAAAGTAAGAAGTTTGTGTTACCTCAGCTTTCCAATGTAAATTTTAATAAAGGCATCAAAGAACTTATTGAAGTTGCAGGATGGACATATAACTATAGCAAAATCAGATTCAAACAAGGAAAAGCTGTAGAAATAAATAACCCAAAAGGAAACTCTTACAGGTTTTGCGACCATATTACTGCCCATACAATGAGACGAACAGCTATTACAACATTATTACTTCTTGGGGTAGAAGAAAATATAGTAAGAACTATTTCAGGGCACAGCCCAGGAAGTAAAGAATTTTACAAGTATGTAGCCTTGGTACAAAATCACCTCAACAAACAAGTATTAAATGCTTTTGAAAAACTCATTATATCATCTCAATTTGAGTAATTATACCCTATTATTTAACCAAAATAGTATATATCTTTAAACAGATGAATCGGCTTAAGCTCAATACATATAGCTCTTCAACTAAATTTAGTTATTATCCATTCGGGTTAACAATGAAGGTCATTGGAAAGGAAGCTGCTGGAGGATTGCAGAATAAATTTAAGTATAATGGAAAGGAAGAGCAATGCAAAGAATTTAGTGATGGTAGTGGCTTAG
>Ga0209358_10000041_pt1 | contig 113596 bp, 92 predicted proteins | sample LauGreFa1BDMLBSN_2_FD_187574 | JGI IMG/M metagenome (GOLD analysis project Ga0209358, IMG submission 187574) | Freshwater lake microbial communities from Lake Michigan, USA - Fa13.BD.MLB.SN (SPAdes) (version 2) | ecosystem: Environmental > Aquatic > Freshwater > Lake | place: Lake Michigan... | reverse complement strand
CGATGTCGGTTCGTCACATCCTGGGGCTGGAGAAGGTCCCAAGGGTTCGGCTGTTCGCCGATTAAAGTGGCACGTGAACTGGGTTCAGAACGTCGCAAGACAGTTCGGTCCCTATCTGTGGTGGGCGCTAGTAAATTGAGTGGACATGACCTTAGTACGAGAGGACCGGGTTGTACGTACCGCTGGTGTATCTGTTATGCCGCCAGGTGTAATGCAGAGTAGCTATGTACGGCAAGGATAAACGCTGAAAGCATCTAAGCGTGAAACCTTCCACAAGATGAGTTTACTTTTAAGGGTCGTCGAAGACTACGACGTTGATAGGCTATAGGTGTAAAGCTAGTAATAGCAAAGCCAAGTAGTACTAATTGCCCGTAAGCTTTATTTTTTTTCTTGTTATTATTTTTCCTTTCCAATATGTAAATTATTGTTTTATCAGTCTAATTAGTTTTAGACACCGATAAAATTACCTTCTTATGGTGATTTTGCCGGGGGTGTTCACCTCTTCCCATTCCGAACAGAGAAGTTAAGTCCCCCATGGCCGATGGTACTTGCATTTTGCTGGGAGAGTAGGTAGTTGCCATATTTATTAAAAAGCCTCGTATATCTTAATCGATATCACGAGGCTTTTTTGTTTTAGGGAAGTTTCAACTAACAACAGGTCATTTCCTTTGTACCAGATCCAGTAGCAAGCCCAGGGTAATGCAACTCTGCTTCTTGTTTTTATATACAACACCACACCACACCATATCATATCATATCATATCATATCATATCAGTGTACACATACATAACCTATTCATGTATTTTTTTACTTGAGGAATAGGCATAAAAAAAGTCCCGCAATAAATTGCAGGACTTTTTTTATGTAAGCTTAGAAATTTAGTAGATATTAATATCTGTTAAATCCTCCGCCTCCACCGCCGTTTCCACGGTCACGGTTGTATCCACCGCCGCTTCCGCCGCGATTTCCACCACCACCGTATCCACCACGGCTACCGCCGCCGCCGCCGAAGCTCTTCTTTTTGAAGCCGCCTCTTTCGCCTTCTGGACGTGGAGTTGATTCATTAACAACAATCTTGCGCTCCATAACATCAGTATCGTGTAATTGCGCGATTGCAGCACGAGCTGCTTCATCATCTGCCATTTCTACGAAACCAAAGCCTTTGCTACGGTCATTGTTAAATTTGTCTGTAACGATCTTTGCACTTGTTACTTCACCGAATGGAGTAAACAAGTTTTGCAGGTCTTCACTGGACATATTCCAGTTTAGATTTCCAACGTAAATGTTCATGTTCTTTAAAAAAATTAAGTGATCAAAAACCAATGATAATACTGTAGCCAAAACCTGAAACATTTACGAAAAAAAACGTTCTGAGAAATGGAAGAACTGTCATTGGACATTTCGAAGGTATGTAATTTGTGGGAAACCAATTTTTTTTTATGCTTTTTTTACCCTTTAGGGCATAAAAAAACCCGGCCTAAGCCAGGTTTTTTGTATAAAAGGTTGATTATCTGAAGATTACTCGCCTACTACTTCAAAATCAATTTCAGTAACATTACCGTTACCAAAGTCGATAGAAGCCTTATAAGCACCTAATTCTTTCACTTCTTCTACAATTGTGATACGCTTGCGATCAATTTCGTAACCTTTTTGGTCACGGATAGCACGTGTTAATTGTAATGAAGTTACTGCACCAAATATTTTACCGCTTGTACCTGTCTTAGCAGTTAATTTAACTGGGCTAGATTTTAGTACATCGATTACTTTATTGATTTCAGCTAACATTACCGCTTCTTTTTTAGCCTTAACTTTTAACTGTTCGTCAAGTTGCTTAAGGTTAGAAGGGCTTGCTTCAACTGCAAACTTTTGTGGGATTAAAAAGTTACGAGCATAACCATTTTTTACAGTTACCAATTCGCTTTTACCACCTAAGTTGTCTACGTCTTGAATTAAAATTACTTGCATGTTGTTTTTGTTTTAGTTCCCAAGAGCCCAGCTACTGCTGTCTCTCACCCGATGTGAGATTAGGGAAGGTTACTAATTAGGGTATTACTTTAATAAGTCAGTAACGAAAGGTAATAAAGACATTTGACGTGCCTTTTTAACTGCGTCCTGTACTTTACGTTGATACTTTAGTGAGTTACCGCTCAAACGACGAGGTAATAATTTACCTTGTTCGTTGATGAACTTTTTAAGGAACTCAATATCCTTGTAGTCTACGTATTTGATGCCGTATTTCTTGAAACGACAAAACTTTTTCTTTGGTTTTTCCTGCTTAATTGCGGTCAGGTATTTTATCTCATTCTTTGCCATGTGATTAAGCCTCCATTTTTTGTTTTACCGCAAATCCGCCATTTCTTTTTACGTGGTTATACTCAACGGCGTATTTGTCGAGTTTCGTAATCATGTGACGCATAATTTGCTCGTCACGTAAAATTTGAATCTTAAGTTTTTCGTTAAGATCAGTTGGGCCACTGTATTCTAACACCCAGTAAATACCAGTTGTCTTTTTTTGAATAGGGTAGGCCAGTGATTTAAGACCCCAAGGATTTGAATGCACAGTAGCTCCACCGAAGCTAGCAATCATATCTTGGTATTTTTTCTGAGAAGCTTTAAAATCCTCTTCAGAAAGAACCGGAGTGAAAATCACCATTAATTCGTAATTACTCATTACTTGAATTTTTAGGTTTAAAATTGGGTTTACCCAGTGGACTCCACCGAAATGGAGAATCTGCCAAATACAGATTTGGGGTTGCAAAAGTACGCAAAAGCACTGGTTTTACTGCATTTTTTCCTCTATTTTTTCGAGTAAAACCAGAAAAGTTGGAAAATGGTCGCTAAAACCATCCCTAAACTGGTTCCCATCCCAGGTACGAAGCGGGTAACCCTTGTATCTGCCTTGTTGCTCAATCATAAAAAAGGCCTTAAACACGTGGGAGCTGCCCAAAAAGAGCCTACCTGTATGTCTGGGCGGAATCCAGCTCTGTGATACCAAAATTTGGTCAAAAATGCCCCAGGCATCCCTGTTGGCAAGGGTTCCGTTGCCTTTTGCCAGCACTTCTACCCATGGATTGTATAAATCCGACTTTTTAATCATTTTCAGCCCTCCACTTGATTGGAGTGCATGCGACACGCTATAATCGGATGGGTTATCGTTTAAATCGCCCATCACCATAATTTTGGCAGTCGCATCCTCTGCAAGTATGGTGTTGATATGACTTCTGCAAACCCTAGCAGCTTTACTCCTAGATTCAGTACTTCTTTTTTGGCCACCTCTTCTACTGGGCCAATGATTTACATAAATATGCACGGTATCTTGGAGTAAAACGCCTTTCACATATAAAATGTCTCTAGTGAAATAGGGCAGTTTGTTTCTGGACGGAAGTTGAACTTGTAAGGAAGTATGTGTAAGGGGTGTAAAATATTTTGGTTGATAGAGTAAGGCTACATCAATACCTCGTAAATCTTTTGAGTTTTCATGCACAAATAAATAATTTCTATTTTTTATGAGCGGATGCTTAATTAAATCATTTAGTACAGTATCGTTTTCGATTTCAACAGCGCCTAAAATAGCGGGACCATCGTTATTGATTTCGGCGCCTATTTTTTGCACAACAGTAGCCAGGTTGCTTACTTTTTTTTGATAGATAGCACTGTTATAATTTTTGGCGCCGCTTGGCAAAAATTCTTCATCATCTACAGTCGTATTATTCACTGTGTCATAGAAATTTTCGAAATTATAAAAAGCTGTAATAAGGCTGTGATGCCTTTGAGGCATGGGTTTAAAGGCAGTATCGTCTTTTTTGATAGTGGCTTTACAACTTGCAAAAATGATAACGATAAATGCCGAACAAATTAAATACTGATATTGGATTTTAATATTACGCATATCTTTTATTCGCTAATTACAATTATTTAAACTGGTATTTCACGCCAAAGTTTTGTGCGCATCATTTTGCTATTTGAACTGCATTAGATTGTGCAGGAAATCTATGTTATGCGCGCTATTTATTTCTGTTTGATTTACTTTTTTATATCGCATTGTGTGCAGGCGCAAAAGAAAACTAAGCAAAAAGCACTCCCTAATGTTTTAGTGCAAAAAGTAGTGGTATCAGAGCCTGATGAAATACCGGTTGTGGTGTTAGATCCTGATACCAAAAATGGGATGGAACCATCTTTTGTTGCATCCTCTTTACATGCCAACAAAGACCCGTTTTACAACACGGCTAGTTTTGGTTTTGCAGCCGCAGGATTTATTATTAAAGGGCTCGATGCTAGTTTCTCACAAACCCTATTAAATGGACTTCCCATTAAAAGCTTACTCACGGGTAGCCCTCATTTTGCGGTTTACTCGGGCCTACAACCCATGATGCGAAAAACGGTTGTGTTAGATGGGGTAGCAGGTAACGAGCTTTCTTTTGGAAGCCTTGGTAATACTACGGGTGCTGATATTAGAGCGCTTGTTATGCCTAAGCAAAATAAAGTTGCAGTAACTGCCTCCAACCGCGCTTATTCAAACAAATATGTTGTTCAAATGTCTACGGGGCAACTAAAAAACGGATGGGCATTTGCAGCGCATCTAAATGCACGACTGGCAAAAGAAGGCTACTACAATGGCTGCGGGTACGAAGGGTATGGGTATATGTTAAGCGTCGATAAAAAAATTAAAGAGCGCATGATTCTGTCTTTGTCTTTACTCGGCGCACCTATAGCTGCAGAGCGTCAGGCGCCGGTGCTTCAAGAATCATTACAATATTTTGGCGCCAATTATAATCCTAATTGGGGCATGCAAAATGGTCTTAAACGAAATGCTGTAAAAAGCACAACTCATTTACCTACGCTCATTTTTTCGACAGCGTTATCGCTACCTGCTGCACAAAAATTAAATATTGCTATTGGAATAACGGTGGGTGTTAAAAGTATTACCGGACTTGATTGGAATAGTGCCGCTGACCCCCGCGCCGATTATTATAAATACCTGCCAAGTTATTATCAAGATTCTGCATTACAGGCACTGATGCATCAAGAGCTAATTCAAAACCCAGGCAAAGGACAACTTGATTGGACGGGGATGTATACCTTAAACGCCATGTCTAACGAACCGGTTATGGTTAGCGGTAATTCTAATGTATTGCTTCAAAAAAAAGCAGCCGTTATTTTGGAAAACAGAATGGATGCGCAGCAAACACTTGTAGCATCACTCGTGTATCAATCTCCATTAGGGAAAGTTGGATTATTTACCGCCGGGATTAATGCTCAACTTGAGCGGCATCATTTTTATAAAAAAGTACATGATTTATTAGGAGCCGACTATTATGTAAACATCAATCAGTTTGCAGAAGATGCCTTGCAAATTAGAACAGACGTGAATCAATTTGATATCGAAAACCCTAATCAAATTATTATGCAACATCAAAAATTTGGCTATAATTATTTGGCTAAATTTTTACAAACCGCTGCCTTTGTGCAGTCTAGCTGGACTTTTGATCGTTTTGATATTTTTGCGGGCGTACAGTTAACGGGTAATAGTTTTAATAGGGTAGGCCTTGTAAAAAACGGGTTGTTTCCACTACAATCTAAGGGCGCTTCCCATACCTATCATTTTACAAGTCCGGAAGCAAAATTTGGCGTAACCTATAAATTAAAGGGGCGTCATTATTTTGCACTCGAATTATTATCTGCTGCTAGAGCGCCCCTTTTTGACAATGTGTTTGTTGCGCCAAAAATGCGTTCCACGGTAACCGATCATATCAGTTCCGAGAAAATAAGTTCTGTATTACTTGGGTATCAGTACCAGTCCAATTTTTGCAAAATAGGGCTGCGGGCTTTTTTAATTTCTCAGAGAGGGGCACAGGATGTACTTACATTTTATCATGACGGGTACCACAGTTTTGTAAATTATGCACTTACGGGTATCAACAAAATCATGCAAGGCCTAGAAACCAGTATCGATTTTTCTTTAAGCGAAAACCTGTCTTTGCAACTCATTGGCGCCCTTGGTGATTACCGTTTTAATTCCAGACAGCAACTTGTAGTAAGTTCAGATAATGACGCAGCAGTGCTTGAAAAAGGCATCGTCTATGTAAACAATTTTAAGGTGGCGCGTACACCACAACGTGCTGCTGCTGTAAACATCAGTTACCGGTTGGGGTCATTTTTTTCTATTATTAGTGCGCATTATATGGATAGGCGTTGGATGTCATTTAATCCCATTCGGCGCACATATGGAGCCACTGCGGCCCTTGACACCTTACCTGTTCAGCGCTCTCAAATTACTGCACAGTCTCAGCTGCCGGCAATATTTACAGTTGGGGCTTTGCTGGGTCAGTCAATAAGGTGGTACCGCGTAAAAAACAAACAGCCACAAACCATCATGTGCATTATAAGTCTCAATAATATTTTGCAAAATAGTCCTGTGATAATGGGCGGGTATGAGCAACTGCGTTTTGATATTGCTAAACTCGACATCAATAAATTTCCGCCTAAATATTTTTTAGGGTATGGTTTTAATTTTTCGGCTACTCTTTCTTTTACTTTTTAATCTGTTTGTATGTCAATGGTTTCTTCTTATATGAGTTTTAAAAATGTTTATATCCAATGGATTTGTATCTTTTTTTTATGGGGCACTTTTTGCAATTGCGAAAAAGTTTGGGATGCGCCACCCATCTATACGGGGCCTGCATTAAAAGCCAACATGTCTATCAAAGACTTGCTGCGCCTGCATATCCCTAATAATTACGAAAAAATTAGTGCCGATTATATTATTGAAGGAACGGTAACCGCCAACGACAAAACGGATAATTTTTATAAGTCCATCATTATTCAAGACTCCACAGCTGCCATTACCATTAAGCTTGATGGGTACAATTTATTTACAAAATATGCTGTTGGGCAAAAACTGGGGATTGCACTAAATGGTCTTTGGCTTTCTGATTATGCGGGCATGACACAAATAGGTATTGGCGTTGATAGGTCTGACCCGGCTTCTCCTTTTTTACTAGGTATCCCGCAACCACTAATGAACCGCTATATTAGCCTTTTAGCAGGTGGTAAATTAATGAAGCCAATTCCTGTTTTAGCCACTGGACTTGCAGATAGTTTAAAAGGATGTCTTGTGGCCATTGAGCATCTAGAATTTGTGGCTTCAGATACGGGCAAACCCTATTCAGATCTTGTTAATCAACTGCCGGCGAGTCATACGCTTCGCACCTGTGCTATTGGAAATTTATATTTGCGTACCAGTGGTTTTGCTTCTTTTGGTAATGCCTTAACGCCAAGAGGTAACGGAACAGCAACTGGTATTTACACCGTTTTTAGAACCCAAAAACAACTTGTCATCAGAGACACTTCTGATTTGAAGTTGACAGGACTCAGGTGTAGTGTAACAGGTCCAAAAACTTTGTTTGCTGAAGACTTTTCAACAGCAATAACGGATAGTAGTTTCGCGTCTACTGGTTATAAAAATATATCAGAAGTTGGCGGCAAATATTTTACTGCTAAAAAAACGTCTGCCAATTCTTATCTCGAAATTTCGGCTTTTGCAGCGAGGCAAAACGCGGTGATATCTTGGCTTATTTTACCACCCATTAATCTTGATCATTCGGCCAATGAAATATTACATTTTGACACCAAAGATGGTTTTGACAATGGCGCCATTTTGCAGGCCATGGTATCCACAAATTATGATGGCGGTAACAATCCGGCTAGGGCAAAATGGACCCTGCTGCCGGCCGTAATGTCCAAGGGCAGTGGCAGTGGCTTTGCGCCCCAATGGATGTTTTCCAACAATCTCGATTTGAGTAAATTTAAAGGGAACGTTTATATCGCTTTTAGGTACGAGGGCAATGACCCCTCTGCGGCCATAGGCAAGCTTACCACTAGTTTTAGGCTCGATAATATTATGGTGCAGGGCAATTGACCCGGAATTTGTGTCATCCTGTCAGAAATTGTGCTAAAATGGGTGCTTGGTACTTTATTTGTATGAAATGCCTACAAATAACTGAACTATGCAAAAAGGACAAATACGCGTACAAACGGAAAACATCTTTCCCATCATTAAAAAATTCTTGTACAGTGACCACGAAATCTTTTTACGTGAATTAGTGAGTAATGCGGTAGACGCCTCTCAAAAAATTAAAACCCTTTCTTCTATTGGCGAAGCCAAAGGAGACCTTGGGGAGCTTCGTATAGACGTGGTGCTAGATGCTAAAGAAAAAACATTGTCTATCATTGATAGAGGGGTGGGTATGACTTCAGAAGAAGTAGACAAATACATTAACCAAGTAGCATTTTCTGGTGCCGAAGAATTCATGGACAAATACAAAGACGCCAATATCATTGGTCACTTTGGTTTAGGATTTTATAGCGCCTTTATGGTGAGTGATAAAGTAGAGTTGTATTCAAAATCATTTAAAGATGCATCGGGTGTGTTTTGGGGTTGTGATGGCAATCCAGAATTTGAATTATACGAAGTAGACTACGCACAGCGTGGAACTAAAATTGTTTTACATATCAGCGAAGAAAGCAAAGAGTTTTTAGAAGCTTCACGTGTTAAAGCCATCCTAGACCGTTTTTGTAAATTCTTACCTATTCCAATTTATTTTTCTGAAGTAGGGGTAAAAGAAGAAGGCGAGAAAAAAGATGAAATTGTTGAAGAAAAATCAATCAACAATCCGGATCCTATTTGGGTTAAAAAGCCAAGTGAATTATCTAAAGAAGATTACGAGAAGTTTTACAAAGAATTATATCCATTTGGCGAAACACCACTTTTTTGGATTCACCTCAACGTAGACTATCCATTTAATTTAACGGGTGTTTTATACTTCCCTAAAATCAAGCAGAGCTACGAGATTCAAAAAGATAAAATTCAATTATACTGCAACCAGGTATTTGTTACCGATGAGGTAAAAGATATTGTGCCAGAATTTTTGATGTTATTACATGGTGTTATTGACAGTCCGGATATTCCTTTAAACGTGAGCAGAAGCTACTTGCAGGGCGATCCGAACGTTAAAAAAATCAATGCGCACATCACTAAAAAAGTAGCCGATAAATTAGAAGAAATATTTAAGGCAGACCGTGCAGCATTTGAAGAAAAGTGGGAGAGCCTAGGCTTATTTGTTAAGTACGGTATGATGACCGACGATAAGTTTTTAGATAAGGCCAACAAGTTTATTGTAATGGAAGATACCACTGGTAAATTCCATACCCTAGAGGAGTACAAAACCATAACAGAGGCTACACAAAAAAACAAAGACGGCAAACAAGTAATTTTATACACTACCAATCCTATTCAGCAAGACGCTTACATTCAGGCGGCTACTAAAAAAGGATATACCGTTGTTAAAATGGAGACCCTGGTTGACTCTGCTTTTATTAACAATATGGAAATGAAATGGGAGAATGTCACTTTTGTTAGAGTTGACGCCGATATCGTTGATAATTTAATTGACAAGCAGGAGTCTAACGAATCTGTACTTAGCAAAGACGACGCCGAAAAATTAAAGGAACTATTTAATTTACAAATTGCGGATTTACACGTTACCACCGAGGTTAAAGGATTAAGCGCTGACAGCGCTCCGGTAGTAGCAACTAGACCAGAGTTTATGCGCCGAATGAAAGATATGGCTGGCGTAGGTGGCGGCATGACTGCATTTTATGCGCAAATGCCGGATGAAGTAACCTTAACGGTTAATGGTAACCACCCAATTTATCAAACCCTATTAAAAGAAGGCAATACCGATTTGCAAAAAAGTCAGGTGCGTAATTTAGCAGACCTTGCTTTACTTTCTCAAGGGTTATTAAAAGGGAATGATTTAACCAACTTCATCAATAGAAGCGTAGATCTATTACAAAATAAATAAGCGTAATTAAAAAGCGCGGTTAAGCACTTAAGCGAAGGTCAATCATTTTGAGCTGAATGGTTTTTTCATTATTCCATTCATTTTCGTCAAGTGTAAAAACAATATCTAATGGCTGATTCATTTGTAGCAATGCAAATTTATCAGCCATTTTAAATCCTATACCTGATAGCGTAATACCGTCTTGTTGTAATACAAAACGGATATGCTGCTCCTTTACAATTTTTGAATAACTAGTATTGTTAACGCCTCTTGCTATAAATACGGGCTTCATATTTTCTGGGCCAAAAGGTTCCATTTGAGATAAAATATTATAAAACCCTTGATTGATTTCTTTAAAGGAAATAGGTGCGTCAATAACAATTTCTGGTATAAGTAAGTCGTCGGTAATTTGAGCTGCAACAGCTGCTTCAAACGCCGCCGCAAAAGCAGGAACGTTCTCCGGAAGCAGGGTCATACCGGCGGCGGCAAAATGCCCGCCATAGCCAATTAAATGTTCGCGGCAAGCATGTATGGCTTCATATAAATTAAACCCAACCACACTGCGTGCGCTACCTGCAGCAATATCTCCGCTTCTGGTTAACACAATAGTAGGTCTATAATAGGTTTCTATCAGTCTACTCGCCACAATACCTACCACACCTTTATGCCAACTTTCTTGGTATACAAATGTGGTTTTTTTACCTGCATGCGATGGGTCGTTTATAATTTGTGCAAGTGCATCTTCTGTAATACTGCTATCTGCTTCACGTCTATCTAAATTATCAGACTGAAGCATTTGTGCAAATTCAAGTGCTTTAGTAGCGTCTTTTTCAATAAATAGTTGCACTGCTTTTTTTGCATCATCCATACGGCCTGCCGCATTAATGCGCGGCGCAATTACAAATACCAAATTGGTAAGGAGCATTTTTTTCTCCACCTTAGAAAGTTGGAGTAAGGCTTTAATACCGGGGCATGGATTTTGATTTACTTTTTCAAGTCCGTAGTAGGCTAAAATTCTGTTTTCACCAGTAAGTGGTACAATATCTGCAGCAATTGCTGTAGCTGCTAAATCTAAATAAGTAAGATAGCTACCTTCTGGTAATTGTAACTTTTGCGCTAGTGCCATCATTAGTTTTATTCCCACGCCACAGCCACATAATTCTTTGTATGGGTAGGGGCAATCAATTTGTTTGGGGTTTAAAATGGCAACCGCTGGCGGCAAAATAGGATCGGGTAAGTGGTGATCACAAACAATAAAATCAATCCCTAATGTTTTTGCATAAGCAATCAGGTCTGTAGATTTTATGCCACAGTCTAGGGATACTATTAAAGTGCAGCCCGTTTCTTTGGCGTAATCGATACCCATTTTAGAAACACCATACCCTTCTTTGTAGCGGTGCGGAATATAATAATCGGTATTGTTATGAATGCCACAAATAAACTGGTACATACTAGCAACAGCCGTGGTGCCGTCTACATCGTAATCTCCAAAAACAAGAATCCTTTCATTTGTATCACGCGCAGTTAAAATGCGTGTAACGGCCTTGTCCATGTCTTTCATGAGCCAAGGATCGTGTAGATCCGAAAGCTTAGGTCTGTAAAAATCTTTTGCTATTTCAAAGGTTTCAATACCTCTTGCTACTAATATGCTACAAATGGTTTTATTGATAGACAGGGCGGCTTGTAAGGCCTCCGTTTTTACTGCATCGGATGCTACTATCGTCCACCTTTTTTCCATTAATATTTTCTATCGGTTGTATACCTAACAAGTTCTTCTAAAGCCTCGCGCACTTCGGACGCAGGAAAGCTGTGTAATATTTCGAGGGCCTCATCTCTAAATGCAAACATTTTATTTGTTGCATAGGTAATGCCTCCAAAATTTTCTACGGCATCTAGTACAAAGTCAACTTTGTCTTTTTGCGTATTTTGATTTTTGATGATGTAGATGATTTTTTTACGCAGTGCCGCATCGCAATTGTTAAGTGTATAAATAAGCGGTAGCGTTAATTTCTTTTCTTTGATATCGTTGCCCGTTGGTTTGCCAACGGCTTCGCTGCTATAATCAAATAGGTCATCTTTAATTTGAAAAGCCACACCTACTTTTTCTCCAAAGAGGCGCATTTTTTCGATGGCGTCGTCGTTGTCAAAAGTGGTTGAAGCACCTGCTGCACATGATGATGCCAGTAGTGACGCTGTTTTTCCTCCAATGATTTCGTAATATATGGATTCGTCTAAATTAAGCTTGCGCGATTTTTCTAATTGGAGTAATTCGCCTTCGCTCATGAGTCTTACTGCTGTAGAAAGTAATTGAAGTACGCGGTGGTCTTTATTATCTAGAGAAAGCAAGAGTCCTTTTGAAAGCAAATAATCACCCACTAAAACGGCGATCTTATTTTTCCATAAAGCATTGATTGAAAAAAAGCCCCTGCGTTCGTTTGCTTCATCCACTACATCGTCATGAACAAGCGTTGCGGTATGCAGTAGTTCAACTAATGAAGCAGCACGGTATGTCGAATCGTTTATGTCGCCGCCTAGTTTTGCGCTCAGTAACACAAACATAGGGCGCAGTTGTTTTCCTTTGCGGCGCACAATGTACTGCATGATGCGGTCTAGGAGCGCAACCCTGCTTTTCATGGCTTCCCTGAAGTGAACCTCAAACAGCGCTAATTCTTTTGATATTACTTTTTTGGCTAATTCCATTGCTTACTGGGCTGCAATATAGACAGGATTGGGCAGAATTTAACGTACTAAAAGCAGCGAAATGCCCCTCCAATGCCTCTTATTAGGGTATTTCTCTTAGTATTTACACTTTTAACAATGTCTAAAGCATAGTTAGTTCTTGGTTCTATGTTATTTAGAGTAATTTTGTATTATAATTAATTCTATAAGTTATGGCAAGTAAGAAAAATGTTTTAATGGGCGCACTAGCACTTCTAGTGAGTACCGTTGGGTTTGCACAAACAGATTTTGGATGGGATTGGAGAGATTCTTCAAAAGTGGCAGTTAAAAATCAACCACAGCGTAATGAGTTTATCAATAACGTGTTTCCTTACCCGGCCAAGCCGCGTAGTCAGTGGGAATTAGGTTTTGGATTAGGTGTTGCTACCATGTCTGCCGATGTTAAATCAAAAGCAGGTTTTGGCGGGTCCGTATCTGTAAGAAAAGCGCTTAACCATACTTTTTCATTACGCGCAAGCATTGCCGATTTAAATAGTTCTGGTGAACCTAATACGTTTCAGCTTTCTCAAAATAGAGTACCGTTTAAAACCAAAACGCGTCAATTTGGGGTAGATGTAATTGCGTCTCTTAATTCACTTAGCTATTACAGAGCAAATCCTAAAACAAATGTTTATGTACTAGCAGGATATAGCCTTACAGGTTCAAAAGTGATGTACAAAACAGCTACTCCTGGTGCTCAGGCTGGTGGCTACCGTATTTTTTATGGTCAAGGACTTCCAGATAGCGAAGAAGGTTTGTTAACGACTGGCCTAGGTGCTTCTATCAATAATAGAAAATCATATGCTATCTATAACAGCTTTAGCGCAGGTGGTGGTATCTCTTTTAAACTTAGCGATGTAATTAGTGTAGGCCTAGAGCAGCGCTTTACTTTTTCTGCCTCAGGATATGATTACCTAGATGCAGTAAAAGCAGGTAATAGCAACGATTATTTAGGACAAACATCTGCAAGAATTAACATCAATATTGGTGACCGTTCTAGAAAAGTAGCACCACTTTGGTGGCTTAACCCTAACAATTATTTATATCAGGAAATCAACGCGCCTAAGCACATGAAACTACCTAAGGTTAAATTACCTGACGTAGATAATGATGGCGTTACAGATCAGTTTGACCTAGAACCAAATACACCAGCAGGTGTTGCAGTAGATGCACACGGACGTGCTAAAGACACAGATGGTGACGGCGTTCCAGATTATAAAGACAAAGAGCTTATTACCCTTCAGTCATGCTTCCCTGTTAACAATGACGGCGTAGGTACTTGCCCAGAGCCTGCTTGTTGCAAAGAAGTAAAAGAAATGGTAAGTAACTTAAAAACAAATAGCGGATCACTTTGTGAAATTGGTGAATTATCTACCATCGTTTTTGATAGAAACAAAGCCAAGCTTTCTAAAGAAGCTACCGAAACATTAGCTGCCGTTGCTGCTAAAATAAACGCCAATCCAAACTGTAATATTCGCGTATCAGGTTATGGCTACACGTCAAAATCTGCTCAGCAATTAAGTTGGGACCGTGTTAACGCAGTAGTTAAATACTTAACTGAAAAGCAAGGTGTATCTGAGAGCCGTTTTATTTATAACGCTGGTGCAGTAGGCAACGAGCTCATTGTTACCTTGTTTGGTACAACAGAGGCTGCAACAGGTGTAACATCTGCTCCACACCCTAACTTAAAAAACTAAGGTTCGAGAAATTTTTATAGAATGCAAAATGCCCCGCGTAGCGGGGCATTTTTGTTTGGTATATCTTGTATATGTTTTTGCTATTTTGCAGATCGCGCAATTTTTTTGGGGTATTGCGCGCGAAGCGCGCAATAGTTTTTGCGCAAAAAGCTAGCTCACTAAATTTAAATGCAGCTCGCCAAAATTTTGAAGTGAAGAAATTTTTAAATCTGCAGCGCCAAAACGTTCATCTTTTTGTTGGGTCACATGCGGCACAATCACACATTTCATGCGTGCTGCTTTTGCGGCAACCAGTCCGTTAAAAGAGTCTTCGAAACAAAGACAGTGCGTTGGGTGGGAGCCAAGCATGCTCGCGCAATTTAAATATACTTGTGGGTGGGGTTTACCATAAGGTAAGTCTTCGGCAGATGCAGCAGCTTTAACGTATGGTCCAATACCCGTCATTTTAATAACAAGTTCAATTAGTTCTGGGGGCGACGATGTTGCTAGTCCAATTTTGAAATTTCTTTTCTGAAAAAAATCAAAAATATAAGGCACGCCCGGCATCACATTGCCTGTTGTTTCAATTTTTTGTAGAACTAAATCGACAATCTTTTTTTCTACCACTCTTAATTCAGTGTCGCCAATATTAAAATAGTTAAACCACCACTGTACAAATTCTTTGGTGCGAAGCCCTGTGGTTGTATTGTATTGTTCTTCCGTTAAGTTAACGCCATACTGTTTAAACACTTCAGCAGCAGCATGATTCCACAATGGCTCACTGTCTACTAAAAGCCCATCTATGTCAAATATTACCGTGTCAAGTTGCATGCTGCTTTTATTTATGCACAAAAATATAACTACTAGCCTGTAATTTAACCTAAACTGCTACAATTTTAAACAAAAGCATAACAATTTGTTTACATTCCTTATTTTGCACTACATGTTTAATGTGTTGTTATGAAATTAATAGATCGATTTAGACATATTCGGGTAATTCGTACGGTGCTATATGCGGTGGTTGGTTTTATTACATATCCTGGTTTGGCGTTACTAAATAAAATTAAAATAGAAGGCACCGAAAATTTATTCAACCTTCCTAAAAAGAACGTTTTATTTGTAAGCAATCACCAAACTTATTTTGCCGATGTTATTGCTTTCGTTCATATTTTTTGTGCCGTTAAATGGAGAAAACACAACCGCCTAGGTCTCCCGTTTTATTTACTCAATCCATTTACCAATGTGTACATGGTAGCGGCTGCAGAAACCATGAATGCCAATTGGCTTACTAAATTATTTAAGCTTTGCGGCACCCTTACCGTTAAAAGAACTTGGCGTGCCGAAGGAAAAGATGTGTCTCGTGAAAGAGATAGCGCCGATACACAAAAAATTGATCAGGCCCTGCACCATAGTTGGGTGATTACATTTCCGCAAGGAACCACAAAGCCATTTGCGCCCGGTCGTAAAGGCACTGCGCATATCATTAAAAACAATCAGCCCGTTGTAATACCTGTGGTGATCAATGGTTTTTGGAGGGCATTTGATAAAAAGGGCTTAACATTTAAAAAGCGCGGAACTGTTTTATCAGTAAGGTTTAAAGAGCCCATGGTAATCGACTATACAGCACCCGTAGAGGAAATTCTTTCTCAAGTAATGGACGCGATAGAGCAAAGTAAAGAGTACATGTTAAAAGGCAGACATCATTTACTTGCGCAAATGGGAAAGTAATTAGTCTTTAATAAATAACGCTTTTAATTCATTGGCGTCGTCTGGCTTCATTTTGCCCGCAAGAATCAAACGCAGCTGTCTACGTCTAAGCGCTCCGTCAAACAATCTTTTTTCAAAATCAGTTTCAGGAATCAATTGCGGAACAGCAGTGGGTTTATTGTTTGGATCTAATGCAACAAATGTAAAATAGGCCTCGTTGCTTTCGTATTTTTCTTTCCTCTGTAAATCTTCGCCCCACACTTTTACATAAATCTCCATAGAAGTGGTAAAAGCCCTACATACGTGCGCTTCTATATGTACAATGTTCCCAATTTTAATGGGAGTCTTAAAACTAATATTATCTACAGAAGCAGTCATGCTGGGCAAATTGCAGTGCTTGCCCGCGGCCATGGCAGAGGCAATATCCATCCAATACATAAGTCGTCCACCCATCAAATTCCCAAAAGTATTGGTGTCGTTTGGAAGAACTAATTCATTCATTACAATAAAACTCTCACTTGCTTTTCTTGCTTCCATGGTAGATTGTATTTATAGTAAAGGTAACAAAGCCACTCCGTAATTTGTTCATTGGTATATAACTAGATAACAACATGTTCTAGTGTTTGCAAAAATGCAGGGTCTACATCGGCGCCAATACCTGGCTCATTGCTAAGTTCTAAATGCATTCCTTTGTACTTAGCACCACCAATTACAGGATCTATTTTGTGCCCGAGTAAACAAGTGTCTAAGTCATAGTATTTGATATTGTCAAGGCTTGTGGCCAAATGCACTTTTGCACTAAGGGCAAGTCTACTTTCTAACATACCACCCATCATACAAGGGATGCCTGCAGCTTCCGCAACTTTATTAATAAGAAGTGCTTCTTTAATACCGCCACTTTTGGCAAGTTTAATATTGATAGAAGCACATGCTTGATTAGCAATGATTCTTTCTGCATCATGGTGGGTGTATACACTTTCGTCGGCCATAATTGCAATGGGAGAAATGTTGCAAAGCGCGGGGAGTAAATGATCGTTAAAAGTTCGCATGGGTTGTTCGCAGAACTGAATATCATAAGCGCCAAGTCCAGTAAGCGCGGTAACGGCGTCTTCGTAAGACCAGCCCTGATTGGCGTCTATGCGAAGTATAATACTTGGTCCTACGGCTGCTCTAATTTTTTGAATGCGCGCAATATCTGTTGCAGGATCTTTGCCTAGTTTTACTTTTATCATACGCACACCATCAGCTACAAATTTTGCAGCGGTCTCCGCCATATTTTCAGGTGTATCAATACCAATGGTTAAATCACTTTCAATATCTTTTTTTGCACCTCCTAAATATGCATACAAAGGAAGGCCTGCATTTTTTGCAGCCAAATCATACAAGGCCATATCAAATGCACTTTTGGCGGTATAATTGCGCGCAGTATATAAATCAAGTTCTGCAAGTCTTGCGTCTATGTCAAGTGCATTTTTGTTTTTCCAAATGGCAGCAAAATCTTTTGCCATTTCATAACAAGTGGCCTGCGTTTCACCAACAATCATTGGAAATGCAGAACATTCCCCAACGCCAATATGCCCTGTATTGGTATGGATGCGAATAAGTATGTTTTGTGCAAAATGCATGGTGCCCGTTGCAATCGTAAACGGCACCATCGGGATCGAATATTTATAGACCTCTATTATTGAAATTTCCATGGCCCAATTTCTGTAATTATTTAATACAACCCTTATTTTATTGATAGGCAAACAAAACTGGCCATGTCTTGTTATACTCAAAAACAAAGTCATGGAAACGATAAAAGGAAAACGCGTACTCTTATTTGGTGCAACAGGTGGTATTGGCGCTAAAGTGGCCGAACTATTAATAGGCGGCGGTGCCACAGTATTTTTGCTGGCTCGAAATGCACAAAAATTAGAGGAAGTAGCGTCCCGCTTGTCGGTTCCACAGGGACAGTGTTTTACAGTAGACATCACAGATGCTGCTGCCGTTGAGGCGGCCGTTGGTCAGGTTGTTACTGGCGGTGGGGTGGATATCCTTATCAATGCAGTAGGAGTGGGCATTATTAAGCCCCTAGAAACACTTACCCACCAAGACTTTATGGAATCCCTTCAAATAAATTTAGTGGGCAGTTTTAACGCCGTTAAAGCGGTAATGCCTTCTATGAAAGAAGCAAAAAAAGGCCTTATTATTAATATTCCCGGCGTACTTGGCAAAGTACCCATGGCAGGAGCGGCGGCTTACAGTGCTAGTAAATACGGTATTGTAGGTATGATGCAAAGCATTAGAGAAGAAGTAAAACGTACCGAAATCAGAATCACCAACCTGTTTTTGGGTGGGGTGGACAGTCCTTTTTGGGATACCATCGATTTAAGGGTTCAAAAAGATAAAATGATTGTGGCAGAAGAAGCGGCCAGAGCCATTTGGTTTTTGTGCCAGCAGCCTAGGTCTGGCGTGGTGAGTGAAATGGTGTTACAGCCTTTTAATCATCAGGCTATTTAAGGCTACATTTTGCCTACCTACTATAAATTCTTTTTTATATTGCGACCTGTTCCGATATTCGCGGTCACGAACAACTGTTAGCGATGAATATTTCATTTGAGAATACCCAAAATGCTTTTGCCTACAAGTCTACCAAGGCTTTAAAAAGTGCGAAGCTTTTATTTGGTTTTATGGGCTACCCAAAACTTGTTCAGTTGGGTACTAATCTCGTTCCTACACTTTTAAAAGCGGGCCTACCTATTAAAGGCATTATTAGAAATACCATATTCAAACAATTTGTTGGTGGTGAAACCTTAGCAGAGACCATTCCGGTAGCTCAAATGCTTGCGGAGCACAATGTAGATGTAATATTAGATTACGGTGTAGAAGGAAAAGAAGGAGAAGAAAATTTTGATCATGCAACACAGGTTTTTATTGATGTAATCAATCATGCCGCATCACAAAAAAATATCCCATTTATTAGCATTAAAGTTACAGGTCTTGCAAGTCACGAGCTGTTGCAAACACTTCATGAAGCGCCTCGTTTGCGCAGTGGCATTCATGACAATGAAATTGAACAAGCGGCCTGGGATAGAGTGAGAGAGCGCATGTACGCTATTTGTGAAGCCGCTGCCGAAAAAAATATTGGCGTACTTGTTGACGCAGAAGAAAGTTGGATTCAAGATCCAATCGATAGATTAACGATGGAAATGATGGCGGAGTTTAATAAACAAAAAGCCGTTGTATTTAATACCATCCAGTTGTATCGTCACGACCGTTTACATTTTTTACGCATCTCTCATCAAATAGCGGAAGCGCAGGGTTTTATTTTAGGATTAAAATTGGTGCGCGGCGCTTACATGGAAAAAGAGCGTGCAGTAGCCATTGAAAAAAATAGAACATCACCTATTCAAGTTTCTAAAGAAGCTACCGACGCAGACTATGATGAAGCGGTTCGTTTTTGCATGGATCATATACATTCTACTGCAGTCATTATTGCATCGCACAACGAGCAAAGTAATTTGTTAGGAGCAAAATTATTAGATGAAATGATGCTGCCGCACAATCATCCGCACGTTCATTTTTCACAATTATATGGCATGAGTGACACCATAACATTTAACCTCGCAAAAGAAGGTTTTAATGTGAGCAAGTACCTGCCTTTTGGTCCTATCCAAGATGTTATCCCTTATCTTATGCGTAGGGCACAAGAAAATACCAGTGTGAGTGGCCAAACCGGTCGTGAATTAATGCAGTTAAAACGCGAGTTGGCTAGGCGTAAATCCTTGTAAACACTGCGGTGTAGCTGCTTTTAGGTATAATTCACAGATTCTCCCCAAAATCTCTTTTGGCTTAAAACATCCCCGTTGATGGCGTAATTTGCAGCCATGCAACAGTACTTACAATTACTTCAACATATTTTAGATAACGGCACCGAAAAAACGGATAGAACTGGCACCGGAACCAAGAGCTGTTTTGGCTATCAAATGCGCTTTGATTTGCAAAAAGGTTTTCCGATGGTGACTACAAAAAAGCTGCACGTAAAAAGTATTTTTTATGAGCTGTTGTGGTTTTTAAAAGGTGATACCAATATCAAATATTTAAAAGAAAATGGTGTTTCTATTTGGGACGAATGGGCCAACGAAGCTGGCGAGTTGGGTCCTGTTTATGGCGAGCAGTGGCGTAGTTGGAAAGGAGCGGATGGCGTGGTAGTTGATCAAATTACAGAACTCATTAAGCAAATAAAAACAACACCAGATAGTAGACGTCTTATTGTAAGTGCATGGAATGTTGCAGAGCTTCCAAAAATGGCGCTTATGCCTTGTCATACCATCTTTCAATTTTATGTAGCGGATGGAAAATTAAGTTGTCAGTTGTATCAGCGTAGTGCAGATGTGTTTTTAGGTGTTCCATTTAACATTGCTTCCTATGCGCTTTTAACCATGATGATTGCACAAGTTTGTGATTTAGAGCCTGGTGATTTTGTGCACAGTTTTGGTGACGTGCATTTATACAACAACCATATCGAGCAAGCAAAATTGCAATTGAGTAGAACAACTTTTGAGCTACCAACTTTAAAAATCAATCCTGCGGTAAAAGATATCTTTGGTTTTGATTTTTCAGATTTTACCATCGAAAATTATCAGTGTCATCCGGGTATTAAAGCGCCGGTAGCGATTTAGTTACGGTATAATATTATTTACTTTTTAACAACAACTATGATTGTTTCATTAATTGTGGCGGCTGGTACTAACAATGCCATTGGTAAAGACAATCAACTGTTGTGGCACTTGCCCAAAGACCTTCAGTTTTTTAAGCAAACAACCTGGGCCATGCCTGTGGTGATGGGGCGAAAAACCTTTGAATCCCTTGGTGGCAAGCCACTTAACGGGAGGGTTAATATTATTATTACGAGACAAAAAGATTGGTCCCACGAGGGCGTTGTTGTGGTGCACTCTTTAGCAGATGCGCTATTTTTTGCGAAAGAATCGGACTACAAAGAAGTGTTTATTGCAGGTGGTGGAGAAATTTATGCCCAGGCAATGCCCAAGGCCCATAAATTATATATGACCCGCGTAGATGCAGTTATTGATGGGGATACTTTTTTTCCTGAAATAGATAATTCGGACTGGGCTTTATCAAATGAAGTAACGCATGTAGCGCATGAAAAACATGCATTTGGTTTTTCTTTTCAAACCTGGCTTCGCAAATAAAATTTTCTAGCTTATTTATGTATGGACACTTTACGTTAGCACTTAAGTATTTACGCTATTTGTTTACAGCGGCTAACGGAAAAGGGCATGGCGTGCATTCTCCATTTGTTTTTGAATTTATTACAAGGGTGTTAAATGACAATAGGCGTTTTTATGCATTTGACGCTATCGAAAAAATTAGAACTCAATTATTATCCAATCATGCACTTATTGAGATACAAGATTTTGGCGCAGGTTCGCGCGTTGCAAAAAACAATACTAGAAAAATAAGTGACGTTGCAAAAGGTTCTTTAAAGCCTGCAAAATACAGTCAGCTTTTATTTAGGATGATTGACTATTACGGACCTACACAAATTATTGAACTAGGTACTTCACTTGGCATTACCACAGCGTATTTAGCGTCTGCCAATCCGGCCGCCAAGGTTACCACTTTTGAAGGTTCAAGTGCGATTGCGCAAATAGCCGGGCATAATCATGGGTTACTAGGGCTTTCAAATATCTCACTAATAGAAGGAAATTTTGATGAACAACTGCCCCGCTGGCTTGCTCAAAACAAAAGCGTCGACTTTGCATTTATTGACGGCAACCATGCCTTTAAGCCTACCATGGCCTATTTTGAGTCTTTATTAGAGATAGTCCAAGATCACACTATTTTGGTTTTTGACGACATTCATTGGAGTGAAGAGATGGAGGAGGCCTGGGCTCAAATAAGCGCGCACCCTAGGGGTACCTTAAGTATCGATCTGTTTTTTATTGGGGTTGTATTTTTTAGGAAGGAATTTGCTCAAAAACAGCAGGTTTCGATCCGTTTTTAAGAAGAATTAATAAAAGGGCTATTTAATAATTAAGTAAATTTGCACATGATTCTCGGAATACTTAAAGAAACCAACAACGATAAGCGTGTATCGCTTTTACCAGAGCAGGCGGCTGTTTTGGTTGCAAAACAAGTAAGTGTAATCGTAGAAACGGGTGCGGGCAGTGCAGCTTATGCCGCAGACGCTACCTATACCGACAAAAACGTGTCTGTTAAAGACCGTGCTACTGTTTTATCAACTGCTGACTTAGTACTTTCTATTAATCCGCTTTCAAGTGCAGAAATGGCGCAATTAAAACCGGGTGCAGTAGTACTTGGTACATTTCAGCCACTTTTTAATATCGACCTTGTAAAGCAAGCGATTGATAAAAAAGCAAGCTTGTTTAGTATGGACATGATACCGCGTACCACTCGTGCACAAAGTATGGACGTGTTAAGTAGCCAAGCAAATATTGCTGGTTATAGAGCGGTATTATTAGCGGCTACTATGTTCCCTAAATATTTTCCCATGTTTATGACGGCAGCAGGAAGTATTCCTCCCGCTAAAATGGTGATCATTGGAGCAGGTGTTGCAGGCCTTCAAGCCATTGCCACCGCTAAAAGATTGGGTGCTGTTGTAGAAGTGTCAGATACTAGACCACAGGTTAAAGAAGAAGTGATGAGCCTTGGTGCAAAATTTATTGAAGTAGAAGGCGCCGCCGATGCATCTAAAGCAGGTGGTTACGCAGTAGAACAATCAGACGAATTTAAGCAAAGACAACAGCAAAGACTTGCCGAGTCGATTGCGAAAGCAGATATCATTATCACAACCGCACAAATTCCTGGTAAAAAAGCCCCTGTATTAATTACAGATGCCATGTTAAAATCTATGAAGCCTGGTAGTGTGGTGATAGATTTAGCGGCTGCTACCGGCGGTAATACGGCGGTTACAAAAAACAATGAAACCATTGTTTATGAAGGCGTAACCATTTTAGGGAATAGTAATTTGGCTTCAGATATGCCTTCTGATGCAAGTAAATTATATGGCAAAAACATTCTAAACTTTTTACAACTCATCATTACCAAAGAAGGTGCACTCGAATTGAATTTTGAGGATGATTTAGTAAAAGGTTGTTGCATGGCGCACGAAGGTGCAGTAGCCAATGAAAGAGTAGCAGCACTGATCAATTAATTTTTTTGAAATAATAATATGGAAGCAATTTTAAATTGGGCACAAGCACATATCGACATCATTTACATAGTGGTGCTTTCGATTTTTTTAGGTATCGAAGTTATTGGTAGAGTGCCAAGTGTACTGCATACTCCCCTAATGAGTGGTGCCAATGCCATTCATGGTGTTGTGATTATTGGTGCCATTATTGTAATGGGCAAAGTAGAGCCAGGACATTATGTAACACTGATCATTGGCTTTTTAGCGGTGGTTTTAGGAACACTAAATGTAGTGGGTGGTTTTGTAGTTACAGACCGCATGTTAGAAATGTTTAAGAAAAAGAAGTAATCAAGGTAGCTGCGATTGTAGCATCAAATAAATCATTTATGGAATTAAGTATACTTACAATTTGTTATTTAATCGGGTCCCTTACATTTATTATTGGACTTAAAATGTTGTCGCATCCAGAGTCTGCGCGTAAAGGAAATATGGTGGCTGCAGTAGGTATGTTTATTGCCATTTTTGGCACTATCTTTTTATACCAAGAAAACGGCGTGGGTTTACATAACTACGGATGGATTTTTGGTGCGTTGGTATTAGGCACCGTTGTGGGTACGCTTGCTGCAAAGCGCGTAAAAATGACAGCTATGCCAGAGCTGGTAAGTTTATTTAATGGCATGGGGGGTGCTTGTGCTGCATTAATTTCTGTAATTGAGTTTGGACATATTGCTGCTTTATATAGTGGCGAGCATCCTGATCAAGCAGCTCCAACAGAGGGTACATTACTTACGATATTTTTAGGACTTATTATTGGTGCCGTTTCATTTGCAGGTAGCATCATTGCTTGGGGTAAACTCAATGGTAAAATCAAAGATTTTTCTTTTAAAGGACAGCAGGTATTTAACCTTGTTTTATTTTTTGCAACATTAGCTGTTGCAGGATATTTAGTGCTTGCAATTGATAGTACTAATTATTTATTATTCTATGGCATTTTAGTTGCTGCACTTATTTATGGTGTACTTTTTGTACTTCCTATTGGCGGTGCAGATATGCCAGTGGTGATTTCTTTATTAAACTCTTTTACCGGCGTAGCCGCAGCTTGTGGTGGCTTCTTATACGACAACAGCGTGATGTTAACGGGTGGTATCTTGGTAGGTGCTGCTGGTACTTTATTAACGGTGCTCATGTGTAAAGCCATGAATAGAAGTTTAACCAATGTACTGATTGGTTCATTTGGCGGTAACGCTGCTGCTGCTGCTGGTGCTGCTGCTGGTTCTCAAGGCGCGTACAAAGAAATTTCTATTTCTGATGCGGCGGTGTGTATGAGTTATGCCAACAAAGTTATCATTGTTCCTGGATATGGGTTAGCGGTGGCGCAGGCGCAACACGTTTGTCACGAATTAGAAAAATTATTAGAAGATAAAGGCGTTGATGTGAAGTATGCCATTCATCCGGTAGCGGGTCGTATGCCAGGTCATATGAACGTATTATTAGCAGAAGCCGATGTGAGCTATGATAAGCTTATTGAAATGGAAGAAGCCAATGACGAATTTAAATCTACAGATGTGGTACTTATTTTAGGGGCCAACGACGTAGTAAATCCGGCTGCTAAAACAGATCCTGCTTCTCCAATTTATGGCATGCCAATTTTAGAAGTAGAACAAGCTAAAACGGTGATCGTTAACAAGAGAAGTATGAAGCCTGGTTATGCTGGTATTGAAAATGAATTATTCTTCCAGCCTAAAACTTCTATGTTATTTGGTGATGCAAAAGCTGCGCTACAAAAATTAGTAGCAGAAATTAAATCCTTATAAGTTGTCTTTACCTGCGCCATTTTTACAATCATTAGAAGGGGTAGTAGGTTTTGATAAAGCTGCTTTTGAAGCAGTGCATGATAGCGGTGAAACCGTTACGGCTATTCGTGTAAACCCAAATAAATATCCAGATCAAATTTTATTTGAACACACAAGCCCGGTGCCTTGGTGCCCGCATGGACATTATTTAGAAGCACGTCCTTCTTTTACATTAGATCCAAATTTTCATGCAGGGGCTTATTATGTGCAAGACGCCAGTAGTATGTTTTTATGGCAAGCGCTTGCAAATGTTGTAGGTGTATCTAATGGGCAAAAAGTGCTTGACTTATGCGCTGCACCTGGTGGCAAGTCTACACTGTTAAGTACGTATTTTAACAATGGTCTTGTAGTGTCTAATGAGGTTATCAAACAGCGGGCATCTGTGCTGGTAGAAAATTTGAGCAAGTGGGGTGCTAGTAATACGGTTGTTACAAACAACGACCCTGTTCATTTTCAATCTTTGCCTGGTTTTTTTGATGTGATGGTGGTTGATGCGCCATGTAGTGGTAGTGGACTTTTTAGAAAAGATCCTTCTGCTATAGAAGGCTGGAGTATAGATTTGGTGACACTTTGTGCGCAGAGGCAGCAGCGTATTTTAGCAGACGCTTTACCTGCATTAGCAGAAGGTGGTGTGTTAATCTATGCCACATGCTCATACGATCCTCACGAAGATGAGATGATTGCAGATTGGTTGGTAAACGAAATGGGCTTAACACCCCAAGCCATCAATGTTGATCCTACATTTGGAATTATAGAAACAAAGGCGAGTATATCCGGTGCTCCTGGTTACCGGTTTTATCCAAATCATGTAAAAGGAGAAGGTTTTTTTATTGCGGCATTTAAAAAAGAAAAAAGTTTGCCCGCCGCGTATACGCCGTTTAAAAATAAAGAAGCGGTTTTAGAAAAGCTTACTAAAAAAATACAAGAGCAACTTGTACAGCATATTGCGCTTGATAATAACACAGCAACTTTTTTGCAGTCGGGTATGATTAAAGCCATCCCTGCTGTATTTGAGGCAAGTATTTTACAGTTGGCTTCACAACTTTATATTAAAAAAGCAGGGGTTTCTGTTGGAGAAATCAAAGGGCAAGATTTTATTCCAGCCCACGAACTTGCAGTAAGTTATTTTCCACTTGATACATTTAACAAGGTTGATTTAGATAAAGAGCAGGCGCTGTCGTATCTTAGAAGAGCCGATTTTAATTGCACGGGCCAAAAGGGATGGAGTTTGATGCGTTACAATGGCCTTGGATTAGGGTGGGCAAAAATTTTACCCAACCGAATCAATAATTATTACCCACAAGAGTGGCGTATTTTAAAGGCTTAAATCATTGAATATGAAAAATAGATTTTTTTGCATGTTAACTACTGCACTTTTCTTACTCGCATGTAATTCTAATGCTCAAAATGTAGATGCCAATACTTTTGAGCAAAAAATAAATGCAGGTGGCGTGCAAGTATTAGATGTTCGTACCGCTGGGGAATACAATGGCAGTCATTTAAAAAATGTATTACAAGCCGATTGGACCGATAAAGCACAATTTGCAGAGCGAACAAAATATTTAGATAAAAACAAAACACTCCTCGTGTATTGTGCTGGTGGTGGAAGAAGTGGTCAAGCTGCTGTATGGCTCAAAGAACAAGGGTTTAAAGAAGTGATTAATTTACAAGGTGGCATTACGGCGTGGAATGCAGCCAGTAAGCCAGTTGTAAAACAAGAAGGGGGCGCAGAATTGTCAAGTGCTGCATTTAATGCAACGGTGGCTACCAACCAAATTGTACTGGTGGATGTTGGCGCAGAGTGGTGTCCGCCCTGTAAAAAAATGGAGCCGGTACTCGAAACCTTGTCAAAAGAGTTACAGGGCAAGTATACTTTTTTAAAGGTAGATGGGGGTAGAGACGCCACTGTAATGAAAGAAATAGGTGCATCGGCACTCCCAACATTTATGGTCTATAAAAACGGGAAGCTCAGCTGGAAAAAAGAAGGTATTGTTACGTTGCAGGAATTAAAAGAAGCACTATCTAAATAAGTTTATCGGGTTATTTATTTGGCACTTTTAATGGTATAGCCTCTTAAAAAATCCGCCACTTGCATTCTTTTTTTACCTTCTAATTGCAGGTCTAGTATGTGCAGGTATCCATCAGCGCAAGCAAATTTTAAATAGGTTTTGTTGTCTGTTAATACAGATCCTACTGAGATTTGGTGGCTGCAAATTTCTTTTTGTGCCGCAAAGATTTTAAAAATCTTATCGTCCAGTTTAGTGAGTGCACCCGGAAATGGCGAAAGTCCTCTAATTAAATTAAAAATAGATTCGGCGTCATTGTTCCAATCAATGGTGCAGGTTTCTGTAAATATTTTAGGCGCGTGTTTTAATAGATTTGGGTCATTATTAATAATGTCTTCCTGGTCTTTTTCCGCAAGGGTATTGTTAATAATACCATGTAATGTGGTTACTAAAAGGTTAGCGCCTAGTACCATCATTTTATCATGAATGGTGCCAGCTGTATCCGCTTCTGAAATAGGTAGTTTATCTTGTAATAAAATGTTGCCTGTGTCAATGGCTGCTTTTAATTTAAAGGTAGTGACCCCTGTTTCTTTTTCTCCATTGATTACCGCCCAGTTAATTGGAGCTGCACCTCTGTAAGATGGCAGTAATGAGCCGTGCACATTAATAGTGCCCATAGGTGGCATATTCCAAACAATTTCAGGGAGCATTCTAAACGCAACTACTACAAATACATTTGCGTTTAATGCCGCTAATGCACTTATAAATGCAGGGTCTTTTAATTTAACAGGTTGTAAAACGGGTAAGTTATTTTCTACAGCATATTTTTTGACAGCACTTTCTTGTAGAAGTAGTCCACGCCCTGCTGGTTTATCAGGGGCTGTTACTACTGCCCTTATTGTAAAGCCTGCTTTAACAAGCGCATCTAATGATGCAACCGCAAAAGCCGGTGTTCCCATAAAAACAATACCTGTATCTGCTGTATTCATAAAGGGTGCACTTATTCGAAATCGGTGTAAAGCAAATATTTTTTTCTGATGGCTTTAAAAGCGTCCATATCTTTTTTCCAACTGGCTCTTATTTCTTTTTCCGAAGCGCCTGCAATGATTTGTTTTTGAAGCGCATCGTTGCCGGCTAGTTTGTTAAAGAAATAATCGGTGGGCTTGCCAGATTTTGGTGTGATAAAAAACTTTTCTTTTTCAGGAAACAGTTTATACGCCTCTAATAAATAACTCAATTGAATTTTGTTATCTACTTTTTGTAATACTTCTTTATCTGTACCTGCAAGGTTCCATCCATAACAAAGCTGATCTTTTAATTTAGGTTCTTTAGCACCATCTCTACTGGTTGGCGTAAAAGCGAATAAGGTGTTGGGTAAGCTTGGGTGTCCAAAAATAGCAAATGGATAATCGGTACCACGCCCTTCACTTAAAACGGTTCCTTCAAACAAACAGTTGCTGCCATACCAATATACAGATGACATGGTGCCTAAATTAGGAGAAGGCTTAACCGGTAAAACGTATTTGCTTTTATGGGTGTAGTTTTTATTTTTAATGATGGTAATGTTTGGTAAAGAGGTAGCTGTCGCTGCTGCTTTTGCCCATTTTTCTCCAATCAGCATTTTTGCATATTCACCTATAGTCATGCCATATACCATGGGTACTGGCTGCATACCCACAAAACTTTTATAAGCAGTATCTAATACGGGTCCGTCTACATAAAAACCATTAGGGTTAGGTCTGTCCAGTATGATAAGCGGCTTGTTGTTTTCAATGGCTGAATTGATAAATTCTTCCAATGAAGATATGTAGGTATAAAAACGAGTACCCACGTCTTGGATATCAAAAAGCATTACATCCACATCCTTTAAATCCTCGGCACTTGGTCTTCTTTTTTTGCCATACAATGAAATAACAGGGATGCCTGTTGCGGCATCTTTATAATCACCTACTTTTTCACCAGCATCCGCCGTTCCTCTAAAACCATGCTCCGGCCCAAAGGCTTTGGTAATATTCATGCCTAAACTTACTAGCGTATCCACTAAATGTTTGTTTCCAATGGTAGCGGTATGATTGGCAAATAAGCCAATTCTTTTGCCTTTTAACTGAGGAAGGTACTCGCCGGTTTGATATGCACCAGGCTTAATATCTTGGCCAAAAGCATTCATACTCAGGGCGCAGGCCAGTATAAATAGGTATATTTTTTGCATAGGTGTGTTTTTTAGGACATTTACGCCCGAAAGTTACTCAAAAATACTTGCCAAAACCTCGTTTTTGGTTTGTACTTTTGCCGTTCGGCCCTGCCGAAATCTTTCAATTACAAATAAATAACATGCAACAAGTTAAAAAAGGTGATACTGTAAAAGTGCATTATCATGGTAAGTTAACAAATGGTTCGACTTTTGATTCTTCAGAAGGCAGAGAGCCACTTGAGTTTGAAGTTGGTGGCGGTATGGTAATTCCAGGCTTTGATGATGGTGTTACAGGTATGGCTATTGGCGAAAAAAAGACAGTAACGATTCCCGCAGATCAGGCTTACGGACCTAAGCAAGAAGAAATGGTCATGGAATTTCCAAAAGACCGTTTCCCAGAAGACATGGTTCCAGAAGTTGGGATGCAATTAAATATGAGCAATGGCAGCGGACAAAATTTCCCTGTTGTTATTGTGGAAGTAAAAGAAACATCTGTAATACTAGATGCGAATCATCCATTAGCAGGTGAAACGCTTATTTTTGATTTAGAACTAGTCGCTATCAATGGCGCTACTTCTATGATCATTATGCCATAGTATTTCTAATAAATTTTGAATAAAAAGAGCCGCTCTACCATAGTAGAGCGGCTCTTTTTCGTACATTTAAAAACATGATGACAGCTTATAATTTTACGGTTACCGAACGATTCCTTCGTTATGTACAAATTGATACGCAGAGTGATCCTTCGGCTACATGTTTCCCTAGCACAGCAAAGCAGTTGCACCTTGCGCAGTTATTAGAAAAAGAATTGGCAGCCATGGGTCTTGCAAATGTTCATATCGACGAGCATGGCTATACACATGCAACCATACCAAGTAATACCACTAAAAATGTGCCCGTTATATGTTTTTGTAGTCATATAGATACAGCGCCGGATTGCAGTGGCACAGGCGTAAAACCCATACTGCATAAAGATTACACGGGTGCGCCTATTGTTTTACCTGATGATAAAAGCCAGGTTATTACCACAGAAGCCTATCCGTATTTAAAAAATCATATTGGTAAATCAGTTATTACAGCGAGTGGCACAACGCTACTTGGTGCTGATGATAAAAGTGGTGTTGCCATTATTATGGATATGGCACATTATTTAACAACGCATCCAGATGTTAAACACGGCGACATTAAAATATTATTTACTCCCGACGAAGAAGTAGGAAGAGGCACCGAAAAATTAGACCTATCAAAACTAGGCGCTCATTTTGGATTTACACTAGATGGCGGCGAGCTAGGAAGTTTTGAAGATGAAACTTTTAGTGCAGACGCCGCAACCATCGTAATAGATGGTGTTAGCGCACATCCTGGTTACGCAAAAGGTAAAATGGTGAATGCCTTAAAAATTGCTGCAGAAATTGTAGCGGCGTTACCAAAAGATGCTTGGTGCCCCGAAGCCACCAGTGGCAAAGAAGGTTTTGTGCATCCGGTAGGTGTACATGGTATTCAGGAAAAAGCAACCATCGAATTTATTGTACGTGATTTTGATACCGCAACACTGGCGGTGCACGAAAAAAAATTGTTTGATATAGCGCAAAACATTGTCTCTAAATATCCAGGCGCAAGCATTACCTACTCTGTAACGGAGCAGTACCGTAATATGAAAGAAATTATTGACCAGCACCCGCATATTTCGGCGCTGGCAAAAGCGGCTTATGAAAAAGCAGGGCTCACACTTGTTAAAGAACCCATTAGAGGCGGCACAGACGGCTCGCGATTAAGTTTTATGGGTCTTCCTTGCCCCAATATATTTACCGGCATGCAGGCTATTCACAGCAAGCACGAATGGGTGGGGGTAACTGATATGGAGAAATCAGTAGAAGTACTCGTAAATATTTGTAATTTAAATACCGATAGCTTTAACGAAAAGTAATTTTATGTCTTCTAATACATTTGATGCGATTGTAATTGGCTCCGGAATCAGTGGCGGATGGGCTGCCAAAGAGCTGACCGAAAAAGGATTGAAAACAATTGTACTTGAAAGAGGTAGAGACGTTGTGCATTTAAAAGATTATCCAACCGCCACCAAAAATCCTTGGGAGTTTGCACACCGCAATAAAAAATCCGCTGCATTTAAAAAAGAAAATCCCATTGTTTCAAAATGTTATGCATTTGGTGAATCGTCGGAACACTTTTTTGTAAAAGATGCAGAGCACCCTTACGTGCAAGAAAAACCCTACGATTGGATTAGAGGATATCAGGTGGGTGGCAAGTCTTTACTATGGGCTAGACAAACGCAAAGGTGGAGTAAATATGATTTTGAAGGGCCCAAGCGTGATGGTTTTGCAGTAGACTGGCCTATCAGATACGAAGATATTGATGCATGGTATACACACGTAGAAAAATTTGCCGGCATTAGTGGTAATAAAGATGGGTTGGATACACTTCCGGATGGCGATTTTTTACCTCCCTGGGAAATGAACTGTGTAGAGAAAGAATTGGTTGATAAAATTAATACTACTTATAAAGATAGACGCGTTATTCAGGGGCGCTGTGCGCATTTGACAAAACCAAACCCAGTGCATTTGGAGCAGGGGCGAGGCCAGTGTCAGGCAAGAAGTTTATGCGAAAGAGGTTGCCCATTTGGGGGTTATTTTAGTAGCAATGCATCTACACTTCCTTGGGCCCAAAAAACAGGAAATTTAACGCTACGCCCAAACTCTGTGGTGCATTCAATTATTTATGACGAGGCTACACAAAAAGCATCGGGTGTAAAAGTGATTGACGCTGTAACAAAAGAGGAAATTATATTTTATGCAAAAATCATTTTTGTAAATGCGGCTTGCATCAACACCAATTTGATACTATTAAATTCTATATCCAAAAGATTTCCGAATGGTCTTGGTAACGACAATGGTTTATTAGGAAAATATATTGCGTTTCATAATTATAGAGGAAGTATTACCGCCAATTATGAAGGTCATTTAGATCAGTATTATTATGGCCGTAGACCAACGCAGGTAATGATGCCTAATTTTAGAAACGTGCATAAACAGGAAACTGATTTTTTACGTGGGTACATGGTTTTCTTTGGTGCAAGTAGAGGAAAGGCAAGTGCAGATGGCGTTGGTGCTGCTTTTAAAGAAGCGCTCACAGAGCCAGGTCCATGGAGTATTTTTATGATGATGCAAGGTGAAACGATTCCAAAAGAAAGCAACCATGTGCGTTTGCATCCAACATTAAAAGATGCATGGGGTATTCCTCAAATAATCACCTCTGTTGATTATGATGATAACGACGAAAAATTATTGCAGGATTTTATAAAGCAAGGCACTGAGATGTTAGACAAAGCGGGCTGCACAAATATTGCTTCATACGATAGTAAGCAAGCGCCCGGCCTCGATATTCATGAAATGGGTGGCGTAAGAATGGGTAGAGATCCAAAAACATCTTTACTAAACGAGTGGAATCAAATACACTTGTGTCAAAATGTTTTTGTTACAGATGGCGCCGCCATGACATCTACCAGTACACAAAATCCTTCGCTAACTTTTATGGCACTAACAGCACGTGCTGCTAATTATGCAGTGGATCAAATAAAAAAAGGCAAACTTTAAATTTTAAAATTCAACCTCATGTCAGATACCGCATACCTCAATACAAAAGCTACGGCTGGTAATATGTATGATGCCATTGTTATTGGATCTGGCATTAGTGGTGGATGGGCCGCCAAAGAACTCACCGAAAAAGGGTTAAAAGTTTTACTCTTAGAGCGCGGCAAAGACCATCAGCATATTAAAGATTATAAAGGTGTCAATGACGATCCATGGGATACGCCATACCGTGGAAGAACTACAAAAGAACAACAAGAAAAATATCCTGTAATTCATAGAGGGTGGGCTGCCAACGAAAGAGTAATGGACGCCTGGACCAATGAAGAAGATTGTCCATACACCGAGGTCAAACCTTTTACCTGGTGGAGAAGTTATAGAATGGGAGGCAGGTCATTACTGTGGGGTAGACAAAGCTACCGTTTAAGTGATTTAGATTTTGAAGCCAACGGAAAAGAGGGGGTTGGTGTTGATTGGCCCATTCGTTACAAAGACATTGCACCCTGGTATGATCATGTAGAAAAATTTGCGGGTATTAGTGGATCACTAGAAGGACTTCCGCATTTACCCGATGGTCAATTTTTACCACCCATGGATTTAAACTGTGTAGAAAAAGATGTGGCTGCAAGAATTAAAGAAAAATTTAAAGGAGATAGGCATTTAATTATTGGAAGAGTTGCCAATTTAACAAAAGCCATCGAAGGTCGAACCAATTGTCAATTTAGAAATAGATGTTGGGAAGGCTGTCCATTTGGTGGTTATTTTAGTACGCAGTCTTCCACAATGCCAGCCGCTTTAAAAACGGGCAATTTAACCGTTAGGCCTTTTTCTATTGTTACTAAACTTTTATACAATAAGAATACTAAAAAAGCGGATGGGGTAGAAGTACTCGATTCGGAAACCAATAAAACATACACGTTTAATGCTAAAATTGTTTTCCTAAATGCGTCTGCATTAAACTCTGCGTGGGTGTTATTTAATACCGCTACAGATATTTGGCCAGGTGGTTTAGGAAGCAGCAGTGGCGAACTTGGGCACAATGTAATGGATCACCATTATAATTTAGGCGCGTCTGGAAAAATAGAAGGTTTTGAAGATAAATATGTGTATGGCCGAAGACCTAACGGGTTTTATATTCCAAGATTTGTAAACATGGGTACAGATAAACGAAATTATTTGCGTGGCTTTGGATACCAGGGCGGTGCAGGTAGAGAAGGTTGGAGTAGAGAAGTAGCAGAGCTTTCTATTGGTGCCGCGTTTAAGGAAGCCCTTACAGAGCCTGGTTCTTGGACCATTGGCGCAACTGGGTTTGGAGAAATACTGCCGTATCACGAAAATAAAATATCCTTAGACCCCACTAAAAAAGACAAATGGAATTTACCCGTGCTGTCTATGGATTGTGAGCTCAAACAAAATGAACTTGACATGCGCAAAGACATTGTTTTAGAATTAAAAGCAATGTTAGAAGCAGGCGGTGCAAAAAATATTTCAAGCTACGATAATGGACACGCAATTGGGCATGGTATTCATGAAATGGGGACGGCCAGAATGGGGAGAGATCCAAAAACTTCTGTATTAAATGGAAACAATCAGGTGTGGGATGCAAAAAATGTTTTTGTAACAGATGGTGCATGTATGACATCTAGTGCTAATCAAAATCCATCACTTACGTATATGGCATTAACGGCGCGCGCTGCCAACTTTGCAGTAGAAGCATTAAAAAAGGGAGACATATAGCGCCTCCCCTTTTTTAATATATTTTAAATTAAAACTTATTCAATAATTTGATCGGATATTTTTCCGGTAGTCTTATGTTTAAGAATTAATTTTTTAGCACCGTAATGCGTCATTTCTTCTTTAATCAAATAATGATCCGCATCGTATTCTACTAAATGACTTTCTTTGGTAAGGCCTGTTTGTCCTCTCCAAATATCTAGTTGTACGGGCTCCCATAATTTTGTTTTAGCAGACTTGTAAGCCGCGTCAATAATAGCGTTTACTACATAGCCATCATAAAAAGTTTCTTTGGGATCTACACCTTTTTCCATGGCATTAAACATATCCATAAACATGTGGTTGTAGCCAAGTTCATTTAACTCATCACCTACGGGAAATAACCAGCCGCTATCGCTCTCTGCTTTTTCTGCAATATAGTCGCCACCTTTTCCAGTAGTAAACATGTCAAATCCGGTACGTAAAAAACTATTGATCCAAATAGTGCCTTCGGTACCCATTACTTCATCTCTTAAATCTAAGCCACCTCTAAAAGTCCAACTTACTTCAAATTGACCAATGGCTCCGTTTTCATATTTCACAAGTCCAATGGCATGGTCTTCTGCATCGATAGGTTTTACTTGCGTATCTGCCCAGCACATCACCTCAATGGGTTTAATGTCTTTGCCAATATAACCACGTGCAATTTCGATACAGTGGCATCCTAAATCTAAAATACAACCGCCGCCTGCTTGTTCAATATCCCAAAACCATTCGCTGTGGGGGCCAGGATGTGTTTCTCTAGATTTAGCCCATAGTATTCTACCCAGTGCACCATCTTTAACAGACTGCGTTGCTTTAATAAATTTAGGCGTGTATACAAGGTCTTCTAGGTAACCATTAAAGATACCTGCTTCCTCTACCGCAAGTAACATACGCTTTGCCTCTGCTGCATTACGGCCAAGTGGCTTTGTGGTCATCACGGCTTTTTTATGTTTACAACAAAGCATCACTGCTGCTTCATGTAAATTATTAGGAAGTGCAATACATACAATGTCTACACTTGGATGCGCAATGGCTTCCTCCATTTCGGTGGTCCAGTGTGCACATGCATAATCTTCTGCAAACTTTTTTGCAGACTCTTCTCTACGAGAATAAATAGAAACTACTTTATCCCTACTTCTGTAACCTTGTAAAGCTTCGGCATAAAAACGGCCAATAAAGCCGGAACCTAACATAGCAATGTTTTTCATGATCTTTTAATTATGAAGCAGCAAGCTGCTTTTTTTCTTTGAAAAATAATACAAATAATACGAGTACAATACTTGCAATAACGGCAGGATACAACCAAATGGTTTCCCAAATATGTTGTTGTGTAGTAACGCCATTAATAGTAGTGCTTTGGTTGTAGGCATTTGCTACATAGCCACTATAATTAGTACCGATAAACATACCCACACCGTATGTGGCAAATGTAAATAAGCTTTGCGCAGCATTTTTAATTTTTTCGCCAGCCATTTTTTCTGTGTACATATAACCTGTTACAAAAAAGAAGTCATAACAGATGCCGTGTAATATAACGCCAGCATATAATAGCCACTCCGCATCCATATTGCCGTATGCAAAACAGATATAACGAATAGCCCATGCTGCCATGCCTAATACGAGCATTTTTTTAACACCCAGTCTATAAAATAAAAACGGGATGGTGATAATAAATAAAGCTTCTGACATTTGCCCCATTGTCATTTTAGCGGCGGTATTAGAACCCCAAAACTCTCCTAAAAATGAACCCGCAAATCCGTAGTAAAATGATAAGGGAATACAAATTAATATAGCGGCAATAAAAAATAATAAAAACGATCTTTCTTTTAAAAGCACAAAAGCATCTGCACCAAAAATGGCACCAAATGATGTATTGTTAGCTGTAGATTTTGGTGGTGTATTAGGGAGAATAAAACTAAATACGCCTAATAGTGCAGAAGCACCAGCAGCAATAATAAATGTAGTTTCTCCTTCGCCAATGGCAAGTTTAGAAATCACAAGACCCGCTACAATCCAACCCAGTGTACCAAAAACGCGAATCCATGGAAACTGTTTACCCGGATCACTCATTTGTGCAAATGCAACACTATTGCTTAAAGCAATGGTTGGCATGTATAGTAAAGAATAGGCAAGTATCACCCAGTAAAAAGAAGTGGTAGCCGTCATTTTAGTAGCATAGAATAATAGCGCAGCACCAATAATGTGCAGGATACCCATAATTTTTTGTGCAGCAAAAAAACGGTCTGCAATCATGCCTACAAAAAAAGGAGAGAGCATGGTAGCAATGGCGCCAGCGCCATAGGTAGCGCCTTTAGCAAGGTCTACAACATTTTGACCTTCTGCTTTAAATAGGCTATCCATGTATGGGCCCATTGTTACATACCAGGCGCCCCAAATGTAATATTGTAAAAACATCATGGCGGCTAGCATGATTCCTGTTTTCATTTTCATAAGCAAATTGTTAATCGTTTTTCTTACATTAGGGTTCAATTTAAGTAATTTTCAAACGTTATTTATGAAAAATAAATCAAACCTTTTCCGCATTGCTTTCTTATTCATTGCACTCGGTATTATGGGAGCTGTTTCAGCAGCCGTAAATCCTGTAAAGCAGGTTAAAATATTGGTATTTTTTGAAACAAAAGGCTTCTACCATAGTTCTATTCCGGTAGCTGTTGCGGCGCTTCAAAAATTAGGACAAGACAATAATATGTTAGTAGATACGACATCCGAGTCGGCCACTTTTTTACAACCAGATTTAGATACCTACAGTGCTATTGTTTTTATGAGCACCACTGGCGATGTTTTTAATGAAGTGGAGCAAACGGCGTTTAAAAAGTACATCAATAATGGCGGAGGCTTTGTGGGGATACATGCAGCTACCGATACAGAGTATGGATGGCCTTGGTACAATCAATTGGTGGGTGGTTATTTTAAAAGTCATCCTAAACAGCAGGAAGCAGTATTAAATGTTGTAGATGGCAGTCATAAGTCTACCAAACATTTACCTGCGCAGTGGAAACGTTTTGACGAATGGTACAATTTTAAAGACATGCAACCAGGTTTACATATCCTCATTAACATCGATGAAAAATCATATGAAGGTGGTGAAATGGGCGCTTCGCATCCAATGGCCTGGTACCATAAATTTGATGGTGGTAAAGCGTTTTACACCGAGCTTGGGCATACCAACGAATCATTTTCAGACCCTGTATACCTAAAGCATATACTAGGAGGCATTCAGTATGCGGCTAAATAGCGGCAAGGGCTTGTGTGATATCTGCTAATATATCATCTCTATGCTCAAGTCCTACACTGATTCGAATAAGTCCGGGTGTAATGTTTACAGCAAGTCTTTCAGCTTCTGAAAGTTTTGCATGCGTAGTGCTTGCAGGGTGAGAAGCGATACTTCTAGTATCTCCAAGATTTGCTGTTAATGACAACATTTTTAATTGGTTTAAAAATGCTTTTCCAGCTTCTAATCCACCCTTTAATTCAAAACAAACAATGCCGCCACCATTTGTCATTTGCTTTTTAGCAATAGCATGTTGTGGATGACTTGCTAAAAAAGGATAACGTAGTGTTGCAATGGCTGCATGATTTTCTAATGCCTCTGCAATAAATAAAGCGTTAGATGCATGTCTTTCCATACGAACATCTAATGTTTCGATGCTCTTACTTAAAAGCCATGCATTAAATGGAGAAAGTGCAGGTCCTGTGCTTCTGCAAAACAGGTAAATATTTTTGATGAGTTCTTTTTTGCCAACGACTACACCACCCAATACACGACCCTGGCCATCTATCCATTTAGTTGCAGAGTGCACCACTAAGTCGGCACCAAAGTCTATGGGGCGTTGGTTTACAGGCGTTGCAAAACAATTATCAACGTTTAAAATAAGGTTATGTTTTTTAGCAACCCTGCCTATCATTTCTAAATCTAAAATATCTAGACCTGGGTTGGTAGGCGTTTCTAAATAAATCATTTTTGTTGCTGGTGTAACTGCTGCTTCCCACTCAGCTTCTGTAGCTGTAGCTAACACATACGACGTTTCAATGCCATAATTAGGAAGGTATTTTGTAATCACGGTGTGCGTGCTACCAAAAATAGAATTGCATGAAAGTAAATGATCGCCCTTTTTTAGTAGCGCCATAAAAGATCCAAAAACGGCGCTCATGCCAGACGCGGTTGCGTAACCTGCTTCGGCACCTTCTAGTGCGCAAATTTTATCTGTAAATTCTTGCACATTGGGGTTGCTGAATCTGCTATAAATATTATCATCGGTTTCATCTGCAAAAGCAGCGCGCATACTTTCTGCATCATCAAAACAAAAGCTACTCGTCAAATAAAGTGGACTGCTATGTTCCATTTCATTTGTTTGCGTGGTTCTAATTCTTATGGCGTCTGTTTGCGGCTTTGACATAGTGTGTATAGGTGCTTTGCAGCAAAGGTAAGGTTCATAAACAACCTACCGCTGCAAGCTTTCTAAAATATTTTATGTCTAGTGATTAACTTGTAGTTATTTTGTACCTCATGCAGTCTCAAACTCAATACCTAGAATACAAACAGCCGTTCGTTTTAGAATGCGGAGAGGTATTGCCTAGCTTAACCATTGCATACCATACTTATGGAACGCTAAATGAAGCGGGCACCAATGTGGTATGGGTTTGTCATGCTTTAACAGCAAATGCTAATGCATCTGATTGGTGGAAGGGTTTGGTAGGAAATGACTCGCTTATTAATGAACAAGATTATTTTATTGTTTGTGCAAATATCATTGGCTCTTGTTATGGATCTACTGGCCCACTAACTGACAACCCAAATACAGGTGCTCCTTACTATTCAAGTTTTCCTGCAGTAACCATTAGAGACATGGTTAAAGCGCATATCATTTTAAGAGAGGCGCTTGGAGTTCATTCCATTGCTTTATTAATGGGTGGCAGTATGGGTGGATATCAAGTACTTGAATGGGCTTTGCATGAACCATCGCGCATTCAAAAATTATTTTTAATTGCTACATCGTCTACAGAAAGTGCATGGGGCGTTGCAATTCATACAGCACAACGTTTAGCTATTGAAGCTGATCAAACATGGAATACCATGGAAGCAAATGCTGGTGCTGCTGGCTTAAAAGCTGCGCGTGCTATTGGCATGTTAACTTACCGTAATTATGCCATTTTTAAAGAAGCACAAACCGATGCTGATTCCGAAAAAACAGATGGTTATAAAGCCTCTTCTTATATCAACTATCAAGGCGATAAACTCGTGAATAGATTTAACGCTTATTCTTATTGGCTACTCACCAAATCGATGGATAGCCATCACTTGTCGAGAGCAAGAGGAATGGAGTTGCAGCAAGTCTTACATACAATCACAATTCCAACACTTATTATTGGGATTAAAAGTGACATTTTGTGTCCACTAGAAGAGCAGCGTTTTATGGCTGCTCATTTGTCCAATGCACAGCTCGTAGAAATAGATTCGAGCTACGGGCATGATGGTTTTATTATTGAAACCAAACAAATAGCTACGCATCTCGCCCCTTTTTTACAATAAATTTTTTACTGCGGATGGTAAATGCTTTTTGCATTTTTGTACACTTCCTCTTTGTTTAAGGTCATCTTTTTTGTTTGTTGACGCGTAAACATTTCCATTTGATCTGTGTAGTGTGGCGAATCTTTTTTTGCAGACGCTCCGTATACATTGAGTGATTCAATTTGTGGACCGTCTTTTGTAAACCTTACCAGCTCAATGTATGCGTCTCCCTGATTACCTTTCCATTTACCATCTTTGTATGGAACGGAGTACATAGGGGCAAGTACATCTGGTAAGCCGGGTAGGGGAATTTCTTTACTGCCACGAACTAGTTTTTGAACCTCTCCAAGTGCGATATTTGTTTTGCCAAAATCTTTTAGCATGGTTTGTTTGGCTTCTCTTAATAACTGTGCGGCAAGTATTTTACTAATCGATTTATTTTGTAAGTAAAGCGCTTTGTTTTTATTAGCAGCTGCTTGTACAAAAAAGAATGTGCCTGCGCCAATACTCTCTGCATCTGAATTTCTATTCCAGTTACCTAGTTGCGTAATGATATCTGCAATATCAGGGAACTCAGTACTGTTCAATAAAAATACCGTATCAATTTTGCTAGGAAAATAAAACGAAGATGGAAATTGTCTGTCAAATTTGATGCGCTTGAAATCTTCGTAACTTACTTTATTGAGTGGTTTAATAAGTTCATCAAAACGCATGCTTCTGTTGTTTTCTAGCGTTTCGTAACCCATGGTTACATCTATTACACTTGGATTATCGGTGCCCAATGTACTATGAAAAGGAGAGTGGTTGGTGTTATAAACATAACCCGATTTTGGTTGCAGCACCTGCGGTAAATTAGAAAGCGGATGAAGATCGGTCCAAAGTGTTTTGCTGGTGTTGCCTGGTAGCGTTGTTTTCCAATTGTAGTTTTTGTCTCTTACCGGAATACGGCCATTGCTAATATAATATATAGTATCGTAACGATCGGCGTATACAATGTTGTAACCAGGAATAGCCAACATATTCAATGCACTTTTGAATTCGGTAAAGTTTTTTGCTTTGTTAAAAGTATACCACTGCTCGAGTCCTCTAATATCCATTTGTGCAGGCATGCGAATTGAAAAAACACCTCTTGGTGTGATAATGGTTGGGCCGTATTTACTCCAATATGCTTTTTTGCTTAAAGGTGCTATAACGCCTGCAATTTTTACTTTTAATGGCGCTGTTTTTACTTCTAGTGTTTCCCATTTGCCATCAAATTTGTATTGCAATTTGTTTTTAGGATTCATTTCTAATTGATACACGTCTAATTTGTCAGGGGCATTTACGGTATGGGCCCATCCTAAATATTCGTTGCAGCCATGTAAGATGCAGGGAGCGCCCGGAAAATTAGCGCCTATAATATTCCAGCCATCTTCGCTATTTAAATGTGCTTCATAAAAAGCCACGGGGCCTTCGAGTGGCTGGTGTGCATTGATGTCTAAGTACACCTGACCGTCGGTGGTTTTGGCGCTATTAAAAGCAAAAGCATTGCTGCCCTGCGTTTTATAATTTTCGAGTAGTGGAACCGTGCCACCAAAAATGGAACTTAATGCTTTGTCGGCACCAGATAACACGCATAGTTGTAGTACCGAATATTGAACCATGTCTTTTGGGGTAACTGGAAATATTTTTTTGAGCATCACTTCTTTGGGGTGTGCTGCTGCATATGCATTGAGTCCAGCGGCGTAGCCTTCCAATAATTTTTTAAATGCGGGACTTAAATCGGACTCGTATTTTGCTTCTACAAGTTCTGGAATGCGTAATAAGTGAATGATATAATCTATCGAAGCTCCTTTTTTACCTTGGTACTGCGCTAACATAGATTTGCCCGCCATTAATGACTGTTGGATAGTTTCAAAATCATCTTCTGCATGTGCCCAAGCAAGGCCGTATGCTACATCCGGATCGGTTTTGCCAAAAATATGTGGTACGCCAAAGCTATCTCTGATAATATCAATTTTTGCTGGGTTTATTTGCGCGCTTACTTGGTATGGTATAACCGCAAGGCCAATCAATAAGCAGGTAATGAGGAGGCGATATTTTTTCATATAATTTAATCTAAGCTAGTATAACAAGATAATGGGTAAAGTGTTTAGTATTTTATAGTGGTGTATCTTTGAATTAAAATATATACCATGTCAATTTTTAAGCAATTAAAAGAATACCTTTTTATTTCAAAAAGAGACCCCAATGAGCCGCGTACTCAATGGATGAAATACATGCATGGTATGAACCGGATTTCGCTGTTTATGTTTTTGATGGCGGTGCTTATTATTTTATTTAAGTCGCTAATATTACCCCTCATCAATAAATAGTTTTGGTCCTGCAAGTGCTACAATTTCTTTAGCCACTTTTGCAGAAGCGTCTTCGCCACCTGCTGCAAGTAATGAATGTAATGACTCGTAGTTGTTCATTACTTCTTTTCTATTTGATTCGTTTTCTGTGATATTACGCAGTGCAGTTGTTAAATTTTGTTCCGTTAGGTTTTCTTGAATAATTTCCTTGACAATTTCTTTGTCCATAATTAAGTTCACTAAAGAGATGAACTTAATTTTCACCAACCTCTTTGCAATTTGGTAAGAGAATTTGCTGGTTTTGTAGCACACGACTTCAGGAACTTTAAATAGGGCGGTTTCAAGCGTAGCGGTACCACTGGTTACGAGTGCTGCATCGGCTATTGTGAGTAGTTCGTAGGTGCTGTTTTTAATGAGTGTGACATTGGAATATCCCATTAAAAATCGGTTATAAAATGGAGCGTCTTGCCCGGGGGCTTGTGCCACCATAAAAGTGTAGCCCGGAAAATGCGGCGTTACACTTAGCATGATCGGTAACATTTTAATGATTTCTTGTTTTCTACTACCTGGTAGTAATGCAATTACTTTTTTATTGTCTGTAGAAAGTGGGGTAGTGCTTTTAAAGGATTCAATCACACGTAAGAGTGGATGGCCTACATAGGTAACATCCCAATTCCATTTATTTTTAAAATAATCTTTTTCAAAAGGAAGTATGCAAAACATTTTGTCGATGCATAGTTTCATTTTTTTAACCCTGTTTTCTTTCCATGCCCATACCTGCGGTGCAATGTAATAGACTACTTTAAATCCATTTTTTTTAGCCCATTCCGCAATGCGTAAATTAAATCCTGGATAGTCTACAAGCACGAGTACATCGGGTTGCCAAGCTTCAATGTCTTGTTTGCAAAACCGGATGTTTTGTAAAATGGTGGGCAGATTTTTAATCACTTCTAAAAAGCCCATAAATGCCAGGTCTCTATAATGTTTAACTAGAGAGGCGCCCGCCTGTTGCATTAAATCGCCACCCCAGGCCTTAATGCTGGCGTTAGGGTCCAGTTTTTTTATTTCTTTAATAAGGTTACTGCCGTGTAGGTCTCCGCTGGCTTCCCCTGCAATAATATAGTACTTCATAGGCTCCTTGCAATTTACGTTAGAAGGGCCGAAATGTTAATAAAACTAAAAAAATAGTTAAAAAACTAAAAATTTAGTTGTTAAACTAAAAAAATAGTTTTAGCATTGTGTTTCAAATGTAAATGTGTATGAAACCATTAACAAAAGCAGAAGAGCAAGTGATGCAGCAGGTATGGAAATTATCCAGTGCCTATTTAAAGGATATCGTAGAATCTTATCCTATGCCGCGTCCCCATACAAATACAGTAGCTACACTCGTAAAAATATTAGTAGACAAAGGATATATTGGAGTTGAAGCCATGGGTCGTGTGCACCGATATTTTCCTTTAGTGAGTAAAGAAGCCTATTCTACCAATTCTATTAAATCGTTGGTGGACGCTTATTTTGAAGGTTCATTTAGTGAGGCCGTTTCTTGTATGTTGCAGCAAAAAGAAATTAGCGTGCATGAATTGGAAATCTTATTGGATCAATTGAAACAATCAAAAAAATAAGTCATGTATCCTACACTCTATTACCTGTTACAAGTGCTTGTATGCAGTGCCGTTTTGATGGTTTATTATTTACTCGTGCTGCGCAATAAAAAATTCCATCAGTACAACCGGTTTTATTTACTCGGTGTTGCTCTAGTATCTTGGGTTGTTCCACTTATTAAAATTGTTTGGGAGCAGCAGCATGCTGGTGTTAGGCAAGTAGACTTGTTAACAGTTGTTGCTGCTGGCAATTCTGAAATAGAAGCCCTGGTTGCTTCAAAGCAAGAATCACTTGATTGGATATCACTTCTTCCAAACTTGTATGTTGGAGTATCAATTTGTTTAGCAATTGCGATGATTATTTCGTTGTATAGAATTTATAAAATTTATACAACACACGAATGTAGCAATCTGCAAGAGTTTTATTTAGTAATGACCTGTGAAAAGGGGACGCCCTTTTCATTTTTTAGTTATATTTTTTGGAATGCCGAAATTGATATCCAAACACCTGCTGGCAAGCAAATTTTACAACATGAGTTAACGCATGTTAAACAGTATCATTCTATTGATAAAATAGTGATGCAGTTAATTTTGATTGTTGGCTGGTTCAATCCTTTCTTTTGGCTGCTCAAAAAAGAGCTGGACATGATCCATGAATTTATTGCCGATAAAAAATCGGTAGAAAATGGAGATGCCGCAAGCTTTGCTCAAATGTTGTTGACTACCGCTTATCCCGGACAACAATTTCCACTCACCAATCCATTCTTTTTTTCACCAATTAAACGAAGATTAAAAATGCTTACCAATGTTAAAAACCCAAGTTTCAGCTATGCTAGAAGAATAGTTGTACTTCCAATGTTGTCAATTGTTGTTCTATTATTTGCTTTTCGATCAAAAGAAGAAAAAATGACAGCTCCGGTTTCTATGATGGACACCACCAAAAAAGTGATGATTGTTCAAGGCTATAAAATTTCACCAGAAGATACTTTAATAGCTTCTAAAGAAAAAAATAAATCAGTTGTTATTAAAATGGACGGCGCAGGCGCATCAAGTAATGGTCAAAAGCCATTATTTATTTTAGATGGAGAAGTTATTTCCGAATCTGTAATGAAAGTGATTGATCCAAATAAAATTGAGTCAATTAATATTTTAAAAGATGCATCTGCTGTTGCAGTTTTTGGAGAAAAAGGTAAAGGCGGTGTGGTGCAAATAACAACAAAAAAAGGTGCTGCTGGTGAACAATTAGCGGATGGTAGAATTGTAATTAAAGGCCGCGCACTAGAAGAGCCAAGAAAATTGGAAGAAAAGCGTATCGTTATTTCAGCTGATACAATTGTATCCCATGGGGGAACCGTTTTCTTAAAGTCTGATAATGTGGCTACAGATGCCGTTGAATTAAAAGGTAAAACTATTTTATTGAAGTCTAATAATTTGAAAGATGTCGAATTTATGGCCAAAAATTTTGATGGTGCTGGTAATGTAAAAGAGGAGGTAAAAGTTGTAGTTATGGAGAAGAAGGGTTCTTCTCAAAATCCTCCTAGTTTGATTTTTGTTGATGGGGAGAAAAAAACAAAAAAAGAAATGGATGCGCTATCGCCAGACCAAATCAAGTCGGTTGAGGTTTTAAAAGGCGATGCAGCCATTAAAGCATATGGTGCAGAAGCAAAAGATGGTGTTATCAAAATTACCACCAAGAAAAAAGTAAATCTATAAAAACCACTTAACGGCTAAGGACGCTAATGCATACAAACAAGTTGCAATAAATACGCCCTTAGCCGTTTTGTCTTTTTGCGTATTGATATAAAGCGTAAATACAACGGCATTACAAATTAGGCAAAGGCTCACGATGGCTGTTAGTAAAGACTTTTGCAGTATTAGTACTTCAAAAAATTCGGCCAAGGTAAAACGGCTAAATTTAAAAAAGTAATACCCAAAAAGTCCGGCAATAGGTGTTAAGCAGCCTAATATAACGCCAAGTTTTATATCGTCTCTTTTTAATATCATAATTTCCATTTTGATTCTAGGGTCTTTTTAAGACCATAGTGTGTAAGATCAAATTGCACAGGCACCACACTAACATAATTGTGTTTAAGTGCCCATGAATCGGTGTCTTTACCAGATTCTAGATTTTTGAATTCGCCAGTGAGCCAGTAATATTTTTTACCGTGTGGATCTTTACGTTGGTCAAATTTTTCTTCGTACTTGGCGTATGCTTGTCTACAAATTTTAATCCCTTTAATTAATTTTTCATCTACTGCAGGGATATTTACATTCAGGCATAAATGTTTGTCAAGTGTTTTACCAGCAAGCATTTTTTCTACAATGATGCGTACATATTTTTGTGCGCCTGAAAAATCTGCGTCGATGCTATAATCGAGTAATGAAAATCCAATGCTAGGAATACTTTCGATAGAAGCTTCGAGTGCAGCCGACATGGTACCAGAATAAATCACATTAATAGAGTGGTTGGCCCCATGGTTAATCCCACTTAAACAAATGGTAGGCTTTTTGTGCAATACAACGTCTACCGCTAGTTTTACGCAATCGACAGGAGTGCCACTGCAACTATAGGTTTCTACCCCTTCAAATACATTTACTTTTTGTAGGCGCAAAGGGTGTCCAATGGTAATAGCGTGTCCCATGCCACTTTGGGGCTTATCTGGAGCCACTACTACAATACGTCCTAGGCCTTTTACGGCTTCTACCAGGGCCTTAATGCCCGGAGCGCTTACACTATCGTCATTGGTTATTAAAATGGTAGGGATTTCCTTTGTTTTTGCTGATTTTGCCATGGGTGCAAGATACAAATAGAAAAATACTAAAAATAAATTTGGTAATACTAAAAATATTAGTATTTTGCAGCTAAATCAATTAGTTATGTCAAACGCCGGAAAAAATTTACGTCACTTGCGCAAGCAGCGTGGTTGGACCCAGGAAGAATTTGCAAATAAGCTAAACATTAAAAGAAGCCTTGTTGGTGCCTACGAAGAAGAGCGTGCCGAGCCTCGTTTAGAGGTGATGGAAGCTATTTGTTCTTTGTTCAAGCTCAGTTTAGAGGACTTCTTATTTCAAGACCTTACGGGTACTACGCCAAAGGGTGTTTCTTACCTCGAAAGTCGGAGGCAATTAAAAATGATTGCCGAGTCTGCTCAAATTAGTTTTGTGCCGGTTAAAGCCGCTGCTGGTTATTTAGCTGGCTACGCCGATCCTGAATTTGTAGACGAGCTTAACACCTTTACCCTTCCTATGTTAGCGCCGGGTCAGTACCGTGCTTTTGAAATAGTAGGGGATAGTATGTTGCCAACCCCAAGTGGTAGTGTAATTGTAGGGGAAAAAGTAGAAAATTTTGATGAGGTTAAAAATAGCAACACCTACGTAGTACTTTCTAAAAGTGAAGGTGTGGTGTACAAGCGTATTGTGCGCGACAACGAAAAAAAGAACAACCTAACACTCATTAGCGACAACCCGCAGTACGAGCCATACCATGTAAATGCAGAGGATGTATTAGAAGTATGGAAGGCTGTATATATTTTGCAAAAAGCCAGTGCCGTGCCAAGGTGGGATGTAAACCAGCTTGCAGGCATGGTTAATAATTTGCAAGAGCAGGTAAGTACGCTAAAAAGCAAACTCAATTAAACTAGGTCCTTTAGTTTCTTTATTTTAACCATTGGTACTTTTTTTAATGGGGCAAAGGTAGATTCGTCTATTTTTGCCCCATTTTATATATATGCGCAAAATAATTACAGTTCTTCTTTTGATGGTAGCAGTGATGTCTGGCTTTGCGCAACCTAAAACAATTGGAGCCCTCAAAATTAACACAGCAATTAAAATTGATGGAGCACTCGATGAGCTTATATGGGCCCAATCTGATTCTGCTATTAATTTTGTTCAAATTAGTCCTCAATTGGGTGCTGCTGCATCCAATAATAGTAGGGTTTCAATTTTGTATGACGATCAGGCCATTTATGTGGGTGCTTTTTTGTATAACAAACCAGATAAAATAAGAAAGCAATTAACTGCACGGGATGGTGAGCAGCGAAAAGACGTAGACTATTTTGCTGTTTTTTTTGATACCTATAATGATGATCAAAATGCAGTTCAGTTTTTAGTAACTACCCGCAATGTTCAGTCTGATGCAAGACTACTTCCTAATTTAAGTAGCCAGTTTGGTCCACCTTCCGATTACTCCTGGGATGCAGTTTGGGAAAGCAAAGTGCAGATGCATCAAAATGGATGGTCGATAGAAATGAAAATACCTTATGCAGCGCTTCGTTTTTCTAAAAAAGAAATACAAGACTGGGGTGTAAATTTTGAACGCTATGATAGAGGGAGTAATGAAAATGCATACTGGAATAAAATTGATCCCAATCAAAATGGATATGTCAATCAGTTTGGCGATATCACAGGACTAAAAAATATAATTCCACCTTTACGACTATCCTTATTGCCTTATATATCTGCTGGGTCAAGATCGGTACCCTATGCCAACAGGCCCACCAATAATACTTTTTTGCGCAGTGGAGGGATGGATGTTAAATATGGTGTCAACGAAAGTTTTACATTAGATGCTACGTTAATTCCGGATTTTGGTCAGGTGGTATCAGACAATGTGGTGCTTAATTTAACGCCTTACGAAGTGCAGTTTCAAGAGAATCGTCCTTTTTTTACAGAAGGGATTGAATTATTTAATAAAGCCAATCTTTTGTATTCTAGAAGAATAGGTGCGACTCCCGATGGTTATGCTGCCATTAATAGCAAAGTAGCCAATAATAGTAATTTATCGATTGTTTCAAATCCGGGCATTTCACAATTATACAATGCCACAAAGTTTTCAGGAAGAAATAAAAAGAAATTAGGGATTGGTGTTTTTAATGCACTTGTTGCACCAACAACAGCAACTATATTAGACAAAACAACGGGTGTTAAAACAAATTACGAAACCAGCCCTTTAACCAATTATAATATATTAGTGTTGGATCAGGCGCTTGCTGGTAGGTCGTCAATTACATTAACCAATAGCAATGTTTGGCGCAGTGGGGGATCTCGCAACGCCAATGTTACCGGACTTGATGCGAGTTTGTTTGATAAAACCAATACCCATCAACTTATTTGGAATGGAAGGGTGAGTAATATTTCTGGCGTAAAAAGTTACTCAGGCTTTAAAAATATTTTAGCATTTGCTAAAGTGAGCGGTAAGATTCAATATTTACTACATACCAATATTGAATCTGATACTTATGACCCTAACGATATGGGTTTTTTATTGGCGCCAAATGAGTTTTCTGGGATGGCTAGAATTAGTTACAATCAATTTAAGCCAACTAAAAAGTTTTTACAATCTAGTTATACCTTAACCCTAAAGCCGGCCTTTTTGTATAAGCCCAATGTGTTCACTAATTTTGAAATTCAAACAAGGGCTTTTTGGTTTTTCAAAAATTTCTGGGATGCTTCTGTAACATTAAATGTGCAACCTCAATGGACGCATGATTATTTTGAAATGCGCACGGCTGGTGTGATGATAAAAAGAACGGGTTACTGGTATGCTGCTTTAGCTGGAAGTTCGGATAGTAGGAAACAGTTTTTTTTCAGGTATAACGCAGGTTTTGCGGAGTCTCCCATTTATGATGACGCATATATTAGTTTAAATATTGCACCGCGTTATAGGTTTAATGATCATTTTAGTTTAGACCTTGATTTAAAACGTGATGAGGATAATGGGCAGTATGGTTATGCCTTTAGAAATGCTGCAGGGGTACCTATTGCTGGCCGCCGAAAAGTAACCACGGTAAATAGTATCGTAAACGCTATTTATAATTTTAATGCCCGCATGAATTTATCTGCGCGCGCAAGACATTACTGGAGTAAGGTTGAATATGAAACCTTCTTTAATGTTACACCTAGTGGTGGTATCACTGAAATTCCTTTTGTGTCTGGTAAAAACCAAAACTTTAATGTTTTTAACATTGATATGTTTTATACCTGGGATTTTGCTTACGGAAGCAGGTTTATTGTAGGATGGAAAAACTGGTTAGGGTCGGATTTTAATTTGCCTTACGAGTCTCATAAAAATTATACGACCAATGTAAGAGCTGTGTTTCAGCAGCCTCATGGCAATGAAATTACTTGTAAGCTTATTTACTTTTTGGATTACATGAAACTCAAAGCTAGAAATCCATTAAAGCCTAATAGGAGCTAGCTTTGGCTGATTTGAGTTGGCCGTTTTGTTTTCTAAAAAAATATAGATTTTTATTTTCTTGGTAGTCTATCTGGCTTTTAATGCTGCTGTTATAAACTGGCATTAATTTAAAGCTATTAAAAACGGGCATTGGGGTTGAAAATAATGTATTTGTAAAATAAAGCAGGGTTTCATAGCCCTTAAAAAACTGATCACTTGGGCGACCAAGGTATTTAGCTTTATACGCTGTAGTTAATTGTTTTAATAGTTTTTCATTGCCATTAAAATAATATGGGCTTGCGTAAATGATTTCAACATTTGGAAGATTGATTGATTTGTCGCCATCCCAGGTTGGCATGCCAATAACGGTAGATTTATATGCCGGATTTTCACTCAGTATTTTTACAAGTGCAGTTCCAAAGCTTTCTTTTAAGCTGCCGCATAACAAAATATTTTGCTTGGTAGAATCTAGGTAGGGGGCAAGGTCTGAAAAGAAAATACTATCCTGTACTTCAATGTTTAAAAAGGATTTTGCAGTTTTACTATCTACGATGATGCTTTGGATATAATCTTCGGTGGGTCCTTTTTTCTTGCAATACAAGATGGTGTTTTTTCCAAAGTTATTTTGCAGATAGCTACTAATAGCCTCGCACTGTGTTTTTAGTGTTGGGTTTAAGATAGTAAAAAACGGATTGTTTGTAACGCCTGCATCATTTGGGAAGATAGCTGATACCATAGGTGTTTGGTGTGCAAGCGCAAAGTCGGCAATGAGTTTAGTATCAGCTCTATTGGTAACAGCACTGATAATAAATGCCGTTTTTTGTAAACTAGAATCAGTAAGTAGGGTAGCTAGTGAATTATTTTTTTGTTTGGTATCGATGATGCGGATATCAATTAAGGTGTTTGTTTTTTTTAATGAGTCGATAGCCATTAAAACACCGTTGTAAAAATCAAGCCCAGGCAGCATGGTTTTTGGCAAATTATTATTGCCTAAAATATAGTCGGGGCCATTAAAGGCAGCGTCAATTTCTAGTGGAATAAATACAGCAATGGTTTTGCGTTCTTGAACTGCCTTGGCAGTTTGCGCATATGTGTTGGCAAAGCAGCATAACAATAAAACAAATAGTGTAGTATACGGTAGGCTACTTTTCATAACATATAATTTTACTCCCACTCAATGGTAGCAGGCGGTTTGCTGCTAATATCATATACCACACGATTAATGCCTCTTACCTGATTGATAATTTCATTGGATACATGCGCTAAAAATGAATACGGTAAATGCGCCCAATCGGCGGTCATGCCATCAACTGAAGTTACAGCTCTTAATGCAACGGTAAACTCGTAGGTTCTCTCGTCACCCATTACGCCCACACTTTTTACAGGAAGTAGAATAGTGCCTGCCTGCCAAACCTCGGTATATAAATTATGTGATTTTAATGCATTGATATAAATGGCATCTGCTGCTTGTAATAAAGCTACTTTTTCGGCATTTACTTCGCCAAGTATTCTGATGGCAAGTCCTGGCCCAGGAAAAGGATGTCTATTAATCATATCGGCAGGAATACCAAGTTCTAGACCCACTCTGCGTACTTCATCTTTAAATAAATACCTAAGTGGTTCTACTAAAGATAAGTGCATGGTATCTGGAAGGCCACCCACGTTGTGGTGCGACTTGATGGTTTGGGAAGGTCCATGAACGCTAACACTTTCAATAACGTCTGGATAAATAGTGCCCTGTCCTAAAAAACTTACGTCTTTTACTTTGGCTGCTTCTTCTTGGAAAACATCAATAAATAATTTGCCAATTACTTTTCTTTTAGCTTCCGGATCTGTTTTATCTTTTAAATCAGCGTAAAATCTTTCTTTTGCATCGATGCCCGTTACATTCAGACCAAGCTCTTTGTACATCTCTAACACTTGTTCAAACTCACCTTGGCGTAATACGCCGTTGTCTACAAAAATGCCATGTAGTCTACTTCCAATGGCTTTACTTATAAGCGTTGCTGCAACTGTGCTATCTACACCACCACTAAGTGCCATAATTACTTGACGGTCTCCGATTTGCTCTTTTAATGCTGCAACGGTTTCTGTTACGAATGAAGCAGGGGTCCAGTTTTGGCTGCATCCGCAAGTGTTCACCAAAAAGTTTTTAATAATTAATTTACCCTGTGAAGAGTGGTATACTTCTGGATGAAATTGTAATCCAAATAAAGGATGTGTATCTGTGGTTGTTTTTTTAAATGCTGCAATAGGAATACTTTCGGTGGTTGCTGTAATTTGAAATCCTTCAGGTAAAGCAACAATAGAATCAGAATGGCTCATCCACACTTGAGATCCATTATCAACGCCAGCAAGTAAAGTATCTTGTTCTTGTATTTGTAAGTGTGCGCGGCCGTATTCTCTTTTGTTAGATTTATTAACCGTGCCACCAAATGTTTTAGCAGTTAATTGTGCGCCATAACAAACGCCGAGTACCGGAACGTTTTGTATAAAGCTTGCAATGTCTACAACAGGGGCGTTTTCTTCATTCACACTAAATGGAGATCCACTTAATATGATTCCTTTTAATCCGGGCTCAAAAGTAAAAGACTTATGAAAGGGGATGATCTCACAATACACATTGGCCTCTCTAACGGCTCTAGCAATTAACTGTGTATACTGGCTACCAAAATCTAGGATAAGAATTTTTTCTGTCATAGCAGCGAAGTTAATTGAAATTAGGAGCACAAAAAAAACCAACCCGCAGGGTTGGTTTTAATAATATCTATCAAAGTTGATAAGTATCTATCTTGCAGTTTAACTTATGCAGCAACAACAGCCTTTTTGGCTAATTTGCTCTTTAAGTTTGCAGCTTTGTTTTTGTGGATAATACCACGCTTAGCAAGTTTATCAATCATCGAAATGACGTTTGGTAATCCTTCTGTGTAAGCTTTGGTATCTGAGCCAGCTTTTAGTTCACGAACTGCATTACGGGTAGTTTTACCATAGTAACGGTTACGCTCGCGACGCTTAGCCGCTTGTCTCATATCTTTTTTAGTAGCTGAATGGTTTGCCATGTTCTAATTATTTTTCAGGACGGCAAAGGTAAGGCCTAGACCTGAAAGTTTGAAATTTTATTCAAAAAAAACATCGATTTCGTTAATTTTCAATGAAATTACCCCTTTTTTTCTCCTTTTTATGACCGATATTTGCTCGGAAATTTGATAAATAAGACTCGTAAGACCATCACATGAAGGATTTTTCTTATATAACCAATTCGCATCCCGCTTTTATAGAAGAGACCTATAAAGCTTTTGTACAAGATCCTAGTTCTGTTGATCCAGACTTGAAAAAGTTTTTTGAAGGCTTTGATTTTGCCGTTTCTAATGGACATGCAGGCACTGGCGCAGCTACTTCTGCAGCTGCTGCTTCTACAACGAGTAGTTCAGGTATCGATTGGCAAAAAGAAATTAATGTATACCGCCTTATTTTAGGTTACAGAAATAGAGGTCACTTACTTTCTACAACAAATCCGATCAGACCGCGCAAAGACAGACAAGCCAATTTAGATTTATCTTATTTTAGTTTATCAGATGCTGATTTGTCACAAACTTTTCAAGCAGGAAAATTTGTTGGACTTGGTGCTACATCTTTAAAAAACATTTTAACGCATTTGCAAACCTGCTACACGTCAAGTGTTGGTGCAGAGTTTAAATATATTAGCAGTAAAGAAAAAGTTTCGTTTTTGATTGCAGAAATGGAAACCAACTTTAAAGCACCTATTCATTTAGATAAAAAGAAACACATCCTTGAAAAATTAAATCAAGGTGTGATTTTTGAAAAGTTTTTACATACCAAATATATTGGACAAAAAAGATTTTCATTAGAAGGTGGAGAGAGTACAATTGCTGCACTGGATGCAATCATTAATACCGCTGCTTCACATGATGTGCAAGAGGTAGTAATTGGTATGGCGCACCGTGGCCGTTTAAACGTACTCGCCAATATCATGGGCAAAACCTATGAGCAAATATTTAGTGAGTTTGAAGGAACTGCTATTATCGATCAAACCATGGGTAGCGGCGACGTTAAATACCATATGGGTTATGGTTCTGAAATTACAACACCTGATCAGAAAAAGATTCATTTAAAATTAGTACCTAACCCTTCACACCTTGAAGCGGTAGATCCAGTAGTACTTGGTTTTGCAAGAGCAAAAGCAGACGTGCTAGATCACAGTGCTTTTGATAAATACTTGCCTATTTTAATTCATGGCGATGCTTCTGTTGCAGGACAGGGTATTGTGTATGAAGTACTTCAAATGAGTAACCTTCGTGGTTATCATACAGGTGGTACCATCCATTTTGTAATCAACAACCAAATTGGTTTTACCACAGACTTTGATGATGCTAGAAGTGCCGATTATTGTACTTCGGTTGCTGCCATGGTGCAAGCGCCTGTGTTGCACGTAAATGGTGATGACGCAGAAGCAGTTGTTAAATGTGCCGAAATTGCAACACGTTACCGTCAAAAATTTAATTCGGATATTTTTATTGATATGGTGTGTTACCGTAAACACGGACACAATGAGGGAGATGATCCTAAGTATACGCAACCTCAACTGTATTCATTAATTGATAAGCATCAAAATCCGAGAGAAACTTATACGCAGTTTTTAATCCAAAATGGTGAGCCAGAAGCGCAAACACTTGCCAAAGACATGGAAAAGAAATTCTGGGCAGATTTGCAAGAGCGCCTAGACGAAGTAAAGCAACATCCACTTCCATACAAATACCAAGCGCCAGAACTTGCTTGGCAAAATATGGGTAAGGCAACAGATGCTGATTTTCAATCTTCACCAGTTACTGCTGTAACCCAAGAAAGATTTAATTTAATGTTTGAGCGTTTGATGCAATTTCCTCAAGATTTTAAACCACTTAAAAAAGTGGAAAAATTATTGCAGGAAAAAATCAAGCTCATGGAAGCCGAGCAAAAAGTAGATTGGGCAACAGCCGAATTAATGGCATATGGCTCATTGCTTATTGATGGCAATATTGTTCGTATGAGTGGTCAGGACGTACAACGTGGTACATTTAGCCACCGTCACGCAGTGATTAGAGACGAGCAAACAAATAAGGGTCATAACAGACTCAATCATTTTACAGAAGGTCAAGAAAAGTTTAGAATTTATAATTCATTGTTGAGTGAATACGGTGTACTTGGTTTTGAATATGGTTATGCCATGGCAAACCCTAATGCACTTGTTATTTGGGAAGCACAGTTTGGTGATTTCTGCAATGGCGCACAAACCATGATTGATCAGTTTATTGTGGCCGGTGAGCAAAAATGGCAACGTCAAAATGGACTTGTAATGTTGCTGCCACATGGTTATGAAGGCCAAGGTCCTGAGCATAGTAGTGCACGTTTAGAGCGCTTCTTGCAAATGGCTGCCGAGTTAAACATTGTAGTAACCAACATTACTTCGGCGGCTAATTTATTCCATGCATTACGCAGACAGTTAACTTGGAACTTTAGAAAGCCAATGATTAATTTTTCTCCAAAAGCAAACCTGCGTAATCCTGGCACATACAGTAAAGTAGAAGCCTTTTTAGAAGGTGGCTTTAAAGAAGTATTGGATGATGAATTTGTACAAGATGCAGCGGCTGTTAAAAAAGTATTGTTTTGCTCAGGTAAAATTTATTTTGAATTAGCAGAAAAGCAAGCAAAAGAAAATAGACAAGACATTGCGATTGTAAGACTTGAACAAATATATCCACTCGCACAAGATCAATTAAGTGCGCTGCATAAAAAATACAGCAAGGCTACTTGGTTTTGGGTGCAAGAAGAACCGCAAAACATGGGCGCGGCTAGCTTCTTAAAAATGAATTTACATACCATTAATTTTGGTGTAATTAGCAGAAGTGCAAGCGCATCTACTGCAACCGGCTATGCAAAAGTGCATGCTGCAGAACAGTTAGAAGTGATTGAAACAGCATTTAATATTTAATTTAGCATACTTAGAAATATCATTTTATGATTGAAATAAAAGTTCCAGCAATTGGAGAATCTATCTCAGAAGTTACTTTGTTAAAGTGGACAAAAAAAGATGGCGACTACGTAGAAAGAGACGAAGTGATTGCCGAGTTTGAAAGTGAAAAAGCAACTTTTGAAGTAAATGCTGAACAGGCGGGTTTGCTTACCACACTTGGTAAAGAAGGTGATACTTTACTTATTGGTGATGTACTTGCGAAAATTGATGAAACTGCCGAAAGGCCAGCAGCAGCTGCCGTTCCGGCCGCACCGGCTGCGCCGGCGCCAGTTGCTCCGAAATCGGAAGCACCTGTAGCTGCGATCCCTAACGATGTAAAAGCAACACCAGTAGCATCTGCTATTATTGCTGATAAAAAAGTAGACCCAACAGCTATTACCGCAACCGGTACTGGCGGAAAAATATTAAAGCAAGACGTATTAGAAGCGTTGTCGCACCCGGGCAAAAAAGCTTTTGCGGGTACCGAGCTAAATACAAGAAATGTGCGTCAAGAAAAAATGAGCGCGCTTCGTAAAACCATTAGCAGACGACTGGTAGAATCTAAAAACACAACGGCCATGCTTACTACTTTTAACGAAGTAGACATGACGCGTGTTATGGAAGTGAGAAAGCAGTACAAAGATAAATTTAAAGAAAGCCATGGTGTTAATTTAGGTTTCATGAGCTTCTTTGCTAAAGCATGTTCTACTGCACTAGGCGAGTGGCCTTCTGTAAATGCTTATATCGATGGCGATCAAATTATTTACCACGATTACGCAGACATTAGTATTGCGGTAAGCACGCCTCGCGGTTTAACCGTACCAGTTATGCGCAATGTAGAAAGCATGAGCATGGCAGACGTAGAAAAAACAGTGGTGATGCTTGCTGGTAAAGCGCGCGATAGTAAACTTACTGCCGACGATTTACAAGGTGGCACTTTCACCATCACCAATGGTGGTGTGTTTGGTAGCTTAATGAGTACGCCTATTATCAATATTCCTCAGAGTGCTATTTTAGGCATGCATAAAATACAAGATAGACCGATGGCTATTAATGGTCAGGTGGTTATCAGGCCAATGATGTATTTAGCGCTTAGTTACGATCACCGCATTATTGATGGTCGTGAGAGTGTTGGATTTTTAGTACGTGTGAAAGAGCTTTTAGAAAATCCAGAGTTATTACTCATGGGTAAAGATCCTGTTAAAACATTACTAGAACTCTAAGTGCGTTTTCAATCGTATTGTAATACGGCGGTTACTATTATTAATGCTTATAAAGGAGGTGTGCCTTTTGTGCACCATCTCAAACAATATTTTGCTGCACACAAAAAGCATGGTTCTACTGATCGTAGAACCATTGCGCATTTATGCTACACCTATTACCGCCTCGGTGCTAGTATCTCAAATTTTGATACCGATAAAGGCCTGCAGCTCGCTATTTTTTTATGTGAAGCTAAGCCTGACAACTGGAGCTTTTTATTTGAGCCGAGTTGGCTTGCAGCCTGGGTTGCTTCTGATGGATCTTCAGTTGCGACATTAGATCAAAAACTTGATTTTATTAAGGAGCAACTTCCGGGTTATGGGATTGAAAGTATTTTTCCTTTTGCGGCGCATTTGTCGGAAGGGATGGATGCTACTGCCTTTAACAGGAGCCACCTTTTTCAGCCCGATTTATTTATTCGTATCAGGCCAAAGCAGGAGGATGTAGTAGTATCCAAATTAAATAAGGCGGAGATTCATTTTGAAAAAATTTCAGCGTCTTGCCTAAGGCTTGCGAGTGGTACTAAATTAGATGAAGTACTACTCATTAATAAAGAAGCCGTGATTCAAGATTACAGCTCACAACAAATTGGGAATGTGTATGCGCTTGCGTCTGATTTTGCAGATTCTAAAAAAAGAGTGTGGGACGCCTGCGCAGCAAGTGGTGGCAAATCTATTTTAGCTGTAGACCTTTTAGGGCAAATTAAATTAACGGCTTCTGATATGCGCGCTTCTATTTTGCGCAATTTACAAACACGTTTTGCTGCTGCCGGTATGGGCGCCTATCAGTCTTTTGCAGTGGATTTAACCAGCGCGCACGACCTTAGTAATTTTGCAAAGCTTGCCGATTTTATTATTTGCGATGCGCCATGCTCAGGGAGTGGTACTTGGGGTAGAACCCCCGAACACCTTGCCTTTTTTGATGAGGCCTCTATTGATAATTATAGACAGCTACAACAATCTATTATCACCAACACGCTACCGTATGTAGCAGTGAATGGATATTTTTTATACAGCACATGTTCTGTGTTTGCAGCAGAAAATGAAGCGCAGGTAAAATTTATAACAACAAATTTTCCGGCGTTTAAACTCGTGCATCAGCAGCTATTTACTGGCTACACAAAAAAAGCAGACACCATGTTTGCGGCACTGTTTCAGAAAAAATAAGTAAGGGGTATTTTATAATAAGATCCCGCGCTGGATAATGCCACCACCTATTACGTCGTTGCCTTCGTAAAAAACAGCACTTTGTCCGGGCGCAATACTTTTTACGGGTTCGTAAAAGCGCGCTCTAATGCCGTTTTCAGTATTAAATAAATGACTGGTAGCGCCACTGTCTTTGTACCTGATTTTTGTAATGGCTTCGGTGCCGTCTTCGATGCCCTCGTATTTGATCCAATTAATTTTAAGCACTTCCATATCGTTTTGATCGAGGTCTGCTTCTGTGCCTAATACAACGGTATTGGTGTTAGGGTCAATGGCGGTAACGTATGCAGGTTTTCCAAGTGCTATTTCAAGTCCTTTGCGCTGACCAATGGTATAAAAAGGATAACCTTTGTGTTTGCCTAATTTTTTACCCGCTTGATCTACAAACCAACCACCATTTACTTTTTCTTCTAAGCCGTCTACATTTCTTTTTAAAAATCCACGGTAGTCATTATCCGGCACAAAACAAATTTCATAGCTCTCGCTTTTTTTAGCAAGCTCGGGGTAGCCCATATCATGCGCCATTTGTCTGATATCTTTTTTATGGTATTGACCAAGCGGCATAATGGTCCTACTCAGTAATTCTTGATCCAGTCCCCAAAGCACATAACTCTGATCTTTGGTTTCATCAAGACCTTTACTAATAACATATCTATTGTTGGTATGTTGTCTTACAGATGCGTAATGACCCGTTGCAATAAAATCACATTCGAGGGCATTGGCTCTTTTTAAAAGTGCGCGCCATTTAATATGCGTATTACACATGACGCAAGGGTTGGGTGTGCGACCCGCTAAATATTCTTCCACAAAATTTTCCACTACAAAATCACCAAACTCATCTCTAATATCTAAAATAAAATGTGGGAATCCATTTTGTACGGCTGCCTGTCTAGCATCATTAAAAGAATCAATATTGCAACAGCCCGTTTCTTTGGTGCTCGTGCTACCACTTGTTGCATAATCCCATGTTTTCATGGTGATGCCAATCACTTCATAGCCTTCGTTGTGGAGCATAAGTGCAGCAACGGTACTATCAATACCGCCACTCATGGCAACCAATACTTTTCCTTTCCGGCTCATAGATTCTAGATTCAGGTGCAAAATTAAGCTAATCGGGGGCTAAATGCCTAAAATCCGTTTATTTCACATGATTTACACCTTACGAAAAGCGAAATTTCACTCTTTTATCCATTTTACCGATATTTACCCAAAACACAATAGACATGATAAAATTATTAGCGATTGGAAATTTAGGCAAAGACGCCGTTTTAAACAATGTAAATGGCAAAAACGTAATCAACTTTACAGTAGCACACACCGAAAGATATAAAGACGCACAAGGCAATCAAAAAGATAAAACCACTTGGGTTGATTGTGCATATTGGACAGATAGAACAGGTATCGCGCCGTATCTAAAAAAAGGTACTCAAGTATATGTAGAAGGAACACCAGATGTTAGAACCTATACCACACAAGATGGAAGAAATGGTGCTACACTTTCTGTACGTGTTGCATCAGTGCAACTACTGGGTGCAAAACCTAGCGAAGGTGGTGGAGCTCCGCAAAGCGCACCTTCTTATGGTGGACAATCAAGTGCACCTGCTGCAAGTGATATGAATGAGTCTGACGATCTTCCATTTTAGTTAGTATAATATGCGTTCATTTTTTTTCATTGTAATTGCTGCTTTACTTGCAACCTCAAGTTCAGCGCAGGATAAACCTGTATACACCGATGTACTCGTAGTAGGTGGAACCACAGGTGGTATTGCCGCCGCTCTGCAAACTGCAAAGATGGGACTAAACACCGTTGTGGTAGAACATACACCCTGGTTAGGCGGTATGCTTTCTGCGGCGGCCGTTAGTTGCACCGATGGTAACCACGAATTACGCAGTGGTATCTGGGAAAGTTTTAGACAAGCACTTTACAAGCATTATAAATCTACCAATTTGTTTACGGGTTGGGTAAGTGAAACTTGTTTCGAACCTCATGTAGCAGATAGTATTTTTAAAGCCTGGGTGCACGCACAGCCTAATATGCAGGTTTACTATCATTGGTATTTTGATAAAGCCATCATGAATGGTAATACCATTACTGGCGCCGTATTTGAAAATGTGCGCGGGCAAAAATTAACCGTGTACGCAAAGCGTGTGATAGACGCCACAGATTTAGGCGATGTATATGCGGGCGCAGGGGCAGCTTATGATTTAGGTACCGAAGACAGTACCCAAAGTGGCGAAAAAATTGCACCCGGAAAATCAGATGTCATTCAAGATTTAACGTGGGCTGCTGTTTTAAAAGATTACGGTAAAGGCGCAAATAAAACAATTGCTATGCCAGCAGGTTATAATGCACTTGCATACTACTGTTCTACCGCCGATGCGCCTTGTAATGCAAAGCCCTATAGTTTGGGCACGCAAAAAGTACTGGAATATGGACGTGTAAAAACAACGGATGGTTCTTTAAAATACATGCTCAACTGGCCAGCTTTTGGAAACGATTATTATATCAATGTAGTAGAAAAAAAGCCCATCGAAAGAGAAGCGCATTACAACGCTGCTAAAAATTTTACATTAGGTTTTATTTATTTTTTACAAATTGAATTAAAGCAGCCACAAATTGGTTTAGCCACCGATGAAGTAAATGAAGGCATGGCCTTTATGCCATACAACAGAGAGGGACGTAGGTTAAAAGGGAAAGTGCGTTTAAATATTGATCATATTGCAAAGCCCTTTAATTATAATTTATACCGTACAGGAATTTCTGTTGGCGATTATCCCGTAGATCATCACCATGCACGTTACAACGGTAAAGTTCCCCCAATTCCATTTCCATCAGTACCGTCATTTAATATTCCATTAGGTGCTTTAATTCCAGAAAATACACAAGGATTGGTTGTATGTGAAAAAGGAATTTCTGTGAGTAATATTGCTAATGGAACAACAAGATTACAACCGGTGGTTTTATTAACAGGACAGGCTGCAGGAATGTTAGCAGCAGTGTCGTTGCAACAAAATATTAATGTACAAGATGTTTCTGTAATAGCTGTTCAAAAAGCGCTCTTACAAGAAAAGGTTTACTTAATGCCCTATTCAGATGTAAAGCATACAGACAAAGCGTTTGAGGCTGTTCAGTGGGTGGGTTCTTGGGGTATTATTAAAGGCATTGGTAAGTCTGTGGGATGGGCTAACAAAACTTATTTTAAACCAGATTCGTTAGTAACATATTCAGAAATTACAGCTGGCTTACATGCACTTGTGCCGCTTAATTTTTCTGACAAAATAAAATCAAACGATCCGGTTACAACTGCGCAGTTATTTGAAATGATAGCCCGTTTTAATGCAGCCGTTGCAAAAAATAGTAAAGCGGCGCGCGCAGCTAAATTATCTGATGGTTTTTTAATTGCCGATCAAGCCTATATAAATGCTGGACTTGCTGTACCTAAATTGACAAAAACATTAACGCGCAAGGAAGCGAGTTTTATTTTGTATAGCCTAGCAAAAGGGTTAGACTATCTCGATAAAGATTTATCGGGAGTTGCCTTTTTTAAATAAGTATTCATGACTGTTTTTTCTTACCAAGCCTTATACAATTTTACGGAGTCTGTTTTTTTAGCCATGGGTTGCTCTGCAGCAGATGCTACAACTGCTACTAAAGTGCTAATTGCAGCAGATTTACGTGGAATAGATTCGCATGGCGTAGCACGCTTAAGTGGTTATGTGCGCTTGTGGGAAGCAGGTCGTATTAATGCCACACCTAACATTCATGTAGTGCACGAAACGCCTTCTACCGCTGTGGTGGATGGAGGTGCAGGACTAGGCCTCGTTGTTGCGCCTTATGCGATGCAAATAGCAATCGATAAAGCAAAGCAGGTAGGCACCGGATGGGTATCTGTAAAAAATTCGAATCATTTTGGTATTGCAGGTTTTCACGCCATGATGGCCCTCGAACATGATATGATTGGCATGGCCATGACCAATGCCAGTGCTCTTGTAGCGCCTACATTTTCGTCAGAAAAAATGCTGGGTACCAATCCTATAGCAGTGGCGATTCCTGCTGGTAACGAGCCTGCTTTTGTAGCAGACATGGCAACCACAACAGCGGCCAATGGTAAGCTTGAAATACTGCAACGTAAAAATGCAGACGCTCCACATGGCTGGGTGCAGGATGCGGAGGGCAATGATGTAACGGACGCTAATATTTTAAAAAAAGGAGGGGCACTGCTGCCACTTGGAAGCGATAGAGAACATGGTAGTCATAAAGGCTATGCACTTGGTTCTATTGTAGATATTTTTTCTGCAGTATTAAGTGGTGGTAGTTATGGTCCGTGGGCGCCGCCTTTTCCTGCTTATATTCCACTTCCACAAAACATGCCTGGCGAAGGGCTCGGTCATTTTTTTGGCGCCATGCGTATTGATGCATTTAGGCCTGCACAAGATTTTAAAAGCAATATGGACAATTGGATTCAGCGTTTTCGAAATGCTACCCCTATTAATCCGGCTCAAAAAGTACTCATTCCTGGCGATCCAGAAAGAGAAGCGCAGGCTGCACGCATGCAAACAGGCATTCCTATTGTAGAACCTGTAGTGCTCGATTTACAGGAGGTAGGTGCCCGTTTTGGCATTCAGCTCTAGCTTTGTTAGCGCCTGTTTTTTCTCCAATTTACCTACCTTTGCAACGCAATTAAAAAGCAGTCGATTATGAAAATAATGAAGTTTGGAGGTACAAGTGTAGGTAAGCCTGAACGTATGCATCAAGTATATGAACTCATTACCAAAGACGCCGAATCTAAAATAGTTGTTTTAAGTGCGCTGAGTGGAACCACCAATGCGCTTGTTGATATTAGTAACAGCTTAAGTGCTGGCAATAAATCCGAAGCCAAACAAAAAATTGATACACTCGAAGCGCATTACCATGCGTTTGTATTAGATCTATTAAAAACAGATGCGCTTATTGCAAAAGGAAACGCTATTGTAAAAGAGCATTTCGAATTTTTAAACATCATCACTAAAATTTCTTTTAGCGATGCGCTCAATAAAGATATTTTAGCACAGGGTGAACTCATGAGTACCAAATTGTTTTGTTGTTATTTAGAACAGCAAGGGCAAGATCATTTGTTACTGCCTGCACTTGATTTTATGGTGCTCGATCAAAACGAAGAACCTAATTTGCCACTCATTCGCTCAAAGTTAACAGCACTGTTAGCTGCGCACACCGATAAAAAAATATTTATTACACAGGGATACATTTGTAAAAATGTACGCGGCGAAGTAGACAATTTAAAACGTGGTGGTAGTGACTATACTGCATCTTTAGTTGCTGCTGCTTGTAAAGCAAGTGTGTGCGAAATTTGGACAGACATTGATGGTATGCACAATAACGATCCGCGCATTGTCAATAAAACAGTAGCCATCGAGCAGTTGAGTTTTGATGAAGCTGCCGAGCTCGCTTATTTTGGCGCTAAAATTTTACATCCTACCTGTATTTGGCCAGCACAACAAGAAAATGTGCCTGTTAAATTATTAAATACTATGCAGCCAGATGCTGCGGGAACGGTTATCACCAAAGAAGCAGGAAGTGAAGGTATTAAAGCCGTTGCTGCTAAAGATGGCATCATCGCAATCAAAATAAAAAGTAGCAGAATGTTACTTGCCTATGGTTTTTTGCGTAAAGTATTTGAAGTGTTTGAAAAATACAAGACTTCAATAGACATGATTACCACTTCTGAAGTAGCGGTATCTGTCACCATCGATAATGATGTATTTTTAGCCAACATTGTAAAAGAATTAGAACCTTTTGGTACCGTAGAAGTTGAAAAGGAGCAGAGTATTGTGTCTATTGTAGGTAATCATATTGCTCACACAGATTCGGTACTTAAAAAACTATTCAATGCCATTGATGAAGTACCTGTTACCATGGTAAGTTATGGTGGTAGTGCGCATAATATTTCATTACTCGTTCCAACTGCCGACCGTACAAAAACGCTTCAGTTAATTAACTCGGGCTTGTTTGGTTTGTAGTGGGGACGGCTTCAATAAACTGAAGGTTTCTTGTAATGCCTTCAAATTTTGAGCGCTGCAAAGGAGAGTTTTTAAATACTGTTTTAAAGCCTTCTTTGGTTAGGTTGTTCCATTCTTTTGCGCCAAAGGTTTCAATGGCCGTATTAGGCTTAAATCCGGGCTCCTGGTGCTGTTTGCTAAAGCGGTTCCAAGGACAAACGTCTTGGCAGGTATCACAACCAAACATCCAGTTGTCAAATTTTCCTTTCATGCCAGAAGGTATAATAGCGTCTTTTAATTCGATGGTAAAATAGCTGATACATTTACTTCCATCAACAGTTTTATTAGGCAGTATGGCACTTGTAGGGCAGGCGTCTATACATTTAGTACAAGAGCCGCAATAATCTTTGGCAAAAGGATCGTCATATATTAATGGAAGGTCCACAATGATTGTTGCAATAAAAAAGAATGAGCCATCCGTTTTAGAAATTAAATTTCCATTTTTTCCAATCCATCCAGCGCCTGTTTTTTGTGCCCATGTTCTTTCCAGCACAGGTGCCGAGTCTACAAATCCACGACCCACAATATCACCCGCTTTTTGCTCTAGGGTAGCTAATAATTTGTTGAGCTTTTCTTTGATTACAAAATGATAATCGGTACCATATGCATAGGTCGAAATTTTTGGACTATCTGCTGGTTGCTTTTTAGGGCTATAATAATTTTGTGTAAGCGTAATCACAGATTTTGCGCCTGGCACTAATTTGGTAGGGTCAACCCGTAAATCAAAATGGTTTTCTAAATACTGCATCGATCCGTGCATGCCTGCGTGCAGCCATTTTTCAAGCCTTCTGGCGTCTTCATCTAGCGGTGCCGCTTTTGCTATTCCGCAATGCGTGAACCCCAGCGACAATGCTGTTTCTTTTATAAATCTGGTATGTTCTTGAATCAATGCCATCTTTATTATTTGCAAGCAGCAATTATTTGATCGTCGATGAGTGATTTAAAAGAAGCCATGAGTTCTTTGTTTTCGCTTGCGGCTTCGCCAGGGGTAAAAACAATAAATGCATATTTTCTACAAAAATCAATGACTGGCCATGTTCCAAAAAGTCCGGGGCATGCTACGGTGGTTGTTTTTCCATTTTCATCGGTTCCAAAAATCCATTGCCCCACCGCGTAATTTTTACCTTCCAGTATAGCGGGGGTTTCTTTGATCATGCCTTGCGTAGAACTTGATTTTATCATGGTTTCAATGGCTGCTTCTGATAAAATTCTTTTACCATTAAATACGCCACCATTTAAAAGCATCGATAAAAAATTCATGTAATCGTAAGCGCTTGATTGAGCGCCACCTGCAGGGTTAATAACGGTGTAACTAAAAAAATTGGTGGTGCGCATAAGTAAGGGTCTAGTAATACGCTCCGCCATCATTTGTTCAAAACCTCTTCTGTTCAGCACTTCTAATACCCTCGCAGCAATCGTGAATCCAATATTGTTAAATCTAAAAACGAGGCCTGGGTTGGATAAAATTTCTTTGCTTGCTGCAATATCACTTACGAGTTCATCAAGGCTTGAAAACTTTTTAGGATTACTCATGTCTTTTAGTGAACCAATCGAAGGGCCTTCAATACCTGTTAAATGTGTAATACAATCCCTGATAGTTATATAGCCTTTAGAATATTTAGAAAATATGGGAAGGAACTGGCTTACCTTGTCATCAAGGGAGAGTTTGCCTTCATCAACATAACTCATCACAAGCGCAGCTGTTAGCCACTGGGTACTTGCTGCAATGGGTGCTTGTGTTTTTGGTGTAAACTCGCCCACAGATTTTTCAAACACAATTTTTCCGTCTTTATAAACCAGTAACACGGCTTTGCCACCAAGCTCTTTTTTGCTAGCTTCTAGTTTGGCACCTAGTTCGGTAAAATTTAGTTGGGCTTTAGAAACCTGAAAGAATAGCATGAAAGCTATGATATAGCTGACTTTCATGCAGGTTGAAACTGTTTTTACAGACATAATTTCCGGTTTTGTACGGTTACAAACAAATAAACGGGTTTAGTATCGTTTTTGCACACAAATTATGCATTCAAAACAATATAACTATGAATTTAGCAAATTATACCATTAAAGCACAGCAAACAATTGCTGCAGCCCAACAGCTTGCTTTTAACAATAACAATCCTTCTATCGATACAGAGCATTTGCTACAAGCAATTTTGGAAGATAAGGATAGTGCGGTTTCGTTTTTGTTAAAAAAGAACAACGTCAATGCTGCGTTTGTTGCTGCAAAAATTACAGATGCGATGGCTAAACTTCCAAAAGTGCAAGGTGCAGAGCCTGGTGCGCAAATTGGAAGAGAGCTCAATACGGCGCTATTAAAAGCAAATAGCATGCTCGCCACATTTGAAGACGAATTTATTAGTCCAGAGCATTTGCTTTTAGGATTGTTACATGTCAATGATAGCACGGCAAAAACTTTAAAAGATGCAGGCCTCACAGAAAAAGGTTTGGTGGCAGCTATTAAGGAATTACGCAAAGGCGAAAAAATTAGTTCGCAAACACAAGACACACAGTTTAATGTGCTAAAAAAATATGCGCGTAATTTAAATGAAGCAGCGCGTCAGGGAAAGCTCGATCCCGTAATTGGTAGAGATGAAGAGATCAGAAGAACGCTTCATATTTTATCTAGAAGAAGTAAAAACAATCCGCTTTTAGTGGGTGAGCCTGGTGTTGGTAAAACAGCCATCGCAGAGGGCCTTGCTATGCGTATAGTAAATGGGGATGTGCCTGAAAATTTAAAGTCTAAAATCATTTACACACTTGATATGGGACTTTTAATTGCTGGCGCTAAATATAAAGGTGAGTTTGAAGAAAGATTAAAAGGTGTTGTCAAAGAAGTAGCGGAAAGTGACGGAGAAATTATTTTATTTATTGACGAAATACATACGCTTGTGGGCGCAGGTGGTGGCGATGGTGCCATGGACGCTGCTAATATTTTAAAGCCAGCACTTGCAAGAGGTGAGCTTAGGGCCATTGGTGCCACTACATTAAGTGAGTATCAAAAGTATTTCGAAAAAGACAAGGCGCTAGAGCGTAGATTTCAAAAAGTAATGATTGAAGAGCCTAGTGTAGAAGACGCGATTTCGATTTTACGTGGATTAAAAGACCGTTACGAAACGCACCACCATGTGCGTATCAAAGACGAAGCCATTATTGCCGCAGTAGAGCTTTCTAACAGGTACGTAACAGACCGTTTTTTACCTGACAAAGCCATCGATTTAATTGATGAGAGTGCTGCTAAATTAAGGTTAGAAATGAATTCGATGCCCGAAGAACTAGATACACTCGAGCGTCAAATTAGACAATTGGAAATTGAGCGTGAAGCCATTAAAAGAGAAAACGATGTAGAAAAATTAAAGGAACTCAATATTGAAATTGGAAATTTATCGGTAGAGCGCGATACCTTAAAAGCAAAATGGCAGGAAGAAAAAGAAGTTGTTGAAAAAATTCAGCAATCAAAAACCTCTATCGATGCATACAAGTTTGAAGCCGAACAAGCAGAGCGTAATGGTGATTATGGTAAGGTAGCTGAAATCAGGTATGGTAAAATAAAAGATCAGGAAGCCCTCATCGAAACTTTAAATACGCAACTGGGCACCATTAGTGAAAACGGCAGTAGACTGATGAAAGAAGAAGTGGATGCTGATGATATTGCGCAAAGTGTAGCTAAAGCAACGGGTATACCGGTAAGTAAAATGCTGCAATCGGATCGTGAAAAGTTATTACACTTAGAAGATGAATTGCACCAGCGCGTAGTGGGTCAAGAAGAAGCCATCGCCGCTGTTTCGGATGCTATTAGAAGAAGTAGGGCAGGACTTCAAGACCCTAAAAAACCAATAGGCTCGTTTATATTTTTAGGCACAACAGGTGTGGGTAAAACAGAACTTGCAAAAGCACTTGCCGATTATTTATTTGATGACGAACAACTCATGACCCGCATAGACATGAGTGAATATCAAGAAAAACATTCGGTGTCGCGCCTTGTAGGAGCGCCTCCGGGCTATGTGGGGTATGATGAGGGTGGTCAATTAACAGAAGCTGTTAGACGCAAGCCATATAGCGTTGTGTTACTGGATGAAATTGAAAAAGCGCACCCAGACGTTTGGAATATACTACTCCAAGTATTGGATGATGGTCATTTAACAGATAATAAAGGGCGTAAAGTGAATTTTAAAAACACCATTATTATTATGACGAGTAATATTGGTAGCCATCTCATTCAGGACGCTTTTGAAAAAGTAACCGAAAAAAATATCGAATCCGTTACAGATAAAGCTAAAACGGATGTGATGGAGCTTTTAAGACAAACCATCAGGCCCGAATTTTTAAACCGTGTAGATGAAATCATTATGTTTAGTCCGCTCTTGAAAAAGCAAATACTCGGCATTGTAAAAATTCAATTACAAGGGCTACAAAAAATGGTAGCGCTTTCTGGTATTACGCTTCAGTATTCTGATTATTTATTGGAGTTTTTAGCAGAGCAAGGGTTTGATCCACAAATGGGTGCAAGACCTTTAAAAAGACTTATCCAAAAACTCATTGTAAATGCACTTAGTAAAAAGATACTTGCAGGAGAAGTAGATAAAACAAAGCCAGTGCTTGTTGACGTATTTGATGGGGTGGTGGTGTTTTCGAATTAAGGGGTTTAACATTTTGTTTTAAAACCTAATGGTTGGTTTAACAAATCGTTATTAAACCTTCATTATACATTTGATTCTTACCCCCTCAAATCAAATCATACACACCATGAAAAAAACAACTCAATTTGTCGCGGCTACTTTAATAGCCATTGTTTCACTTGTTGCCGTAGCGTGTAACAAGTCTACTTCAGTAGAAAATGGGCCAGGTATTCAGCAGGTTAATTTTATGTTAACGGATGGTCCAGGAAGTTATGACAATGTATTTATTGACATTAAATCTTTGCAGATTGTTATTGATACTGCAAGAGAAGGGTCGCGAAAAAGGGACACTTGTAATTGGGATCATATTGGTTCAAATAGAGAGAGTCGCAAAGATTCAGGATTGGTATGGACAACGATACCTATCAAGGCTGGCGTGTATGATATCTTAAAATTCAGAAATGGACTCGACACTTTGTTTGCCTCAGCCAATGTTCCTAAAGGTTCTGTAAGACTCGTTCGAATAGAATTTGGTACCAATAATTCTTTGGTGAAGGATAGTGTAACGCATCCATTAAATCTATCTCCTAATCTTCCCAATTTTATAGTTATCAAATTAAAAGGGCACGAGTTTGAAGAATTTGCAAGTCGTAGACATAGACTTTGGTTAGACTTTGATGTTAGTAGGTCAATTATTGAAGCAAATGGTCGTTTTTATTTAGTTCCGGTAATGCACACATTTGTAGAAAAAAATACGGCAAGTGTTGCAGGAAAAGTAAAGCCTAGAGACGCAAAAGCAGTGATCACGCTTTTTAATAATACCGATACAGCGTATGCGCTACCTAACAAAGAGGGCGAGTTTAAAATGCGAGGGCTAAAAGATGGCACGTATAAGTTATTTGTAAAAGCATCTAATGGTTATAGAGATACGACTATTAATAATGTAGTAGTGGTTCAACCAAAAACCACAAGTGTAGGTGTTATTGAGCTTAAAAAATAAGTTTAATAGGGTTCATTTGTTTTAAATGGGGGTACGTTGTGCCCCCATTTTCTATTTGATAGTACCAAGGAAAATGCTTTTTTTTGTAAGGTACAACACATATGCCCCATGATTCCAAACCGTAAAGCAGCCATCGGATTTATATTTATCACGTTATTAATTGATGTAACTGGGCTCGGTTTAATTATTCCTGTTGTTCCAAAATTAATTGAAGACTTGTTGCACACAACCAACATTAGCAAAGTAGCTTTGTTTGGTGGATTGCTTACATTCTCCTATGCTATCATGCAATTTTTATTTGCACCGGTACTTGGGAATTTAAGTGACAAATACGGAAGGCGCCCTGTGTTGTTATTTTCATTGCTCGGGTTTGGTCTCGATTATTTACTTCTTGCTTTTGCGCCAAGTATTGGGTGGCTATTTGTTGGACGTATTATTGCTGGTATCACAGGTGCAAGTATGACAACGGCATCTGCCTATATCGCTGATATTAGCACGCCCGAAACACGCGCACAAAATTTTGGCATGATTGGTGCTGCTTTTGGACTTGGATTTATTGTAGGGCCAATGATAGGTGGGCTACTTGGTGAGATGGGGCCGCGTATTCCATTTTTAGTAGCAGCAGGTCTTGCGCTTTTAAATGCTGCGTATGGTTATTTTGTATTGCCCGAATCTTTGGATGCTTCTAATAGAAGAGCGTTTGATTGGAAGCGTGCAAACCCCATAAGTTCTTTAAAAAACTTATCTAGATTTCCGGCAGTTGCTGGACTTATTGTTTCGTTCTTTTTGATTTATGTTGCTTCACATGCTGTTCAAAGTAATTGGAGCTATTTTAATATTGAAAAATTTAAGTGGACTCCAAAAATGATTGGCATATCGCTGGCTGTTGTTGGCGTATTGGTTAGTTTGGTTCAGGGGGTGCTTGTTAGGTTTGTGAATCCTAAAATCGGAAATGAAAGAAGTGTATATGTAGGGTTAGGATTATATACTATTGGACTAATTTTATTTGGTATGGCATCGCAAAGTTGGATGATGTTTGCTTTTTTAATTCCTTACTGTTTAGGCGGTATTTCTGGACCGGGCTTACAAGCCATTATTTCAGGAAGTGTTCCAGCCAACGAACAAGGTGAATTACAAGGGTCATTAACCAGTATTATAAGTATTACTTCTATTGTTGGTCCACTCGTGATGTCAAATTTATTTGCCTTCTTTACAGGTCCAATTGCCCCATTTTATTTCCCAGGTGCGCCATTTATGCTTGCAGCGCTATTAATGTTGTTAAGTTGCTTTTTTGCCTATAAAGCCTTGAGGACTAAGTAATATTTCGTTTTTTGCGCTTTAATTCACTTGTGAATTGACAATTTAACTTTTCAAATGACAAGTATTAATTGGAAGGGGGGCTATTTATGCGTACTTTTGCACTTTAATTACAATTTACAAATTTACAAATGGACACACAAATTCAAGGAACTGTAAAGTTCTTCAACGAGGAAAAAGGTTTTGGATTCATCAAGCATGACAATTCAAGCAAAGAAACTTTCGTACATGCTAACGGCTTGATTGACCAAATCGAGGCGAATGACAAGGTTATTTTTGACGTGCAAGAAGGCCGTAAAGGTCCTAACGCAGTTAACGTTAAACGTTTAAGTTAATTACTAAAACAAGCTTAACCAATTATAGGCCATTTCGCTAACCGCGAAATGGCCTTTTTCTTTGCCCTAGCTTAACTATATTTGTAGTCTCTAAAAAGTGCATATGTCAACGATACTTCAACAGTTACAAGAAACAAAAACCTATATACAATCGAGAGTAAAAGAGCAGGCTGCCATTGGTATTATTTTAGGTAGTGGACTCGGAAATCTAGCTTCAGAAATTGTTGCTGAATTTGAAATCCCGTACGAAGAAATTCCGCATTTTCCAGTTAGTACTGTCGAAGGACATAAAGGCCGATTAATTTTTGGTACACTAGAGGGTGTAAAAGTTTGGGTTATGTCCGGCCGTTTTCATTTTTATGAAGGCTATACACCGCAGCAAGTTTCGTATCCAGTAAGAGTGATGCGCGCACTAGGCGTAGAAACATTACTACTATCTAATGCAGCAGGAGGCGTGAACAGTAATTTTAAAGTGGGTGATTTAATGATCATCAATGATCATATTAGTCTCTTTACCATCAATCCTTTGCTAGGGAAAAATGAAGAGGCTTTAGGTACCCGTTTTCCTGATATGAGCGAACCTTATGCTAAATCATTAATTGCAAAAGTTAAAAATATTGCAGCTGACAATAATATTAAAGTGCATGAAGGTGTTTATTTAGGTGTAACAGGTCCAACATTTGAAACCAGGGCCGAGTACAAATTAATTCTTGCAGTAGGCGGTGATGCTGTGGGTATGAGTACCGTTCAGGAAACCATTGTAGCGGTGCATGGCGGCATGAAAGTATTTGCAATTAGTGTGATTACCGATTTAGGAATTCGTGAAGAAGATAATGTCATTACACACCAAGAAGTATTGGAGGCAGCAACAGCTGCAGAGCCAAAACTTACTTTGTTATTTAAAGAATTAGTTAAGCAATTATAATGCTGTTCAAGCGCTATTGTTTATTTTTTGTAAGCTACTGTCTGGTGCAGTTGGTTGCAGCCCAATCAGATGATAGGCCGCAGATAAGAGGTGGCAGGCCTGGAGCAAGTGCTGTCACCTACGACCGTCAGGGTAGGCCCATAAAAAATAGCGCGGGTAAAAATGACTCTTTACAAACCCGTAATAGTTTAGCCGATTCAATCACTATTTTTTATAAGCATTTTGATTCGACCAAATTAAGAACGCTGGATAGTTCTATCAATGATTTTAGTAGATATTTCCCACTCCCATATTCGGTGCGTTCTTTGGGTAATTTAGGAACCGCAACACAGTCTTTACTTTTTAATCCTTACATGAAAGCTGGGTTTAATGCAGGCTTTCATGGGTATGATAGTTATAATTATTCATTAGAGAATACTAGGTTTTACGAAACCACCAGGCCGTTTACGGAACTAGCTTTTATTTTGGGCGCTAAGGCCGAACAAGTAGTCGATTTCTTACACACGCAAAATAAAAAAGACAATTTTAATTTTTCTCTGCAATACCGGTTTAGTAATTCACCGGGGGCAGTAAAAAATCAGAATGCCAATGTAAACAACTTAAGGTTTACAAGTCATTTCAAATCAAATAACCGCAAATACGAACTCTTTTTTGTTTTCCTATCCAATAAAAATGCGTCTTCCGAAAACGGAGGATTGCAAAGTCCGGCTAAACTCGATAGCTTATCGCTCAATGATCCGTACGAGTTAGAAACAAGATTAGGTAGGTCAGCGGCGGCGTCACGAAATCCGTTTAACACCAATGTATCAACTGGAAATATTTATACTGGTTCTCAATTTGTAATCAGGCAACAATATGATCTTGGAAAAAAAGATTCTAGCGTTTTGGATTCTGTTACCTACCGTATTTTTTATCCAAGGTTAAGGCTTCAACATACATTGTCTGTAGCGTCTAGTGCGTATCAGTTTTTAGATACCTACGTAGATTCTAGTAAGTACCGTTTGTATTTTAATAAGCCTCTTGCCTCCGCTAAGTCTATCAACTTTAAAGATAGTTGGCAGGACATCACAAATGAGTTTAGTATTCTTACATTCCCTGATAAAAACAACCAGAGCCAATATTTAAAAACGGGTATAGCGTATCAGGCGCTGAAAGGAACTTTTGATACCATTGGAACGGCTTCTTTGTATAATATTTATGCAGTGGGGGCCTATAAGAATAGGTCTAAAAATAAAATCTGGGATATTGATGCGCATGCCAATTTGTATTTGAATGGACACAATGCGGGCGATTACGATGCGGCTGTTTATTTGCAGCGTTATTTAGGCGCTAAAGCTGGTTATTTAACGCTCGGGTTTAATAATGTTAACAGGTCTCCTGCATTTTTGTTGGATCCTGCTAGTAGTTTTAAAATCAATGCCAACACCAATTTTAGCAAAGAAAATAGTGTTCAGTTAATGGCAAAATATGAAAAGCCTAACAGGAATTTTTCATTTTCAGCAAACTATTACGGCATTAGTAATTACATGTATTTTGACGGATTCTTTTCCGCAAAACAATCCTCAGGCTTGTTTAATTTATTGCAATTGTCGCTTCAAAAAAAGTGGCATTTAAAAGGCTATTGGAACTGGTACACAGAAATGCATGTGCAACAAAAAGTAGGAACGGGTCCTGTAAATGTGCCCAGTTTTTATACTAGAAATAGACTTGCATTTGAAGGCAACTTTTTTACCAACCTGGACGTCTCTACAGGTTTAGAAGTGCAGTATTTTACTGCCTACAACGCTGATGGGTATTCTCCGTTTTTAGGGGCTTATTTTTATCAGAACACACAGCAGCTATCCAACAGGCCTGATATTCATGCCTATTTTCATTTCAGAATCAAGCGGTTAAAAGGATTTATCAGGTTCGAAAACCTAAATAGCCTTAATACGGCCAACGGATTTTCATTTAGCAAGCCTAATTTTATGACGGCTTTATACCCCAATACCACGCTTTGGACCCGCATTGGGATCTGGTGGAACTTTATTAATTAAACTATTGTAGCTTTGTATTCATGAAGCGCCTCTTAACCCTATTTATTGCACTTATTTACCTAGTCATGTCTACTGGGTTTGTAATGAATAGCCATTACTGTATGGGAAAGCTCAGTTCTATTGAGCTAGGTCGTTCGGAGGTAAAAAAATGCATTTGTGGCATGCGCATTGATAGCACTAAAAAAAATAAGTGCTGCCATTCTAAAATAGATGTTGTTAAACTAGAAGACTCACATAAGTCAACAACCTCTACTATTGTATTCGCAAATATTATTGAAGCGGTTTTACCTCAGTTTTATGTGGAGCCTGTATTATTTACAAACAAATACACGGAAAATCAATATCTTAAAAAGTTGCCGCCCAACTTAAACAAGCAAGATACATTTAAGCGTATTGGCGTGTTTTTGATTTAGACCTTTCAGTCCTTTTATTTACACTTCTTTTCTTTATTGCCATGTTACGTGCATGGCTCAACTTATTTATTATTTTAAAAAATTAATTGTATGAAAATCAAATTCATTATTGCGTCTATCATGGCTATTGTATTAACCGTTTCTGCAGTGAGTGCTCAAACTAAATCTGCTCCAAAAACTGAAAGCGTTAAAATCTGGGGTAATTGTGGCATGTGTAAAACAACCATCGAAAAAGCTGCTAAAGATGCAGGCGCTACAACGGCTGTATGGAATAAGACAACTAAAATGCTAAAAATTACTTATTTGGAATCAGCTACTAGCAATGCAAAAATTCAAGAAAAAATTGCTAGCGTTGGTTACGATACCAAAGATTTAATAGCGCCGGATGCAGTATACAACGAGCTTCCAGAATGTTGTCAGTATGAGCGTAAGGCGGCTAAAAAAAATTAATCATTCATCAACTATAAAGTATGAAAAAAGTTTTTTTATTGATCGCTTGTATTTGGGCTATTGGTGCTAGTGCACAGGTGCAAAAAGTAAATTTGCAGGCCAGTGGCTTAACATGTGCCATGTGCTCAAAAGCTATTTATAAAGCGGTTTCGGCCATTTCGTTTGTTGATACAGTACTTGTAAATATCGAAGCATCTACCTATGACATTCGTTTCAACAGTGATGCAACGCCCCAGTTTGATCAAATTGCAAAGGCAGTTGTGGATGCCGGATTTTCGGTGGCAAATCTTACGGTGGTTGTTAATTTCAATAAGCAAAACGTAGATAAAAATGGATTATTAACGCTCGATGGCATTCAGTATAAAATTATGGGAACATCACCTGCTACTTTGCAAGGAAGTAAAAAATTGCAATTGATAGGTAAGCAGTATATGCTCCCCAAAGATTATAAAAAAATACCAGCAGGTTCAAATTCAGACATCTCTGCTAAAACATATTTAGTAGCCATTAAATAAAGCAACATGAAAAAATTGTATTTCTTTTTGTTGTTAATTACAGGGGTTGAGTTAGGGGCGCAAGAGCTATATGTGTATACTGAGCCAGCAAGTAATATGCCTGCTAATTCTTTTGCTGTAAAGCAGAGCACTAAATTTTTTGGTCAGGGCGCTACATCTAGTACAAGACATGCTACAGAGCTTATGTTTGGTGCAAGTAAAAACTTGATGATCCATGGATCCGCAACCTATGGAGCACTTAACAATACGCCCTTTGGTTTAGAGAGTATCAGGGCATATGGTAAGTATCGTTTTTTTAGTGCAGATGGTATGTATAGTCATTCTCGAATGGCTGCTTTTGCAGAAATAGCACATAGCAATACAAAGCCTATGTATCAAGAAATCAACCTCCAAGGTGATCAATCGGGTAATCAAGTTGGTTTAGTTTTTACGCAACTCTTGCACAAGCTAGCGATATCCTCTACCATTGGTTATGCAAGCATTAATGGAGATAGCAAAGCGCATCAACTCTTAATGGGCAATAAAGCTTCTGCAATTAATTATTCATTGTCTTTTGGGCATCTAATATTACCCAAAAAATACACGAGTTACGATCAAACCAACTTTAATATTTACGCTGAGCTAATCGGTCAATCTATTCCTGGAACGGGTAAAAGCTACCTTGATTTAGCGCCTAGCATGCAGCTTATTTTTAAAAGTAAACTCAAGCTTAATCTGGCATACCGCTATAATCTACAGTCTAGTATGAGTCGTATGGCACAAACAAGCTGGATGCTTGGAGGCGAATGGCTGTTTTTGAATGCCTTTAAAAAGTAACCTCAATCTATAGTAGGCTGCTCTTTTTTTTATATCTTTAAAAGGTGAAAAAAAGGGCAGCCTATATATTTTTAGCCATCTATTTGCTAGGTGCTACGGAGCTTAATCAGCTCCTGAAAATGCCTTTATTGATTGAGCATTACATGGAGCACAAGCTTGATAATGGGAATTTGTCATTACTAAGTTTTATGTATATGCATTATGTGGGTGATGATGGTGATGCCACCGATGAGCAAAAAGACCAAAACTTACCATTTAAGTCGGCTCACTTTCAAATGCAAAACACCGTTGTTTTTTCTGTATTCAAATACGAGCTTCCTAAAATATTTGTGAATATTAACCGCAGCGTTTGGCCTGTCATGCAGTCCAACTCACTTTCTACTATTGCGCTCGGCTCTTTATTTAGACCTCCTAGGGCCTAATGTCTTTTGCGTTTGCGAACGCGCTCATTTCTATTTCTTTTTTACATAATTATAGCACATATGCTAAAGAAAATCATTGATTTTTCTATAGCCAATAAATTAATTATTGGTTTATTTATAATCGCACTTGTTGGTTGGGGCAGTTACGAAGTAACCAGGCTTCCTATTGATGCTGTTCCAGATATTACAGACAATCAAGTGCAAGTAATTACAGTATCACCTTCACTTGGGGCGCCAGATATTGAAAGGCTGGTAACATTTCCAATTGAGCAGTCTTGTAGTAGTATTCCAGGGCTTAAACAAATTAGAAGTTTTTCCAGATTTGGATTATCACTAGTAACGATAGTGTTTGATGACGAAACCGATATCTATTGGGCTCGACAACAAATTACAGAACAACTTCAAAAAGTAAAACAAGAAATCCCTGAAGGTGTGGGTGCTCCAGAACTTGCGCCAGTTTCTACGGGGCTTGGAGAAATATTTCAGTATGTTGTTAGGCCTTTAAAAGGATTTGAAAACACTTATGGTCCCATGGAGCTCCGAACTATTCAGGACTGGATTGTTAGAAGGCAATTGTTAGGAACACCTGGTGTTGCTGAAGTATCCAGTTTTGGCGGGAAGTTAAAGCAATATGAAATTGCTGTTAAGCAGGAGAAATTAAAGTCGATGGGTATTACCATCGGTGATGTTTTTGAAGCACTTGAAAAAAACAATCAAAATACGGGTGGTGCATATATCGAAAAAGGGCCTACTGTTTTATATATCAGAACAGAAGGGTTAACCGGAAGTATCGACGATATTGAAAAAGTAGTGGTTAAATCATTAGATGGCGGTACGCCACTTCTCATACGTGATGTTGCAACCGTGCAATATGGCGCTGCCATTAGGTATGGTGCCATGACGTATAATGCAGATGGTGAAGTAGCGGGTGCGGTAGTCATGATGTTAAAAGGGGCTAATTCGTCGGAAGTTATTAAACGGGTAAAAGCAAGGGTTGCGGAAATTCAAAAAATGCTACCAGAAGGTGTGGTGATTGAGCCGTTTTTAGACCGTACAAAAATGGTCAACAATGCCATTAGCACCGTTCAAACCAATTTAATTGAAGGCGCACTAATTGTAGTATTTGTATTGGTGTTTTTCCTTGGCAATATTAGAGCCGGACTCATTGTATCATCAGTGATTCCGCTTTCGATGTTATTTGCCATTATTTTAATGAATTATTTTGGAGTTGGCGGTAATCTAATGTCGCTTGGCGCCATTGATTTTGGGCTCATAGTGGATGGGTCGGTTATTGTGGTGGAAGCCATACTGCACCGCTTTGCACACGCAAAACATTTTAGGGGATTATCTTCTATTGGTCAAAAAGAAATGGATGATGAAGTAGGTTCTAGTACAGGATCAATGATTAAATCAGCAGTGTTTAGTCAAATCATTATTTTAATTGTGTACCTACCTATTTTATCGCTACAGGGTATTGAAGGTAAAATGTTTAAGCCAATGGCTTTTACAGTTGCTTTTGCAATCATCGGCGCATTTATTTTATCCATTACCTATGTGCCTATGATGGCGGCGCTCGTACTTAATAAAAAGCTGAATCATAAAAAAACTTGGACCGATAAACTCATTGCTTTTATAGAAAGAAAGTACCAGCCCATTTTGCAAAAAATATTGGGGATTCCTAAACTGGTAATTGGTACAACAGTTGTATTGTTTGGTGTTGCTGTTCTTTTATTAACGAGAATGGGGGGAGAATTTATGCCATCACTTGAAGAAGGTGATTTTGCAGTGGAAACGCGCCTTTTAACAGGAAGTAATTTGAATAGTTCAATTGCCTCTACGCAGGAGGCCGTTAAACTTTTGTTGGCCAACTTTCCAGAAATCACAAAAGTGGTTACAAAAATTGGCAGTGCAGAAATCCCTACCGACCCTATGCCTTTTGAAGCAGGTGACATGATGGTAATCTTGAAGGATAAAAAAGAATGGACTTCGGCCAAAACCTTTCCAGAACTATCTGAAAAAATGACCGCCGTTTTAGAGCAGGTGCCTGGCATCACGGTAGGATTTCAATACCCGGTACAAATGCGTTTTAATGAACTCATGACAGGCGCAAGACAGGACGTTGTTTGTAAGATTTTTGGTGAGAATTTAGATTCGCTAGCCGTATACGCATCTAGGTTAAATTCAATTGTGCAAACCGTTGATGGGGCTGTTGATATATATGAAGAACAAGTAACTGGTATGCCGCAGGTTGTTGTGAAATACAATAGAGACGCCATGGCTAAATATGGGGTGCATGTGTCTGATGTAAATAGAGTGGTCAATACCGCATTTGCTGGTCAGGTTACAGGTCAGGTGTATGAAGAGGAAAAACGTTTTGACATGGTGGTTAGACTTTCAGATAGTGCGAGAAAAAACATGGAAGATATAGCGTCGCTTCAAATTTCAACAGCGCAAGGCACACAAATTCCGCTAGCGTATGTAGCGTCTATTACAGAAATTGAAGGCGTCAATCAAATACAAAGAGAAAATACAAAAAGAAGAATTATAGTAGGCTTTAATGTGGCTGGAAAAGACGTTCAAACAATTGTTCAGACACTACAACAAAAAGTAGAAGCGCAATTAAATTTACCCAAAGGGTACACCATTGTTTATGGTGGTTCTTTTGAAAATATGACAGCTGCTAAAGAGCGATTAGCCATTGTAGTACCCGTGGCTTTATTGTTGATATTTTTACTTTTGTATTTTGCTTTTGGTTCTGTTAAGCAAGGGCTACTTATTTATACGGCTATTCCACTCTCTGCAATGGGTGGTATTTTTGCACTCTGGATGAGGGATATGCCATTTAGTATTTCTGCAGGTGTGGGCTTTATTGCGCTATTTGGTGTAGCGGTATTAAATGGAATTTTACTTGTATCTGAATTTAATAGGCTTAAAGCTGCCGGCTGGCATGACGTTAAGCGTATTGTGATTCATGCTACTAAATCAAAAATGAGGGCCGTGCTTATGACAGCGCTTGTTCCATCACTTGGGTTTATTCCAATGGCCATAAGTACAGGTGCCGGCGGTGAAGTGCAAAAGCCATTAGCCACCGTAGTGATTGGAGGACTTATCCTTTCTACCTTATTAACCCTATTTGTTTTACCAGTTATGTATATACTTTTTGAAATGGGAACGAAATATTTGAAAGGCAAAAAATTAATTGTAATGCTTGGTGCTTTGCTTGTTGGGGTGTCTGCGCATTCGCAAGTAAGTATACAGCTAAATGCTGCCATTGATAGTGCCATTAAAAACAATGCACAGTATAATGCAGGTAATTTGCAAGTTGATTACGCCCGTGCGATGGAAAAGACGAGCACCGAAATTGATAAAACCGTATTTGATTTTGGATATGGCAAGCTCAATAGTTTTCAAACAGACAACCGTCTTGGTGTTTCTCAGAGTTTGCAATTTCCTGCTGTATATAAAAATCAAGCAGCTGCTAATAAGTTAGTTACTCAAATCGCACAAACATCGCAACTCATTAGGACGCAGGAGTTAACGAGGCTTGTAAAGCAGCAGTATTATCATATTTTATTAATGGAGCAACAGCTGCAGCTATTAACCGCTGCAGATAGTTTTTACAATGCATTTTTAGCGCGTGCTAAAGAAAGGTTGTCAAGTGGTGCTTCTGATGTTTTGGAACTTGTTACTGCAGAAAATCAATTACTGCAAATACAAAATCAGCTGGGACAGCTAAGGGCAGCAAAAAGTATTGCAGTGGATCAGTTTAACCGAACTGTAAACACTTCGAGTAAAGTGCAGCCTTATAATACCAGTATTGTATATGATGGAGTAGTGTTGTCAAATATTGCGCTGATTGAGTCAGCTCCTTTGGTCCAATTACAGCGGCAGCAAATTGATTTATCAGAAAAATTAGTGGCAGTAGAAAAGAGTAAATTAAATCCTTCTTTTTTACTAGGCTACAGCTCAATGACCATCAATGGATGGCAGGCTATTTCGCAAACTGCCGATAAATACTTTGGATCTTCTGATCGTTTTGGTGCGGTAAGTGTTGGTTTAATGGTGCCCATTTTTTCGGGGGCGCAAAAAGCAAGAATTAGCGCTGGTTCTATTTTAGTGAAGCAAAAGAAATTAGAAGAAACAGCTGTAAAGCAGGAGTTGCAACAAAAAATACAAGAAGCTACGGCGCTTTATATTCAATATAAAAAAGCAATCGATGGTTATCACAAAAAAGGACTACCAGGTGCTGCTTTACTTATGCAATCAGCTACTCAAAAATTAACAGCGGGTGACATCAACTATTTAGACTGGGTGATGCTTATGAATCAGTCTATTCAAACACGTGCTAATTATTATATGGAAGTTGCTCATTACAACGAAGCTGCTTTTGAATTAGAAAAATTAAATACAATACAATAATTATAATTCATCTATATGAAAACAATATCTATTTTATCGGCGTCCTTTTTACTATTAGCAGCCTGCTCAACAAAAGTTGAAAAAGAAAAAGCAGTTGCAAAGGGTGAGGCTCAGGTAACAAATACGGTTACTCTTACTAAAGCCCAATTGGACTTGGCTAAATTAAGCATAGGAAATTTGAGTGCTATGCAAATGCATAAAACCATTAAAGTAAACGGCTTTATGGATGTCCCGCCTCAAAACATGTTATCTGTGAGTATTCCAATGGGAGGGTATGTAAAAAAAGCCAATTTAATTCCTGGCGAAAAAGTGAATAAGGGCGCTGTGCTTGCGGTATTAGAAGACGCTTCTTATGTTAGCTTACAGCAAGATTATTTAACAGCAAAAAGTAAGCTTGTTTTTTTAGAGGCGGATTATAATAGACAAAAGGCATTAAATGCAAGTAAGAGCTCTAGCGATAGACAGTTTCAACTTGCTTTATCGGAATTTGAAAGTCAGAAGTACCTCGTTAAATCATTAAGTGAAAAACTACAATTGATGGGTATTGTTCCGGCTCAACTAAGTGAAAACAATATTTCTAAATCAATTGCTTTTAAATCTCCCATTAGTGGATATGTGACTAAAGTAAATGTAAATGCAGGAAAATATGTTGCTCCCACCGATGTATTATTTGAAATCATGGATCCTTCCGATTTACATGCTCGCTTAGTTGTTTTTGAAAACGATGCAACTGCTATAAAAAAAGGAAACAAAGTAAAATTCACTGAAAATAATAAGCCTAGTAAAACTTATGAAGCCGAAGTGCATGTTATTACCCCTAATATAGAAAATGAGCGTACCACAGAAGTGCATTGTGATCTTATTAGTAAAAATACGGGCTTGTTTCCGGGTACTTTTGTAAACGCCGAAATTGAATTAAATAATGTAGAGGTTCAGGTAATCCCCGCTGCTTCTATTGTAAAGTGGCAAAACAAATCATATGTATTTGTTGAAACAGGGGCTGCTACATACGTAATGATGCCCGTTGTTAAAGGAATGGAAAGCAAGGGTATGGTTGAAGTTGTTTCCGGCATTACGGCTGCTCAAAAAGTGGTGGTAGCAAATGCTTACACTTTACTCATGAAACTAAAAAACAGTAGCGAAGAATAGACGCCTTATTTTTTTACAACATTTGCAAAATCAACCTGATCATGAACGTTGTAAAAGCCTGCAATCTTTTGTATCACTGCTTCTACAACTGCGTCTGGACAACTAGCGCCACTGGTGATAAGTATTTTCACCCCGCTTTGTTCAGGTAAATAATTGTCAAGTGTTTGTAGTTCTTTGGTGTTCCAGTTTCTATGTTCAATAGCTGATTTTGAAAGGAGTCTGTCCGGACCATCAATAAAATAGGTAGGTAGTTTTTGTTCGCAAAGCTCTACTAGGTGCGATGAGTTGCTGCTATTATAACCTCCAATAACAATGGCCAAATTGGCCTCGGTATCAAGCATGCCTTTAACAGCCGTTTGGTTGTCGCTTGTTGCATAACAAAGCGTATCTCTTGTATCTGCAAAACGAGTAGCAATACTTTCGTCTGTTAATTGATAGTGTTTTTTGATGGTCTCTTTTAAGTATTCCGATATAGCTTGAGTATCTGAAGCTAATTGTGTTGTTTGGTTGACAACACCAATTTTTGCTAAATCTTTGTTGATATCAAAATCTGGTGAGTAGCGGCCTTCAAACTCTTTATAAAATCCTTCAGCTTCTTTTTCGCCAGTTATATATTTTGCAAGTGCTATGGTTTCTTCCATATCATTTACCACAACGGTAGGTGTATGATAGGAAGCATGAGAAAAGGTAGCCCTAGTTTCTTCGTGTTTGGGCTTACCATGTACAATTATACTGTATCCTTTTTGTGCAATCTGTTCACTTCTATTCCAAACTTTTTCTACAAATGGACAAGTGGTATTGTATTTTTCTGTTACAATTCCTTTGGCTGCTAGCGTAGCTTCCATGTCGAGTGTTGTGCCAAATGCGGGAATGATAACAATATCTTCTTTTGTAAGTGTATCGAGCGGAATTAATGTTTTACCATTGGTGTCTTGTAAAAATTTGACCCCTCTTGCAAGTAAGTCTTCATTTACTTGCGGGTTATGAATCATTTCGCTGAGTAAGAAAATTCTTTTACCCGGGTTTTCGTCGATAGTTCTAAAAGCAATTTCAATGGCATTTTCTACCCCATAGCAAAATCCAAAATGTCTAGCTAAGTAAATATGAACATTCCCAAGCTTCAATAAAGTTGGGGTAAAATCTTTTTTAAGCTTATCCTCGTCTTTTCGGTACTGTTTAATAGCACTTATAAGAGGGCTTCTATAGCCAGTAGGAACGTTAAACTGCTTCATAATACAAAGATAAGGGCATCTGTTAACCTGAAATAACAATCTGGGGGTAAACTTAGGCCGCTGAGTGTTACCTTTGCGCCATGCATTATGTATCTGTAGAGGGGCTCACAAAAAGTTACGGGATTAACCCGCTTTTCAATAATATTTCCTTTAATATCAACGAAGGGGACAAAATTGCCCTTATAGCGCGCAACGGGGTAGGAAAGTCTACACTCTTAAAAATCTTGGCGGGTCAGGAAACGCCCGATAGTGGCAAGTTTTGGATCAATAAAGAGGTGACTGTCGCACTTTTTGAACAAGACCCCATTTTTGACGAGGATAAAACGATTGTCGAAAATATATTTAAAGCCAATCATCCAATCATTAAAGCCATTCAAAAATATGAACTGGCTATGGAAGCCGAAGACGGTATGCTTATTTCAGATAGCATCATGGAAATGGATGATTTGGGTGCCTGGGATTTTGAGGCTAAGGTCAAACAAATTTTAGGCAAATTAAATATCCATCATCTTCAAAAAAAGGTAAACGAATTAAGTGGTGGTCAGCGCAAAAGAGTGGCGCTTGCAAAAACGCTGATCGATATTGGTTTCGAGCATCAGCATACCCTACTTATGATGGATGAACCTACCAACCATTTGGATGTTGAAATGATTGAGTGGTTAGAGCATTATTTAAATGGCGAAAATATTACGCTATTACTTGTAACGCACGACCGTTATTTTTTGGACGCTGTATGTGATGAAATTTGGGAGCTTGAAAGAGAAAACATGTATGTATACAAAGGCGACTATGAATCGTACATGGAAAAAAAAGCGGCGCGTATAGAAAGTGAGCAGGCTAGTATTGATAAAGCTAGAAACCAATACAGCAAAGAGTTAGAGTGGATGCGTAAGCAACCTAAAGCACGTACTACTAAAAGCAAGAGTAGGCAAGATAATTTTTACGAGGTAGAAGCCAGAGCCAAGCAAAAAATTGAAGATGCGCAGTTGCAATTAGAAGCAAAAATGAGTAGGCTTGGGGGTAAAATTGTTGAGTTAAAAAAGGTCAATAAGTCATACGGCGAATTAGAAATATTAAAAGGTTTTGATTACACTTTTTCGAAAGGAGAAAGGGTAGGCGTGGTTGGTAAAAATGGAATAGGAAAGTCTACCTTCTTAAATATTATTCAGGAACTTGAAACGCCCACAAGTGGTAAAGTAAATGTGGGTGATACAGTTGTATTTGGTAATTTTTCTCAAACGGGCCTCGATGTTAAGCAAGATTTTAGGGTTATAGAATATGTAAAATCTTTTGCCGAAAGTTTTCCTTTGGCAAAGGGGGGCAGCATCAGTGCAGCTCAGTTTTTAGAGTTGTTTTTATTCCCTCCTGACAAACAGTACACCTATTTATCGTCATTAAGTGGTGGTGAAAAAAAGAGACTGCATTTGTTAACCATCTTATTTAGAAATCCTAACTTTTTAATTCTAGATGAGCCTACCAATGACCTTGACCTACCTACGCTTGCGGTACTTGAAAGTTTTTTAACAGAGTATCAGGGTTGTGTAATGATTGTGTCGCACGACCGTTATTTTATGGACCGTTTAGTAGATCACTTATTTGTCTTTGAAGGTGGTGGTTTTGTAAGAGACTTCCCGGGCAACTATACCCAGTACCGTATCTGGCTTAAAGAACAGGAAACGGCCAAGGCAAATGGAACGAACAGTCCGGCCAAAGCGCCTGCCACTATTGAGCCTGCTGTACCTGTGGCTCCTGCTCCTCCAAAAAAGAAAATGACTTTTAAAGAAAAGCATGAGTTTGAAAAGCTAGAAAAAGAGATGCCCGTATTAGAAGCCGAAAAAGTAAAATTAACGGCCCAGATGAGTAATGAAAATTTGAATTACGATCAAATTACAACGCTCGCAGATGCGCTTACAAAAGTTACACAGTCTTTGGAAGAAATGGAACTACGCTGGCTGGCATTAAGTGAGATGGCTGAGTAGTAATAGACGAAGGATTTATTTGCTGATAAATGTGCACGAGGGTTTCTATGGCATTTTTTCCGGTTTCGCCCATGTCTCTACTAAAATTATTGACGTATAAATCTATGTGTTGGCGCATGACTGTTTCGCTCATTTCTTGTGCGTGACAACTTACATATTCACTAATAGCAGGGTAATTATTAAATGCGTATTCCACACTTTTAGCAATCAGTAGGTCTACCTTCCCCATAATGGACTTAGAAATACGGTTACTAGCTACAATGCCACCTAAGGCTATTGGGCTTTTTGTTTTTGTTTCCCACTCCGCGCCTAAATCTGTTATTTTATAAAGGCCTTTTTGCTTGTAGGTAAATCTATTTTCGTGAATAATAACGCCTGCGTCTACCTCGCCCGATAAAACGGCTGCCTCTATTTCATTAAATACATAAAACGAAATATTTTTAGCGTTTGGGTAAACAAAGGAAAATAGTAAATAGGCTGTTGTGTTTTTACCAGGAATGGCAATGCGCAAATCGTTTACATCAGTAGCGGTAATATTTTCGTTTTTGCTAATTAAAAGAGGGCCAACACCATTGCCCATGGCACCACCACTGTTTAAAAGTGTATGCGTGTTTAGTAAAAGCGGGAGTACGCCGTAACTAATTTTAGAAAAATCCAACCTGTCTTCTAGTGCAAAATTATTTAGGGTTTGAACGTCTTCTAGGTGAACGTCAAAATCTAAACCCTCAGTATCAATTTTTTTATTAACGAGTGCGTCAAAAATAAAAGTATCGTTGGGGCAGGGCGAAAAACCAAGACTTAATTTCATAGCACTATTTTTTTAAACCATTTTCTAGGGTGGCTAAATAGGTAAGTACATAGGCTTCTAGTTGCTCAATAGATTCTTTGAGTTTCCATTTTGCTTTATTTCTTTCTCCAACATAATTTGATATAGCTCTTATCTGAATAAATGGAGTTTTGGTAAGACCGCCAATATAGTGTAGCGCAGCGCCTTCCATACTTTCTAAAACGGGGTTGTGGGCAGCTATAATTTCTTTGATTCGTTTAGGTGAGGTTGTTATTTCATTAATGGTAACCGCTGCCACCGTATCCGATTTCAAAACATTCAGTGACCTAATACCAGGGTTTATTAATTTTCTTTTCTTAAAAGGCGCTTCATTCTCTTTTATTAATTGGCTTTCAAATAAATCTTTAAAAATTCCATTTTCGCGAACGCCTAAATCGGCTATGGATTCTGATGCCACCACCATTACTTTTCCAAGGGGCTCTGTTTTAATATAGGTGCCGGCAATGCCCATTTGAATGATCAAATCAGGTTGGTGTGCAGTAACCAGTTGCGTGAGCTTAACCCCGGAGGCGAGCATGCCTATGCCGGTTGCATGAAAGCTTAGTTTTAGTTTGCTTTTTTTAAATAGATGGCTTGCTTTTTTACCAGAACCAGCCAATTCTAGGTTAGTGGCAGCTGTTATTATTACCCGCATAGAGTACAAAAATACTCCGATTCTGCCTACCTTTGCCAAAATATTGGTCAGATGGTTTATTTAACAAGACAAGAACATTTTAACGCAGCCCATAAATTATACAATCCCAATTGGTCTAATGAGCAAAACAATGCCGTATTTGGTGTTTGCGCCAACGAAAATTGGCATGGCCACAACTATGATTTGTATGTTACCGTAAAGGGTAATCCAGATCCGGAAACAGGGTTCGTGTACGACGTTAAAAAGTTAAGCCAGTTAATTAAAAGCCAGGCGGTAGACAAACTAGACCATAAAAACCTCAACCTAGATGTTGATTTTATGGCGGGTAAACTATGTAGTACCGAAAATTTGGCCATTGCCATTTGGGAGCAGCTAGCACCCCATTTACCTAGTTCTGTGGAGCTTCATTGCATAAAACTCTATGAAACACCCCGTATTTACGTCGAATATTTCGGTAAATAGGGTCATTTTCACTTTTTTTAAGGTCATTCTAAACAAATTTACTAGCGTCTTGTTATTATCTTTGACGTCAGGTTCTTTTGTTAATGTATAACACAAAAGGCAGGGCCACTTGATCAGCACACTTCTGAAACAGTGCCTAGCCATTAACAAAATACTTACTTGATTTAATTATTTTTTATGTGGGTGTAAGTGTACGTCCCAAAAAACAAGATCCCAAAGCTTTAGCAATGGATAAACATAAAGTATCTGTTTTTAGAAAGGAGCATTTTAATGCTGCGCACAGGTTACACAACCCTGCTTGGACTCCCGAAAAAAACAACGAAATATTTGGTCTTTGCAACAACCCCAATTTTCATGGCCACAACTATGAACTCATTGTTCAGGTTACTGGGTACCCAGATCCTGAAACGGGTTATGTTATTGACACCAAAAAATTAAGTGATCTTATTAAACTTGAAGTGCTCGCTAGGTTTGATCATAAAAACTTAAACCTTGACACTACATTTTTTGCAGCACTGAATCCAACTGCCGAAAATATTGCCGTTGTGATTTACGAAATCTTAAGAGCAAAAATTAATTCAACATTAGATTTAAAAATCAGATTATATGAAACAGAACGAAACTTTGTCGAATATCCATCTTAAGGATGGTAAGATTATTCTTACAGAAGAGGAAATTGATGCGGCAGGAGACAACCATATCAGTACTTCTGTGGATACTCCTATGCGCGCAGGTGCATTTGATCAATCAGAAGATGAAAAAATTGCTGCAATCGAAGAGAGGTTTGCAGAAATCATGGACATACTAGGCCTTGATCTTACAGACGATAGTTTGCGCGGCACGCCAAAACGTGTAGCTAAAATGTACGTTAAAGAAATCTTTAATGGTTTAAATCCGGCCAACAAACCAAAGATGGCTCTCTTTGAAAATAAGTACAAGTACAATGAAATGCTGGTAGAAAAAAACATTTCATTTTACAGTAATTGTGAGCATCACTTTGTTCCTATCATGGGCAAGGCGCATATTGCATACATTAGTAATGGCACTGTAGTTGGCTTGAGTAAATTAAACCGCCTTGTAGATTATTTTGCTAAACGTCCACAAGTGCAAGAGCGTTTAACTATGCAAATTGCCAAAGAATTACAAAAAGACTTAGGCACAGACGATGTGGCTGTTTTAATCGATGCAAAGCATTTATGCGTAGCAAGTAGAGGCGTTGAAGATGATACTTCATCTACGGTTACTGCTTTTTATGGTGGTAAGTTTAAAGATGAAAAAGTAAGAGAAGAGTTTTTACGTTATTTGGGTTTGAATACACAGTTTTAAGTACTCATTTATTTTTTAAACCCCGACATTAAAAGTGTCGGGGTTTTTTATTTACTTTGGGTCCTAAATCATAACCTATGAGTAGTCACGCGTATGTATTTCCAGGTCAAGGTTCTCAATTTATTGGAATGGGGAAGGCTTTGTATGAAACGAGTGCTGGAGCCAAAGAATTATTTGACAGGGCTAATACAATATTAGGTTTTGATATTAGTGAAGTGATGTTTAATGGCACCGACGAAGCACTAAAGCAAACGAATGTAACGCAGCCTGCTGTTTTCTTACATTCTGTTATTGCTTACAAAACGCTGGAGCACGGCACACCTGATATGGTTGCTGGACATTCGTTGGGTGAATTTTCGGCACTAGTAGCCAATGGTGTGTTGGAGTTTGAAGACGCATTAAAACTCGTAAGTATTAGAGCGGCTGCTATGCAAAAAGCATGTGAATTGGTACCTTCTACTATGGCTGCTGTATTAGCACTTGCAGATGATGTGGTGGCAACAATTTGCGCAGAAGTAATGGCTGAAACAAATGAAGTGGTGGTAGCAGCAAATTATAACTGTCCTGGTCAACTAGTAATTAGTGGATCTGTAAAAGGAATTGAAATAGCATGTGAAAGAATGAAAGCTGCTGGTGCAAAGCGCGCACTGGTACTTCCAGTAGGAGGGGCTTTTCATAGTCCATTAATGGCCCCAGCTCGTGAAGAATTAGCGGCAGCCATCGAAGCAACAAATTTTGCAAATCCAATTTGCCCGGTATATCAAAACGTAGTGGCTGCAGCCGTTACAGATCCTGCCGCTATCAAGCAAAATTTAATCAATCAATTAACGGGTGCTGTAAAATGGACGCAAACAGTAGAGCAAATGGTTGCTGATGGTGCTACACATTTTACGGAAGTAGGTCCGGGCAAAGTATTACAAGGTCTTGTACAAAAAGTATACAAAGAAGCGGTTGTAAACGGATTAAGTTAGTTGTAATTTATATATCTAATATGCCATTGATCCACTCTGGATCGAGGTTGGCTTTGTATTTTTTATAAAAGTTAATGGCAGGCTCATTCCATTCGAGTACTTGCCATACCATTCTTGAAAAACCTTTGTCTTTTGTTTCCTGTACAATCCTGTCAAATAGTAATTTGCCAATACCTTTGCCACGCATTTTTTCGGTTACAATAAAATCTTCGAGATACAAGCATTGTCCTTTCCACGTACTGTATCTAATATAATACAATGCAAAGCCTACAATGGTGTTATCAGTTTCTGCTACAAAGGCCCACCACACCGGGTTTTCACCAAAACCACTTTGTTCAAAATGTGAAAGTGTAACGGTTACTTCGTCTGGTGCTTTTTCATAAACGGCTAATTCCTGAATGAGACCAAGCATGCTTGGACAATCTTCTATTGTAGCGCGTCTTATTGTTGTTTGCATGTTTCTTTTTTCTGAAAATAAAATTATCCTAGGGCTTGTGTTAAATCGGCAAGTAGGTCTTCGATATTTTCGATACCTACACTCATTCTGATAAGGCCATCTGTAATGCCGTATTTAGCTCTTTCTTCGGGGCTTACACCGTAATGACTCATACTTGCTGGGTGCGACACGAGTGTGTCTACAGTGCCTAATGAAATAGCACGTACGCAAACTTGTAAAGCGTCAATAAATTTTTTACCTGCCTCAATACCACCTTTTAATTCAAAGCTCATTACAGCACCCGGATGTTTCATTTGCTTTTTTGCAATTTCATAATCGGGGTGGGACTTAAGCCCATTATAATTTACTTTTAAAATGGAAGGATGTTTTTCTAAAAACTCCGCAATGGTTTGTGCGTTGCTGCAATGCCTATCCATGCGCAGTTCCAGTGTTTTCATGCCTTGACCTAATAAAAAAGCATCAAACGGATTTGCATTTCCTCCAAGGAGTACATGCCATTTCCAAACAGTGGAATTCATTTTTTCTACGTCGCTACCAAGCAGTACACCGCCAATAGCAGAGCCATGGCCGTTTAAAAATTTTGTGGTAGAATGAAAAACATAATCTACACCATATTTAAATGGTTGTTGTAAATAAGGGCTTGCAAAAGTATTGTCTACACTTACGAGGCGCTTATGTTTTTTAGCAATAGTAGTAACTGCTTCAATATCTACGCACTGGATGGTAGGGTTAGCAGGCGTTTCAATATGTACTAATTTAATATGACTATTGCTGGCAAGTGCATTTTCTACGGCTGCAGTATCGCGCATGTCAACAATAAGTATAGTTACGCCCATCGCAGCTACTACTTTATGTAATAGTTCGTAAGTGCCACCATATAAAGAATAATGTGAAAGAACGGCATCGCCCGTTTTTAACTCGCTCATAAAAAGCGTAGTCATTGCGGCTTGTCCACTTGCGTGTAAAAGGGCACGAAGTTCAAGTTGTTCTCCGTTTTTATTTTTTAATCCAAAAGCTTCTAATGCTTCAATTGTTTTTTCTGCTGCAGTAAAAGTAGGGTTCCCCCAACGGCTATATACCCTTGTTTTATCCTTACCAGCAAAGCGGTTCATGCCTTCTTCGGTATTGTCAAAAGTAAAGGTTGAAGTAGCAAATATGGGTGTTAGGTGTGCATCTTCTGCATTGTGATGTCCTGCAGCGTGCATGGCCACCGAGCTAATACCAGTTAAAGGAACTTTGTTTTTCATGTATTATTTTTTTGAATCGTAACCCCAAGTTAATAGTGTTGCTCCCCAAGTAAATCCACCGCCAAAAGCGGCTAGTACAATGTTGTCACCTTTTTTTAATTGTGATTCCCAATCCCATAAACAAAGGGGTAATGTGGCAGCTGTTGTGTTGCCATATTTTTGGATATTGATCATCACTTTTTCTTTGTTGAGCCCCATGCGGTTTGCAGTTGCATCAATGATGCGCAGGTTTGCTTGGTGTGGCACGAGCCATGCAATATCGTCACCAGTCAGTTGATTGCGTTCTAATAATTCAGCACTAACATCGGCCATGCCTTTTACAGCAAACTTGAAAACAGCCTGTCCTTCTTGGTAGGCAAAATGTTCTTTGTTTAAAACGGTTTCGGTAGATGCTGGTTTTAAGGAACCGCCCGCTTTCATGTGTAAATAATGTCTACCGCTGCCATCGCTTTTTAAAATACTGTCTTTAACGCCAATACTTTCGTCTTCTGTGGCTTCTAATAAAACAGCGCCAGCGCCATCTCCAAAAATGATACAGGTTGCTCTGTCGGTGTAATCTACAATAGCACTCATTTTATCTACACCTACAACAATTACTTTTTTGAATCGACCACTCTCTATGTACATCGCACCTGTTGTTAACGCAAATAAAAAGCCACTACAAGCGGCGCTCATATCATAACCCCAGGCGTTTGTGGCACCAATTTTATCGCAAATGATATTCGCAGTAGCTGGAAATACCATATCGGGGGTCACTGTTGCGCAAATAAGACAGTCTATTTCGGTAGGGTCTATATTCTTTTTTCTTAATATTTCTTGAACGGCAGGAACAGCCATATCGGAACTCCCTTTGCCTTCTCCTTTTAAGATTCTTCGTTCTTCGATGCCGGTTCTGGATCTGATCCATTCATCATTGGTTTCTACCATTTTTTCGAGGTCAAAATTGGTTAATTTGTCTTCTGGAACGTAGCCTCCCACGGCGGTAATTGTTGCTCTTCTGTTCTGCATATTTGATTTTCTTAAAATCTTCTAATTTTTCGCGTAAAGATAGGCCCAATTGTATCGTTTTTTACGCCTATTTTTACAGTTCTATTATGATCGCATTTGTAAGAGGAAAATACGCAATTAAGACACCCGCTAGAGTGGTTGTAGACGTTAATGGGGTAGGTTACGACCTTCAAATTAGCTTGAACACCTTTAGTGCCATTGGAGATGCTGCTGAGGGTCAATTGTATACTTATTTGCATATCACAGAAAACGCGCAAACCTTGTTTGGTTTTGCCGATGGTGCCGAAAAAGAACTCTTTTTGCATCTAATCAGCGTTTCTGGGGTAGGTGCTTCTACTGCTCGTATGATGCTATCAGGCCTTCGCCCTGATGAAATTACCAGGGCTATTGTGCAGGGTAATACCAAGCAATTAGAGGCAATTAAGGGCATTGGTAAGAAGTCCGCAGAGCGTTTGGTGCTCGAATTAAGGGATAGATTAGGAAAACAGCATCAAGACGCTCCTTTTGGAGGGGGTTTTGTATCTTCGCCAGATAGCGATGCCGTTCAGGCTTTAGTGGCCTTAGGGATAGGAAAACCACTTGCAGAACAGGCCGTTAAAAAAACAATGGTAGCATTGGGTGCCGACGCACCACTTGAAGATGTTATTAAAACTGCTTTAAAAAACCTATAGACTATCGATCAAAACGCTACTTTATTAATCTTACTTTTTTGAGTCGGTATCGTCAATATTTATTTGGCTTCTTTTTGTTGTTCAATTTACTGTTCTGCTCGGTTCAGTATTTGCATGCGCAAACAAAAACGGGTCTTCGTTATCCTATCAAGGACCGAAGGGCTGCGGCAATTGTAGCACCTAGTAAAAATCCCTATGATATCAGGGATACCACACTTATTAAAAAGTCGGTGGTTTTTGATCCAATAACTAGGCAGTATAAAGTAGTTGAAACCATCAACGGAAAATTATACCGTACGCCTAGTTATATCGATTTTGATACCTATGTTAAACTCCAAGCAAAAGAAGATGAAAAAGAATATTTTAAAAAGCGGGCAGATGCTTTAACGGCGCTCAATAAAAAAGTAGCGCGCCCACCTATGCAGGTATACGATAAATTGTTTGATCGAATTTTTGGCGTGAGTGATATGTTAGGTAGTGCTGGTGGTCAAATAAAACAACTTACGGATCAAGCCAAACAAATAGGGGATCAGCTTGGCAATTTAAAGGATCAATTAAAAAATACGGCAGAAGGACTCGCTGCCAATAAATTAAATGTTGATATAAAACCAACCGGCGATGTAACCATTATGGCTGGTTATCAGGGGCAAAACATTAAAAACCCAACACTTCCAGAAAGAGCCAGAAAAAATGGCGGTTTTGATTTTGACATGAATACCAATTTAAGTGTGAATGCAAATATTGGCGATAAATTAAAATTCCCCATCAACTATAATACCCTTGCTAATTTAAATTTTGACAATCAGATTAAGCTTGATTACAAGGGCATGGATGATGAGCTTTTAAAAAGTATTGAGGCAGGAAATATTTCATTTCAATCGAGAGGTACTTTAATTCCGTCGGCTCAAAATTTATTTGGTGTTAAAACGCAGTTGCAATTTGGAAAATTATTTGTTACTGCGGCCCTCGCAAACCAACGATCTACCAGACAGTCGGTAGCATTACAGGGTGGTGCATCTATGTTAACTTTTGAAAAAAAGTTAGATGACTACGAAGAAAACAGACACTTTTTATTAGGCCAATATTTTAAAAATAATTTTAACAAGGCCATGAAAAATTTACCTGTCGTAAATACACAGGTACAAATTCAACGCATCGAAGTTTGGGTTACCAACCGCACTGGCGCTACTACCGAAGCTAGAGATATAGTAGGTCTGATGGACTTAGGCGAGCCTAAGCCATATAATACAGGTGCAATAGCAGCTACAGCGGGTGGTGCACTTCCATTTAATGGCGCCAATAATTTATACACTGGACTCATAAGCAATCCAAGTAGCAGAAATCCTGCAGTCATAAATAGTTTGCTATTGTCAAAAGGACTTAGACCCGTTGATGATTATGAAAAAACATTTGCGCGTAAATTAAATACCACCGAGTTTAGCTTTAATCCTCAAATTGGATTTTTATCCATCAATACGCAGTTGCAAGCGGATGAAGTGCTCGCCGTAGCATATCAGTACACCTACAATGGTCGTGTGTATCAAGTGGGTGAATTTTCTCAAGACGTAGCACTTGATTCTAGCAAGGGTGTGCAAAAAGTTTTGTTTTTAAAATTATTAAAAGCAACTTCTCAAAGAATTGAACTTCCTATTTGGGATTGGATGATGAAAAACGTATACTCGCTTGATGTTTTTGGAGGCATTCAGCGCGAAGATTTTAAACTCAATATTTTATACGAAGAACCTAGCGGTGGTCTTAAAAGATATTTACCAGAAACATCAAAAGCTGCAGAAGGATTTCCATTACTTAAAATTTTAAATCTAGATAGGCTCAACAACCGAAACGATCCGCAGCCAGATGGTGTATTTGATTTTGTGGATGGATTTACGGTGCTGCAGCAAACGGGTAAAATTATATTTCCGGTACTAGAACCATTTGGTAATGACCTTGACACCCTTGCGTTTACGGGTATGCCTACGGCGGTCAAGCAAAAATATATTTATTATCAACTCTACGATTCTATTAAGGCAATTGCACAAACCTATGCAAACCTTAACCGCTTTGTAATGCAAGGGCAAGTAAAAAGTGGTGGTGGCGGGTCCGAAATTCAACTCAATACTTTTAATATTCCGCCAGGTTCAGTGCGCGTTACGGCGGGTGGTCAGCAATTGAGAGAAGGTCTCGATTATAGTGTCGATTATAATTTAGGAAGCATTAAAATTTTAAACGCTGCTATATTAAGTTCCAATGTTCCAGTGAGTGTTTCTTTTGAAAACAATACCGGCTTTGGTATGCAAACAAGAGGCTTTAGTGGACTTCGTTTAGATTATATCGCCAATAAAAAATTTAGTGTAAGTGCAACATCGGTAAGATTAGGTGAGCGTCCATTTTTTACTAAAATGAATTATGGTGATGATCCAATTCGGAACACGATGTACGGATTAGATTTTAGTTATAAGTCGGAACTGCCTTCTGTAACAAGGCTTTTAAATAGACTTCCCTTTTATTCCACAAAAGCTAAGTCTAGTATTAATGCATATGGCGAAGGCGCGTTTTTAAAGCCCGGGCATCCGCCGCAAATTGGTTCTGGAGGACAAGGACTTATTTTTATTGATGACTTTGAAGGTACAAGAACCAATATTGATTTAAGGTTTCCGTTTGTAGCATGGACACTTGCTTCTACGCCTCAAGGCAATCCTAAATTTCCAGAAGCAGGATTAACAGATTCTATCGATTATAATTATAACCGTGCCAAATTAGCTTGGTATAATATTGAACCTAATTTACAAGACAAAAACAGCAGCAACAATCCACTTAGGCGAAATGTAGCGGAGCTCAGTGACCCAAGGGTGCGTCAAGTATTTACCAACGAATTATTTCCGCAACGTACCACTAATATTACCGATGTTCAAACGGCAACATTAGACCTTGCTTATTACCCCAAAGAAAAAGGTCCTTATAATTATGAAACAAAAACTGCGCAAATAGGAGCCGACGGTAAATTTAGAAACCCTGCAGCTAAGTGGGGTGGTATAATGCGAGCCATTGATCAAACAGATTTTGAAACGGGTAATATCGAATACTTTGAAATTTGGATGCAAGATCCTTTTATCATGACGCCCAATAGTAGAGGCGGAAAAATATTACTCAACCTTGGAAATATTAGTGAAGACATTTTAAAAGATGGAAAACGTTTTTACGAAAATGGCATGAACACGCCTAAAGTGCCTGCTCAAGTAGATAGCAGTAACACTTGGGGTAAAACGCCCGTGAATCCTATACAAATTACACAGGCGTTTAGTAATGATCCTGATGATAGGCCATACCAGGATGTGGGTTTTGATGGACTCGATGACAATGCAGAAAAAGTTAAAAAGAATTATATTTTACAAAAGTTGGCCAACAATTTTGGTGCATCCTCTTTGGTGTATCAAAAAGCAATCGTTGATCCTGCGGGTGATAATTATAAGTGGTACCGTGACAATAGTTTTGACGCGGCAGGTACGGGTATATTAGGCAGGTATAAAAATCATAACAATCCACAAGGCAATTCGCCCATTGCATCTGCAAGTGTATTTACACCGGCTGCAACACTCTATCCCGATAATGAAGATTTAAATAGAGACAATACCCTCAATGAAACAGAAGCGTATTATGAGTACGAAGTGTCTTTAAAGCCTGGCATGGCTGTTGGTGTTACGCCATATATTACTGATAAAAGAACGCTATCTGTAAATGCAGCGGATGGAACTGTAAAAACGGAAAATTGGTTTTTGTTCCGTATTCCAATTAGAGGGTATACTAGAAAAGTGGGTAATATGTCCGATTTTAAATCGATTCGCTTTGCACGTTTATACCTTACTGATTTTGAAGATTCTGTAGTAGTGCGTATGGCAAGAATGGATTTGGTGCGCAATCAGTGGCGTCAGTTTAATTTTAAACTAGATACAACGGGTTCCTATCAACCCATACCAGTAAATAGTGGTGTCACTTTTAATACACTCGCTGTTAATTTGGAAGAAAATAGTAGTCGTCAACCAGTTAATTATTTAATGCCTCCAGGTGTTGAACGTGTTCAGTTACTGAGTAATAACGGGGTAAACCTGCAACAAAATGAGCAGGCCATGAGTATGCAAATTAGAGACTTAACTTCTGGTGATTCGCGCGCTGTATTTAAAACGGTTCCTTTTGATTTCAGGCAATTTGGTAGACTCTCCATGTATTTACATGCCGAGTCGGTTCCTGGATTAAGACCTGTTTTAGACGATGAGTTATATGCAGTAGTAAGGCTTGGTCAAGATTTTTTGAATAACTATTACGAAATTAAAATCCCATTAAAAGTAACGAGACCAGGCAATTATCCAAAAGGTCAGGAAGATAAAATATGGCCAGCGCTTAACAATCTTGATTTGTCTTTGCGTTCATTAATTGATTTGAAACAAAGAAGAAATAGTAAAGGATTATCTGTTACCAATATTTATAGGGAAACGCTTGGTAATAAAATAGTTTCGGTACAAGGAAATCCAAATTTGGGTGAAGTGCGTGGAATATTAATTGGCGTTGAAAATAAATATTTACCGGATGGTCCTATCATTAGTGCCGAAGTATGGGCCAACGAATTAAGGTTGTCCGAAATGGATGAGCAAGGCGGATGGTCAGCACTTGGTAGGGTAGATATGGTGTTAGCCGATTTGGGAACCTTATCTGTTTCTGCAAACACGCACTCTGTAGGATTTGGAACAATTGAACAGCGTGTAAATGAAAGGGCCAAAGAAAATATGACGCAGTTTGATGTAGCGGCTAATATCGAAGCAGGTAAACTACTGCCTAAAAAGGCGAATGTATCACTACCGGTATATGCAAGTATTAATAGAACAGTTTTCACGCCAGCATTTGACCCATACGATAAAGACATTCGATTTAAAGAGCAATTAAATAGTGCGGCTGTTGATAAGAGAGATTCTATGAAGCAAGCTGCCATGGATCAGACAACTATCAAAACCATCAACTTTACCAATGTAAAAGTGTTGCCAAGTGAAAAAACGACACTTATTAGTCTTAGTAATTTTGATTTAAATTATTCCTACACACAAACGGCACAAAGTAGCCCTATTGTTGATGAAAATAAAGTAACCAAACAAAGAGGTGGGCTTGGATATACCTATAATGCACAGCCTTCATTTAAGTATCCATTTAAAAAAGTTATCAAAACCAATACGCCTTGGTTGTCACTGATCAAAGATTTTAACCTCAACTTAAAACCAAGCCTACTTAGTTTTAGAGCGGATGTACAGCGTCAATTTGGACAATTTATTCCTCGCATCGTAAATACGCGTGATAGTAAAGTTGAAAGAGTAGATACTACTTACGATAAGTATTTTACGTTTGACCGTTTTTATAATTTACGTTGGGATGTATCAAATTCAGTAAATCTTGATTTTTCTGCAACCAATAATGCCCGCATTGATGAGCCTTTTGGTAGAATAGATACGCGCGCCAAAAAAGATAGTGTTCAGCAAAACTTTTTAAAAGGGGGTAGAAATACCTTGTATCAACAAAAAGCGGCGATATCTTATACGGTTCCACTTAATAAATTTCCACTCACAGATTGGATTACAGCAAGGTATACCTATGCTACCAGTTACAACTGGATTGGAGCAAGTAGGCTTGCTTACGAGCTTGGTAATACCATCGAAAATTCGCAAGAAAATAATCTAAGTATTCCTTTTAATTTTGCCAGTCTGTATGCGAAGTCTAAATTTTTACGCGCACTCGATAATATACCGCCGCCAAAAGTAAAAGGCAATACCATTTCGAGTAAAGCAACGCCAGAACAATTACTTGGAACAGTGCTACTTAGTAAAAAAGAAACACTACAAGGTTTGGTGGGGGATAAACGAAAAGTAGCTTTAAAAAAGTGGAAGACTTTAAAAAAGGACCAGCGTATTGCTGCTAAAATGCTTAAGGCAAATGAAATGCCAGAACTTAATGGCGCCACCAGGTTTTCGGGCAAACTTTTAACGATGGTTAAAAATCTATCTGTTAATTACGCAGCCAACTACCGAAGTAGGGTGCCTGGTTTTACGGATAGCACACAGTTGTTGGGACAAAACTTTAATTCATTAGCCCCAGGACTTGATTATGCTTTTGGAAAACAGCCAGACACTACTTGGCTTAATCAAAAAGCGGCACAAGGCCTATTGTCTAGAGATCCAGGGTTTAACTTTTTGTACAGACAAAGTTTTGAGCAGCGACTTAATATTACTGCACAGGTAGAACCTATTAGAGAATTACTTATTGATCTTAATCTAGAAAAAACATTTACTAAAGATTATTCGCAGTTGTTCAAAGATACTTTGGGTGCAGGTAGAATGGAGCATTTAAACCCGCTTGCTACTGGTGGTTTTAGTGTGTCTTATATTTCATTCAAAACAATTTTTGAAGGATATACGCCTAACGAAATTTCTACCACTTTTAAAACCTTCCAAGACAACCGTTTAATTGTATCTAAGCGTGTAGCAGCTGCAAACCCTTATTGGCAAACACTTCCAGCTTCTCAAAAGTTTACACCTGATGGTTATGCTAGAGGGTATGGTAGGTATTCGCAAGATGTTTTGGTGCCCGCATTTTTAGCCGCCTATGCAGGAACTGATCCAAACACAGCGCCACTTATCAAACAATCTAATGCCAAAGTAAGTTCAAATCCGTTTGCTGGTATTATACCTAGACCTAATTGGAGGTTTACGTATACGGGGCTTACAAAAATTCCTGCTATCGCCGAGAAATTTAATAATATCTCTTTTTCACATAGCTACAAGGGCAACTTAAGCATGAATAGTTTTAATAGTGCTCTGCTGTATCAAGATCCATTTAGACTCGGAGGTCCTTCATTTATGGATACCGTGAGCGGTAATTATATTCCATTTTTCTTGGTACCTAATATTACCATGCAAGAAAATTTTGAACCACTTATTGGTATAGACTTTACCACCAATAAGCAGCTGAATATGCACTTCGAATACCGCAAGGGTAGACAACTTAGTTTAAGCTTAGTCGATTATCAATTAAGTGAATCTAGAAGCACAGAGTGGGTGTTTGGTTTTAGCCTACGCACACAGGGGCTTAACTTGCCATTTACCATTCCGGGCATGAAAAATGCAAAGCTGGTAAATGACCTTACTATTAAAGTTGATTTATCCATGCGTGATATTTCCAATAGCAATAGCAGGCTCGATCAAACCAATGCATATGGTACGGGTGGACAAAAAGAAATTACGATACAGCCTTCTATAGACTATGTATTAAATAGCAGGGTCAATCTTCAGTTCTTCTTTGATCAGCGCCGGGTACAGCCATATATTTCAACGGCTGCACCTTCTACAACTACAAGAGCCGGTGTTAAAGTAAGGGTATCATTAGCGCAGTAATTGAGCTATTAATTATTTTTAAAAGCCCATTTCCACATTTCTTTCCAGGTTACTTTTTTGCCGTACATTAAAATACCTGTTCTATAAATTTTTGCTGCTACCCAAGTAGTTCCTAAAAATCCAAGTACTAGTAAAGCCATGCTAGCAATTAGTTGCACCACGGTAACGCCATCTGGAACGCCATGTGCAACCCTTGCCATCATTACAATAGGAGAGGTTAAAGGAAACAAGCTACCAAATATGGCCAGTGTGCTATTAGGGTCATTCACTGCTTTGGTCATAATAACCATTGCAAAAATGATAGGCATCATAATAGGTAGTAATAAACTTTGTGCATCTTGTGGATCCTCATTCACTGCGCTACCAACTGCCGCAAAAAGTGCAGCATACATGAAATAGCCGCCTAAAAAGTAAAACACAAAACACCCAATGACAAGTGTGAAATTAATTTCTGCAAGTCCTGCCATAATGCCTTGTAATGCACCTGATTCTTTTACAGCTGTTGCAGCGCCCATCGCGCCTGGTTGAATAGGAGCCGATTGCATCTGTGCAGCCACGTCAGGGAATAAAACAGGGATTAAAAGTTGTAAGCCAAACACGAGTACTATCCATATAATAAACTGGATTAAACCCACGGCGCCAATGCCAAATATTTTACCCAGCATTAATTCAAATGGTTTAACGCTGCTTACAATTACTTCAGCTATACGACTTACTTTTTCTTCCATCACGCCACGCATAACCATGGTGCCGTAAACAAATAAAATGATGTAAATTAAAAACCCGGCAATCATACCCACGGCGTAGCTAATGCCCACTTTTGTTTCATTGTCTTTTTTACCATCATTGGTGGTAAAGCTAATTGCATTGTTTTCAAGCCTTGCGCTGTCTAGTTGTCCTTTTGAAATATTAAGCGCTAGTAATTTCTTTTCTTCTAGGGCGTTACTAATTCTGTTTTCAATTTTTTCTCTGGTCATTAAACCAAGTGCCTTGCTAGATCTAAAAGCGATTTGAGGTTCGCCGCTTTGTAAATTGTATCCATTTGGAATAAATAAGTAAGCGTCGTATTCTTGATTGTTTAATTTTTTATTAAGGGCAGCGGTATCTGCATCGATAAAACTAAAAATAACTTCTGTGCTTTTTTTGTCATCAATTTTTCCGTTAAATAATTTTGACTGGTCGCTAACAGCTACCTTAAAATTATCGGTTGTTTTAACCTGGAAATAAATCATGAGGGCGTAGAAGCCAAAAATCAAAATAGGAAGTCCAATAGTACTTAAAAGAAAGGTTTTCTTTTGAACCCTTGTTTTAAATTCTCTGCTCGCAACTAAATATATCTTATTCATGGGTGTGTAAATTAATTGTTTTGAAAAGCTCTGGTAGTGGCTTTGCTGCCTTCTACTAAATGGATAAATATGTCATTGAGAGAAGGTAAGATTTCATTAAAGCGTTCAATTAAAACGTCTTGCTGTAATAAATAATTAAGCACGTGGTTGCTTGTGTATCCTTCGTTGATTTTTACAATGAGTTGTTGCTTTTCTTGATGTTCAATGGTAAAAATAGGGCTAGCAAGTTCTGTTGGCTGCCCCTTAAACTGCACGTTAAATTTATTTTCTTTGAACTGTTGTTTAACGTCCGTTACCGTACCGTCCAGTATTTTCTTACCTAAGTTCATGAGTATGATATGGTCACAAATTTCTTCCACTTGTTCCATACGGTGGGTCGAAAATATAATGGTGCTGCCTCTTTGCGCCAGCCCATAAATTTCGTCCTTAATTAAATTGGCATTTAATGGGTCTAGTCCGCTAAATGGTTCATCTAGTATAATGAGTTTAGGTTCGTGTAAAACGGTGGTAACAAATTGTAGTTTCTGACTCATCCCTTTACTTAGGTCTTCAACTTTTTTATTCCACCAGCTCTCCATTTCAAATTTCTTGAACCAGTATTTTATTTTCTCTAAAGATTCTGATTTGCTGAGCCCTTTTAATTGAGCTAGGTACATCGCTTGCTCTCCAATTTTCATTTTCTTGTAGAGGCCCCTTTCTTCGGGCATGTAACCAATATGCACAAAATCGTTTTGTGGATCAAAGGGTTTGCCATCAAATAGTAAATCACCGCTATCGGGGTAAAAAATACCCGTTATCATTCGGAGTAAGGTTGTTTTACCGGCTCCATTAGGGCCTAGTAGACCAAAAATGCTTCCTTGCTTGATAGAAAAACTTACGTCATCCACCGCTTTTTGAGTGGCGTAGTGTTTTTGAAGGTTCTTTAACTCTAAAATATTATGCATAGGGGTTAAACTTTGAATATTAAAATTATGAATTATAAGGGCAAGCGCCTTTATTTTTTAGGTGTGGACTTTTTTAATGACAAGCGGTTGTCAAAAATCTTACTTTCGTGGGCGTAAATACACCTGAATTATGAAATTAACGCGCAGTCTTATTGTATCAGCAGTTCTAGTTGGCATTTTAATTATTGGTAGCAGTTGGGGTTTTTTAGTACATAAAACCATTCATCAGTTAGCGGTCTATGAGTTGCCAGCGCCACTACAATCCTTTTTTTATACCCATATCGACAAGGTAGTAGCTGACGCGGTAAGACCCGATCAGCGTAGAAATTCAGATCCTACAGAAGCTACCAAGCACTTTATTGATTTAGAAATGTTTGGCCCTGACGCTGTAAATAAAATGCCAGAAGAGTGGAGTAAAGCGGTTGCTATATTTAGTAAAGATTCACTTATAAAATATGGTTATGTGCCGTATCATATTATTTACATGCAGTCTAAATTAACGGAGGCCTTTAAACAAAAAAACAAAGACAGTATTTTATTTTACGCTGCCGATTTAGGACACTATATTGGAGATGCGCACGTACCACTTCATACCACGGTAAATTATGATGGTCAATTAACGGGACAAAAGGGTATGCATAATTTATGGGAATCTACAGTGCCTGATATTCAAATGGCTCAGTACAATTTATACACGAACCATAAAGCCACTTATTTAACTTCTCCGCAAACTGCTATTTGGGTTGCCGTACGTAAAGGTTTTGGTATGATTGATCATATGCTTGAAACAGAACGTACTGTTTCTAAAAACTTTACGGAAGCTGATAAGTTTGAAATGAAAATGTGGTACGGAAAAGAAACAAAAGCTTACACACTTGCATTTGCAAAAGCATACGGTTTAGCATTAAAAAATACAGTGAATGAAAGACTTATTGAGTCTGCTAATTTAATTGCTGATTTTTGGTACACAGCTTGGGTAGATGCGGGCAAACCGGATTTGTCTTCTTTTGAAAACACTTCTTTATCGCAAGACTTACAAAGAGAACTTGGGGCCTATCAGCAAAATACGCTGGTTAAAGATGGCTTTTTACGTGCTTTAAAAAGATAGCGTCAATAACGCGTTCGCCATCCATGGCAGCGCTTACAATACCGCCAGCATACCCTGCGCCTTCACCGCAAGGATATAAGTTGCTAATTTCTGGATGGGTTAGTGTGTCAGCGTCTCTAGGGATTCTTACTGGAGAAGATGTTCGGCTTTCTGTGGCTACTACCTGCGCTTCATTGGTATAATACCCTTTCATCTTTTTGCCAAAAACTACAAACGCGTCTTGTAAATTTTTTCGAATAAAATTGGGCAAAACGTTTTCTAAATTATGCGCGGTTAGTCCGGGTAGGTAACTACAACTAGCAAGTGTAGTAGATGTTTTATTGGTGCTAAAATCTACCATTCGGTTGGCGGGCGCTACAAATTTTCCACCTCCTGCATCAAAAGATTTTTTCTCTACCATGGCCTGAAAATAAAGCAGTAGTAGTGGGTCGTTTTCCAGTGCATTTATTTGCGCCATTGGAAACATGGATTCCAATAATTTTTTATGACTCGCTTCTTTAAAATAATCGAGTGCATCTTGCTTTTGCACTTCAACCACCATGCCGCTATTGGCATACGGATTGTTTCTTTTACTTGGGCTCCAACCATTTACCACCAACTGACCTGCACTGGTAGCTGCAGGTGCAATAATGCCACCTGGGCACATACAAAAACTAAATACGCCTTTGCCATGCACTTGCTCTACAAGTCCGTAGGAGGCGGGAGGTAAATGCTCGTCTCTTAAAATGCAGTGGTATTGAACCCGGTCTATAATTTCTTGTGGATGTTCTATTCTTACACCTAGCGCAAAAGGCTTGGCTTCGATGGTTATTTTTTTGCGGCTTAAGAGTTCAAAAATATCATTTGCAGAATGGCCCGTAGCCAGCACTACAGAGTCTCCTGTAATGGTATTGCCATTTTGTGTTTGCACTGATTTGATCACTCCATTTTCTACATTAAAATCCACCATTTTTTGCTCAAATTCTATAATGCCACCAGCATCCAAAATTTGGGTACGCATGGCCTGTATAATTTGAGGAAGCTTGTTGGTGCCTATATGCGGATGCGCGTTGTAGAGGATTTGTTCTTCGGCGCCATGTTGTACGAGTAGTTGAAGGATGCGGTTAATATCGCCGCGCTTGTTACTTCTCGTATATAATTTACCATCAGAATACGTACCTGCGCCGCCTTCTCCAAAACAATAGTTACTTTCTGGATTGACAACCCCTTCTTTATTAAGAGCGGCTAAATCCCGTCGACGCGCTCTAACTTCTTTGCCTCTCTCTATAATATGAGGCTTAATGCCTAGTTCTAGGCATTTTAAGGCTGCAAATAGCCCCGCTGGACCTGCACCTACTATAATGACCTTGTTTTTGGCATTTGTAACGTCTATGAAGCTAATAGGGGCAAGGGTTCTGGGCGTAAACGGCTCATCAATAAATGCATGTAAAGTAAGGTTAATCCAAACTTGCTTGCTGCTCCTGGCATCTATCGATTTTTTAATAATATGAAAGCCTGTAACGGACGCAATGCTATGCCCGCCTGCATTTGCTACAAACTGCTTTAAAATTGCAGGATCTACAGCCTCTGAAGGCGTAACTTGTAATTGTACTTGCTTTTGCATTAGAAAGGAAGGTCGTCTACCGCGTCTTGAGCAGGAGGCATATCAAAATATTCGTTGGCATTAGCGTTGTCTTGGCCTAATTTGACCCCTTCCATGCGCCATGCGTCCAAATTTGTAATAAAATTTTCTTTACCCTCTTTTACCCACTTGGTTCCCTTGATATTGAACTGAACACGTACGTCGTCCCCTAGGTTGTACTTGTCGGGCATGGCCGTCTTGTCCTGAACACATTGAAATTTTATGTAATTAGTAATGCTGCGACCTCCAATGTCTTCGGTCTTTTCAATTACAAATTCCCTGGTTTTAAAGGTCTCTGTACGCTGAACAATGTCAAATTTTGCAACCAATTTTCCTGTAATCTCGTAAGACATAGTGGTATATTTTTTAGGATTCAAAAGTAGGTTTTTAGGGCTTAAAAACAGATAAAATCCAAACACTGGTTCGTAATGGGGAAAATAACGAAATAAAAAATTTTTTTTTCAACATAAAGTATACATATTCGCAGTCCCGTAACACTTTTTGAAAGCTGTCAAATTCGTTAGAATTATTGTTGAAAAAAGGATATATTGAGGACCTTAAAAGAATACGTTAACCTAATTATAAATTGTTCGTTTTTGTATGGCTAAAAGTGCTGAATTAGTTTGGAGCAATTGTCTAAAGATCATTAAGGATATTGTCGAGTGGCAACATTTTAAAACATGGTTCGAACCTATTAACCCAGTGGAGTTAAAAGGTAACGTATTGTTAATCCAAGTTCCAAGTCAATTCTTCTTCGAGTACCTCGAAGAACATTACGTTAATTTATTAGCCAAAACATTAAAGCGTGAGTTAGGTAAAGAGGCGAGATTAGAATATAGAATTATGGTGGATAGCGGAAACAGCAACAGCCGAAGCGGCTCGATGGATGTTCCTGCTAGCAACATGAAAACATACAACAATAACGAAATGAATTTCCCGCTGGTGATTGATAATCCAGTTAAAAATCCATTTGTTATTCCAGGTCTTAAAAAAATGCAAATTGATCCACAGCTCAACCAGCTGTATACTTTCGAATCTTTTATAGAGGGTGATTGTAACAGAGTGGCACGCAGAGCGGGTAAAACAGTTGCAGAAAAACCAGGGGCCAATTCATTCAATCCACTTGTAATCTATGGTGGAGTAGGCCTTGGTAAAACACATTTAGCACAAGCTATTGGTAACGAAGTAAAGCGTACGCATCCTGGAAAAGTGGTGTTGTATGTGAGCAGTGAAAAGTTCATCAATCAGTTCCAAGACCATAGCCGCAACAATGCCATCAACGATTTTATTCACTTCTATCAACTGATAGATGTGCTTATTATAGACGACGTTCAATTCTTTAGTCGTGCCGAAAAAAGCCAAGATGCATTTTTTGCCATCTTTAACCACCTTCACCAAAGCGGTAAGCAATTAGTACTTACATCTGATAAGTCTCCTAAAGATTTAGACGGTATGCAAGAGCGTTTACTAAGCAGGTTTAGATGGGGTTTAAGTGCTGACTTACAAGTGCCAGACTACGAAACACGTATCGAAATCTTGGAAAAGAAGATGAAGAACGATGGTCTTGACATGCCTAAAGAAGTGGTGAAATATGTTGCTTACAACATTAATACCAACGTTCGTGAATTAGAAGGCGCACTTATTTCTTTATTAGCACAATCTTCTTTGAATAAGAAAGAAATTGATGTTGAATTGGCTAAAAAAGTGCTTCGCAACTTTGTTAAAACGAGCAGTAAAGAAATCACCATCGACGCCATCCAAAAAATGGTTTGTGAGTATTTCGATGTTCCCTACGATAAGCTGTTACAAAAGACACGTAAGCGTGAAATTGTACAAGCGCGTCAAATTACCATGTACCTCGCTAAAGCTTTCACCAAAAACTCCCTAAAAACTATTGGAGAGCACTTTGGTGGTCGTGACCATACCACGGTTATTCACTCTTGCCAAACGGTAAAAGACCTAATGGATACGGATTCTATCTTTAGAGAAAACGTAATGGAGCTTACGCAAAAAGTTCAATTGGCTGCGATGTAAGCCTTGATTATTAAGAGAATCGTACTTTTTATAAAATATTTTAATAAAACGCTTAAAACTCAATATTTTAAGCGTTTTATTTTTGGGAATTAAGACGCATCACCTTATTTTTGCAACCCTCTCCAAAAAGGGAGTAAGGACGGTGAGGTGGATGAGTGGCTGAAATCAGTAGTTTGCTAAACTGCCGTACGGGTTAAACTGTACCGCGGGTTCGAATCCCGCCCTCACCGCACTTTAAAAAAGCGGCAAACTACAAAATCGGGAAGTGGCGCAGGCCGGTAGCGCATCTGGTTTGGGACCAGGGGGTCGCAGGTTCGAATCCTGTCTTCCCGACAACCACAAATAAAGCCTCAGCGAAAGCTGAGGCTTTTGGTTTTTATAAGCGAGCGATTCAAGCCCCGCTTGAATTCCTGAACGAGTAAGACACAAAACATTTGACATTTGCGAAGCAAATGGACTCATTTGTGGTTATCATACCCCCCACCCAGGATGCCGGAACGCAGTGACGGCAATCCTTTTAATAAAAACATTATGAAACTAACCGAAGACCAAGCGTTTGAGCAAATTGATTTTCAGGTTCAGCCATTTACCATTGGCGAATATGAAAACTGCAGTTTTATAAAATGCAGTTTTATTGGCATCGATTTGAGCGGATCTATTTTTATCAATTGCACATTCACAGATTGTGATATGAGTGTTGTTAAAGTAAATCAGGTTGTTTTTAATGACACGCATTTTGTGGGTTGTAAACTCATTGGTATTTTATTTGATTCATGCAAAGAGTATGGATTGGGCGTTTCTTTTAACAACTGTATTATTGATAATGCATCTTTTTACGGAGCCAAAATTAAAGGCTTGCGTTTTGTAAAGTCTTCACTCAAATCGGTTGATTTTTCAAACGCCGATTTAAACACAGCCTTATTTGATGATTGTGATTTGCTAGATGCAAAATTTGACAATTCTACCTTAGAAAAAGTAGATTTTACAACTTCTTACAACTATGCTATTGATATGGATGCAAACCGAGTTAAAAAGTCGAAACATTCGGTGAGGGGGGCCATGGGACTTTTACATAAATACGACCTAATCATTAAATTATAGCGCTAACTTCGTGCTCTCATGACATTCAACGATTTAAATTTAAATACAGCGCTATTTTCGGCCCTAGATGATCTAGGTTATACAACACCTACCACTATTCAGAAAAAAGTGTTTTCTGTGGCTATGTCTGGTAAAGACGTTTGCGGTATTGCACAAACGGGTACGGGTAAAACCATTGCCTATCTACTCCCTTGTCTCCGTCAGTGGAAATTTGATAAAAATAAAGATCCTCAAATATTAATTGTTGTCCCTACTAGAGAGCTTGTAGCGCAGGTTGTTGAAACCATTAATAAGTTATCAAGTTATATGAGTTTGGTGGCTATAGGGGTGTATGGAGGTGTTAATATTAATACGCAACAAATTGAAGTAGAAAAAGGAGCGGATGTAATTGTGGCAACGCCTGGTAGGCTCTATGATTTAGCCATGAATGGTGCGTTTAAAACCAAGTACATTAAAAAATTGGTGATTGATGAAATGGATGAAATGCTTAATCTAGGCTTTCGTACCCAGCTCAAAAATATCATGGATTTGCTTCCTCAAAAAAGACAAAATCTTTTATTTTCTGCAACCATTACGCCAGAGGTAACCGCGCTTATGGATACATTTTTTAATGCGCCTGAAATTATAGAAGCAGCACCAGCCGGAACACCACTTGAAAATATTGAACAACAATTATACCAGGTCCCTAATTTTAATACCAAAGTAAATTTGCTCGCTCATTTAATTACGGGAGATGCAAGTATGCAAAAAGTATTAATTTTTGCGGCTACCAAAAAATTAGCCGATCAAATGTTTGAATCTGTTGCTTCAAAGTTTGAAGGAAGGGTAGGTGTAATTCATTCTAATAAAGAACAAAATCACCGTTTTAATACCGTTAGACTATTTAAAGAAGGGGTCTATCAGTTTTTGATTGCAACGGACATTGTAGCGAGAGGTATAGACATCGCAGAAGTAACGCACGTTATCAATTTTGACACACCCGATGTTCCGGAAAACTATATTCACCGCATTGGTAGAACAGGAAGATTTGATAAAAAGGGTATTGCTATTACATTTTCAACACCCAAAGAAGCACCATTATTAGAAGCCATCGAATCGCTGATGCAATATCAGGTTCCAGTTATTGAAATCCCTTCGGATCTTGAAATTTCTACTGTATTAACAGAAGATGAAATTCCTAAAGTAATTATGAAGGAAATCTCTCAGAAAGTTAAAAAAGTGGTGAGCACTGCGGGTCCTGCCTTTCATGAAAAATCTGCAAAAAACAGCAAGTCAAATGTAAAATCGAGCAGAAGGGACGTGATGCAAAAAAAATATAAGAAGCCTATCAAAAGAGGGGCCAAGAAAAAATAACCCTAATTTTACTACATAATTAGAAACCCTTGGATGCACCTGTATTATTAGTTACGCCACCTTTTACGCAGCTTAATACGCCGTATCCGGCTACTGCTTATTTAAAAGGTTTTTTTAATACTAAAAATATTAAAAGTGAGCAAGCAGACCTCGGTATAGAAGTAACGCTGGCTATTTTTTGTAAAGAGGGGTTGGTTCAATTATTTACAGCTATTGAGGCGTCACATACTGGCTCATTTAATGCAAATTGTGCGCGAATTGTTTCACTTAAAGAACGCTACATTAATACTATTGATAGCGTTATTCTTTTTTTACAAGGTAAGCAACCTACACTTGCGCATTTAATTGCTACCCGACAATTTTTACCAGAGGCCAGTGCTTTTGATCAAATGGATGATTTGCATTTTGCATTTGGTAGCATGGGTAAACAGGATAAGGCCAAGCATATTGCTACTATGTACCTAGAAGATTTGGGTAATTTGATTAAAGACACTATTGATCCTTATTTTGGATTTAGTAGATACGCCGAAAGTTTAGGAAGGTCAGCTAATAGTTTTGATGAATTGTATGCAGCACTAAATGCGCCGGCAACTTATATCGACACTATTTTGCTACAAATAGTAGAGCAGTATATTACAAATGTTGCTCCTTCACTTGTTTGTTTGTCTGTTCCTTTTCCAGGAAATTTATATACTTCACTCAGGTGTGGACAGTATATTAAAAATAAGTACCCATCTATCAAAGTGGCCATGGGTGGAGGGTTTGCGAATACCGAGCTCCGCTCATTATCAGACCCACGTGTGTTTGAGTTTTATGATTTTATTACACTTGATGATGGGGAAGCGCCGCTTGAAGTATTAATCAATCATTTAGATGGTAAGATATCTATACAGGAATTAAAGCGTTGTTTTACACTTGTAGATGGTAAAGTACAATACATTAATAATTCTATTTGGCCCGATTATAAACAAGCAAATGTGGGTACGCCCGATTATTCGGGGCTCTTACTAGACAAATATATTTCAGCTATTGAAGTAGTCAATCCCATGCATAGTTTATGGAGTGATGGACGCTGGAATAAATTAACCATGGCGCATGGTTGTTATTGGGGTAAATGTACTTTTTGTGATATCTCACTCGATTATATAAAAACTTACGAACCTGTTACTGCATCATTGCTGGTGGATAGGATGGAAACACTCATTGCGCAAACTGGTCAAACAGGATTTCATTTTGTAGATGAAGCCGCGCCACCATCTTTAATGAAAGCGCTTTCTATAGAAATTATACGCAGAAAATTAGTGGTGAGTTGGTGGGCCAACGTACGGTTCGAAAAAAGCTTTACGCGCGATTTATGTCAGTTACTAAAATCGGCGGGATGTATTGCTGTAAGTGGAGGGCTAGAAGTAGCATCAGATAGGCTTTTGGCATTAATTGATAAAGGTATTACGGTTTCGCAGGTGGCAAAAGTTAGCCAGCATTTTTCAGAAGCTGGCATTATGGTGCATGCGTATTTGATGTATGGATTTCCTACACAATCAGATCAAGAAACCATTGATTCACTAGAAATGGTACGTCAAATGTTTGAAACGGGTGTGTTGCAATCGGCGTTTTGGCATTTGTTTACAATGACAGCGCATAGTCCGGTTGGTTTAGATCCTGATAAGTATAAAGTGATCAAGCAAACAAATGAAATTGGAACTTTTGCAAACAATGATATTGTACATATTGATCCTACAGGTGCTGATCATGAAATATATGGATACGGATTAAAAAAGGCATTACTCAATTATATGCATGGTGCCTGTTTTGATTTTCCATTACATAAATGGTTTGATTTTAAAACACCTAAAACTTCTATTGATCCTAATTATATAGCTACTGCGCTTGCAACGCCCGATTATAATAGTGCCACCAATTATAGAGTTATTTGGTTGGGTGGAACGCCGGAAACCAGTATTGTACAGCGTTCTAAAAAAGGCAATCAGTGGGAAGAAATGAATTTTCTTTTTCAAACCAATAAAGCGCCATTAAATATTGCTATAGATCCTGCAAAAGGGAAGTGGTTACTTGAAATACTTGGAGCTATAACTATTGGCGTACATTCTGGTATGACTTATTCAGCCGTTAAAGAAAGTTATGAAGCTGCGGGCCTCGAAGATTTTGAACTTTTTTGGGACAATAAACCAATTACAACTCTTTATAAAGCAGGGCTGTTAAGGGTTTAATTTTTTCTTTACTTATTTTAAGATCGTAACAGAACCTGTTATTATTTTTCGTCCATTTTTAGGATTGATAATATAGTAGTAAGTCCCTATTGGTAAAGGGCTTCCGTTGTACTGTCCATTCCAAGGTTTATCATACCCAGTTGATTTAAACACGGGCTGTCCGTATCTATTGTATACATCAATGGTAGCGCCTGGGTAACTTTCTAGGTATTTAATTTCCCAGTTATCATTTATGCCATCACCATTTGGAGAAAAGGCATTGGGTACTTCTGGTGCGAGTAATAGTTTTATAAAAATATCGTCGGTTACCATGCAACCACCAAGTCCTGTAAGTTCTAGTATATAGGTAACGTCTGCTAGTGGCGTGGTGCGTGGCACAGCAGCGGTATCACTATTTAAATACAGTGCGGGCTTCCATAAATACGTAAGGTTGTTGCCAAACACAAAAGTGGGTCTAATAAGCGCGGTACCTCCTTCTAGTATTTTAAAATCAGGCCCTA